>CXWK01017015.1_pt1 | contig 13808 bp, 9 predicted proteins | sample 590851 | NCBI WGS metagenome assembly CXWK01 (sample SAMEA3498364, study PRJEB10139) | wastewater metagenome | biome: wastewater treatment plant; material: activated sludge | place: Denmark | collected 2014-08-01
CAGCGGACTGATGTCCGGCTGGGCCAGTGAGTCGGCGCAGGTCCTGTCGTCCATGTGATGAGGATCAGGCGGGCACAGCGGCGAAGTCATGTTCCAGCGCCGCCAGCTTGCGCGCGATGGCCGGTAGATGGGTCAGCACGGCGTCAACGTCGCCGGGTGTGTTCTGGCGGCCCAACGTCAGGCGCAGGCCGCCCTTCGTCCATTCCGGTCCCAGGCCGATGGCCTCCAGGATGGCCGACGGCTTGGGATCGCCGCTGGCACAGGCCGAACCGCTGCTGGCGGCGATGCCGGCCAGGTCGAGGTGCATGAGCAGATCGTTGCCGCTGAGGCCGCGCAGGGCGAAGCTGGCGTGGTGGGCCAGGCGCTCGGTCGGATGGCCGGTGATGATGCATAGACCGGGCAGGGCAGCGGGCAGTTCGGCCAGCAGGCGGTCGCGCAGGGGCAGCACGTGGGCGCGCCGCGCATCAAGCTCCGCCATCGCCAGTTGGAACGCCTCGGCCGCGCCGACCACCAGCGGCACAGCGGTCGTGCCGGCGCGGCGGCCGTGTTCGTGGCCGCCGCCGGTCAACGTGGGTAGCAGGTCAAGGTTGGGGCCGGCAATGAGCACGCCGATGCCCTTCGGGCCATAGAACTTATGGGGAGCCAGGGTCAGCAGGTCGATGGGATCGTCGGCGAGGTTCCAGCGGCGGCCGCCGGCCAGTTGCACGGCGTCGCTGTGGAAGAGGATGCCGCGGGCGCGGGCCAGCGCGCCGATCTCCGCCCAGGGCTGAAGCGTGCCGATCTCGTTGTTGGCGGCCATGACGCTGATGAGTGCCGTCTCCGGGCGCAGCGCGGCGCGAACGTCGGCCGGGCGCACGCGCCCAAACTCGTCCACCGGCAGGATGGTCAACGCGAAGCCGAAGTGGTCGCGCAACTGGCGGGCCGTCGCCAGCACGGCGCTGTGTTCGATGGCGCTGGTGATGAGGTGGTGGCCGCGGCCGGCCTCGCGGGCGGCCAGCAGCACGCCGCGCAGAGCCAGGTTGCTGGCCTCCGAGCCACCGCCGGTAAAGATGACCGCTGCCGGGTTGACGCCCAGCAGGTAAACGAACGTCTCGCGTGCCGCCTCGACCACCGCTGCGGCGCGATAGCCCGTGCGGTGGTGCGACGACGGGTTGCCGTAGACCTCACTCCAGTAGGGCATCATGGCCTCGATGACCGCCGGATGAGCGGGCGTCGTGGCCCCGTGGTCGAGATAGATCGGGTTGATCGGTAGTGTTCGGGTCATGATCAGATCTGCGCAATCGGCAGACGCACGGTGAAGGTTGTGCCTTTGCCGAGCGTGCTCTGCACGGATACCTGACCATTATAGTTGCGCAGGTTCTCTTTGACCATGTACAGACCCAGACCGGTGCCGGCAATGCCCCGCTCGACGGCCGTTTGTGTGCGGTAGAAGCGCTTGAACAGGTTGCTCATGGCCTCTTTGGGGATGCCGATACCCTCGTCGGTGACCTCGATGACCACCGCGCCGTTGTCGCTCCGGGCCACCAGTTGGATGCTGCCCGACGGCGTGAACTTGATGGCGTTTTCGAGCAGGTTCTTGATGACCATGTGGCAGACATCGCGATTGCCGGAAATGGGCGGCAACTCCGATTCGATGCGCTGCCGGAACAAGAGGCCCTTCTGCACCGCCCGCTCGGCCAGCGGCGGCAAGGTTTCGTCAAAGAGCGGGTTGAGCCAGACCGGCTCGGCGCTGCGCTGCATCTCGCGCGCTTCCATGCGCGAGAGATCGAGCATTTGGCGCACCATGCGTTGCAGGCGGTCGCTCTCGCGCTCGATGACCCCCAGGAAGCGTTCGGCCTTCTCGGCCTGGGCCTTGCCCTCGCGCAGCAGCCGGGAATACATCAGGATAGTCGCTAGCGGCGTGCGCAGTTCGTGGACGATGCCCTGGAAGAGGTCATCGCGCATGCGCTCGACTTCGCGAATCTGGGTCAGGTCGCTGAAGACCAGAATGGCTTCGTCGGCCTCGCCGGTGTCGTCCTGAACCGGCGCGCCGCTGATGAGCACCGGCAGGGTGCGCCCGTTGTCGCCGTTGTCGCGGCTGATGTCGGTAACCAGTTGGGCCGCGTCTTCGCCGCCGGAAAGCAGCCGGGTGACCAGTTGGAAGATGTCGCCCTTCTTGACGCGCACACAGTCGTGGACGAAGCGGCCGACGAGTTGGTCAGCGTCGCAATCGAGCATGGAGACGAAGGCGCTGTTGACGCGGGTGATCAGACCGTCGCGGTTGACGGTGATCAGCCCTTCCGACATGCTGGCGAACAGGGTTTCGATGCGGCGCTTTTCGGCCAGGACGACGGCATGGAGGTTAGCATTCTCNNGGGATGCAGATCATCGAGTGGGTGCGGAAGCCGGAGCGCCGGTCCACGCCGGAGAAGAAGCGCCGGTCGGAGTAGGCGTCGCTGATGATGACCGGTTCGCGATGTTCGGCTACCCAGCCGACGATGCCCTGGCCGCGCTTCAGGCGAACCTGGGGCAGTTGCTTGAAGCGCGGGCCGAGCAGCTTCTCTACGAAGACGATGTCACCCGTGACCGGCTCGATCAGGCCAATCGACAGCGTCTCGACGTTGAGCGTCTGGCGGATAGGGCCGGTCAGCAACTGGTAGATCTGCTGGATGTTGAGCGTCGAACTCAGGGCGCGGCTGATGTCGCTGATGACGGCGAATTCCACCGTGCGCCGGTCAACTTCCTGGCGCAGCGCGGCCCGGTCGAGATAGACGCACATCTGCCCGGTGACCTGCTCCAGGAACTGCGACGATGGCCCGGGCGGGTCGGGGTCGATCAGGCCCAGGAGGGTGACCGGGGAGGCGTTGTAGGGTCGTTCGCGCGGCAGGGGGGCCACGAGCAGCCGGCGCTTGGCCAGCAACCAGAGCTGGCTGGAGAGCACCTCAGCCGCCGAGCGCTCCAGCTTGTCCAGAAGCGCCGGCCCCGGCAGAGCCAGCAGCGGTTCCAGGCCGGCATCGTCCATGCGCCAGCGCAGTTGCGAGGCGCGGCCCGACGGCTCGGTCAGCCAGACGTCGTAGCACTTGGCTTCGGCGTCAGCCAAGGCCACTACCGTACGCGTGGAGGTGTAGTGGGCGACGTGGTAAGAGAAGGTCGCCGCGACGAAGTGAACATCGAAGACATCGCGCAGGTCGGCGAAAATGTCGCGCCAGAAGATGTCACGCCAGACGTGGAGTGATTCGCTGTTGTTGTCCACTGGCGTATCGGTCATGGCAGCGCAGTTATAGCGCTACCGTTGGGGCGGCGCAAGCGGCCACAGACGCGGTTCATCAGGATGGCGTCCGGCTTGCGGTCTGCGCCGGGTTTCTGTATAGTCAGGGGTGCCGCTACCACTTCAGCGTGTTTACCAAACTAGGAGACCAACAATGGACTACATCGAATCTGTGCTTGCGCGCGAGGTTCTCGATTCGCGCGGCAATCCGACCGTCGAGGTCGAAGTCAATCTGTATGATGGCGCCACGGGGCGGGCAATAGTCCCGTCGGGCGCTTCCACCGGCGTGCATGAGGCCTGGGAACTGCGCGATGGTGACAAGAAGCGCTACGGCGGCAAGGGCGTGCTCAAGGCCGTCGAAGCGGTCAACGAAGAGATCGCCGACGCCATCGTCGGCTGGACGGCCACCGATCAGATGGGCATCGACCAGGCCATGATCGACCTGGACGGCACGGAGAACAAGAGCCGCCTGGGGGCCAACGCCATCCTCGGCGTGTCGCTGGCCGTGGCCCACGCCGCGGCCGCCAGCCAGGAGTTGCCGCTCTATCGTTACCTGGGTGGTGTGTCCGGCCATACGCTGCCTGTGCCGATGATGAACATCATGAACGGCGGCAAGCATGCCGCCGGCGCGACCGACATGCAGGAGTTCATGGTCATGCCCGTCGGCGCGCCTTCTTATCGTGAAGGCCTGCGGTGGGGCGTGGAAATCTACCACAGCCTGAAAAAAGTGCTGGGCAAAAAAGGCTACACGACGACGGTCGGCGACGAGGGCGGTTTTGCCCCGCGCGTTTCGGCCAATAGCGAAGCGCTCGATCTCATCCTGGAGGCCATTCGCGAGGCGGGCTACACGGCCGGCGACCAGATCATGCTGGCCATGGACCCGGCGGCGTCGGAGTTCTACGAGGACGGCAAGTACCATCTGAAGGTCGAGGGCAAGAGCCTGACCGGCCGCGAGATGGTCGATTTCTGGGAGTCCTGGGCCGATAAATACCCGATCATCTCCATCGAGGACGGCCTGCAGGAAGATGATTGGGACAACTGGGCGCTGCTGATGGAGCGCATCGGGAACCGCGTCCAACTCGTCGGCGATGACCTGCTTGTGACTAACGTGAAGCGCATCGAGACGGCCATTGAGCGCAAGGCGGCCAATAGCCTGCTATGCAAAGTTAACCAGATCGGCACGCTGACCGAGGCCATCGCCTCGGTGTCAATGGTGCAGCGCAACGGCTGGACGGCCGTCGTCTCGCATCGCAGCGGCGAGACCGAAGACGCGACCATCGCCGACCTGGTCGTCGCCCTCAATGCCGGGCAGATCAAGACCGGCGCCCCGGCACGTAGCGACCGCGTGGCCAAGTATAACCAGTTGCTGCGCATCGAAGAAGACCTGGGCGACCTGGCCGTCTATCCGGGCATAAAGGCATTCTCTAATCTGCACCGCTAGGACACCATTCGCAAGGAGCAATACGTATGAATCAATCATGGGACAAGCCCATGTTCGACGACGAGGACGACGACCTGCCGCCCGATGGCGAACCCATTGAGGAGCCGGACGAGGAGCCGGAAGAAGAACAGGACAAGCCGGACGAGAAGAAATCATCCGCGCCCGGCTCGATTGAAGAGCGGCTGCTCAAGGATCGCACCATCCTGATCTACGGCGAGATCGACATGCCTCTGGCAATGGACATCACCAAGCGACTGCTGGTGATGGACTCCGAATCGCAAGACCCGATTCGCATTTTCATCAACTCGCCGGGCGGGCACGTCGAGTCGGGCGACACGATCTATGACATGATCCGCTTCGTCAAGGCGCCGGTGAAGGTCATCGGCACGGGCTGGGTGGCCAGTGCCGGAGCGCTGATCTACGCCGCGGCCGAGCGCGACAACCGCTACAGCCTGCCCAACACGCGCTTTCTGCTGCATCAACCGGCGGGCGGCATGAGCGGCCAGGCGTCGGACATCGCCATCGAGGCCCAGGAGATTATCAAGATGCGTCGACGGCTGAACGAGATCTTCGCCCAGCAGACCGGCCAGCCGATTGAGAAGGTTGAGGAAGACACCGACCGCAACTTCTGGATGTCGGCCCAGCAGGCCCAGGAGTATGGCCTTGTTGGCCGCATCGTCCAAAGCGCGGAAGAGATGATGTAACCTCTGCCGCCCACGGGACGATGTCGCGTTGACGGCCGGCATCGTCCCGTAGGCGATGACTTACAGGCATGAAGACCCTGCTGCTGTTGCGCCACGCCAAGTCCAGTTGGGCTAACGACAAGCTGGCCGATTTCGACCGGCCACTCAACGACCGTGGCCGAGCCGACGCCCCGCGCATGGGTAAGCTGCTGGCGTCGCTGGACCTGACACCCGATCTCATCGTGACTTCCGCCGCCCGGCGCGCCCGCGCCACAGCCGAACGGGTGGCCCGCGCCGCCGGCTATGGCGGCGAACTGCGGCTGACCGAGGAACTTTACCTGGCCGACCCGGAGACCTACCTGGACCTCGCCCGCGAGACTGACGACGCCGTGGCCCGGCTGATGCTGGTCGGTCACAATCCGGGCATCGAGGAGTTGGTAGGGCAGTTGGCCGGCCGCGAGGAACGAATGTCAACGGCCGCGCTGGCCTGCTTCCGTCTGCCCATCGTCCACTGGCGCGAACTGAGCGACGAGACCCCGGCTGAACCGGTTGGCATCTGGCGGCCCAAAGAGCTTTAGCTTTCCAGATGGGTGTGCAGGCGGCTCAGGCTCTTGTTGCGAGCCACCCATAGACCGACCAGCCCGATACGCAGCTCATAGAGAGCTTTGCCCTCTTCCATCACCTCGCGCATCACGTCGCGTTCCACCAATGAGTTGAGCGCGCGGGTGATCTCCGCCGGGTCCAGTTCGATGCTATAGGGCTGGAGATACTCGATAAAAGCCTCCGGGTGCAACGGCTCGCTGCGATCCATGAGATAGGACGCCGCGACCAGGATGGCTCGTTCGGCATGGGTGGAGCGCTGCCACAGGTAGGCGAAGTGGACTTCGCCCAGGCGCAGCATCTCATCGAGGGCGGTGTTGACGTCGGAGATGGTCACGTAGCCGGTGCGGAGCTGGTTGGTCTGCTTCACCAGGGTGTAGCAGACCAGTTGCAGGAAGTAGGGATGGCCGGCGGTGACGCGCAGGATCTTGTCGAGCGCCAGGTCGTCGTAGAGGATGTGGGGGGCGACGGGCTGGCAGATCAGTTGCTCCGCTGCCGCCGGACTCAGGAAGTCGATCTTGCGATAGAGAGCGATGTTGAAGAGCACCGACCAGTAGTCGGCGCTCATCGCCTCCAGTCGCCGCGTGCCGACGAAGATAAAGCCCAGACCGGGTGTGTGCTGCATCAGGTGGCGTAGGTAGGGGAAGACGGTGCGCGGCAGGATGCCGTCGGCGACCAGCGACTCGAACGCTTCAAATTCGTCGAACACCAGCAGCAACGTCGAGTCCGGCGGCAGCAGGCGGCGCACCGTGGGCAGGAAGTGGCGCTGGGCAAGGCGCGTTGGGTCGTCCTGCCAGGCAGATAGCTCCGGCACGACGCACTCCAGCCCCCGCGCGTGCAGTGCGTCGGCGATGTGCCAGGCGAACTCTTGGAGCAGCGACGGCATGCCGGGCGAGACGCCGAGCGACTGGCAGTCGATGTAGATGGGCACCATTTGCGGCGGCAAGTACTCCTCCAGGCGCAACAGGACAGAAGTCTTGCCGGTGCGGCGCTGACCAACCAGCATCAGCACGTTGCGCTGGCTCTGCATGCCGGCGTGTTCAGCGATGAAGTTGAATAACTCCTCACGCCCGAAGAAGAGCGGGCTGCCGCGGCGAAGGGCCGTACCCGGCAGATAGGGGTTGATGATCGGCGTGAACTCGCGGATGGGCGGCAACAGGTGCACCATATCGCCAAAGGCCAGCGTCTTGTCGCGCCGGTTGTGGTCGTCATAGGTCAGCGACAGGCCGACCCGGAAGCGCTCCTCGGCCTGCGGCTCGATGAGAAAGCGCACCTGGCGCGAGCGGCCGGACGGCAGCAGCGGAATCGTCTGCGGCTCGCTGCGCACGCGGTAGGCGGGGTTCTCGTCCAGCGTGGCGACCAGGTTCTCGGCCGGAGCGCGGCCTGTGTTGCGAATCTCCAGGGCGACGTGGGTGTGGCCGTTGGGGGCCAGGCGCTTGGTCATGAGCGAAACGACCAGTTCGGCCCGGCCGCGCTGCTCTTCGATCTCGGCTGACAGCAGGCCCGACCAGCGGCGCACGATGACCCGCACAAGCGTACGCTCCACGCTCGGCCCGAACTCACCCAACTGGTCGTGCACTTGGCGGACGCGCAACGCGGCCTGGTTCAGGTAGACCAACCGATCCTCAACCGAGTCCACCCGCTCGCTGTCGCGCATGTTGTTGATGACCGGCAAGAGGCTGTCCAGGATCGGCGACCACTCCTCCTTGGCTTCCAGGACGTTGAGCAGGTGCACAAACGGGGGCCGCAAGAGGCCCAGCTCCATTGTCGACGGCGCATCGAGCAACGCCTGGCAGGTCTTGTAAATCATGCGCCGCCGCGGCAGGCCGTCCCACTGTTGGCCCGACGCTTCCACGTCGTCCAGCGTGCGGGTGATGATCGACAGGGCCGCCTGAGGGCGGTTGGCCAGCAGGAACAGCCCGTCGGCCAGATTGGCCACGTTGGCGTCGCCCACCTGGCGTGCCCGATTAGCCAGTTGCAGCAGGAAGTCGGGCGAACCGTTCACGGCCGCGTAACGACTTTCCAGCAGAGGCAAGGTCTGGAGCGGCTCCGCGGCCAGCCGTCGGTGGAAGCGCGCCGCCTGGGCCGCGGGCGTGCGCGACTGGCGCAGGAAGACGACCATGCCCCCGAACAGCAGGACGCCCAACGAACTGGCGACAATCGGCCAGAAGCCGTTGGGGGTCGCGCCGGCCACCACTTCCGGGCCGGACGGTGGCGTGACGTAGCCGCGGTAGATGCCATCGCTGAAGCGGAAGCGATAGTCAATCCGGCTCGCCCCGGCCGGCACGCTGACCGCCGGCCAGAAGAGTTGGCCGTTGCCGGAGGGCAACCCCTGCTCCGTCTGAGCCAGCCACTCGCCCGTGACCGGGTCAAGCATCTCCAGTTGTACTTGCACCGGATCGCTCTCCACGTCCGAGACCGACACGCCAATGGCGTACTGGCCGCTTTCAGTCTCCACACGCGGCTGGGTCAACAGAGGCGGCCGGTTCTCCTCTTCGCGAAACAGCCGCACCAGGCCATTCTGTGTCACCGTCAACAGGTCGGGCGACTGGCTGGACACGCGCCGGAGAAGAGCCAGGCTGAAAACACCGCTGGCCAGCGGCGTCTCCAGGATGCGCTGCGGATTGCGCGTGTAGAGCTGTTCCAGTAGCCAGACGTTGCCGTCGCGCGTGCCGATCAAACCGGTGTCAGGGCGTCCATCCTTGTCGAGATCATCCCAGGCTAACGCCTGAACCAGGCCCAGATCGTCCAATTGCCACAACAGCACGGGCTGGTTCTCGGTGATGGTGATCTGCTGCAAGTCGCCGTCATCCGTGGCCAGAAGAAAAGCGCTGACGTTCTCCTGGAACGCCTCGATGGCTCCTTCACCTGACATGGCGATGGCAGTGGGCGCTCCGCCGGCCTGGAACGGCCAGAGCCATTGCCCCATCTCCACACCGCGCCGGCTCAGGCCATGGACGGAGCCGTCGTCCAGAAATACCACCAGCGCCACTTCCAGCTCGCGGTCGGCCGCCCCGGGCAGGCTATAGACGGCCTCTATCGCCGGCTCGAACGAGGCGAAACCTGTCGCTGTGACACCTCCGGCGGCGGCGGCCAGCGAGTAGATCGCGTGTTGGCCGACGACCAGCAGAACCACCGGCGTTTCGCCGGCCTCGTCGTGTAACAGCAGGTGGCGCACGCCGCCTTCCAGTTGCTCGAAGCGATGCTCCCAGAGCGCGGAACCGTCCAGATCATAGGCCAGAACCCGGCCGTCGGCCGTGCCGACGATGATCGACGGCGGGGCGACGCCGACGCGGTCGTCCACGAACAGGGTGGAGACTTCGGCCGGGATGGGTGTCACCCACAGCCGCTCGCCGGACGCCTCGCGCACCTCCAGCCAACTGGTTGAGGACGCCTGCTCGGGTGTGGCGTTAGCGGCCGGGCGTTGCTGGCGGACGATGGCCACCCGCGGCGGTTCATTGAGCGCGTGGCGGGCCTGGGCCAGGAAGGCGATCTCCTCGCCCGGGGCGTGGAGCCAGCGAATGGTGCGGTCAACGGCCAGGTTGTGCAGCCGGCCATCGCGCGTGCCGACGATGATCTCATCTTCGCCGTCCAGATCGAGGTCGCTTATGAGGACGGCCGTCGGCGCGGCGTTGAGCCCATACTCCCACGCGCCGATGTACTCGCTGCTGCCGATGCCCAGCCCCACGAGTTGCAGGGTGGCGAAGCGCGCCAGCAGCAGTTCAAAGTAGCCGTCGGCGTTGACGTCCACCAGTTGCGTCAGCGCCGGGAGGTCGGTGTCGTTGAGCATGGCCAGCGTCTGGCCCTGGTTACCCAACAGCAGAATGTCGGCCAATTCGCTGGTGTCGGCCGCCGGGGCCAGGATGGCTGCCAGGGGCGATCGGGTGGCGTTGGCGCGGTTGCCGGCCGGCAACAGGGCCAGAATGGCGCGGTCGGCGTCGCGCGCCAGATGATTGGCCCACAGGCGGCGACCGGCCTGGGAGAAGGCCACGACCGAGCCGTTGCTGGTGCCAGCCACGAGGGCGGGCGATTCCGGCAACTGGGCGAAGGCCAGCGCGGTGATGGGCCGGTTTAGTGTTCGGAACCAGAGGCGCTCGCCGTCGGGGGCGTAAAGATCGATCTGGCCGAAGTTGGTGCCGACGGCGATGGCGGTGCTGTCCGCGCTGAACGGCGCTTCGGCTAGCGTGGTTATGCGGCGCGAGATGGATTGCCGCCACTGGAGCGCGCCCTCATCGAAATAGAGCACCTGGCTGAAGCGGCGCGGGGTGAAAACGGCCAGGACGATCTCGTGCACGCCGTCGTGGTCGAAGTCGGCCACGACCATCTGCGGGTCAGCCGTGGCTGAGGGCGTGTCCAGCGCGTCGAACTGCCAGACCTGCCGGCCTTGGCCATCGAAGGCCAGCAACCGGCCGGAGGCCAGTAGCACCAGCACTTCCTCTACGCCGTCGGCTTCCACGTCGAAGGCGGCCAGGGCGACCGGCACGCCGGAGCCGTCGAGCGGCACGCGCCAGCGCAACGAGCCGCCGGCGCTCAGCAGCGTCAACTGGTCGGCGGCGATGGCGATGGAGCGTTCGGTCCGGCCGCTGTCGACGGCCGCCGTGGCGACCGCGGCGACGGGGTCGGGGTTGTCATGGCTCCACGCCTCTTGCCCAGCGGCGTTGAGGAGGGTCAGCCGGCCGTTTTCGTCGAGGACCAGCAGCTCGTCGATGCCATCGTGATCGATGTCGGCCAGGACGACGGACGCGAGGCGGCCGGAGGCGGCGTGCTGCCAGTAGGCGGGCGCGGGCGAGCCGGGCTGGGCGGTCGCCGGCCGGGCCAGAGCCAGGAGCAGCAGCAGGGCCGGCAGTACGGCCACTCGACGCCATTGACGGCGGGCCTGGTAAGGATCGGGGCGGCGTGTCAAAGCCTTGTCCGCAAGGCCACAAACGGCCTACTCCTCGTCCGGCGGGCGCAGGGCGTAGCCGACGCCGCGTTCGCTGACGATCCAGTTGCCCAACGGATCGACCGCGCGCCGCAGCCGTTTGATGAGTGTCTTGAGCCGGTCAGGATCATTGACGAGCATGTCACCCCAGACGGTCATCTCCAGGTCTTCGCCGCGCACCACTTGCCCGGCGTGCTGGCAGAGCCGCACCAGGATGCTGAACTGCGACGCGGTGAGGCTCAACTCCTGGCCGTTGCCCCACACCTGATGGCGATGTTCGTCGATGACAAAAGGGCCGGCCTGGACCAGGCCGGGCACGTTCTGGCGACGCACGAAGCGGCGCAAAATCTCGCTGCTATAGCGGTAGGTATCGTCAACATGAATGAGCAGGCACTGCTGCTCCAACTGGCGCAAGCTCTCCAGCGGACCGTCGGCGATGGCCAGGACGTGTTGCTCTTCGGGCGTCAGATTCTGCCAAAGATAGCCGAGGTGAGACTCGGCTTCGACTTCGACCGGGCCGTCGATGCCCGACAGCGCCGGCCCCGGCGCACGAGCGACAGCCACGCCGGAGGCCACCATGGCCGCGGTGCGCGCTTCCTGGGCGCTCTGCCACTGGACGGCATGATAGCCGGCGATGTGGAGAAAGAAGGGATGCAGCCCCACCAGCCAGAACAGGTAGCGCGTCAGCTCGTCGGAGAAGTCGACCGACGTACGCGCCAGGCGTTGGCGGATCAGTTCGCGCGCTTCGTCCTCGTTGAAGTGACCGAGCGGCACGGTGACAAAGATGTTGAAGAAGGGCGAGCTGAGCACCTCTTCCTCGGCGGTGATGGCAAAGAGCGGCCGTTGGCTGGCGGTCAGATAGGCCAGGCCATATTTAGTCGTCAGGCCGCGCAGACGGGCGAAGAAGTAAGGCGTCAGATGGCGGTTGGCCGCCAGCAACTCGAACTCGTCGAGCAGAACGACGACGCCGGCCCCCTGCTGGTAGACCTGTTGCAGAGCGCGGTCGAGGGCGCGATACGTCCCCGGCTGGGCGACCGGCTCCAGGGCCAGCCCGGCCTCGGTCGTGGCGTCGAGCAGGGCGTCAAGCAGCAGTTCATAGACCTCTTCCGGCGGCGAACCGGCCAACTCCTGGCAGTCGAGCATGACAAAGAGGGCGTGGGGCGGGTTCAGGCCATAAGTCGCGCGCATCGTCGGGTGGCTGAGGTGCAGCAGCAGCGAACTCTTGCCGATGCGACGCGGGCCAATGAGCGAGACGCTCTGCCCGTTGCGCAGCAAGCCCAGTATCTGGGCTAGCTCCACCTCGCGACCGACGAAATCTTCGACGCGACGGATGGCGCCGCGATGGAAAAAGGGATTGTCTGCGCCCATAGACTCTCTATTGTAATCCCGATGGCCCGGAAAGGGTAGCGCACTTGTCGCCGGCCCGCCGCGCGCGGTAAAATGGAACATATGAACGACGATTTGCTCGCCCGCCTGCGCCGTCTGGGCGTGGTCAGGGGGGCCAGGGAGTTGCGCCCGCCGGTTTTCACGCCGGAGGCGGAGCCGCGCCGGCCGCGCGGCGCGCAACCGCTGGAGCGACTCCTGCCGGGCGGGCAGGTCATTGAGACGGCCGATGGGCCGTGCTTCGTCATCGACCGCGTGTTGCCCGTCGACCACCGCCACGGGCCGGACGCGCTGGCCGATCTGCTGCAATGCCGGCCGGGCGCGGCCGTGGCCTATGCCCTGGATGCACGTCTAGAGACGCTGGACTTCCGCGATTTCGTCTTCCTGGATACGGAGACAACCGGGCTGGCCGGCGCGGGCACGCTGGCGTTCATGGTCGGCGTCGCCTTCTTTGAGGCGCGGCCCGACGGGCGGGACGTGCTCGTCGTGCGGCAATACTTCCTGCGCGACCACGGCGACGAGTTGGGCATGTTGCGGCAGCTCGAAGAACTGGTGGCTGGGCGCGCCGGGCTAATCACCTTCAACGGCCGCTCGTTCGACGTGCCCCTGCTCGACAATCGCTACCTGATGAACCGGCTGCCCAGCCCACTGAGCCGCCTGCCCCACATCGACCTGCTGCCGCCGGCCCGCCGGCTCTATCGCGCCCGGCTCGGCTCCTGCGCGCTGGGGGCGCTGGAACAGAATCTGCTCGGCCTGCGCCGGACACAAGCCGACGTGCCGGGGGCGCTCATCCCCACGCTCTACTACAACTACCTGCGCACGGGCGACGCGGTCGATCTGGTGGGTGTGTTCTATCACAACGAGATGGACGTGCTGTCGATGGTGACGCTGGCCGGGCGCATCTTCCGGCAACTGGGCACGTCGCAGAGTGAGGAGCCGCTGGATCAGGTGAGCCTGGCCCGCTGGCAGGCCGACCTGGGGCTGCACGAGCAGGCCGAGCAGACGTTGCGCGCGTCGCTCGAGGCCGACCTGCCGTTCGAGGCGTATCATCTGGCCCTACACCGGCTGGCCGCGCTCTATAAGGCCACCGGCCGCCGCGCCGAGGCGGTTGTCGCCTGGCAGCAGATCGCCCACACCAGCACCGACGACGTGTCAGCCCACGTCGAGTTAGCCAAGCACTACGAATGGCGCGAAGGGGACGTGGCCGCCGCGCTGGCCTGGACCGAGCGGGCGCTGGCGCTGGTGGAGCGCTGGACGCTGACGCCGAACGCACGGCTGGTCTGGGCGCAGTTGGCGCATCGGCGGGAGAGGTTGGTGCGGAAGCAGACCTGACAGGTTTGCCGCAAACCTGTCAGGTTTAGTCATGGGTTTCAACGTCCTCTTGTCGCCAATCCGTTTGGGCAAGTCTTCACAAAGCCCGATGACTACGCCACCACCCCCAACACCGTATCCAAATCCTTGTCCCCCCGCCCGCTCAGATTGACCAGCAAGATCTGATCAGGCCGCATCGTCGGCGCGCGCTTCAGTGCTTCG
>CXWK01022052.1_pt1 | contig 13808 bp, 11 predicted proteins | sample 590851 | NCBI WGS metagenome assembly CXWK01 (sample SAMEA3498364, study PRJEB10139) | wastewater metagenome | biome: wastewater treatment plant; material: activated sludge | place: Denmark | collected 2014-08-01
CAGGGCGGCGTCGGTGATCGTCACCTTGTGGTGACTCTCGTAGCGGTCCCGCAGCCCACGCAGGATCTGCACGGTCATGTCGACATCCGGTGCCGGGACCTGGATCGGAGCGAAGCGGCGCTCCAAGGCCGCGTCCTTCTCGACGTATTTGCGGTACTCGTCGAGCGTCGTCGCGCCGATCGTCTGCAGTTCGCCGCGGGCCAGCATCGGCTTCAGGATGCTCGCGGCGTCGATAGCGCCCTCAGCGGCACCCGCACCGACCAACGTGTGCATCTCGTCGATGAACAGGATGATGTCGCCGCGCGTACGGATCTCCTTGAGCACCTTCTTCAGGCGTTCCTCGAAATCACCGCGGTACCGGCTGCCGGCAACCAGGGCACCGAGGTCCAGCGTGTACAGCTGCTTGTCGCGCAGCGTGTCCGGCACGTCGCCGGTGATGATCTTCTGCGCGAGCGACTCGACCACTGCGGTCTTGCCCACACCGGGCTCACCGATCAGCACCGGGTTGTTCTTGGTACGCCGGGACAGCACCTGCATGACCCGCTCGATCTCCTTGTCCCGGCCGATCACTGGGTCGAGTGCCCCTTCTCGAGCGGCTTGGGTGAGGTTGCGACCGAACTGATCGAGGACCAGTGAACCCGACGGGGTGCCCTCCTGCGGGCCACCGGCCGTCGCCGGCTCCTTGCCCTGGTACCCGGACAGCAACTGGATGACCTGCTGGCGGACGCGCCCCAGGTCGGCACCCAACTTGACCAGGACCTGAGCCGCGACGCCCTCGCCCTCGCGGATGAGGCCGAGCAGGATGTGCTCGGTACCGATGTAGTTGTGGCCCAACTGCAGCGCCTCGCGCAGCGACAGCTCGAGGACCTTCTTGGCTCGTGGGGTGAAGGGGATGTGACCGGACGGCGCCTGCTGGCCTTGCCCGATGATCTCCTCGACCTGGGAGCGCACCGCCTCGAGCGAGATCCCCAGGCTCTCCAGGGCCTTGGCCGCAACGCCTTCGCCTTCGTGGATGAGCCCGAGCAGGATGTGTTCCGTACCGATGTAGTTGTGGTTCAGCATGCGGGCCTCTTCTTGGGCCAGCACCACAACCCGTCGGGCGCGGTCGGTAAACCGTTCGAACATCGTTCACGCTCCTGGGGATTCGGGCGGTTTCAAGGATGCTAACGCCGTGACCGTCCAGGCGTTCCCGTAAGCAGCCCCATTCGGCTACGCCAAGCGTGAACATGACCACGAGATCACCGTCGGGCGGCACGCGAAAGGGCGCCCCGGGCAACACCGGGACGCCCTTTCGCCAGCTGCGACTGATCGGATCAGCCGCGGCGTCAGATCACTTGCCGCCCAGGAGGCCGCCCAGCATGCCGGACAGTTGGTCACCACCGGGGATCTGCTTGAGCACGTCACCGAGCTGGTCAGCGCCGGGCAGCTGGCCACCGGGGCTGAGCTTGTCGACCAGGTTGGGCAGCAACTCAGAGATGCTGCTGGACACCTGCTCAGCGGACATTCCCGTCTTGCTCGCCAGGTCCTCGACCGCATGAGGCATGGCTTCGGCGACCTGATCGGGTGAGACGGCCTCATTGGCGCCCGTCCCGAGCCAGGAGTTGACCTGCTCGCCGATGGGGCTGTTCTGCAACTGACCGAGGATCTGCTGCAGACCACCGTTCTGCTGGATCATCTGAAGGATCGGCTCGGCCAGCTTCTGCAGGTCGGCCGGGATCTGCCCGCCGCTGCCCATGAGTCCGCCGAGCATGTCTTGGATTCCGGCCATGTGGTGCCGCCTCCTTGTAGTTGGTTGTCTTGACGCTAGCGATGCTCTCCGCACCATGCGAGGTGATCGCTGGGCATCAGGTCGGCACAAGCCCCCGCAATTCGGGCAAATCAACGCAAGCCCAAGCCCCCCGGCCCGTCCCATCCGCACACCTCGCATGGGTGAGGCGATTCGGGCACGCTTCACTGCATGACTGACCACCCGGAGCCGTTCTTCGGTTCACCGCGTCCCCCAGACAGCCCCCAGCGCACCGGCGAAGCCGCACGGATGGACGAGGTCGGTCGCCTCGACGAGGGCCCCGAAGAAGCAGGGCCGTGGTACCAGTGGGGACCGTACCTGTCCGAACGCGCCTGGGGGACGGTCCGCGAGGACTACAGCGCCACCGGTGACGCGTGGGACTTCTTCCCCTACGATCACGCCCGCAAGCGCGCCTACCGCTGGAACGAGGACGGCATGGCCGGACTGTCGGACCTGCGTCAGGACCTGTGCCTGGGCCTAGCGCTGTGGAACGGCCGCGATGACCACATCAAGGAGCGGATGTTCGGGCTTGGTGGTCCCCAGGGCAACCACGGCGAGGACGTGAAGGAGAACTGGTGGTTCGCCGACGCGACCCCCAGCCACGCGTGGCTGTCGTGGCGCTACCACTACCCCCAGGCCGCGTTCCCGTACCAGGACCTCGTCGAGACGAATCAGCAGCGGTCCCGCACCGAACCCGAGTACGAACTCGTGGACACCGGGATCTTCGACGACAACCGGTACTGGGCGGTCGACGTCGACTACGCCAAAGCCAGCCCCACGGACATCGGGATCCGGATCCGCGTGACGAACCGCGGTCCCGACAAGGACACGATCCACGTCATGCCGCACCTGTGGTTCCGCAACACCTGGGAGTGGGGCCGCAAGTCCGTACTCCCCCAGTTGTGGCACCAACCGATGGCGCTGACCCCCGGCACGATCGTGGCGCAACACTGGCGCGCCGGGGTGTACCGGTTCCAGGCGGCTGCGACGGACTCCGGAGTCCAACCCACCCCGTTGTTCTGCGACAACTCATCCAACGAACAGGCCCTGTGGGGAACGGCGAACAAATCCAACTTCCCCAAGGACGGGATCAACGACCACGTCGTGTCCGGCGCCCCGACCGTCAACCCGAACCGCACCGGCACCAAGGCCGCCTGGTGGTACGAGACCGAGGTGGCACCGGGCGAAACCGTGGAGTTCCGACTGCGCCTGGCCGCCGAGTCACCGGAACACCCCGACCATCACCCGATGTCCGTCCACGGCTTCGGCAAGTTGTTCGACCAGCGGCTGGCCGAGGCCGACGAGTTCTACGACTCGATTGCCCCAGCCGATATCGATGACGCCGAGAAGGCCATCATGCGGCGCGCGTTCGCCGGAATGATCTGGGGCAAGCAGTTCTACCGCTACAACGTGCGACTGTGGCTGGACGGCGACCCCGACGAACCACCCCCGCCGCCCGAACACAAACTCATCCGCAACACCTCGTGGCGCAATGTGGACTGCTACGACGTGATCTCGATGCCGGACCCCTGGGAGTACCCCTGGTTCGCCGCGTGGGACCTCGCGTTCCACACGGTGGTGTTCGCACACGTCGATTCGTTGTACGCCAAGTACCAGCTGCTGCTGATGCTGCGGGAGTGGTACATGCACCCGAACGGCGCGATCCCCGCCTATGAGTGGAACTTCGACGACCGCAACCCCCCGGTGCACGCGTGGGCCGCGATCCGGGTGTTCGAGATCGACGGGGGCTGGGACTTCGACTTCCTGGAGAAGGTCTTCCACAAGCTCCTGGTCAACTTCACCTGGTGGATCAACCGGGTGGACCGCGAAGGCAACAACGTGTTCGAGGGGGGCTTCCTGGGGCTGGACAACATCGGGCCCATCGACCGCTCGAATGTCCCTGCGGGGGCGCGCCTGGAACAAGCCGACGGAACGTCCTGGATGGCCTTCTACTGCCTGTCCATGCTGCGTATGACGCTGCGGTTGGCCGAGCACGACTCCACCTACGGCGACATGGCGTTGAAGTTCCTGGAGCACTTCGCCGCGATCACCGACGGCATGGCCGAGGTGAACATGTGGGATCCCACGGACGGCTTCTTCTACGACCAACTCGTCATGCCCGACGGTCACCGCGAACCGCTGCGGGTCCGCAGCATCGTGGGCCTGATCCCCGTGCTGGCCGCTGCCTACATCCCGGGAGTGGCCCACCTGGAACAAGCGCAGAAGTTGCGGCGCCGCTTCTTCAAATTCATGAGCAAGCGCAACGTGGCCGAGGCCGACATGGGACGTTCCGGATTCGTGTCGACGCACTGGGACGCCGACCACGGCCATTGGCGGATACTGCTCACCGTGGTCGACCCGGAACGACTCGAGCGGGTGCTCGCCGATGCCCTCGACGAGCAGTCGATGCTGTCGCCCTACGGCTTGCGCTCGCTGTCGAAGCGACACGAGAAGCAGCCGTTCTCGCTCAAGATCGACGGCACCGAGTACACGATCGACTATGAACCCGCCGAGTCACGAACCGCCATGTACGGCGGCAACTCCAACTGGCGCGGTCCGGTGTGGTTCCCCATCAATCACCTGGTCATCGAGTCACTCGAGCGGTACTACATGTACCTCGGCGACGACTTCACGATCGAGTGCCCGACCGGCAGCGGCGTGCAGATGAACCTGCAGCAGGTTGCCGACGAACTGCGCCGACGACTGATCTCGCTGTTCCTTCCCGATGCCGACGGCCGTAGACCGGCGCACCGGCGCTACCCGATCCTGGACTCGCCGGGCTGGGACGAACACGTCGCGTTCAACGAGTACTTCGACGGCGACAACGGTGCGGGACTGGGGGCCGACCACCAGACCGGATGGACCGGCCTGGTCGCCGACCTGATCATCGGACGCAGGGGGTGACCCACCTGCTGCGGCCCTCGCCGGTTCCCCCCTTCGGATGAACCGTCAAAGGCAACCCGGACATTGCGCCGTTCACCGGGAAACAGGGGTTGCACTAGCAACACACTGAGGGCAGCGGGCGATGCCTGCCAGACAGGGGCGGTGGTGACGATGAGCAGCCTGTGGGACGGATCGGCGGGCGACTGGGTCACTTCGACTCCCGATCGCGAGACTCTGGCATTGTCCGTCGCCGCGAAAGTGGCGACGATCGTGGCCATCGTGGCGCTGATCGTCGCGTTGTGGGCGATGACCTCCCCCCAAGCACGCACCCAGACCGATGCCACGCTCGGGCCGCCCATGGGCAACAACACCCAACTGGGCCAAGGCGGTCCCGGCGCTCAGGTGACCACCGTCGACGCCCGCTGACGCAGCCTCGGCTTTCGCCGTCAGTGCCGGTCGCTGCCTGTGAGTACGTGCGGAGCGAGAGTGCCGATGACCCGCAGGTTGCGGTACTGCTGGCCGTAGTCCAGGCCGTAGCCCACAACGAAGGCATTGGGGATGTCGAACCCCACGTACTTGATGTCGAGATCCACCTTGAGCGCTTCCCGCTTGCGCAGCAACGAGCAGACCTCCAGGCTGGCGGGGCCTCGAGCGGACAGGTTGCGCAACAGCCACGACAGTGTGAGACCGGAGTCGATGATGTCCTCGACCAACACCACGTGGCGGTCCCGGATGTCGATGTCGAGGTCCTTCAGGATTCGCACCACGCCGGAGGAATTCGTGCCGTATCCGTACGAGGACACCGCCATGAAGTCCATCTCGACCGAGGTCGGCATCGCACGCGCTAGATCGGCCATGAACATCACGGCACCCTTGAGCACCGCCACGAACAGGACGGGCCGACCCTCGTAGTCAGCGCCGATCTCGTCAGCGAGCTGTTGGACCCGTGCGACCAGGGCATCCTCGTCGATGAGTACCTCGGCGAGGTCGCCCTCGATGTCGTCAGGAACCATCTGCTGCTCCGATCCCACTACTGTGCGCGCTGTCCCCGTTTGCCCCGACGAAGTAGAGCCTGCCATACCGACGCCCCGCGATGACACGGCCCGGCAGGTGGATCGGGCCCTGGCCGTTCCAGTCGGTCACCAGCCGATCCAGTTCGACGACGTGCTCGTGCGTTAGGTCGTTGCTGGGGGAGCCGGACTCCCGGGCTGCGGCCAGCAGCACCCGGCTGCGCACCGCGACCGGGAGGTCGGTCAGCGCGGCCGCGGCCCGATCGCGCGACTCCCAGTCCACCCGGGCCCTCTCCGCCCATTCGTCCAGCGCGTCGGCGTCAGCGCGAGCCTGGGATGCGGTCCGAACCAGGGCGGCCGCGATGCCCGGTCCGAGCTGCTCCTCCAGAACCGGCAGAACGGTGTGCCGCACCCGGGCCCGACGATAGGCGGGGTCCTCGTTGTGGGGGTCGCTCCACGGCTCGAGCCCCGTCTCGGCCAAACCCGCCCGGACCTGGTCCCGCGACAACGACAGGAACGGACGCCGGTACCGGCCGCGCACCTCGGGCATGCCCGACAGGCTGCGGATACCACTGCCTCGCGCCAGCCCCAGCAGCACGGTCTCGGCTTGGTCGTCGCGGGTGTGGCCCAGCAGGACCACCCCGGCGGCCAGCGCTTCGGCCCGTTGCGCCAAGGCTCGATAGCGAGCCTGCCGGGCGGCTGCCTCGGGCCCAGTTCCGGCCGCGTCGGCCACTGATACCCGAACCACGGTCACGGGGGCCAGACCCAATCCGGTGCACTGGTCAGCAACTCGCGCCGCCACACGCGCGGAATCCGGTTGGATCGCGTGGTCCACGATGATGGCCCCGACCGGGCGCCCCGTCGCGGCTGCGGCGGCAGCCAAGGCCAGCGAGTCCGGTCCGCCCGAGCACGCGACCAGGAGGGGGTCCGGCACATCGGCGACACACTCCTGCACCATGCGCCGCAGCCGATGCAACCGCGGGCCTACTCGTGGCACGGTCGTCATGTCGCGACGCGTCGGACCCACGCGCCGGGGTCGGCGNNGTGGTGGGCAGCGTCTCCGGGCTGGTCCACACCTGGTTGAAGCCGTCGATCCCGACCTGATCGACGACCCCCGCCACGAAGCGCCGCCCATCGGTGTATTGCTTGAGTTTGGCGTCCATCCCCATCAGCCGACGCAACAATCCGTCGGCCGAGCCCGGGTTCTGCCGCCGATCGTCGAACCGGGCCCGGATCTGGTCCAGCGAGGGCACGACCTCGGGTCCGACAGCGTCCATCACGTAGTCGGCGTGGCCCTCGAGCAACGACATGAAAGCGGTCATGCGCTCGAAGACAGCACGCTGTGCGTCGGTCTGCGCGGCATCGATGATGCTGGCGCCCGAGGCGCCCCGCAGCACCTGGAACACGGCCGCGGCGATGGCGCCGAACCGGCGCAGGGCCTCGGCGTTGGTCAGTTCGACGCCCGCCAGGAACTCGTCGATCTGCGACGTGAAGTGGTCGGTCAGCCAGGGAACCGCTCCGAACTGCACCCGGTGGGTCTCCTCGTGCAGGCACACCCACATCCGGAAGTCCTGCGGCGGGACGTCGAGTTGCCGCTCTGTCGCGACGATGTTCGGGGCCACCAACAGCAGTCGCCCGGGTTGTCCCGGCTCGGTGACGGCCTCGAACTGGCCGAGGACCTTCGTGGCGACCCACGCCAACATGGCCCCCAACTGCACCGCGGTGGCCTTGCCACCGGCCCCCGCCAGAAAAGAGTTCGGGTCCCGCTCGGCGGCCATCCGCTTCTCCAGCGACTGCGTGATGAGACGCATCCCGTCGAGGTTGGAGTCGATCCAGGCCGGGCGATCGACCACCACCGTGCGATGGGCCGCGGGGTCGGCCACCATGCCGGTCGTCTGCCGCACCGGCAGCACCGCAGCCGCCGCAGCTGCGGTCAGCGACGCCACTGCTTCAGCGGCTTCCTCGGGGGAAATCTCGGGACCCGCGGGGGCGAACCGCCGCCCCACCGCCGAAGCGGTCTCCCAGTCGACCATGGCCATAAGGGCGAGACTACGCGTCCACTCGTGCGGGGCTCGTGGCGCCGATCAGCGATCGTCGCCGGGGCAGCCGCAGTCTGCTGCTGCGGCGATGATCTGATCGATCTGGGTGCCCGCGTCGTAGGACGACGTTGCCTCGTTGCCGATCGACGCGTAGACCAGCACCCGCCCGCTGCGGGACTGCACGAAGCCCGCGAGTGAACTCACGTAGTTCAGGGTCCCGGTCTTGCCCCGCAGCCAGCCGGCGGCACCGCTGGTCTCGGGCGTGGCGAAGCGGTTGCGCAGGGTCCCATTGACCCCGGCCACCGCCAGCCCACTACTGATCGGCCACAGGCCATCTTCGGAACGAACCGCCCGGCGCAGGATGTCGGTCAGCATGGTCACGGTCAGATGGTTCTCCCGCGACAAACCGCTGCCATCGGAGAAGTTGGCCAGCATCGTGCTGATCCCGACTTGGTCCAGTGCCTTGCCGACCGCCTGCGAGCCACCCGCGAACGACCCGTCGAAACCCCCGGCGCGGCCCGCCAGGCGGAACAGGTTCTCGGCGGTCTGGTTGTCCGACGTGGTCAGGGTCTGCTCGACGAGTTGGAAGATCGGGGCAGAGGACACCGACGCGACCTCTTGCGCGGCGTCCGTGGACTTGCCGCGGGTGACGCCGGTGACTTTGACCCCCCGGGTTTCGAGGAGTCGAGCGAACGTGTCACCAGCAGCCATCGCGGGATCTGTTCCGATGGGCGCCCAGTCGCTGGTTCCCTCGCGGCCATCGTCCACGATCAGCGCCGAGACGGGGGCGACGATTCCCTGCGTCCGGTAATACTCCGGCCAGTCCGGGTTCCAGGCCGGGCCGTCGAAGAGGGTGTCGTCGACCTTGAGTGCCACGGTCGTCGTGTTCTGCGACTTCAGTTGCGCGGCGGTGGACCCAGCCAGCTGACGCATCGAGGTCTCGCGGGGGTACTGCGGGTATCCGGGTTCGGACTTGGCGGGACGCGAGGCCAGCAAGGGATCGCCGCCGCCGATCAGGAACACATCGTTGCCGGCGCGGGTGACCCGGGTCTGCAGGGTCTTGTTCGGCCCCATCATGCGCAGTGCGGCCACGGCGGTGGGGATCTTGTTCGTCGATGCGGGGATCAACTGCAGCGATCCGTCATCGTCATAGAGCGTCTCGCCACTCTCGACGTCGACGATCATGGTTGCGGCCTGCTTGCCGAGCTTCTTGGTGTTCTGTGCCAGCGGGGCCACCCGGGCCGCCACTGCGGCTGGGTCCTGCTTGGGACCGGGGTCCTTGCCGACCGGCTCCAGCACAACGGGCTCGTCGGATTCCGCGACAGCGGTCGATCCGGTGCCAGTCCCGGCACCCCCTGCGGCTACCAGCACACACACGACAGCGATCCACAGACGCCTCACGGCACCCCCACTTCGACCCTAATCCCCGGTTCCGCTGGCAACGGGCTGCCGGAACCCACCAAGATTGACCCAGACACCCCTGTGAGTACAAGGAGCGCCCTCGTGGAACCTGTGACCTTCGATGTGACCATCGAGATTCCTGCTGGAAGTAGGAACAAGTACGAGGTGGACCACGAGAGCGGCCGGATCCGGTTGGACCGACTCCTGTTCACCTCGACACGCTACCCGCACGACTACGGGTTCGTTGATGACACGCTCGGCCAGGACGGCGATCCGCTCGATGCGCTCGTCATCCTGCAGGAGCCGACGTTCCCCGGTTGCGTCATCAAGTGCCGCGCACTGGGCATGTACCGGATGACCGACGAGGCCGGTGGCGACGACAAGGTGCTGTGTGTGCCGTCGAACGACCCCCGCATGGAGCACTTGCGCGACATCTTCCATGTCTCGGAGTTCGACCGGCTCGAGATCGAGCACTTCTTCACGGTCTACAAGGACTTGGAGCCGGGCAAGTCCGTGGAAGGCGCCACGTGGGTGGGCCGTGCCGAGGCGGAGGCGGAGATCGCGGCGTCCTATGCGCGCGAGACGGAACGCCTGGCTGCGGAAGCCGACGGAACTGCCACCCACTGATCGGGTGACCACGGGCTGCCTCATGGCAGCCAGTCGACGCGGTCGGCCAACAGGGCGTAGCCCACAAAGGCCACCGCGTCGATCAGGAAGTGCGCCACGACCATCGGGCCCACCCGGCGCCACCGGAAGAACAGCCAGCCGAACAGCAGGCCCATGACCAGGTTGCCGATGAACCCGCCGAACCCCTGGTACAGGTGGTACGCCGCACGCACGACTGCGGCAATCACGACCGCCCACCGGGGCGACAGCCCCGCCTGTGTCAGTCGCAGCAGGACGAATCCGAGGACCACCACTTCTTCGAGCACCGAGTTCATGAGCGCCTGCCCCAGCAGCAGCGGCCATTCCCACCACCCTCCGGACACCGCCACAGCGGCGATGTCCACACTCAGGCCGGCGCGGTATGCGAACAGGTAGAAGCCGAGCCCGACCCCGCCGACCACGGCGGCGAGCACCGTTCCGCGCCAGAGGTCACGACCGGGTTCGGACGTGTCGAACCCGATCGACGTGAATGAGTCGCCCGACCGGTGCAGCAGGTACCACACGAGCGCGACCGCCCCGAGCGGCAGCACGATGAACGACAGTTGGTACGCGACGTCGAGCCAGGGTCGATCCGGGGTGATCGACTCCACCAGCGTCGTCTGTTGCTGGTTGAGGGGTACTCCGCTGGTCAACCGATTGACCAGGTTCAGACCAGCGCGCACCGCGGCGGCACCCAGCGAGACCCACAAGACGATGACGACCTCAGCCACGTAATCACGCCGTGGCAGCATCACCGTGCTCATCCCAGTGATTACAGCAGCACAACGGCGGGGATCCGGGAGTGACCNNGGATCCCCGCCGTCGCAGTGATCTGTTGCGCCCTGCGTCCAGGGGCTGACCTCAGTGGTTGGCGAGCCAGTTCTGGTTGAAGGCGAACTCCTTGACCAGGCTGGACTTGGTCTCCTCTGCCACCATCTTCTCGATCTTGCCGCCGATCAGGGGAACACTGGCCTTGATGTCGAACTCGACGGTCCAGTCCGCGCCGTCGCCGGCGGGCTTGATCGTGTTGGTGGCGGTGATGGCCACGGGGGACGACGACTTCATGACCATGTTGCCCACGAAGGCGTCGCCGTCGGCACGCCACACCTCGGTCTGCTCCATCTTGGTGGTCTCGCCGAGAACCTTCTTCGCCATGTCTGGCAGGTTGGCAGCCACCTCGCGATCGACCGTCACGTTCAGACCACCGTCGGTGGCCTCGTGATTCTTGACCGTGAACGCAACGTCGCCCAGTTCCGTGTACTTGGTCGTGGCGTACTCGGGATCGCTCAGCATCGCCATGATCTGGGCAGGGGTCGCGTTGTAATGGTCGGTGTTCGGCAACTTCGTGGACACAGGTTCCTCCTGGCTTTCTGCACGCTCGGGTGCACCTCGTAGATGCTTGGCAGTATTCCGGGAACGAGGTCACGGTTGCCTGTCGAACGCGGCACGGCACATGTGTACGGCCCGAACGGAGGGGTACAAAGGCCCCGTATCCCGCATGTGAGCGCTGGATCCGAGGAGTTGGTAGACCATGCCCGACGCACGACTGCTGGCCGGTGCGGCCGCACTGTTCGGAGTAGGAGCAGCCGGTCTCGGCGTTCCTGCCCCCACCCCCACTCGATCCTCACCCCCTGAATCCACCGCCGACCCGATCGCCGCCGACCCGGAGTGGCCCGACCTGTTGCAGCGGTGGCTCGCCACAGCGCACGGCGGCGTGGTCACCCCCGCCGCCACCGCGGAGTTCGTGGGCACCGGCCGGATCCGACTGGGCCGCTCCCCCTGGCTTCCCGTGTCCTACCGCACGAGCCACCGGCTCGGACATGACTTCAGCGCCGAGGTGGCCGCAACGTGGTTCGGCCGACCAGTGGTGCGGGGAATGGACGCCTACGTCGACGGCCGCGGGGTCCAACGCGCCCGCGACTCCGTCACCGTCGGCCCCGGCCTGGACTCCGACGGCGTGTCCTTCCTGTGGTCGGAAGCTGTCCTGATCCCGGCGACCTGGGTGTTGCCGGGCGTCAAGTGGACGCAGTTCGATGACCGCACCCTGACTTTCGACGTCTCCGGTGGTGATGTGGCGTCACCAGTGACGGCCACGATCGGATGTGACGCGGAGTCCGGGCTGCCGAACAGTTTCGAGGTGCCGTGGCGGTCCAAGAACACCGAGGGAACCGTCGGCGCCGGGTGGCGCGTGTCCTACCAGGACTGGCGCCCCGTCGACGAGCAGTGGGCCCCCGCACTGGTCGAGGTCCAGTGGCTCGACGAGGACCGGCCGTGGCTGCGGATGCGGATGGAACCACCGGTCCTCGACGCGGACGTCGCACCCGCATTGGATGCGGCGCGGGAAGCGCTTCGTTCGCGGCCGTGAGCCCGCGGCGCCCAGGGGGAACGGGTGCGGCCTGTCGGCCGTCCCATCACAGAACAGAAACCCGCGGATCCGGCCATTCGAGCAAGGCCGTCACCGCAACGATCAGGGCTTAGGCTGGACCACGCGGGGCAGCTGCGCATCACTCGCAGCGCGGGAGGGACCTTCACCATGGTGTTCCCATCAGGGGTCACGTCTGCGGCTGCTGCCGTCACGATGGTGCTGGCCGCTGGGTTCCTGGGGCTTCCCGCCCACGCCGACCCGCAACTTCCCGCCTCCGTCACCGGCGACGACCGCGGGACCGACCCCTACCTGGCACCGCAGGGCAACGGCGGGTACGACGTCACCAAGTACGACGTCGACCTGAGTTACGACGTGAAGTCCCACGGCATCGCCCAGGCGACGGTCCGGATCACTGCCCAGTCCGATCAGACGTTGCGCCAGTTCACGTTGGACGCCAGATCCGGTCTGACCATCGATCAGGTCAGCGTGAACGGTCGTCGGGCCACGTTCACCCACCGTGGCGATAAACTCATCATCGGTCGCTTCGGAACGGTGCCGAGCGATTCGACGTTCACCGTGGAGGTGGCGTACTCCGGTGATCCGGTCCCGATCAAGGACCGCTCCGGGCGCGGGAAGTACGGCTGGTTGCCGACCCGGCGCGGTTCGGTCACCTACACCGAACCGACGGGCACCTCGACGTGGCTGCCCAGCAACGACGTCTTCTACGACAAGGCCCGCTGGCAGATGAAGTTGACGGCACCACGCGGCCTCCTCGGGGTCTCGACGGGCACGTTCGACGGCCGCTCCGACAAGGGGGGGCGCACCACCACCCGATGGACGATGGACACCCCCACCCAGCCCTACACGCAGGTGGTCGCGTTCGACCGCTTCGACTACTCGCGCAAGCCGATCGCCGGCGTCCCCGCCTTCACCGCGGTGGCCCGCGGATCGGGCGTCTCGGTCGAACAGATGCACGGTCGGACCGATCGGTCGCTGAAGTGGCTCATCCCGAAGTTGGGTCCGTACCCGTTCGACTCCACCGGCGCCATCGTCGTGTCCGGGGCCGATTCCGCGATGGAGACTGCGGGTCGCCCGACCTACAGCGCAGGTAGTTGGAACACGTCGATGGCCACGGTCGTGCATGAGCAGGCGCATCAGTGGTTCGGCAACACGCTGACCGCGGCGAATGCACAGGACATCTGGTTGCACGAGGGATTCGCGACTTACCTGGAGAACGTCGAGACCGCCCAGCGGACCGGCCGACCCCTCGGTGACATCGTCCACGAGCAGTACGTCTGGGACGGCTGGGGCGCGAAGTGGCGCGGTCAATTCGGGCGAGTCTCGCTGCATGACCCGACCACGCGCTATCTGCTGAACACGACGCCGTACTACCGCGGGCAGGCGGCGCTACACACCCTGCGTCGGACCCTCGGCGACGACGCCTTCTGGCAGGTGCTGCGGGAACTGGCCACAGAGCCGGTCGGCACAACGACCTCGACCGCGGATGTCATCGCCGAGGCGGAGAGCGTCAGTGGCCGGGATCTGGGCCCCTGGGCCAACGCCTGGGTCTACTCCGTGGCGGCTCAGCAACTGCCCGAGGCGCCCACCCATCAGACCGTCATCCAGCAGGTCGGACCGTACATCCTCGATGCCGCCGGCGACTACGTATGGGATCCGCG
>CXWK01003932.1_pt1 | contig 13807 bp, 10 predicted proteins | sample 590851 | NCBI WGS metagenome assembly CXWK01 (sample SAMEA3498364, study PRJEB10139) | wastewater metagenome | biome: wastewater treatment plant; material: activated sludge | place: Denmark | collected 2014-08-01
TTGTTTACTTGTTTTGTAATGGATTTTAATTCCGTTTTCATCATAATCTATTTTAAGAACTTCTGCGAGTGAGTGAATCTGTGAAACTTTTTTTGAATCGGTTAATTGTAATTTTATTTTTGCTTCAACAAACTGATCTTCAATAATATCATTCAACAAGTTCTTTAATGCCGAAATATTCATTCCACGCATAGCAGAAATCATTATACTTTCTTTGTGCGAATTACGAATGAAATCAATTTTAGCTTTATCTTTTATTAAATCGATCTTGTTAAAAATTCTAACAACTTTTTTATCAGCACTACCAAATTCCTTTAACGTATCTTCAACAACTTTAATATGATCCTCATAAAATTGATGCGAAACATCTACAACGTGAAATATTATATCCGCTTCTCGCACTTCACTAAGCGTACTTTTAAAAGATGCAATAAGCTGTGGCGGTAGTTTTCGAATAAACCCTACAGTATCGCTGATCAATATCTTTTCTGTATCGTGAACCTCAAGCGAACGTGTTGTTGAATCCAATGTCGCAAATAATTTATCTTCAGCAAAAACATCTGAACTTGTTAATAAATTAAACAAAGTAGATTTGCCTGCATTAGTGTAACCAGCAATTGCAATTCTTGTTGAGTTTTTTCTTCCTGAACTTTGCGTAATTCTGTGATTCTCAATCTCAATAAGTTTTTCTTTAAGATGTGATATTCGAGTACGAATGATTCGTCGATCAGTTTCAATCTGGGTTTCACCGGGACCTTTAGTTCCAATTCCGCCGTATTGTTTTGATAAGTGAGTCCATGCCCGAGTTAATCTTGGTAAACGATATTGAAGCTGTGCACGTTCAACCTGAGTTTTTGCTTCTTTACTTTTTGCGCGAGATGCAAAAATATCAAGGATCAATCCGGTTCTATCAATAACTTTTCTTTTAAAAAGATCCGATAGATTTCTTACCTGAACAGGAGTCAAATCATCATCAAAAATAATTATGTTGATGTCATTCAATTCAACAAGCTGAGCAAGTTCTTCTGCTTTGCCTTTACCAATGTAGTAAGCAGAATCCATTCTTGATTTACTCTGAATGATCTTGAAAACTGTTTCTGCTCCCGCGGTATTTGCCAGTTCTTCAAGCTCGGCAAGATGTTCTTCAACAACTTCTTTGCTGTATGCTTTAGTATCAAGTGCAACGAGCATTGCTCGTTCAACTACTTTTTTTGTTATTTCTATCATAATATAATTTCTAAGTGAACCTTAGTGCTCTAAGTGTCTAAGTGGTGTGAATCTTCTTTTACCACTGAGACACTAAGTACACTTAGGAACACTAAGTCGTAATTCCTTCTAACTCTTTTTTTGCATTTCTTGCAATTGTCATTTCAATTAAAGCTAAAATTATTGCAATAAGTAAAAAATATCTCCACAACTCAGAACCAAATCTTGCCTGCATAATTTTTTCCGTTATGTTACTTTCTTTATCAATAGATACATACTTACCGGCAAATTTAATTTGATCAAGATAATTCTCAAACTCAGATTCATCAGCGTATTCTGTTATTGATTCCGTTGGATCAGTATTGATTGAAATATTTTCAATCTGATTATCGCCTGAATAGATTTTGTATGAACCAGCAGTATTTGTATTTGAGTAAGCTAAATAATCGTTTCTCAAATTCTCACTAAGATTTATAAACTCATCAGATTTATCTGGTTTTAAAATTTTAATTTGTGATACATTGGTGTTCTTCAAATTGATATTTACTTCATCACCGGCGAGGAAAATATTCTCATCTCTTTCTTTTGATGAAAGATATGCAACTGATTTATTCATCAAAGGCGCAAAAATACTTTTAATCGGAAAATCACTCCAACTTAAAACTGGTGAAGAGTTAAAAACGAATATCTTTCCTTTCTCAACTCTATGTTCACTTAAGAACGGTGAACCATCAACCAAAGTAATTATTTGATTGCCTGACGATGATAATTTATAATAAGCATTAATTTCCGGCGACTCATATTTTTTCTTATCATCATTCTGAAAAATATTTTGAAAAACCGGATGATTAAAATCAGTTTTATCAAACTTAATTTTCAAATCATTAGTGCTTTCCTTGCCAACGAAAGAAGAACTAATTCCTAATCCTAACTGTGAATAAAGTTGGTTCAATTTAACTGCATCTTGATTTGATGAGGGGAATAAAATCACTCCGCCGCCATTTTGTAAATAGCTTTTTAATTGTTCAATGCCAGAAATGAGTGTGTTTGTTGAGACAATAATTGTTTGATATTTATTTAACTGCTGAGATGTGAATTGATTTACATTTTTTTGTTCAATCTCATACTTCCCTTCACCAGCTGTCTGTAAAGCCAGATCAACAAAAGTTAGATCATTAGAGTTTTCCGAAAATAATCCGACTGAAATTTTATCCGGAATAAATAAACTGGCAAATCTTTTATTATCATATTCAATTTCATCAGTTTCAATTTCCGCAACAACATCTATAAATCCTGTAGTTTTCGGAGTTGCTTCAATCTCTATAATTGTTGATTGTCCTGCACTCACATCAAAACTCTTTTGCGCTGCTCTATCATCATTTATAAATAAAGAGACCACAGCATTACTAACATCTTGTTTTGAATTGTTCGATATTGTTACAGAGAAACTAACTGGTTTATCTTTTTCAAAAATCTGGTTATTAATTTTCAATTCATCAACGGAAAGATTAAAAACATCTTTGTCTGATAAATCAAAAGAATAAAGTCTGATGCCTTCATTCAACAATTCGCTTAAATCATTATTGAGATTTTCTTTTGTGATTTTATTTTTCTGAAAATCTGACAAAACATAAATTTCTTTATTAAAGTTTTTGCTTTCAGAAATTATTTGAGATGCTTTGGTAATTGATGAATTTAAATCTGCTGATGCAAATGATAAATCCAGTTGATCAACATTTTTGATAAACTCGGATAAGTTTGATGTAAGTTTACTTTCCGCTTTTGTATTCGAAACCAATATCAATCCAACTTCATCACCTTCTTCCAATTGCGAAAGAACTTGCTTAACAATTTCTTTTGCCTGATTAAAATATGATCCTTTCTGATCAACAACAGACATGCTAAAAGTATCATCAAGAACAAATATTGCAGTTGTTTTTGCTGCTGAAGTTGTTCCGCCTATTTGCATTGATTGTAATGCCGGACGTGCAAATGCCATCACAGCAAAGAGAATTATTAATACTCTCAGTGCCAGTAAAAGCCATTGCTTAAGTTTTATTTTACGAATTTTATTTTTCTGTAATTCCTTTAAAAAGGTTAGCGTACTAAATTCAATCTTCTTAAGTTTTCTAAGATTGAATAAGTGAATAATTACAGGAATTGATGCAGCTAGCAATCCGAATAAAATTGCAGGATTAAGAAAAATCATACTATTGAATAATGTCCATTTTTATTGATCAAAAAATAGTAATAATGATTTGAGAATACTATGCTAATTATAAGCAGTAAAATCTAACTTTGATTTAGAATTTCAAAAACATAATTTTGGTGTCATAACACGTTTAATTATTAAAAGAGCGATATGGGCGATATACTAAAACAATGGCTTAAACAAACAAAGTTTGAAAGCTTAGATCAGGAAGTTGCATTAAATATTTTTATAACATCTTATTTTCTGCGTACCAAACACGATGAAGTTATGAGTAAGTATGGATTAACTTTCCCGCAATATAATGTGCTTCGTATTTTAAAGGGAGTTTATCCAAATGGGCATCCGCGTTGCGATATTATTTCCAGAATGATTGAACCAGCACCGGATGTTACAAGAATAATTGATAGACTGATGAAAGAAAAGTTGGTTGAAAGATTTAATTCAACTGAAGATAAAAGACTTTCAATGACTCGAATTACTGAAAAAGGGACAAAGCTTCTGGATAAAGCTCATCCGGAAATTCAGGCTCTGGGAAGTTACATATCCTCCACCCTCTCAAATACAGAAAAGAAAACTCTTTCTGATTTATTGGAAAAAGTTTATGGATCTGAAGTAAAATAAACTATTATTCTTCGCGAACTTTGTCTGTACTCTTCTTAGCGGTCTTTACGTGAAATATTTTAACAGCAAGTTCACGCAAAGAGCGCAAAGTTCTAACGCTAAGTACGCAAGGAATTAATAAAAAAGCGACTCAGTTGAATCGCCTAAATTGTTAAAGATCGTTAAACGCACGAAAGGATTCGTGCGCTACATTTATTTCTGTTTACTTGCAATAAGATTCAATGCGCTTCCTGCTTTAAACCATTCTATCTGTGCAGCGTTAAAAGTTTGATTTAACATCACTTCATCTTTGCTTCCATCTTTATGCTTAACAATCATCTTAACTTGTTTTTCCGGAGCTAATGTTGAAATAAGAATATCAACTTTATCATCTTCTTGTATCTTATCATAATCTTTTGGATCAGCAAAAGTAAGCGGCAGCATTCCTTGCTTCTTCAAATTCGTTTCATGGATACGCGCAAAACTTTTTACGATTATTGCCCTGCCGCCAAGAAATCTTGGTTCCATTGCTGCGTGCTCGCGTGATGAACCTTCGCCATAATTTTCATCACCAACTACAATCCAGTTTATACCTTTTGCTTTGTACTCACGCGCAACTTCCGGAACAGATTTAGTTTCTCCTGTAAAAAGATTCTTAACTTTTCCAGGTTCTTTGGTATAAGCGTTTATGGCACCGATAAACATATTGTTTGAAATATTATCAAGATGTCCACGATACTTTAACCAAGGACCAGCCATCGAAATATGATCAGTCGTGCATTTACCAAATGCTTTTAATAATACAGGAAGATCAACTAAATCCTTCCCATCCCAGGGAGTGAATGAAGTAAGCAATTGTAATCTATCACTCTTTGGATCAACTTTAACTTCAACTTTACTTCCATCTGCGGCAGGTGCAACAAATCCAGCACTGCCTTCATCAAATCCTCGTGGAGGTAATTCTTCCCCACTTGGGGCATCAAGTTTTACTTTCTCACCTTTTTCATTCACTAGTTCATCTGTAATAGGATTAAAAGATAAGCTGCCTGCAATTGCTAAGGCTGTTGTAATCTCAGGAGATGCAACAAATGCAAGCGTTTCGGGGTTTCCATCATTACGTTTTGCAAAATTTCTGTTGAATGATGTAATGATTGTATTTCTTTCACCCATTTTCATATCCATACGTTTCCACATTCCAATACAGGGACCGCAAGCGTTTGCAAGAATAACTCCGCCAATATCGGTTAAAGTTTTTAATTGTCCATCTCTTTCAATGGTAGCTCTTACTTGTTCCGAACCCGGTGTGATTGTGTACTGCCCTTTTGCTTTTATGCCTTTTGCAAGTGCTTGTTTTGCAATGCTTGCAGATCTATCAATATCCTCATAACTGGAATTTGTACAACTTCCAATCAAACCAACAGAAACTTTGTCTGGAAAGTTTTCACTCTTTACTGCATCTTTCATTTTAGAGATTGGCCATGCTTTATCCGGAGTAAATGGCCCGTTAAGATGTGGCTCAAGCTCGCTTAAATTAATTTCAATTACCTGGTCATAATATTTTTCCGGATGAGCAAAAACTTCTCTATCAGCACAAAGTTCATCAGCTAAACCTTCTGCCAAGGCTGCAACATCAACACGTTTTGTAATTCTAAGATATGAAGCCATCTTTTCATCAAATGGAAATACAGAAGTTGTTGCCCCAATCTCTGCACCCATATTACAAATAGTACCTTTGCCTGTGCACGAAATTGAATTTGTTCCATCACCAAAATATTCTACGATGGCACCTGTTCCACCTTTAACCGTTAAGATTCCTGCAAGTTTAAGGATAACATCTTTTGCGGATGTCCAGCCGTTTAGTTTTCCAGTTAATTTAACGCCAATAAGTTTTGGCCACTTTAATTCCCATGGCATTCCTGCCATAACATCCACAGCATCTGCTCCGCCAACTCCGATTGCAATCATTCCAAGTCCACCGGCATTTGGAGTATGAGAATCAGTACCAATCATCATTCCACCCGGAAAAGCATAATTTTCTAAAACAACCTGATGAATAATTCCCGCACCCGGTTTCCAGAAACCAACACCAAACTTTTGAGAGATACTTTCAAGAAAATCATAAACTTCTTTGTTCTCAGTTGTGGCTCGATCAAGATCCTCAACCGCACCAACCTGAGCTTGGATTAAATGATCGCAATGAACAGTTGAAGGAACCGCCGTTGTTTTTCTACCAGCAGACATAAATTGTAATAAGGCCATTTGTGCTGTTGCATCCTGCATTGCAACACGATCCGGAGCTAAATCTACATAATCTTTTCCACCAGTAAATTCTTTTGTTGCCTTATCGTAAAGATGGGTGTACAAAACTTTTTCAGCATAAGTTAATGGACGATTAACAACTTTTCGTATTTTGTTTAATCGATCTTTGTAGTTAGAGTAAACTTTTTTGATCATATCATAATTTGCAGTCATAATGTTTCCTTTAGATAGAAAGAAATAAATTTTTAATAAGTAAAGATAAGAAATTCAGGTTTTAAAATTTTGGTTGCTTAGTGTCTTATTCTCGACGATAATATTGTCGCTAAAAGGACTAACGAACAAGCCGAAAGGAAGTAAATATTTCCATATCTAAGTAAAGATTATCTGATAATGTATTCCAAATCTCAAAATCATATTAAAAGCAAAATAAATTTTGTTTCATAAAGAGATTTTTTTTTGTACGATACTTGCTAATAAAGCCACAATTATCGAAAAGAAATACTATGAACACGGGACAAACACTGTTTAGTATTGGGGCTTTACTAATTCTCTCATTAACAGTTCTAAAAATGAACAACTTTATTCTTGCTAACGATACTGTCATGCAAGACTCCAAACTTGGCATCTTAGCCGTCTCACTGGCAACATCCTTAATAGAAGAAGCAAGCAAAAAAGCATTTGATGCGAATACAGTTTCAGATGAAGTTTCAGATTATAATTTATTAACCAGTTATCCACTCGGCCGCGGTTCAGGCGAACTTGAAGATTCCAGTATTACATTTAATGATTTTGATGATTATGAAGGTTATGATTATCACTACGATTATCTACCCTTAGCCAAGTATCATTTAACATGCACAGTCTATTATATAGATGCTCCAAATCCTCAAGTTAAGGTTGGACAAAAAACCTGGCATAAAAAAATGGACATTACTGTTACTAGTGAATCAATGCAAGATACAATTAGAATGTCTACGATCTACAGTTACTGGCATTTTAGATAGGAAATATAAATGGGCTTTACTACAATTTTAGATATTCTCGGTTCTGTTATAATTGGTGGAATTATGATGTCTATTGCTTTTAGACTTAGTGATAGCATTACTGAAAAAACATATAATCATAATGGTGAATTAACAATCCAACAAAATCTTGCTACTGCTGCACAGATTATTGAATATGATTTTAGAAAAATTGGATATTGCAACAACTGGAATTTACTTCCCGATCCAACTAAGGCTGTGCTTTATGCTGATACTTCAGAGATCAGATTTTATTCGGATATTGATAATGATGGAGATGTTGATTCAATGCACTATTATTTAGGACCAGCATCAGAACTTACTGCTTCTACAAATCCTCGAGACAGATTATTATACAGGGTTGTAAATGCGGAGCCACATAAAAGTGCAAATCTTGGTATCACACAATTTCATCTTGTTTATTTTGATGCACTTGGTGATACACTAACTCCGCCCATTGGACTTAATGGCGGGATCGTTTCAATTGAAATAAATTTAACTGTTGAAAGCACAGAAGCTTACGATCAAAAATATTCAAAAGCTTTTTGGCGTCAGATAAGAATGGTATCACGAAATTTAAAGAATAGGTAACACAATGGCGGGCAAGGCAACTTTTATAACAATTATCGGCTTTACACTTTTATTTATGATAGCTATAAAAAACTTTGGAAATATTTCAACAAGCTCAGTAGGTAACATGGTTAATTACTACAGTGAAATGATTGCACACAACATCGCTGTAAGTGGAGCTAATCTTGCATCAAACCAAATTTTTATAGATCCAACCTGGGATGATGGTTACAGCAACGAAGATTTTTCCGATGGCAAACTTGATGTTGAAATACAGGTTGTTGATGTTTACAAGAACATTAGGAAGATTGTTGCAACAGGTTCCTATCACGGAATGGAAAGCATAGTTGAAGTAACTTTATCTCCAAGTAAATTTTCTAAGTTTGCTTATTATTCGGTAAGTGAAGGTGGTACAATTTGGTGGACCGGTAATGATACTGTTTGGGGTCCATTTCATACACAAGATTATTTACGTGCGGCAAATCATCCAGTATTTTTTGGTAAAGCATCAAGTCTTAAATCACTTGTTTATAAAACCAGCAAAACTGCTGATAAGCCTAATTTTATTGGTGGATATGATCCAGGAGTTAGCGTTACGATGCCAACAAATGCAGTAGATTTAATGGAAACACCTGCTGAAACAGGCGGATATGAATTTACAGGACACGATACTGTTTATATGTTTTTTGTAAATGATTCTCTTAAATATAAATTTTCTTATGGTGCTTCTTACTCTGCACTTTATTTACCAGATGCGGCACCAAACGGAATGATCTTTGCTAAAAACGCTGTTGTAAGACTTAAAGGAACAGTGAAGGGACAATATACTTTAGGATGTAATAGTACAACTACTTCAACAGGAAAAGGAACGGTTTGGATAGATGATAATATTGTTTACAATAAAGATCCACGTAAGTATCCTAACTCTACCGATATGTTAGGAATCTGTGCAGAAAATAGTGTGTGGATTACCAAAAATACAGCTAACAACTCAAGTGTTGATATTCATGCTTCAATATATTGCGAAAAAGGTGGATTTGGAGCACAGGATCATGATATCAGGCCAGTAAGCGGAAATATAAATTTGCTTGGTGGAATAATACAAAAAACTCGTGCTGCTGTTGGTACATTTAGCGGAACATCTATTAATCATGGTTTTGCAAAAAGATATCGATATGATGATAGATTTATGACAGCATCTCCTCCATTTTTCCCAGGTACCGGTGGGTTCGAAATTGTGTCCTGGTTAGAATAATTTGAATAATTTTATGGGGAATCAATTAATTATTCAGAAGCTTTTCTGGAATAATCATATTTATTTATTTACATTTAAACAAATAACAAGGTTTTTATTGTGAAAGAAACAATTTTACTAGTTGATGATGAACTATCATATTTAGAATTACTAAAAAGTATTCTTCAACAAGAAGGTTATACTAATGTAATTACTGAATCAAATCCTTTAAACGTTCCTGATTTACTTAGAACGCAACACATCGATTTGATTTTGTTGGATATTTATATGCCTCAAATGAATGGGCTGCAATTACTTGAGCAAATAACTCCTGAGTATCCAAACATTCCTGTTATCATCGTTACTGCCGTTGATGATAAAGAGATTGCACTTGAAGCAATAAAATTTGGAGCATACGAGTTTATAATCAAACCACCAGATACTGATAGATTACTTTTAACTATCAGAAGAGCAATTGGTTACAAACTACTTGAACGTGAACGTGATGTTTTAAGAGCTGAAGGTTCAGTACAAAAAGTTGATGATAATAAGTTTGCAAATATTATTACTGATTCTGATACAATGCACAGAGTTTTTAATCTTGTAGAAATTTTTGCCCCAACTAACGAAACAATATTAATTGTTGGTGAGACTGGAACTGGAAAAGATTTAGTTGCGAAAAAAGTTCACGATCTTTCACCAAGGAAAAACAAACCTTACGTTGCTGTTAATCTTGCGTCCATCTCTCCTTCTCTATTTGAAAGCGAATTGTTTGGCACTGTTAAGGGATCATTTACCGGATCTACAAATGATAAGCAAGGATATTTTGAATCTGCTAATGGCGGAACAATCTTTCTAGATGAGATTGGTGAATTACCAAAAGAATTACAGGGTAAACTTTTACGTGCAATTCAATACAACGAAATTTTTAAAATTGGCAGTTCATCTCCGATAAAATTAGATATAAGAATTATTGCGGCAACAAACAGAGATTTAGCTGATGCTGTAAACAAAGGGTCGTTCCGTGCAGATCTTTATTATAGATTAAATCGTGGCCATATTAGTTTACCTCCGTTGCGTAAACGTGGTAATGATGTTTTGCTAATTTCAAATCATCTAATAAAAGTTGCAAACACAACTTACAATAAAAATATTTTAGGACTTACTCGCGAAGCGATTGCTCAACTTAGAAATTATCCTTTCCCTGGTAACGTGCGCGAGCTTGAGAATATAATTTTTAATTCCGTGGTTCAATCAGATGATAATCAAAGATTAAATGCTGTAGAAATTCCTAAAACAGTTGATGGTAAAGAAACTGAACTTCAAAAATCAGAAATATTAATTTCACTTGAAGAAGCTGAAAAAAAACATATTGTAAATGTTATGGGATTTTTAAATAACAATGTGCGTAAAGCATCTTCAATACTTGGCGTTAGTGAAAGAACATTGCAACGAAAACTTAAAAAAATCAGGGAAGAGTAAGCCAATTCTCGTTACACTTGCAAATTTTAGCGCCTTTAATGGCGCTTAAATTCTTTGTTTTCCAAACATCATAATTTTTATTTAATTTTTACCGAAAATCATAACAAAATTACCTGCATTTTTATTGCACGCTTTTTGCCTCAATTAATCAATTCTTTTACGATAAATAAATGGTAATAATTTTCTAAAAATCAAATCAACTAAGAGCATTAAGTATGAAGACTATATTATCTAACACGGAATTGGTAAGCGATTTTAATTACGGAAGAGTTTTTGCAAAAGAAAGAAAAAATGATTTTTCAATAATTATGAAGTTGATTATCGCTTCTTCCTTTTTATTTGCAATTGCAGTTATTGTACTTTAGAAAATAATAATTAAAAGTCCTCATTTCTAATTAACAACAAAACTGCTGAATTTGGTACGATTAAAAATTTTTCTTTTTCAAATTCAATTTCAAAAGCTTCCCTTCTTAAAAATATTGCAAGATCACCCTCTTTAGCCTGTAGTGGTATATACTTTACTGCATCCGTTTTTTCCTTCCAGGGTTCGTCATCTGCTTGAGTAGAAGTTGCATAACCAGGGCCAACTTTAATTATATAACCACTTTGAATTTTTTCTTTTTCCGAAACACCAGCAGGTAAATACAACCCGCTGCCTGTTTTGTTAGCGTCTTCTAGTGGTCTTATTAAAACTCTATCGCCAACAACAATAAATTTTTGTAGATTTTTTATGTTTACGTTCATTTCACTTCTATTTTTTCCTATCAAAAATAATCAATACTAATTTAATTAACTTTCTTAATCAAAAATTTATTTGATAAATTTGAATTAAATAAAGCTATAATTAAGAAGATATTTATATAACTTGATATAATGAAGCGAGTACTATTCATCACATATTTTTGGCCTCCATCAGGTAAAGCATCATTGCATTGGCCGTTAGATATTATTCGCCATTTACCTAAAGATGAAATTGAACCAATAATACTTACAGTTGAAGATGAATCATTTACACAGAAAGATGAAAGTCTTTTAAGAAAAGTTGACCCAGAGTGGAAGACTTTAAAATCTAAAGCATTAGAACCTTTTAATATTTACAGAAAATTTATCGGCAAAAAGAAAGATGAAAAACTTATTTCATCAGAAACTATTTCATTAGATAATAAAAGTTTAACCCACAGAATTTCTCTATGGATAAGACTAAACCTTTTTATTCCTGATGCTAGAGTTGGTTGGAATTTTACAGCAATAAAAACTGCTAAAAATTATATAAGAGAAAATCAAATTGATGTAATAGTTTCTATAGGACCACCACACAGCTCCCATTTGATAGGGTTAAAACTGAGCAAGAAGTTTTTAATACCTCATATACCAGTTTTGATTGATCCCTGGGTAGATATTGTGTATTACAAGAACTTGAACAGAAGTTTTATAACTAAAATGATTGACAGTCATTTTGAAAAAATTGTATTGCAAAATGCCGAGCAGGTTGTATTTGTAAATAAATCAACTGAAGAAGATTATGAAAAAAAGTACAGTTTTTTAAAAGGTAAATCCAATGTGTTGTATTGGGGATATGATGAAGAAGAATTCGAATGCCTACTCCTAAATTCCATTCCTAAAGAAAGGGACTTTGAAAAGAAGACAAAAATTCTGGTTCATGCCGGAAATTTATTTGCATATCAGAATCCTAAAAATTTTTGGAAGCAGATAAAAATTGAAAACGACAAAGGAAATAAGATAGTAAGCCGCTTTGTTGGTTCTGTGGATAAAGTAATTTTAGAATATCTGGATTCAATAGGATTAAAAGAAAAAGTACAGTTAATGGGTTTTCTTCCATACCAGGAAATGATAAGAGAAATTATGCAAGCTGATATGCTGTTAGTCTGTTCTACGGAGCCACGCCACGTTCCAGGAAAATTATTTGAAGCACTACGAACGGGAAATCCAATTATAGCATTTGGCAGTAACAATGAAGAAGTTAAAAAAATAATTAAAGATGCTAATGCTGGAATGATGTTTAGATATGATGAAAGTGCAGAAGAAATTTTAAATATAGATTATAAAACGAAACCCGATCAAAGTTTTATAAAACAATACGATCGGGTTGAAATAAGTAAGAAGTTTTATAATATACTTAACAGATTATTTAAGAAAATTCTATACCTATAGATCTTTAAATTACAATTAGCAGATTAAAATTGTTTTTTGTTATCAAAAATATTTCTGCAGGTAATTTTCTTTTTCCCTTTTAATTTATAATAAACTTCATCTTTATGGATGGTGTTTTAGGCTCTCGGTAAGAATAACAGAAATTCGATATTTTTGTTAATATTAATTAACTTTTTCAAATTAGTAAGGTTTAATAAATTGGAATTTCATAATAATAGTTATCAGCATCATATAGAGCACATTAAAAATTATCCTGAAGATAGATGCAGGTTAATGCTTAACCACAACACAATTAATAGATGGAGATACGAAAGGTTTTATCATTTGCTTGATCCAATTTTAAAGTTATATCCTGATTCTGAGTGGCTGACTGTTGGAGATTTTTATTATGGAACTGATGGTCAATATCTGCAATCAAGAGGACATAAGACAATCGCTTCTGATATTGATGATCACTTTCTAAAAAAGGGAAAAGAAATTGGTTACATTGAAAATTATTCAAAAGAAAATTTAGAGTCATTATCTTTTAATAACGAATCATTTGATTTTGTTCTTTGTAAAGAATCTTTTCATCATTTACCCAGACCATATTTGGGATTATATGAAATGTTGAGAGTAAGTAAAATTGGTGTTGTATTGCTTGAGCCATATGATAGAGAAATCAACCCCTCACCAATGATGAAAATATTTGAGTTTATCCTAAAAAAGATTAAGGGAGATACTCATAATTTGTATGAAACATCTGGTAATTTTAAATATGCTCTATCTGTAAGTGAGATTAAAAAGATAACATTAGGCCTGGAAACACCGTATTTGGCTTATCGATTTTTAAATGACTACTATAAAGATGGAATGGGAATGGAAACAAAACCCAAAGATGATCCGCTCTTAAATAAAGTTAAAAACAGAATATTTTTACGAGACATTCTTTGGAAAATGAAAATTTTTCCTCCAACTTTCTTAATGTCAATAATTTTTAAGAAAGATATCAGTTCAACGTTTTTAATAAGGGAAGGATTCAAAGTAATTAAACTACCAAGAAATCCATAT
>CXWK01000012.1_pt5 | contig 13802 bp, 9 predicted proteins | sample 590851 | NCBI WGS metagenome assembly CXWK01 (sample SAMEA3498364, study PRJEB10139) | wastewater metagenome | biome: wastewater treatment plant; material: activated sludge | place: Denmark | collected 2014-08-01
GAACATCATTACTTTTGCGGTGTCCTTCGCGGCACCGAAGAAGTCGAATGCGACCGCCACCGACTCACGATCAGGCTTCCGCCGTTCGAGCGCACGCTCGGTTCGTTCGGCAAGACCGGCAGGTGCTGCGAGCGCCGCTCGCAACATGTCACCGACACTGGCGCCGAGAGCAGCGATGTCGTCGAGACGACTCGCGCAACGGTCGCATTGATCGATATGCCGTCCGATCCTGTCGCCGAGGGGTGCCCCAGCGTCTGACCAGGAACGTATCTGTCGTTGTGAGGGGTGCGTGATAATCATCTTGACCATCCCGCTAGAGATTCGGTCAGGGCTTTGCGAGCCCTGAAGAGACGTGTCTTGACCGTCGGGAGACTTACGTTCAAAGTTTCGGCAATCTCGTCGTACGACATGCCTTCCACCTCGCGTAACACAACGATCGTCTTACTTGTTTCGTCCAGTTCTTCCAGGGCCGCCCATAGTTCAGAAACGGCGGCACGCCCTTCGACCACACGTTCGATCGTGGTGTTCTCGGGCTGTTCTGGGAGCCAATCGGGTTCGTACGGGTCTTCTCGAATGCGTCTGAGAGCGCTGACGGCGGTGTTGTGCGCAATCCGCAGAAGCCAGCCGCGCAGTGAGCCCTCTCCTCGGAAGGTCGGTAGGGCCTTCCAAGCCTTTACAAAGGTGTCCTGGGTAACGTCCTCGGCAAGCGCTCGATCTCGCACGATCGAAACAGCAACCCGAAAGACCGCTGCCGAATGTTCTCTGACAATTTCGCTGATGTCGTCAGGAACGGGCGGCATTGCTTGAGAAGTCGTTTGACCGTCTCCTGTTGCACCTGCGGTTCCGAAAGGTCGCGAAGACATCGAAACCTGTGACGCTGTTTGACGTTGCACTGATGCCATCACATCGAAGACTCGGTGTTGTAGCGGCAGCTCAACGAGACAACTTGGAATCGGGGAAGTCGCCAGCACGGTCCGTAGACGTGGTGTCGGCGCGAAAGTCGCGAGGATTATCTATTGAGGCTGCAGCGGCGCGAACGGGAGAGAAGCTACCACGCTTCGTCGAACAGACCCGGGGCCGTATGTCCAGGGCGCCCGCCAAGGGCCCGTCTTGGCGTCACCCCCGCCCCCACGGCGCGCCGGAAGTCGCGCTCCAACGCGAGCGATCAGGCGGGCAGCGTCAACGTGCCTTGGGGTTCGCGGCGCTGCTGGAGCTGTTGCACCTTGTGGATTGCCGCCCGCGATGCGAAGCCGAGGCCCAGGCCGATGACACTGCCGACCAGGACATCGGACGCGTGATGCATCCGGGTGTGGACGCGGGAGTACGCGACCAACGCCGCAAGCGCGTAATAGAACGGCGCCAGCGGGTCGTCGTCGGCGAGCACCACTGCAGCGGAGAAAGCGCTGGCTGCATGGCCCGAGGGGAACGAACTAGTGATGGGGCGGTGCATGCCCATCTGCAGATCGTCTTGGAATCCTTCGGGGCGAGGGCGGTTGAACAGCGGTTTGAGCGCTCCATTGACCAGCCCCGACTGGACGATTTGAGAGGCGTAGAGCCCGATCGGAAATCCCGCGTGGCGCTGAGAGACTGCGCCCCGGACGGTGCCGACCGTGAACCAGAGCAACGAGTGGTCGGCGGCCGATGACAGCGCCGAGAAAAAACGGTCGCTGCCTGCCGAGCGACGGCGGTCGACCTGGCGGGCCACCGCCTCATCGAACTTGTCGACTTGCTTCCAGATTGCGAGCGCTCGGCGCGACGGGGCGCGGTCGCTTTGCTTGAGTCCCGGAGCAAACGTCTCGACCAACTGATTTAGAACGTCCATCGCGGGGCAACTCTAGGCGCGGAGGCCCTGCGGATCTTCGGCGGACGGTGACAGGCGTGCCGGGTTCTTGAGCGATGGATGGATTGCGCGCTCTGCGACTCCGGCGGGGAGGAGGGCAATGAGATCTGACGCGGTTGCCGGATCGCCGCCGAACTGCGGACAGTGGGGCTTGTAAAAGCACCAAGAACACAAGACGCCAGACTTTGGACGGAAGTCGTTGCGTGCACATGCAGTTTCGATGGCGTTCCACACGGCCCGGGTGCGTACGGAGACGCCCCGTGTGCTCTGTTCGGTGGGCGTTGCGATGATCGCTTCGGGGGTAGACAGGTAGAGCAGCTGAACTTTTGCCGGTCTGCGGCCAAACATCGCTTCGCATAGCCAGGAGTAAATGTGTACCCCGTGGAGCGAGGACCGTTCAAAGCCTTCCCGGGGAGGTTTACCCGTTTTGTAGTCGGTGACGATGAGCTGCCCGTCGGTGACCTCGAGCCGGTCGATGACGCCCCGTAGGAACGGTCCCGTCCCCGGTTGACCATCGCCCAGGCCCGCGCCGACGAGCACTTCGATGCCGATGGGGTTGATTGTGGTGGGGTCCTCGAGCTTGAAGTAGTTCTCGACGAGCTGGCGTGCCTCTGCGAACAACTTGTCGCGGCCGGCCTGGTCGAGGTCGAGGCCGGTGAAGTCGGAGTGATCGCTCAACTCTTGGTAGGCGGTGTCTAGGTCGGCTTGAGCGGCGTCGATTGTGCGCTCCTGTGGTTCACGCAGCATCAACCGCTCAAGCGCTCGGTGGACGAGGGTGCCTTTTGAGGCAGCGGCGCCCGGAGGTTGAGGGATTCCGTCGATCGTCTCGAAGCGGAACGCGAGCGGACAATTGGTAAACGAGGCGACCTTGGACGGCGACAAGGTCCGTGGCAGCCGCAAGGTCGCCTCAGAGCCGCTGACGTCGGCGGTCGTATCTGCTCCGCCCGCGGACACAGAACTAGATGCCGGGCGTTGCGTTTCGTGAGGCTGGTCGGACAACGGTTGCGCCGAAACCAGCTGATCGGCTTCCGGTTGGGTGGGTGTGTCCGCTGTGGTGCTCATGCGAACCAGGATACAAACCGCATACGACAACGCTGCTCCGGTAGCGCGGTCGAGGCGACGGCTCAGAGCCTTGTTGACGTTGTGGGCACGAACCGGCAGCAGGCCGCGGGACGGGCGGTAGGATCGCCGACGCGAACGGTTCCCTCGTAGGGACTTCGGCACGATCGGACCCGGAATTGAAACCGCCGAGTCGCCCGCGCCGGCCCACGGGTCGGAGTTGTTCACATCTGTGCGGAAGCCCAAAACAAATGAGGTGCATGGTGAAGGTCGACGGAAGCTTGATGGGCGTCAGCCCCAAAGACGCCGCGAAACAGGCGAAGACCCTCGAGTCGCAGGGCTATGACGGCGTCTTTACCGCCGAAACCGACCACGATCCCTTCTTCCCTCTGCTGCTGGCGGCGGAACACAGCGAGACCCTCCATCTGGGGACCGCGATCACGGTGGCTTTTCCCAGAAGTCCGATGCAGCTCGCTCAAACCGCTTACGACCTCACCCGCTACAGCGACGGTCGCTTTACGTTGGGGCTTGGATCACAGATCAAGGCTCATATTGAGAAGCGGTTCTCGGCGACCTGGAGTAAACCCGCGGACCGCATGCTCGACTACATCTCCGCGCTTCGGGCGATCTGGGATTGCTGGGCTCATGGATCCAAGCTCGACTATCGGGGCGAGTTTTACAACCACACGCTGATGACGCCGTTTTTCAATCCCGGCCCGCAAGCTGCGGGGATTCCGACCGTCGCCCTCGCTGCGGTGGGGCCAAGGATGACGCGTGTCGCCGGACAAGTCGCCGACGGCATGATCTTGCATGGCTTTACGACCGAGCGTTACGTCCGCGAAGTGACGTTACCGATGGTGAATGAGGGTCTTGCCGCGTCCGGTCGACTCCCAGCCGACTTCACCTATTCGTGCCCCGTGTTCATCGTCACCGGCGAGAACGACGATGACACGGCTAAGGCTGCTCAAGCGGTGCGCCAACAGATCGCGTTCTACGGTTCGACCCCGGCGTACTGGCAGGTGCTCGATATGCACGGCTGGGTCGGTGTGGGCGAGAAGCTGAACGCTCTGTCGAAGGCCGGTGAATGGGCCAAGATGGGCGATCTGATCACCGACGAAATGCTCGATGCGTTCGCCATCGTGGCAACACCCGACCAGGTGGCTCGCCGACTCCATGATCGCTTCGGAGATGTGATCGAGCGCGTCAGCTTTTACGCCCCGTACGCGGTCCCTGAAGACCTGTGGCCCAGTGTCATTGCCGATATCAAGGCGATTGGCTAAGCGCCGGGTGTGAACGCTTCGTTGCGAAGAGCCAGTCTGAGATGAAACCGAGACGAGCCGGCGGCGGGCCGGTGGTGTATCTCGGCGATGGGGGGGCGGGTAAGAGCTTCGCCCTTCGAAGGCTGGCCGAGCAGGTACGGACCCGCTCAACGATTCTTTGGGTGCGAACAAGCCTCGGGGGAGATGCAACGTTCCAGCTCTCCCAGGGTTCGGAGCACTGGCTCGCGCCAGATCTGGGCAAGGGCCTCGCAGGCCTCAGCGCCGACGATTCGGTGTTCATCGATGGTGCCCACAGGCTGAACAGGAACGAGTGGTCCATTTTGGAGACCATGTGGGGTCGGGGAGACGGCCCCACAGAGCTGGTCGCGACCGCGGCGGCGGGCCCGCTGCGGGTGGGGCTCGGTTTGCCGGAATGGTTCGCGATGTCGGCGGAACGGCGAGAACTTGCGCCGTGGTCACCCGAAGAATTCAGGAAGTTTTGTCAAGTAGAGGTTGACCAGCACCTTTCTGACGACCGAGCGGCAGCAATCGTGGACCGGAGCGGGGGGCTGCCTCGGTGGCTGGTCATGGCATCAGCGTCGATTGCTGCGAACCAACTCTCTGAGGACTGCTCGGTGCCGCCGCTTGTGGTCTCGTACTTACACGACCAGCTGGCCGATCTTGACCAGGCGCTGCAAAGAAATTCACGGGCCCGGGGTTTGCCTCTCGGCGTGACCGCTGATGGAGTGCTCGCCGCATGGAGCGTGCTCTGCACAACTCATGCGGCGGTGACCGATCCCTTGGTGGCGGTTTCGTTGGGACTGGACCAGGCCGATGCGGTGGGGTTAGCCGGGCTGTTTCACGCTTTGGGGTGGGTGGACGCGACATCGCGGCCCATCCCATGGATCGCGGCCGCCGCCTCGACATTGATCGGTGGATCGCAACACAGCGGCCCACACCACGCGGATCAACAGCTCGCCCTGGCTGTGCTGCAGGCCGAGGCGGAGGAGTGGTTGGGGTGTCGTGCGACGACCCTGGCCCTCTTGAGCGCTGAGTCGATCCCCAACACCGCAGCGGCCAGCGGTGGGGCGATGCGCTCGGGCATGGCTTCGCAAGGAGTGCCGGCACGTCTGCTCTATGCGCTCGCCGAGTTGGAGTTGGGCGCCTTGCCGTCTGTCCCGATCAGGTTTGGGTCCGATCCGTTGCTCGGTGCGTTCGTCCTGCTTTGGAACTCGCACCGGCTACCCGGCGCGCCGCAAGATGCCGACCAGACGTCCAGATCGCATCCCGCAAACCAGGGTGACGAGCCTGGAGTCTCGGGCGAGCTTTCGGCCCTCCTCGCGTGGCTGTGGGAAGTTCGCGACCTTGTAGCTGCAGCGCAGGGAGGCGACGCGCAGAGGTGTGCGTACGTGTTGCGCAGGGTGTCGCGGTTGGCGCCGCGGGCTCCGGCCGGGGCGTTCGGTGTACCGACGGTGGCCAGGCTCGTCTCGCTTGCCGTCTCTGCTGTGGACCGGCTCGTCTGGAGCGTTCGCAGCACCCTGCCTGGTCTGGCCGGATTGTCGAATTCCGCCCTTGCGCAACCGTTTGGCTCGGACAGTGAGGACTCCGTCGCCTCCCCTCTCGATCGCGTCGATGGGGGTGTGGTCAAGGCGTTTTGGGACACCGTTACGGTTCCCGGCCAGCGAACGTTCTCGACATTGCAGCAACGCAACGACCAGTTCGGGTGCCGCGCTGCGTTGTGGGTTGAGGGCGCGGATCTGGTTCGAGCCACCCGGGTCTCGGATGTTTCGTCGATGAGCGGACGGGGCGTCGCCTGGCTCTACGGGCTGCTCGGCGTCGAGTCGACGCTGGATGAGTTGGCGATGCTGATGGAAGCGGTGGTTCTCGCTGCGAGACTGGAACGCCAGGACCTCGCCGAAGCGGTGCTGGAACGTGCGCGGGCGCTGAGCCCGCTCGGAAGTCTCTGGACGTCGCGGCTGGCCTGGGTGGTGCTGCGATCGGACATGATCATCGGTGCAGGCGGGCTCGCGCCCGACGACGGGCCCGGCTCGCTTCGTTCGGTCACGGGCGGAGTGGATCGAGACCTCTGGTCGGACGCATGCATTGCATTGGCGGCCGCTGTGCAGGACCCGGAGGCCCCGCAGTCGCCGGCGACGTCGGCTCAAGGAGGACCCTCGCGAGATGGCGCGGGGCAACAACCCGTTCAGCTGGCCCGCGAAATCCCCGGCGAGTCGTCGATCACGGCGTTGGCGGAACGTATGTTGAGCGCAGGCTGGGCAGATGATGCTCGTTGGCTGCTCGGGACGGCGGCTCTGGCTCACAGCGACCCTGATGAGGCGGGCAAACTGCTGATGCAAGCCCGCGATGTGATCGACCGATCGGTGACAGGTATCGGCGCTTTGTCCGCCCGCGAGGCTGAGGTGGGATCGCTGGTCGCCTTGGGGCACACCCACCGCGAGATCGGCGCGCTGTTGTTTATCTCACCCAAGACTGTCGAACACCACGTGGCGGCGATTCGCCGCAAACTCGGCGTGACCCGGCGCGTGGAGCTATTGGCCGCTCTAGCTGCATTGCGCTCTGGTTAAGGGGACTTCTCCGACAGGTCACCGTAAGTGATATTCGGTAAGCGCTGCGTGAAAATCTTGCGTGGATGGTTAACATGTGGCGGTTGATACCGCATCAATTTCGCTCAACGCGAGGCTGCGGAGTGTGACGGCGCTGTCAGCGCGATCCTTGAGTCGGAGAATGCTAGATGCGACCGTGAGGAAGCAGCGTCCCGCAAACCTGGTTCTGGATCAGTGCTCAGCGCAACAGGCGGACGCGGCCAGATCGCTCTTCGTCGCCAGGTATGCGGGTTGATCGGGTCGGGTCGTTAACACCAGGATCGCACGTTATGAAGTTGAGAGATGCCATCTTCGGCACGACGATCAGTCGACGCGTGGTCTCACTTCTGCTGGTCGTCGTGGCCCTCGGAGTCGGATTCGCTACCGGTGCGTTCGCCGCCGACGATTCGGACGATGTCACGCCTGGCGGCGCTGGCAGCATCAGCCTGTATTCATGCCCCGGTGGGGTCGTCCGCTCGGTGGCCCGCGCGGGGGATCGGCTCGCGATTGAAGGACGGAACGCGGATTCTGACTACGTCGCCGTGCGGGATCCACGCCAACCAAGGGTGCGTCTCTGGGCGGAAGCCGCACAGTTTGTTCCACAAGTCAACGCCGACAGCCTCGATGTCCTCGACTGTGAACAAGACGGCGAACCTGCAGAGATCGCGTTGACCGTGGTCGTCGTCGACCGCCAGCAAGGGCGCCTGGCAACGCAGATCGCCATGGCGTTCCCCGACGAGGAATGGTGGACGGCGCTTACGACAACGACGACACGAGTTCCCGATCCGCCCTCGACATCAGAGCCAGCGGCTCAACCAGCCCAGCCTGCAACCACAGCCTCCTCAACGACCTCGCCGCCGAGCACCGCCAGGACCACCCTCCCTCCGACGACCCCGCCTCCGACCACGCGACCAAAGACGCCGCCCACCACCCGGAGCACCACGACGCGGCCGACGTCGACGACGCGCCCCGCCACGCCGACCACCATCGTCGTCGCTCAGTCAGGTGCTCGAACCGTCTGGCTGACCGCTGGTTTCGCTCCCACCGGCCGGACTTGCGGAACGACGCTGCGGGTCTGGGGAGAACTGCGGGAAGCGCGTGCGGGGGACGAAGTCCGCGTGTCGATCGGAAACTGGACACGGACCGACTCTGCCGCCGATGGGTCGTGGTCGATCAGCGCGCCTTCGTCGATCGCCGACACCGCAACGTCGGCGATGATCGCCGCCTACGATCGCAACGGTCGCCTGTTGGCGTCCGCCCGCCGGTCTCTGACTCCTTGTGGACAGACGGGGACCTCGGTGACATCTTCGACGACCCCCGAAACCACCACCACGATCGTCGAGACGACAACGACGGTGACGACGTGACGCGGGTCGAACGATGAGCCCGGTGCGCGACCGATCGGCCTTATGGGTCACTCGGGCGGCAATCGCGCTGCTGGCTCTGCTTATCGGCGCAGCCGTCGGCGCCGCTGTTGCGAGCGGCAAACAGGACGACGACACGTCGTTACAAGACGACGTCGTCGTGATCGTCGATGCTGACAGCGATCGAAAACCAGCGCAGATCCCCGTCGATGCCCTGCCTGCCCCCGGTGAATGGCCGTCCCTTGACGGAGTCCAATGGGTCTTTCCTCAGGGTCAGGACAGTGTGATGACGCCGGTCGCGGCAGGTGTCAAAGGGCTCTCGAGCAGCCCGAGTTCCGGTTCTGACTCGCCGACAATCTGGTCCGAGATCAGCGCCGCGCGTTGGCGAGCAGACCAGTGGCTGACCGCAGCGCAGACATGTGCAAACGACGACGAAGAATGCCTGTTCCAGGTCGTCGCCGGTCCGCGCGAGCTTTCCTTCGGCGGAGTCGAGGTCACGCCGGTCCTAACCGTCGATCCTCAAGCCGCCAAGTGCGAGGGGTGGCTCAACCTCGCTGCAGATGCGGCCCCGACATCCGACGGGGACGCGATGCTGCGTTGGCTGGTCAGAGGCTCTCAATCCGGCTCGCTCCTGGTTGAACTCATCGAGGAGTCGGGCCCCACGATTTCGGCAACAGCGAACCTTTCCGGTCCGACGGGCGAGGCCTCGCTGGGCGATGCGATGTGTATCGGGATCGAGTCGATTCCCGGCGAAGCGCGAACGGTCAGATTCCGGTTCGTCGGCGATGAAGGCGCGGTCGACGTGACCGAGATGACCTCGGTTGCGCTCGACTCCCACACACCAGCGGTGCTGTCGGCGGTCCGAACCGACGAAGGCATGGTCGTGGGGGTTCTCCAGTCGGTCAGTCCGCTGGAGATTCAGTTGAGCGGTTCGTCGATACCCGCCGCCGAAGCCGTAGTTGGCAGTGCCGAGCCAGTTTCATCGCAATCGACCTGCCCGCAGAATCCGGTGGCGGAGCTCCCCGAGGCGGGGGTTGGCCCAGACCGCTGGTGGGTGCAACGGCTTGGCGTGCAGAGCGCCTCGTTGCCGGAAGTGGCCACAGATGAGGAGCAACCCGCAACGCCCATTCGCAGCCTGTCGATTGCCGTACCGACGTCCAAAGCGGCGGCATTCTGCGCTCGGATCGACGGGTCGACCTACCGGGCGACGATCCTGGACGAACACGCGGTAGCCGACGTTCAGTCAAAGGGCGAACTCAGCATCGTCCCAGGTGAAGGACTATCTGATCGTCCGCTGGTCGTGGAACTACTGTCTGCCGCCGGTCTTCCCCTCTGCGTGGTCAGCTGGAATCAGACCGAAGCTCGTGGCGATGGCCAAGCGTCCGGCCCGGCCGAACCGGCCACCGTGGCACCGCCAAGCACCGAGACGTCGACCGGGGTTGGCAGCCGTGAAACTCAGGCGGGCGACGTTCAGGATGCGGCAGAGGAAGCGATTATTCGCGGGATTTGTCCGATCGGCGACGACCTGGGGTTGTGGGCGACAGGGGGAGAACAGGTTGGTTGGATCGCAGTGTCCGTCGATGGTGGCCAAGCCACGTTGACCGGGCTGAGGTGGGGTGGCGATCCCTCGGTGCCTCTCGAGATCCAAGTGACAGGTGGTGACTGTGAACCAGCAAACGCGTGCGCGCTGTCGGTCTCGTGGGTGTCGCGTACGGACTAGTCCGATGCGGGTAGGTCTCGAACCAGTTCTTCACAGCTTCGGATGACGACGTGAGACACGGCTCGAACGTCGACGGGTGACAGCGGATGTTCTGCTTTACGGCGCCACCGGTTGATGGTCGCCACGAGCAGAGGTGCGATGTCGGCACTGTCGAGATCGGCGTCCAGGCCCATTCGTGCCAGAGCCGTAAACCCGTACGCCCCACAGATGCGCTCGGCCTCGGTTCGCTCTTCGAGATCTAAGGCGAGCTTCGGGTCCCGAAGCGCCGTGAGCGCGCGCAGCTCGGCAAGGGGGTGGGCTTTGGCATAGAGCTGGTCGAGCCCTAAGGCGATCGGTCGCGTGGTCGAACCAGGTTGCGACGCGATCAGTGCCTCCAACAAGACCACGGCCGAACGGGCTCGTAACAGCGGAGCACGCCCGACGAAGTGGTTTTCGACGAGTGCGACGAGATCGTCGACGCCCGACTGTCGCCGGAGCTCGCGGGCGAGCTGTCCGGCGTCGCGCACCTGACCCCGACGGATCAGCTGGGTGCCGATTCGAACACCGAACATGCCGAATCGTTCGAGGATCTGTTCGCGTTCCTGAGCGGTTAAACCGAGTTGGTGGGCTGCACGCAACCGATCCGCGGACAATAAGGCATCTTGGACAGCTTCGCCGCTGTGAGCCGCCAGCCGAGCGATCGTGTCGTAGTCGCGCTGCCGCAAGTTGGTGGAGGATTGGGCGAGCAGCCCGGCAACCGGAACGACGGTGTGACAGAGGGAGCGAACCCGAGGATCGGCCCGGTAGCGCGCCGCGACCCGATCGGCCGCGGCCAGCGCGTCTTGGCGGCCACCACCGATTTCGTCGGCGCGCGACAGAATGCCGACCGTCGTACTCGGCGTCGCTTGCGACACTTGCTGGTCGTGGAACGCTTCGAGGAAACGAACGTCGTCGCCATGTACGTGGTTCATCAGATAGATGACGGCGTCAGCCTGGGTCGGAAGTTCGTGTGTGGGGTTCAAAAAGTCGTTAGTTCGTAACCCCCCTTCCGATCCGGCGGAGGAGATCCCGGGCGTGTCGATCAGCGTGACCTTGCGGAGCGCCTGGGACGGCCAGGTGACCCGCAAGGAACGCGGCAGCCTCTGGCCAGCAGGCAATTCGATGTGTAACGCCTGATGATCCTTGCGGGTAAACGGCAGCGGACTCATCAGACCGTCGTCGTCTTCCATCTCGACGCGGTAGCTCAGGCCGTCGCGGTACCAGGTCACGACCTGGGTGCATTCACCAGCATCGGTTGGCGCTAGTTCTTCCCCGACGAGTGCGTTCAAAAGGGTCGATTTTCCGGCCTTGACCTTACCTGCGATCGCAATTCGCAGCGGTCCGTCGAGGCGCTCATTGACCGCGCTCAGAGCGGCCTGGATGTGAGGATCGTCAAAGCGGGCGGCAGCGAGCTCTAAGAGGGGTGCGACGTGAGCCGAGAGCTCTCGGTGTGCGGCTGGCGACTCGTCAACATCCTCTGAGTACGAGCGGGCACTTGGATATCGGCGCCCGCCGGCGGGGGGTTCTTGGCCGCCCATCAGCGAGCAGCGATTCGAGTCCGAAGGCGTGCAAGCTGTTCACCGGCGGACGAAAGTTCGGCGATGTGTCCCAACTCCACGTCGATTGCTTGGCGACGGGCTTGCGCACGAGCCGCGTCGCCGTCGGCATGTTGCTGCGCCAATTCGGCCTGAACTTCAGCGGAGAGGCGTACCCGATCCGCCTGTCCGACCAGTTCGTCGCGCAGCTGTCGTGCGAGTTGACGGATCGCGTCCCGGGTCGACTTTCCGACGTGCAGGATCGTGTCGTCCAAGTACTGGGTGGTCGCGTTCTGGGCCCGTGTTCGCCTGGTTGCGACTCGTTGTGAACGAACGTCGCGGATGGCATTTCCGCCGACCAGGGCGCCGAAGAGTAGCGGCAAGGGATGCAACACCGACCAGGTCGACCACGCAGTTCCCAACATGCCAAACATCAGGACTCCGCTGTAGGAACCCTTGAGCACGTCCAAGGTGTGGTGTCCGAACCCGCGGTCTCTCAGCGAGCGCTCCATCGGCGCGGCGATGGCAGCCGGATCGGGAAGCGCAATCTGAATCTCTGCATCGCTCAGCTGCGCTGCCGAGGAAAACGCGTCGCTCACCTTGTCGACCAGATCCTGTGCCTTCGACAACAGGATCTGGTGGTTGTTCATGACGGCACGAGCGACACGGCGGGCAAGCCAGGGCTGAAACTCTGGCCAGATGTCTGCTGGATCGCCGGCGTTGATCGCGTCGTCGGCCTCGTGTTGAAGCTTGCGGAGTTGGGCGCGGAGTTCGAAGTCGAGATGCGACGCGAGGTCCGTGGCGCCATCTTCGAGAAGTTGACGCCAGGGCGCTCCCGGTAAACGTTGCTCGGCGGCACCCGATGCGACGTGTCGATACCGCTCGGCGAGGCTCGCGGCCTCACTCGCCGAGGACAGGGCGAGCCGCTCTGCCTGGAACATGCGCGTCAGTTCGCGGCCTACCGCCGCCACCTGACGCCCAGCATGGGCGATGTCGTTGTGGCGAGCGCTCCTGGCAACATCTCGCAGCATCTCTTCGAGCGCGACGAGCCCGGATTCCGAATCGAGTTCAGCGTCGTTCCGGCTGAGGGCATGCCAGCGAAGGGCTGCAGAGGTCGCGACCTGGTGAAAGTCGATGTTCCGGCGTTCGAGGTGTCGGGCGTTCAGGTCCTGAATGTGTCGCCAATGCGGTGAGATATCCACCTTGGTGAGCGCAGCGATGATCGTTGGACACAGTTGCGAAGCCTGCTCGAGGAACTCCATCTCGGCGGCGGAGTACTCAGCACTTGAGTCCGAGACGAAGATCATCGCGTTGGCCAGCCGCAGTGCGGCGAGCGTGACTTCGCCGTGGGCCGATGACAACCCTCCGACGCCGGGCGTGTCGACAAGGGTCATCCCCAGGTGGAGGAGCGGCGCTGGAACGCCAATCTCGACCGCTCGGACGACCGCACCGTCCGGACCTTGAGGCGCTTCGGTCTGGGCGTGGGCGACCGATTCGAGCGGAATTGGCATCCGTTCGACGACCTCGGACTCTGGGTGGGCAAGGACTGCGACGGCCGCGGGCGCAGCAGCGAAGCTCACGTAGGTGGGAACCACAGTGGCGATATCGTCGTCGACTGCGCAGACCGTCCGTCTGAGAAGTGCGTTGACGAGCGAACTCTTGCCCTGTTTGAACTCGCCAGCGACCACGATCCGAAGGCCGGGATCATCCAGTCGTGCACGAGCCTGGTACAGCGCGTCAGCCAGATCGAGGCGGCGATACTTGCGTACGGCGCGGATCGACGAGTCGAGTGCTGAGCGTGCCGAGTCGCTCCAACGATCCTGGGTTTCTTGTGTGTTCACCCGTCCTGCTGGACGCCGATCTCGGGCGTTTCGGGCGCTTCGATTTCCTCGGCGCCGACGGATTGGCCTTCCTGCAGTTCAACTTCTGTCCTGGCGAACTCACTTGCAGTCGCCGCTGTACCGTCTCCCAAATCGGCAAGGTCCGAATCGTCCGCCTGATCCGACGACGAGGCCACCTCATCGTCTGTTGCCGCGTCGTCAGGTGCGGTCGTGTCGTCAGGCTCTTGCCACGTCGTCGTATCCGCGACGACTTCGACCAGGCCTTGAGGCGTCGCGGGCGCAACTTCGGCCCACTCGACCGTTTGATCGCCGGTGAGCTCGACCTCGACGTCGGACTCGTCGGCTACCAGGGCGGCCCCGGCCCCTGTGATGACCCCGTCGACCTGGGTCGCGTCGTCGCTGTTCGTCTGATCGAACTCGGTGATGAGGTCAGGGGTACTCCGCCGGCGGCGGGTATCGATCAACCCGTAGAGAATCAAGATCAAACCGATCGGGATTCCGATGATCAATACGAGCGTCGACGGTTCCATCCTGCGTCCTTCGTTGTCCACGATCAGACGGTT
>CXWK01005247.1_pt1 | contig 13800 bp, 11 predicted proteins | sample 590851 | NCBI WGS metagenome assembly CXWK01 (sample SAMEA3498364, study PRJEB10139) | wastewater metagenome | biome: wastewater treatment plant; material: activated sludge | place: Denmark | collected 2014-08-01
GAGTGGGTTTTGGGCGGGCTGGGTTTGTCTCTCGCCGATCTGGCCGACCTTGCGGCGCTGTTGGGAGTGGCGGTACCGGCCACCCATACACCCACGCCGACGCCGACGACCGCGCTGACGATTACCGCAACCGTCACTGCCACCGCGACCCCCACGATCAGCGGCACGATGACACTGACGCCATCGCCCACTGCCGGCATCACGGCGACGATTGGAGCCGGCGGCACACCAACCCCCACGCCTGCCACGGACCCCTACCCCGGCCCGCTGCCGTCCCCGACCGGCACGCCCGGCTCCTACCCCTATCCCGGCCCCGACCCGTCGCCGACCGGCAGCCCCGATCCCTACCCCGGCCCCACGGCGACGCCCGACTTCCAGTCGTCGGCGTTCTGTGTCGGTGATGATTTGTGGGTCGTTGTCGAGGAGCCGACCTGGGAAGAATCGACCACATTCGAGATTTGGGCCGATGAAGTTCTGTTATTTTCGGGCGAGATAAGGCCGGACGGCGAGCCGTTTGAGGTGATTTTCCCCGGCCCCGGCACGTGGACAGGCCTCTATATTGAGGCGTCGATGGAGCCGGTTCGGGTTCTGTTAGGGACGGTTAGTTGTCCGAGGGGGGATTGAGACGAGTGGGGGTGGGTTACAGGGTATTAGAGCGCTAGCGCTTTGAGGACAGAAGGCCGCGCCCTTTCAGTAAGCCCTCTCGATCTTTGACTCGCCGCGAGCATTTATGGTAGCGACGCTGCTATCCTTTCGAAGAAGAAGATGCTGTGGTTCCCAGAAGTAATGTTCAACGTGTCGATATGTAAGCTCGGGCCACCCGTCAGTGAGTTGGTTCATCGCTTTTCCTTGACTATGATCGCGAAGCGTGTTGTTCCAGCCACCGTTGTAGCGAGCGCTGGCTCTCACCGGAACGCCGTCCGGCGATCATGCCATCGACACTGATATCTTCGTCCAGATCGGGCCAATGAACACCCTCGTTTTCGCCGATCCATTCCCATCTTGTCCGCTCCTCGACCGTTCTGTGGAGCAGCCGGGGATACCACGCCAAAGGGACGGATATGGTCCGGCCGTCCGACAAATCAAGCGTCAGGGTGTCTTCGCTGACGGTTACATCGACGCCTGTTACAATCGTTTCCTCAACTAAAGTGCTCATACCAAAAGGGCCGATCCGCAAGCTGGTGGGCATAATACGCCATTATACATACGAATCTGCCTGAACGCAGAACGGATGCCGGGATTGATGATAGAAGAACGGCCGAGTGTCCCGGCCGCCTGTCGTTGGACAGTCATGCCACATAGTGATCCAAAAGTTCAGCCAGGTGCTCCTGATCCTTTGCCCAATCTCCCCCCCATCTGCTAGAATGTCGCCAGAGGTAGCGGGTGGTTAGTTATCGCCCCGCTCTAGGCTCATGAAAATAACGACGCGATTCATCGCCGCCATCCTGACAACACTCCTGGCCGGAACCGTCTTCACCGCCTCTGGCTATCAGGCCCCCGTCGAGCGCGACCCCATGCAAGACCTCGTCATTCCCGCCGAGGACCTGACGGCCGACATCGAGAAAGGCACGACGATCATCGGCGGTGAGCTGTCGCCCGAGCTGTCCAGCGGCTCATCCTTCACCTCGCAGACCATCGAATCCCCCATCCCGTTCAACGCGGTTGTCCCCCACTGGTCGGGGACCAACGCCGAGGCCATCTCGCTCCAGGTGCGCACCAGCGCCGACGGCGAGACGTGGGACGACTGGCTGGCTGTCGGCGCCAATCATGACTGGATGGAGCCGGATGAGCCTGAGATCGTCGGCGAGATGGTGATCGTGCCCGGCGATGGGGTCACCCATCGCTTCGTGCAGGTGCAGGTGCTGTTTAATATGGAAGAGACTGGGCTGGAAACCGGGTTGTTGCCGAGTAACCCGGCTTCCGAAACCAGCCTCAGCCGCCTTCGCCTGACCTTCATCGACACCAGCCAAGGGCCGAGCGCCGACGAGTTGATCGACCTGCAATCGGAACTGGACAGAGACGAGACGCTGCTGCCGGAGAACATCGACGCCTTCCCCAAGCCGTTTGTCGTCAGTCGCGACGCGTGGTGCACCCATGCGAGATGCAACTACAGCGAAGGGCTGGAGTACCATCGGGTCAGCCATCTGATCGTCCACCATACCGTCTCCAACAACGCCGGCACCGACTGGCCGGCCGTCGTGCGGGCCATCTGGAACTTCCACACCTTCAGCCGCGGCTGGGGGGATGTCGGCTACAACTACCTTGTCGATCCCAACGGTGTCATCTACGAGGGCCACAACGGCGGCGACGACGTCATCGGCACCCACGCTTCGGGGGCCAACAAGGGCAGCATGGCCGCGGCCCTGCTGGGTACCTTCACCGCCTACTCGCCCGGCATCCGCCCGCCGCAGGCGATGCTCAACGCCACGGCCGATCTGCTGGCCTGGAAAGCCGACCAGCGCGACATCAACGTCTTCGACGCCAGCCGTTTGCCTAATCTGACCTGGGGGCTGCCGCATCTGATGGGCCACCGCGACGTCTACGGCACGACCGAATGCCCCGGCGATCAGGCCCATTTGCTCATCCCCTGGCTGCGCGACCAGATTGCGGCCAAGATCGGCTTCGTCGATCCTTTCCTCTATGCCGACGAGCAATCCCCGGCCTTCACGCGCAGCACCACCGGCAGTTGGCTCGTGCCGCCCTATCTATGCGGTTTCAATAATCATGCCTGGTATACCTGGTCGGTCAACAACGCGGCGCAAAGCACCAACTGGGGCGAATGGCGGCCGAATGTCCCCGCCGACGGCCGCTATCGCATCGATGTCTACGTCCCCTATTGCCGCACCGGCCGCAGCGAGACGAGCAGCGCCACCTATACCATCAGCCACGCCGGCGGCACCGGCACGCGCACCGTCAGCCAGCAGGCCAACGTGGGCTTGTGGATCACCCTGGGCGAGTACAACCTGAAGCAGGGTAACGGCAACGTCGTGCGCCTGACCGACAAGACCAACGACTCCGGGCTGGGCGTCTGGTTCGACGCCATCCGGCTGCTGCCGCTGAGCACGCCGCCCCCCCCGCCGCCGCCCGTGCCGGTGAATGTGGACCCGGCGAACAATGCCTGGAAGACCAACCGTACGGTCGCCTTCACCTGGCGGATCGACAATCCCGACACGGTGACGATCACCACCCTGCAGGTGGCCGCCGATCCCTCATTCGGCAACCTGGTGCTGGTTAACCAAAGCTGGTACGGCGCGCCGACGACCCACACCCACACCTTCGCCGCCGATTTCACCCGGCTCTACTGGCGGGTGCTGGTGTCGCGGGCCAACGCGCCGCTCATCTCCAGCGCGCCGACCGGCTTCGCGCTCGATGCCACGCCGCCCGCTTCGGCCGTCACCTCGCCGCTGTTCTACCTGACCCAAGTCGGGCGCTACGTTGTGGCCTGGTCGGGCACGGACGCACTGGCCGGCATCGACCGCTACCACATCGACTTTCGCCCGGCCGGCGGGACGTGGTCGCGCTGGCTGACCGACACCCGGCAGTCGTCGGCCCTTTTCCTGCCCCCGGCGCAGAACGTCATCTATGAGTTCCGCTCCGTGGCCGTGGACAAGGCCGGGAACGTCGAGGCGACGACCGACCGGGCCGATGCCTCGACCGCCGGGGCAATCCAACTGAACCAAAGCACCTTTTACCCGATTGTGCCCCGGTAGACGCATTCAGACCTGATAGAGAGTCCGACAAGGCCCCTGCACAAAAACGTGAGTCTACGTCGCCCACCTGATAGATCGACATAACCCTATGGAACAATTCCCGCAATTGAGCAACCGTGAATGGGACGTGGTCAATCTTCTGCGCGAGGGGAAAAGCAACAAGATGATCGCGTCGGCCCTCGGTATTTCCGAGCGCACCGTCGAATTTCACCTCAAAAACGTTTACGAGAAGACTCAGGTCGGTTCACGGGTCGAACTGGTGCTAAAACTGGGGGAATCCACAGTTACGGAAAAGGGGGAAATTGTTGAAAATGGTGACGATCTCAATTCAAGGAGTTGGGCTACATCTCTAAGAGAGGCCGTCTCTACAATCGGCAAGGACCTAAGAATGACAAATATATTGAAGGTGGATGACATCGACCCAAGCAAAACATTGACATTCCCCCAGGCGATTCGGATATGTTTCGCCAAATACGCGGAGTTCGACGGCCGCGCGACGCGAGCGGAGTTCTGGTGGTTCGCGCTGTTCGTCACCCTGGCGACCAGCGGGTTCACGTACCTGAGCGAGGCGGCGGCCAGCATATTCCTTATTGCCGTGTTGCTGCCCTTCCTGGCCGCGGGAGCGCGCCGCCTGCATGACGCGAACAAGAGCGCGTGGTGGCTGTTGTTCCTGCCGGTGCCGGTTGGCGGCCTCGTCATCCTGGCCGTTTTGTGGGCCATGCCCTCATACGAAAAACTGCCCGAGGATTCCCTCTCGCTGTAGCGCCGACAGTTCCCGTCTGCGTCTTGTTCTGTCTGCGAAGAGGCGCAGACAGGAATCAGGGTTTTTCAGTAGTCCGTTCCAATTGCGCAAAGCGGCCTTATATGGCATGTAACATGCATGTAACCCCGGTTTCCTAACCGGGTGATTGCCCTTGCCGCAGTGCCGGATAAGAATCCGGCGTTACGTCGTAGCCGACTACTGAAAAACCTTGAGACAGGAATGTCTGCGCTACACCCCAATCCCAAATTCAGGTTATAATCGAATCAACCCGGAGTTCGCCATTCCGCGAACTCGTATCTCGTATTTCGTATCTCGCTTATGTCTGAAGTTGAAACCATTGATGTGCTAATCGTCGGCTCCGGTCCATCCGGCACGTCGACGGCGCTACACCTGATCAAGCACGACCCATCCTGGGCGAAACGCATCGTCATCGTCGACAAGGCCGTCCACCCGCGCGAGAAGTTGTGCGGCGGCGGCATCACTCATCTGGGCCGGAATGTGCTTTCGGACCTGGGGCTGACGCTGGAGCCGCGCCATTTCGACGTGACGGAAGCCCGGCTCGTCTATCGCGACAAGAGCTATTCCTTCTTCTCCGACCCGGTATTCACCATCGTCCGGCGCGACGAGTTCGACCACTGGCTGGTGAAGACGACCGAGAAGCTGGGCGTCCGCGTGCGGCAGGGGGAAGCGGTCAAGGAGATCACCCCCCACGACGATCACGTCGAGGTCGTGACCGAACTGGCGACCTTCCGCGCCAAAGTCGTCGTCGNNCGAACCCGGCGCGAGCGACCCCCACGTGGCCCGGCTGATCGAGGTGCTGACGCCCGAAGACCCGGCCACCACGCCGGAGTTCCGCGACGGCGTGGCCGTGTTCGACTTCACGCCGATGGACGATGGCCTGCAAGGCTACTATTGGGACTTCCCCAGCTTCGTCAAGGGCAAGGCGTATATGAACCGGGGCGTCTTCGACAGCCGCGCCCGGTCGGAGAAGCCCAAGGCCGACCTGAAGGCGATTCTGGCCGGGGAATTGGCCGAGCGCGGCCGGCGGCTGGATGATTACGAACTGAAGGGCCACCCCATTCACTGGTGGAACGCGCGGGGCAAGTTCGCCCGTCCGCGCGTGCTGCTGGTGGGCGACGCCGCCGGGGCCGACCCGCTGATGGGCGAGGGTATCTCTTTCGCCCTGGGCTACGGCGACCCGGCGGCCGCGACTATCATCGACGCCTTCGCCCGCGACGACTTCAGCTTCGACTCCTACCGCGAGCGGCTGTCGGCCCATCCGCTATTCCGGCAACTCGACCGCCGGGTGCGGCTGGCGCGCTATGCCTATTGGCTCAATCGGCCGTGGCTGGCCGGCCTGGGCTGGCGGGTCATGCGGCTGGTGATGCGCTTCACGCCGTGGAGCGACCGGAGCCACGTGCCTGTTCGCGAGCCGGAGTTTTCGCTGATTGAGACGAGGGTGAGGCGCGGTGAATACGGTCAGTAGCGTCTTAAGCACCCAACAGTATTCTTTCCTCGCAGCCCCGGCGGATTGAAATCCGCCGCCGGCACGCAAGACCGCGTTGCCGGGCGTCTTCAACCGGCTTCAGCCGGGTTTTGCATATTAGCAATGGGATTCATCCCGCACGAACTGCGGGCGCGCCAAGGCCCCGGCGCGTCAGTCTCCACAGTATCCAGTATCTTTAAGCCAACCTCGTTAAACCAGTCGCGCGGTTCATTACAGAAGATCGCGCCCAGGGTTAGATGTCGAACAATGCCATGCGCCGGGATGTAGACGTCGGCGCAGATAGTCGGCGACGTATTCCATATCGCCAGGCTGTCTATGTCCGCAACCGTGATGGGCGTGATATAGAAGTTCAGAGGGGTTAGGCTCCCCCAACTCGCCTCAAGTGCGCCGGTCAGCGCCGGTAGTTCCGTCGGCACGCTGTCCTGCAGGCCGACCGTCATTTGGGCATTGTCGCCGGCAGGGGGCGTGAAGGAGAAAAAGCCGGGCATCCGTTCCTTCTTCCAATCGACGGGCATCGACAGCGCGAGANNGGTATCGAGCGAAACAGTAGCCGGTGGAGCTTGCGCGGCCGTCTCCGTGGCGACGAGCGCCGTCTCGGTGGCCGGAGCCGGGTTCAGCGTGTCGGCAATCGGCGTCAGGTTCAGCGATGTGAGCGATTGGGTCGGCGTTTCGAAGCGCAGGCTATCAAGTAGACAGTGATCCTGATTATCCAGTTCGCCTTTGAAAAAGCACACCGTGTAGAGTCGATCGTCAACCGGGACGTAGAGAAGGGTGTTGACGACCTCGCCCGGCACGGGGGACAGCAGAATCGCCTCCCGGCCGTCAACCTCGATGGGCGTTTGGCTGACAGGTATCCCTGTCAGGCTTGCGATCATTTCGCCAACGAGCTTTTCTTGATCTCCCGCCGTCGCTTCATGGTGCCAGGCGACCCGAATAACCGGCTCTCCCACTGAGTTTGAGAGTATGAAGCCGTACTCGTCGGAAAGATACCGGTCAGCAAGAAGTTGGTAATGAGCAGGAGACGAGATGGTCACGCCCATTACAGGGTCAGTATGGGTAACATTGTTCTGTTCCGTGCAAAGGACGGGAGAGGGGGTCGGCTGCGAGGTGGGGTCGGCCGGCAGGGAGACAATTGACCCGTTATCTTTAATCTCCCCCAGCGGGTCAGCGGTTGGCGCAGGGGCGCAGCCGCCGATCAACAGGGCAGCGCAGACTATCGAACCAACGACAACGAATCTGGAAAGGGCTGAAGGCTTTCCGGTCATCATGACACTACTCGCCGCCTCGATTAGGCCGTCGCTTCGCGCAACTAAAGTTGCACATTACGAAGCAAGTAGCCTGTCACAACAGCGTATTGAGATACGATCAGGCAGTCAAGATATTATAATATTGCTCAGCCAACCGTCCGGAACGTATACCCAATCCCCCGCTCGGCCAGGATATAGACCGGGTTGTTGGGGTCTTGCTCGATCTTGCCGCGCAGGCGGTGGACGTGGACGTGGAGCCGATCCTCGCGCGCCTCTTGCAGCGGCCAGATGCGATTGAGCAGGAAGTCGGTGGTGACGATGCGGCCGCCGTTGCGCACGAGAATGTAGAGCAGCTTCGTCTCCGTCGGCGTCAGCGACACGGCTTGCCCGTCGACCGTCGCCTCGCGCAGGGGGAAGTTGATCAGCAGCCGGTCGTCGATGCGCGTCGTCGATTCCAGGGTGTAGGTGTAATCTTCCATGCGGCCCAGCACGCGCCGCACGCGGGCGATTAGCTCTGGCGGGTTGAACGGCTTGATCATGTAGTCCTCGGCGTGCTCCTCAAGCCCTTCGATGATCGTTTCCTCGGTGTTGGCGGCCGTCAGCATGATGACCGGCACGTCGCTGAACTCGTGGATCGTGCGGCAGAACTCGAAGCCGCTCATGTCGGGCATGTGCAGATCGACGATAGCCAGATGGGGCAGGCCGTGGCGGTTGATGAGCTTCAGCGCCTCGGGGCCGGAGATGGCCGTGGAGACCTCGTAGCCGGCCTGCTCCAGGGTGTGCTGCACGATGCGCAGAGTGTAGGTATTGTCGTCGACCACCAGGACGCGCTGGGTATCGGGGGTGGATTCAAGCATAACAGTTCATTGCTCCGGCGGCCGCGTGGATGCGACCGACGCAACAATGGTAAACCAACCGGCAAGGATCGCCAACTCGCGCGCTCCTGTCAGATATGACAGGCGGGCGAACGAAGTTTGTGCGCCAGAACCGCGTTGAGTGCCGCCCGTCTGTCAGGTCTTGCGCCCGCGGAAACCCCCACAAAGCCATTGACATTTGTTGCGCTATTGGCTTCCTGTGCTATAAATGAGAGGAATTTCATAAATTACACTCTACCTTCCAGGAGAGGATGAGGAACCACTGTGCAGGCTGATTGGCAATACATCGCAGTTTTTGTGGCGCTTTCGCCCATATTCCCTTTGGCCCCCGTGGTGCTGAACCGCTTGCTCGGTCCGCACCGGCCAAACCCGATTAAGCAACAGACCTACGAGTGCGGCGTGGAGACGGTAGGTGATACCTGGATTCAGTTCAAGGTCCAGTATTACATCTATGCCCTGGTCTTCGTCGTCTTCGACATCGAAGCCGTCTTCCTGTTCCCAATCGCCGCCGCGTATGGACAACTTGACCTGTTCGCCATCGTGGCCACTGTGCTGTTCATTTTCCTGCTGGCCGACGGTCTGATTTACGCGTGGAGCCGCGGAGTTCTGGAGTGGGTCTAGCGCCCACTGCCCACCATTGACAGGAGGATGCCCGGACGCGTATGGAATGCGTTCGCCACTCCCCCTGAAATGATTAAGGCGCGACCGCTATGAATATGATTATCGACCTGTTAAAGAGTCTGATCTCATTGAGCCTGGGCGATTTCATTCGCCGCAACTTCGGCACCGGGCCGGGCACGGAGCTGCTGATCGACATCGGCGGCGTGGTGCTGCTCAGCACGTTCTGCCTGCTGATCGTCATCTTCCTCATCTGGCTGACGCGCAAGCTCGTGGCCCGCATGCAGGATCGCGTCGGCCCGAATCGCGTCGGCGGCCGCTATGGCCTGCTGCAGACGGTGGCCGACGTGGTGAAGCTGCTGTCGAAGGAGATCATCCACCCGTCGGGCGCCGACTGGCTTTCCTATAACGCCGCGCCGATTCTGACCGTTATCGCCGCGCTGCTGGTGTGGGCGGTCATGCCTTTCGCCCCCGGCGTGATTGGCGCCGATCTGAACATCGGCGTGTTCTATATCATGGCTATCAGCTCGGCGTCGGTCATGGTGCTGCTGCTGGCGGGGTGGGGGTCGAACAACAAATACGCCTTGCTGGGCGCGTTCCGCGCCGTGGCCCAGATGGTCAGCTACGAAGTACCGATGATTCTGGCCTTGCTGGTGCCGGTCATCCTGGCCCGCACCATGTCGACTGATGGCATCATCGGTGCTCAGGACCTGCCGTTCATTCTCTTCGCGCCCGTCTCGGCCCTCATCTTCTACATCTCCACCCTGGCTGAAACGGGCCGCACGCCGTTTGACCTGCTGGAGGCGGAATCGGAGATCGTGGCCGGTTTCCACATCGAATACGGCGGCATGAAGTTCGGTATGTTCTTCCTGGCCGAGTTTGTCAACACGCTTTTCTGGTCAGGTATGTTCGTCACGCTCTACCTGGGCGGCTACCGGTTCTTCGGGCTGGAGAACTGGGTCGGCGCCGACGGCTACCCCTACGGTCGCATGATTGGTCTCATCGTCTTTTTCGCCAAGACCTTCGCTATCTACTTCGTCTATGACTGGATTCGGGGCACCCTGCCGCGCGTCCGCGTCGATCAAATTCTGAACTTCAACTGGAAATTCCTGGTGCCGCTGTCGCTGGTGCTGATCTTCTTCGTCGCTCTGGTCGATCAATTCATCCCCGACGATGCCGGCACCGTGACGCGAATGGTTATCCATCTGGTATTGAATCTCGTCATCGCGGCTCTGACGCTGGAGTTCTTGCGGCGACGCGGCCGTCAGTTCCGACAGGAGATGTCGGGCGGCGATGGCCCCGGCGGCCGCGAAGTCCTCTATTCCGATCCCGACGACCACGGTCACGGGCCGACCGGCCACGGGCCGACGACCCCCGACGACCACGGGGATATGCCCTTGGGCGGGCGCGAGCCAATCACGGTGCCGGTTCACTAGATTCCAATTCATATTGAGGCGCAAGCATGAGCCAGCAGATTATCTTTTTTATCCTCGCTGCCGTCACATTGACCTCGGCCATTGCCGTGGTCACGATCAAGAACCTGTTCCACGCGGCGCTGGCCCTGATGGTGTCTTTTCTGGGCGTGGCGGGGATTTACGTTCTCCTGGACGCGGGATTTCTGGGCATGGCCCAGCTTTTGGTCTATATCGGCGCGATCTCCATCCTGATCATCTTCGCCGTCATGATGACCCGCCGCATGATGCAGACGCGGGAGACACCCTACAACGGGCAAACTATCGCCGCGCTGATCGGCACATTGATCACCATGGCGATCCTGTTCGTCGTCATCGGCCGGCTCTATCCGCTGGCCCCCAGCACGGAAGTCCTGCTCGGCTCGGTCCCGCACGTTGACCCGGCTATCATCGACGGCAGCGTGGCGCAGATGGGGCGTTCGTTCGTCAGCGCCAATGCCTACGTATTGCCGTTTGAGCTTGCCTCGGTGCTGCTACTGGCGGCGCTGGTTGGTTCCATCATCATCGCCTGGCCGCGCAGCGGCGAGGAGGAGAACCTGTGATCCCTCTTTCCTGGTATTTGCTGCTGAGCGCGGCGCTTTTTTCTGTCGGCCTGTTCGGCGTGCTGGCGCGGCGAAATGCTATCGCCGTCCTCATGGGCGTCGAGCTGATGCTCAACGCCGCAAACATCAATCTGATCGCCTTTTGGCGCTATCTGACGCCCGATCGCTCCGTGGGGCTGGTTTGGGCGACGTTTGTGCTGGCTGTGGCGGCGGCCGAGGCGGCCGTCGGTCTGGCGCTGATTATTTCCGTCTATCGCAGCCGCGATTCGGTCGTCGTCGAGGACCTGGACACATTAAAGAATTAGGAATTGGGAATTAGGGATTAGGAATTGGATATTTGAATTACAAAGATATGGTAATGAGGCTAGAAGCCGGATGTCTTTCTTCCTTCATTCCAATTCGTAATTCGTAATTTCCCCGGTACTGCCTATGAACGAGCAGACACTTCAATTAATGACCTGGTTGATACCGGGCGTGCCCCTTCTGGCGTTTTTCGTCATCGCCCTGGTTGCCCATCGCAACCGGACGCTGAGTTGGGTCATCGCCTGGATTGCGATTATGAGTTCGCTCGTCATGAGCTGGACGGTCGCCATCAACGTGCTCTCGCGCGGCCTGCATGCGCTGGAAGAACACCCGGTGCAAATCTCCAGCATGATCGACTGGATTCCCCTGGGCAACTTCTTCCAGGGCGAGTGGCTCAGGATCGGCGTAGTCGTCGACCCGCTCACCGCGATCATGCTGCTCATGGTCTCCACGGCCACGACGATGATCTTCATCTACAGCGTCGGCTATCACAACTGGGGCCACGGGCTGGGCAAGCACAAGGGCGAGCCACAGCACGACATGACCGAAGAGCCGCTGCTGGCGCGTTTCTTCGGCTATATGTGCCTCTTCGCCGGCTCCATGCTGCTGCTGGTGGTGGCCGATAATTTGCTGCTGCTCTTCGTCGGCTGGGAGTTGATGGGCTTCTGCTCCTACTCGCTCATCGGCTTCTGGTATGCGCGACAGTATCCCGACCCGGCCGATATGCCCATCCCACGCATCCCGCCGCGCAACGCGGCCGTCAAGGCGTTCATGACCACCCGTATTGCCGACGTGGTCATGCTGCTGGGCATCGTTTTCATGTGGGCGACCTTCGGCACGATGAACTTCAGCGAGGCCTTCACCGTGGAGAAGTTCCAGCATGTCATCGAGCTGGTGGGCTTCACCGGATTGGGCATCATGACCCTGATGCTGTTCACCGGCACAGTCGGCAAGTCGGCCCAATGGCCGCTGCACGTCTGGTTGCCCGACGCGATGGAAGGCCCGACGCCGGTCAGCGCCATCATCCATGCCGCGGCTATGGTTTCGGCAGGCATCTTCATGCTGCTGCGCATCTTCCCGCTGATCGCCGTCAGTCTGGAGGGCGCGCCGTGGGTGGGGCTGGTCATCGCCGGAATCGGCGCGTTCACGGCCATTATGGCGTCGACTATCGCCGTGGCCCAATATGACGTGAAGGCCGTCCTCGCCTATTCGACCATCTCGCAGCTGGGCTTCATGGTTGCGGCCATCGGCCTGGGGGCCTACGTTGCCGCCGCCTTCCACCTGATCACCCACGCCTTCTTCAAGGCGCTGCTATTCCTGGCGTCCGGCTCGGTCATCCACGGCATGGAGCACGGCGCGATTCACGCCCATGACCACCACCACGACCCGCAGGACATGCGCAATATGGGCGGCCTGCGCAAGAAGATGCCGATCACGTTCTGGACGTTCCTAATCGGCGGCCTGGCGCTGTCGGGCTTCCCGTTCATCACCGCCGGGTTCTGGTCGAAGGACGAGATCTTCGCCGATGCCTGGTATCAATGGTCGCACGATCAGAAGATGCTGGCGCTGGTGGTCTTCATCACGCTGGCCGCGGCCGCGTTCCTGACGGCATTCTATACCATGCGCCAGATCAGCCTGACATTCCTGGGCAAGCCGCGCACGGCATTGGCCGAGGACGCTGGCGAAAGCTCGCGGTTCATGACCATCCCGCTGATGATTTTGGCCGTTTTCGCCGTTGCCGTGGGCTGGGTGGGCATTCCCGACAACTTTCTGGGCACCGACGGCACTTTCACCAACTTCTTCCACCACTACATAGGCGCGCAGTACTACCATCTGATGGAGGAACTATACGGCTTGCATCTGGTGGGGCACGCGCTTGAGACGCTGCCGTTTTCGTGGGTGCCGCTCATCGCATCCCTCGTCGTCGCCCTGGGCGGTCTGGCGCTGGGCTGGGTGATCTATGCCCGGCGGCCGCTCAAGTCCGGCGAAGCCGATCCGATGGTCAGGACGCTCGGCCCGGTCTTTGGCTTCCTGAACAACAAATGGGGCTGGGACGGCCTCTATAACACGCTCTTCATCCGGCCGACGGTCTGGTTCTCGGAGCGCGTGGCCTATGAGTTCATCGACAAGGGGATCATCGACGGCACACTCCACCTTGTGGCTCGAACAACCTATGCCGTGGCGGCCTATTTCAAGCGCTTCGAGGAAGTGGTCATCAGCAATGGCGTGGACTGGATCAAGGATCAATTCCTGTCCGGCGCCAAGGAGTTCCGCTATCTGCAAACCGGCAAGGTGCAGGAGTATGCCTTGATTTCGGTCTTTATCGCCACGGCGCTGACGATAGTCATGCTATTGATCAACAGCGGCTGGCTGGCCAATATTTTCTAATTAGGAAAGAGAAACCACAGATTTCACAGATTCAAAACGTTTAATCTATGAAATCTGTGGATGCTTCTAAAAGCTTGGCGACTAGACTATGGACGCGATTCTCAATAATCTTCTGATACTGACCATCATTTTCCCGGTGGTCGCGGCGCTGGTCATCTTTGTGATGCCCGCCGACGCGAAGAACACCATCCGGCGGCTGGCGCTGATCTTCAGCCTGGTTCCGCTCGTGCTGGCCTTGATCATGTGGTTCAACTATGACCGCGTGGACGCCGGGCTTCAGTTCGAGACGATCCTGCCCTGGTTCCCGTCCATCGGCTCCAGCTTCCACATCGGCCTTGACGGCATCAGCCTGGCGATGGTGCTGCTGACGGTCAT
>CXWK01019879.1_pt1 | contig 13789 bp, 15 predicted proteins | sample 590851 | NCBI WGS metagenome assembly CXWK01 (sample SAMEA3498364, study PRJEB10139) | wastewater metagenome | biome: wastewater treatment plant; material: activated sludge | place: Denmark | collected 2014-08-01
GATGACCAAAAAACCTTGTATGCCCTTGGCTTGGCCCTCAGCCAATCAATCGGGACATTCTCCCTTACCGAAGCTGAACTGGACATGGTCAAGAGTGGGATGACCGATGGCGTGCTCAAGCGCTCTCCAAAAGTCGACCTCCAGACCTTCGGACCAAAGATCCAGCAACTTCAACAAGCTCGGTTGGCCCTCGTCGCCGAGGGTGAGAAAAAAGCTGGAGCGGCATTCGCCGCTAAAGCCGCTTCAGAAAAGGGTGCCACCAAAACCGAGTCAGGGATTGTGATCACACCGATCAAGCCTGGAACCGGCGCAACTCCGAAGGCAACCGATACCGTCAAGGTCCATTATCATGGCACCCTCACTGATGGCACCGTCTTCGACAGTTCCATCAAGCGCGGAGAACCGGCCACGTTTCCCCTCGACAAGGTCATCAAGTGTTGGACGGAAGGGGTTCAACAGATCAAGGTCGGCGGCAAGAGTCGGCTGGTCTGTCCGGCTAATCTTGCGTATGGCGATGCCAGCCCTCCCGGTTCGCCCATCAAGCCAGGATCCACGTTAGTATTTGAAGTGGAATTGCTCGAGATCGTGGCTGCAAAATAACACATGGAGTGCCGCCTCTGTGCAAGAGGCGGCACTCCATTCAGCCTTCCACCGAACCGACCAATCGTGCGAACAATCCCCACCAATCTCTCGAACCTGCCGTGAGTAACACGGCCCCTCTTCCTCGCACCGATTCGCCACCCTCGCCGGTACGTTGGCTCATCCTCGGCTTACTCTTCTCCATCAGCGTCGTCACCTACATCGATCGAGTCAATATTTCCGTCACGGCTCGTCAGATGATGCCCGCTCTGGGACTGACCGACCAGGAGATGGGCTGGATTTTCTCCGCATTCGTCGTGGGGTACGCCCTCTTCCAAATTCCAGGTGGATGGTTGAGCGATCGCTGGGGCGTGCGCATCGTCCTCACTATCGCCCTCATCTGGTGGTCCTGCTTTACCGCCTGGACGGCCGTGGCCGCCACGTCGTTCCTTGTCGGCCCATTGGGAATCGTGGGCGCATTTGCTTTGATCCGTCTCCTCCTTGGTGTCGGAGAAGCGGCAGCGCTGCCGACCTTTAACCGAGCGGTCACGGACTGGCTCCCTCCCCACGAGCGGGGACTTGGGATCGGCATTGCTATTGGAGGAATCGGGGTGGGTGCGGCCATCACCCCTCCAATTACCGCTTGGATCATGGTCAACTATGGATGGCAGACCGCGTTTTATCTTTCAAGCGGTCTTGGCCTAGGGCTGGCCGTCGTCTGGTGGCTTCTTGCCGCTGACCGTCCCACGAGTCACCCGTGGCTCACATCTTCCATAAAACCGACAGCCACGGCGTCACCTCCTATGCCTCAGACTGCAATTCCCTGGGGTCGGCTCCGACGAACCTCTACCGTCTGGTGGCTGATGCTGAGTTATGGGTGCCTGGGCTATGTCGCCTATGTCTATATGTCCTGGTTCTATTTGTACCTCGTCAATGAACGAGGCTTCAGCGTCTTACGCGGTGGACTCTTCGCCGCCGCCCCATTCCTGGCCATTCTCCTGTCCTGTCCCGTCGGTGGATGGGTCACCGATCGACTGGCGTTCACGTATGGGATCACAAGAGGACGCCGGATCGTCGGCATGGCCGGCATGGGTCTGGCCGCTCTGTCCATCGCCTTTGGTGCCTTGGTCGAATCACCCTACCTCGCCATTGCTTGTCTCTCATTAGGAGCAGGATGGCTCTATTTCACGATCGGCGCCTACTGGTCATCCATCAGCGACTTGTCTCCGGCCCATGCCGGAAGCCTGTCCGGCTTGATGAACATGGGAGCTAATCTCGGAGGGGCAGTCTCCCCGACCCTCACGCCATGGATTGCACAACAGTGGGGGTGGCCCGCTTCGCTCGGCCTGGCAGCCTTCATGGCACTGCTCGGCGGATGCATGTGGCTCCGCATCAATCCGGAAGAACGGCTCACGGACGATAGTGCTGAGTGCTGAGCTATCTCAGAATTCATCCTTTAGGACTCAGTATCCAGCACTTAAAACTGAGCACTATCGGTAGTCCTTGTCACCAAGCGGATGGCCTTGTTACAGTCAGCACCATGACACTGCAGTTTCAGAAAAAGGATCCTCGGATCACCATTACCACGAAGCTGGGCGAGATCAAGATCCGCCTGTACCCTGATGCCGCACCGCGGCATGTTGAGAACCTTATCAACCTGATCAAGATGGGGTTCTATGACGGCACCACCTTTCATCGAGTGGTCCCTGGATTTCTCATCCAAGGCGGTGATCCCTTGAGCAAGCAGCCGGATCGTATGCTCCATGGAACCGGCGGCCCCGGATACTTTCTCTCCCCTGAACCCAACGATTACCCGCACAAGCGCGGTGCACTCTCCATGGCCAAGATGCCACGCGAGAGCAACAGCACACGCGACTTCAACGACAACGGCTCACAGTTCTTTATCTGTGTGGGCGACAACAGCGGGTTGGATCGACGCTATACTGTGTTCGGAGAAGTCTTTCGTGGGATCGACGTGGTCGACACAATCGTCTCGGCACCACGTGACGAATATGACAATCCCCTCGATCCCATCAGCATAACCATGACCGTCAGAGAATAGCTGGTCGCCGGCAACAGACCATCGTTCGACAGCACCATCACTCCTGTGAAAGCTCAAATCCTCCCAGCCTCAGCGCTAGAATCCATTCGCCTGGCCGGCGAGACCATTCGAATGGGCGGGCTCGTGGCCTTTCCTACTGAAACGGTCTATGGACTCGGCTGTGACGCGTTGAATCCTGACGCAGCAGCGAAGGTGTTTGAAGCCAAACAACGTCCGCAATTCGACCCGCTCATCGTCCATATTGCCGATCGGAGACAACTGGACAACGTGGTGAGAGCTCTTACAACAACGGCGTGGCAGCTCATCGATCAGTTTTGGCCGGGACCGCTGACGTTGGTCTTGCCGAAACAGCCGACCATTCCTGATCTCGTCACCGCCGGCATGGATACCGTCGCCGTCAGAATGCCGAACCATCCGGTGGCGCACGCACTGATTCGAGAGGCAGGCACGCCGATTGCCGCACCGAGTGCCAATCCCTTTGGCTACGTCAGTCCAACAACGGCTCAACACGTGGCAGATGGGCTGGGAAATGCGGTCGATCTCATCCTCGACGGAGGACCTTGTCCCGTCGGCGTTGAGTCGACCATCGTCTCACTGATAGGCCCCCAGGCTGAATTGTTGCGACCTGGGAGCATCACGCTTGAACAACTCAGCGCCGTCATAGGGCCACTGAGCCGATCGTCTTCCGTGGTCGATCAGCCGACCGCCCCAGGGCAACTGGCTCGCCATTACGCGACACAAACCCCTGTCACAATCCTGACCTCCGCCAAGACACGACCAACACCCGCCAAAAACGAACGGGCTGGACTGTTGATCTTCTCGGAAGCCAGTGCAACGGACGAGCGGTTTACAGCGGTTGAGGTCCTCTCGGCAACCGGCGATCTTCGGGAAGCCGCACGCCATCTCTTTGCGGCTCTTCGACGGCTGGATGCGCAAGGTTTGGATCGAATCTATGTGGAACCTTGTCAGGAAGAAGGGCTGGGGATGGCGATCATGGACCGTCTGCGCCGTTGCGCCGCCTCATAGAGTCTGCACCATCCAGCTTCGCTACAGGAACCGTACGCCCTTGACCGCTTTGGCAACAATATACATCCGAACATTGTTGCTTCGATCGTCAGCCGGAAAGAGGAAGAAGCCGGGCCGAGTTGAATCGTAGCCAGTGGTCGTTCCCACTAAGAGTTCGCCGTCCTGGAACGTAACCTCAACTTTTCGCCCGGACAAGGGCTTGCCCGGAACGAATGACTTGCCCTCCTTGTAACTCCCGTTTCCTACAAAGTCGCGCACGAAGAACACCGCCTTCAGCTCCTGCATGATCACGCGCGTGAGCGGTGCCGATGTCTTGGCGCCCTCTGCCTTCACATGAAAATACTGGGCCCCGGGAGAGAAGTCCTGGGCATAGCCCTTTAACATCGATCCATTCTGATACCGCACAACGATCTTGGCCGGACCGGTCATACACCCTCCCTCATTCACAAACGTCTGACGTTCTGCTTTCGCAGTATCGCCGTGGCGGCCGTTATTCCCAAGAAAAATGTGATTCCTGAGGGGACGGAGCGGGTCTACCCTAATGATGTAGTAAGGACTTCCCGCCACATCACGGCAAGATCGCGAAGCGCTGTACTTCCATCACCAACATAGACCGAGCCATGCATCGTTGCGAGCCGTTTCGGCTGGAGTGCCGCCAGTCGGTTCAGCGTCGCCTCCGTCAAGGAACAATAGGGCACATAATTCGCCAGTGGACCTCGCTGATATCCCACCAGCGTCTCCCGACATCGGCCGATGACATCCGATTGCGTCATCGGTTCAACATCCCCGTCTTGGTGAAAGAGGTCGGAACACAAGAGCGTCCGTTCTGTCTCCTCAAACAGCAATCCCGCTTCCCAGCAATGTGGCACATGAGGCGTGGCAAGAAAGCGGAACCGGTAGCGCCCAGTCTCAAGGATCTCCCCGTCAACCATCCCTTTGGCAGGATGCAGCGCCAGACAGTCGTCGACGCTCACCATCTTGCCGACCACACTGCACAGAACTTCTGACTGCGGAGCCAGTTGCTGCCACTCCGGCACCGTTGCGCATTCATCAGATTCGAAATGGCTGAATCCGATCCAGCGCAAGGTTCGTGGATCAATGAGCGATGCGACTGCGGTCCTGACTTCTGAAAACAGCGCCCGCGGCCCAGTATGGAAGAGCAGCGACTGATCATCACGCACCAAGAATTGACTGAACTGGATGTTGTACTCCTGAACGAACGTCGTAATACGAAAGAGGTCTGGAGCGATCTCAGTAACTTTTGTCATGGAGTCTCCTCAAGAATAGAGGGCTGCGATCATACGCACCGCAAGATGTTGCAGTATCCAAATCCCCAGTACCTTATTCCGCTCAGAATCGATCGAACGTCATCAGCCTGCGGTCGATGCGGTACCTAATCTGGGCTTGGCAATTGGCAGAAAGGATAGGCTGTCCTGGTGGTCCTGTTGCCTTCTCGTTCAAAACGAATTTGAACAGCTGTTTTGCTGCTCCTGGCACCAGTGGTGTCACCGAACTACGTATGGGGTCGAAGCTAAAATTCGGAATTAGATCACGCTCAAAAAATTGTACGGTGGGCTCAACGAGGTTCGTCTGTGTGGTGACTTGCCTGTGGCCACGCGAGAACTGGGAAATCACCTTCTCCTCGTGAGCTGCCGCGTCAAACGTGACCTCATGCCTCCGCCGATCAGGCGACAACCAGACGAATGTAATGTCATTTCTTCCAAGGCGATCGCAGAAGGACGCCATGGTGAACCTCAAATTAGAAATCGAGACATCGAACAGTGGGATAATCGTGAAATCTTTGCTCGACGAGAAGGATTGCCCATTGGGGATCAACTCGCGCACGGTGATATCAAGATGCATGGGCCGTGGTTTTCCATCCCCTTCGACCTCGTGATACAGGAGGGTCAGGCCAGTGGCAGTATCATAGGTCTTTGTCTGGCGCTGAGTTTTGGCAGGAGAGATATATGCGACGCTGACCTCGATGGGAACCGTCACCGGGAGGTTCGGGGCGATGCGGAGATTCACGGAGACACCCTTGGACGTCACCTGGATCGCGTTTCGGATGGCGCTGAGACTCAGAGTCGGCGCAGTGATTTGCACGGTGGCATGGGGTGCGACAAACCCCGGCAACACCCCGTGTTCCTGACTGTCGGTATCCTCCGCCGTTAGACCTGACTCTCCCCCCTTTGTCGATACCATTTCAGACCGGGCTGGTTCTTGCGCTAAGGCTGTCGAGATGCCGCAGAGAAACGTCGCGCAGAATAATGAAGCCGCACCCAATAGAACCCCAGGCTGAATGCGAACGATGTCATTCATAAGGGCCTCCTCTCAAAGGTCTCGCGCAATGACTGTCACGGCCAATCTCTGCTCACTCGAATAGATCTCCGTGTTGTGCATGAATGAATTGCTGCGGCTCAACTCCGCGACTTATGGAGACGTGAAGCCGGACCTCTAGCGGCAATAGACAGTCCAATACAGACTTTCGCCTCATTCGATTTTACACGACACTGTGCACAGTTAACGGATCGATGAGCGATGCCACGGCAGATTTGACCTCCTGAAAGAGTGCCCGCGGGCCTGTATGAAACAGCAACGGCTGATCGTCGCGCATCAAGAACTGGCTGAACTGAATATTAAAGGGTTCAACAAACGTGGTGATGCGGAATAGGTCGGGAGCAATCTCGGTGATCTGTACCATGAAACCTCCTCAGCAATCAGGGGATGCGATCATACGGAGCACGAGGCTGAGGTGCAAGGCTAACAGGTAGAATCACGACGCTTCAGTACCCGACACATGATTACCGGCATGAGCCAAGATGAACAGTCCAACTTCCGCTTGAATAGCTGATTGCTCAACTGCAAGGAGGGGATGGCCTCCCCTCTTGAACGAAACCAGGCGGGATCCGTGAATGTGGGTTGCCGCATACTCTGCATTGTGAAAGAGCTGTAGCATATCGTCCGTTGCATGGATGATAAGCGTCGGGACATGAATGGTCCCCACTCGTTCATTGGGCATTACAGCCTTGTTGTCAAAAACAACACCGGCGTACCGAGGAACGACAGGAGCCATGCCATCAATCACCTGATTGACTAACATGCGCTGCTCCGTAGTGAGCGTCTCGATTACCTGGTCGCTGACGCCCATCAACCGTATCAGCTGCTTGCGCAGAAACGTCCGCACCAGCCAGTAGAGCACCTCAAATTTAAAGATCATTGTCAGCGCGTTGCCCTTTTGGTTTGCCTCTGCCTGACTCGCGTCTGGCGAAGAGGCTACCCCGCACGACAGCAGCGTGAGCGAGGAGACACGTTCTGGATACCGAACCGCGAACAGCAGTGCCGATGGACCACCATGAGACAACGCGAGAACGGCAACTCTCTTTAGGCGGAGATGGTTGAGCAGGTATGCATAGGCTTCAGCCTGGTCATCGAACGTGGCGCCGTGATGGAAGGTCGAACGTAGATATCCGAACCGAGACGGCACAATCCGGTCGAAATGTGTGCCGAAGACTGCCGTTGCAATGAGCTCACCTTGGTCATACCCTCCTCCACTTCCGTGGATCACAAGAACAGGAATACCCGTCCCTTCACGTTTGAATTCGATATCTCCCAGCGGAGAAGGAAGGATTGTGCTGTGGCCTGTGATCCTTGCATAGGCCCGCCTCGCATCAAAAGCAAACCAGATCGCAAGAGAAACCCCGACACTCAACAACGTCAAGAGAAGCCAGAGTAAAGGGGACATACCAGAAGTGTATAACGGGCACGTAGCCGGTGCTACATCAGGTTATGCGGAGGACGCGGTTCAATGAGTGTAGAGTTATAATTTGCTCGATTGAGAGGATATCAACCTCAACCATGCAACCTCAGGTTGCGCGTACATGAAGGGATCTAGGCCGTCTCATCATTCGGCTTTCATCTCACCATTCAGTACGCGGAGAGCGTCCGTAAGGCCTTGCTGAAACCAGGAATTCTTCGGGAATCGCTTCAGATCTTCATGAAACACCTGCCCAGCCTCCTCTGGGCGCCCCGCCTTGAGCAACACAACACCGAGCTCCTCTCTCACGGGCACCGTCCACTCAGGCGGCTCACCATAAACGAGCGCATCTTCAAGTCGCACGGCCTCCCTCAGATGACTGATTGCTCCAGGCAGATCGCCTTTGGCTAAAACAATGTGGCCGGCAAGTACCTCAACGGCAATGTCCAACACGGCGCCGGCGGTATTGAATTCAAGCCGCAGCGATCTTATCCTGGAATTCTCAGCGATGGCGCGCAACTGTACCAACGTGGCATCCGCCGCCTTGAGGTGGCCACGTGCCGCCAACGCTCGCCCGTGCGCGTACAACCACATCGCGCGAGCATGAGGCAGATCCTCAGCAGGTCCCACCGCATTCAGCAGTTCGTCCCATCGACCAAACCGCACGCGCATCTGCAGATGGCGCGTCTGATGATGCTGAAGAAAGGCCATCCCGGGCTCGTGTAACAATTCCTGGGGCACTAAGGCCGCAATCTTGTCTGCCGCTGCAATGGCCAGGGCTTCACGGCCGATCATGCTCGCGGCAAACGCGAGGAAGTCGTAGTTGTGCGGGTAATAGCCAAGCACGTAGATGCCGACGGCTGGACTATGATCACGAATGTAGGTTTCATCCGCATGCACGGCATGCTCGTTGGCCTTGATGGCATCCTCGTACCGTCCGACCCGGATGTAGATATGGCCCGGCATGTGCACCAAATGCCCCGCGCCAGGCATGAGACTCGCGAGGCGCTCGGCAGCCGCGAGTGCCCGTTCCGGCTGCACCGCCTCAACCGCATGGATGTAAAAGTGGTTCGCACCCGGATGACCAGGCTCGGCAGCTAGGACTTGTTCGAGCTGTGACAACACCATGGTCGTATTGGATTTGGGCTTACCATCTGCAGTCCAATAGTTCCATGGGCTCAAGTCCATCAACGACTCTGCATAGAGCGTCTTGGCTTCGAAGTCATCCTCGAAACGCTGCACCACCTCAGCCATCGCGTGTGAATAGGCGACATCCAATTCTGTACGATCAGCCGGCGGCTCCGCTACATACCTCGTCGCCAGCGCTCGGATCAGGGCTTGCTCACGATCGTTCACCCTTGTTGCATACTGGCTGGCCTGCTGAATGGCGGCGTAAGCCAGACGACCACTCGCAGCATCCATCAGCGCATTGATGTTGGGACCATAGGCAAGCGCGATGCCCCAGTAGCACATGGCACAGTCTGGATCGAGCCGCGCACCTTCTTGAAAGGACCGAATCGCTTCTTGATGATTGAACGCGTAGTAGAGCCGCAATCCCTGGTCGAAATACCGCTGCGCAAGCGGCACACTGGTAGTAATCGAGTAATGAAGCGAACCAAGGTTGTCATAAACCGGGGCCTGGGCCGACTCGACAACTTGAATCTGGGAGCCGGAATCTCCATACGCGACGTGCGACCAGCTAAACCCGAATAGAAATGCAGCAAGGAGCACCGTCAGATGTCGCATTCGCTTCCAGTGAATACTGCTCGAAACAGCCAAAACATGATGGCCCTGTGCGAACACATGGTGATCTGCAAGAACCTGAGTATTGGCGTCGTGTTTCATGCCGCACCTTACAAAATCGAAGGATACCTTTCAGACGATTCACAGCCTCTATCACGCGCTACCATTCAATGCTGACCTTCCATTTCTGATGAAGAAGCGCTACAGTAGCGTCATGGCTCCATCCACCAAACAAGTGCTCAAAGACGCACTACAACTGCCCGATCAAGAACGGGCGGAACTAGCTGCCGAATTACTGGACAGCCTGCCGCCTGCACTGTCAGGACAGGATCGTTCCAATGCCCACTGGCTTGCAGAAATTGAGCAGCGTGCCAAGGCTGCACAAGCCGGAGCCCCAGGCGTCACATGGGAAGACGCACGCGAGCAGGTGTTGAATCGCTTACCTAAGCTGTGAAACCGATCAGCCTCTCGTCCGAAGCTGTCCTGGAATTGGCCGAAGCCGCTGTCTGGTACGAAACTCGTCAACGTGGGCTTGCAACCAGGTTCCTCCAAGAAATTGATCACGTCCAACGTACGATACAGTCACGACCGCTTTCATTTCCTAAGCTGGTAACCACCAGCATCGATCTGGAAATCCGACGAGCACTATTCCCCCGATTCCCCTATGCCCTCGTGTTTATCGAGCTCCAAATTGAAGTCAGAATCCTAGCGGTAGCCCACCTCAAACGCCACCCCGACTACTGGCTCAACCGCCTACAAAATACGTAAGAGGCGGAATACACAGACCATATCAACCTCCAGCCAAAACGCTTGGGAATAGGCAGCGCGTCACAGGTTCTTACACGGATCGATATCACCACCTTTACTGAGTATGTTCGTATCTCATCTGGCAAACTGCGGTACCGACAACCCTTACGTACAGTGCTGACGCCTTTTCAACGATGCATCATCTCCCATACCCCGCCCGAGCGATTAACTCTTTCAGCCCGTTCAAATCCAGCGCTCCCGGCACCATCTCGTTACCCACGATGAACCCAGGCGTTCCTGAGATGCCGAGCTCATGGGCGAGGGCTCGATTCTTGTGAATGGCGGCCTGCCACTTCGGATTAGCCATATCTACTTCTAAACGTTTCGCATCAAGACCGACCTTCGTAGCGATCTTTAAGATAGACTCCTTCGTCATGTCCGCATGGGACTCGAGCAGCGCTTCATGGAAGACCTGGTGCTTCCCTTGTGCTTGAGACGCGAGTGCAGCTTTGGCTGCAAGTTCGGATGGTTCGCCCAGGATGGGGAAGTCCTTATAAACCACCCGTACCCGAGGATCGACCTTCTGTAGTTCCGTGACGGCCGGTGCCGCGCGTTTACAGAAGCCGCAGCGGTAGTCATAAAACTCAACGACCGTGATCTCGCCTTTCAGGTTGCCGCTAACCGGTGACAGGGGATCGTGCAACAGCTCGTCCTGTTTGGTCTTGAGGGCGACTTTCTGACGCTCCTTCTGTTCCGCCTCACGTTTGGCTTCCATCGCCTGCAACGATTGCTCGATCACTTCCGGATGGGCACGGATGTAACGTTCAATCGCAGCATCACTGATGTCCTGATTGAGTGACGGTGACGGTAAGGTTTCCTTTGCCGTGCGTGAGCACCCAGATATGAAGAGCGCGATGCTCGCAAGGACACAGAGTGACAATCGAAAACAGATCCGAGTGCAGACATTATTCATCGTACGCCTCCTCTGGTATGCTCCTCATGCTATCGATAGCCTTCCCCGCTCGTCCCACCGCCGAAACCGCCCCAGTTGCCGCCGAAACCACCTTGGCCTGTTCCCCAATACTCACCCTTCTGAATCCGCCGATAGGGATGCCGGAGGTCAGGACGGCTGAGCCACCAGAAGAACCCCACGATGGCGCCGGTGGTCCCAAGCGTAATCCAAATCCCGAGCCCCTTGATGCGACGGCGTGACGGAGTTTCAAGTCTCACTTCTTGCGCCGGTGTCGCCAGAGCCACCGCGGTACGGTACAACCCCTCACCGAAATGGCCCCGTTCGATCGCAGGCTGAAGATACTGACGACTCACTTCATGCCGAATTTCCGGAGTGACCGCCGGTAACATTTGGCGCCCCAAGGTCATCGCCGCCTGGCGTTCCTGCACCGCCACCAACACCATTAACCCATGTTCCTGTTGTGTCGAGCCAATTTGCCACTTTGCGTACAGGGCATCCGCATATTCCTTCGCCGAGGGATACGGCTTGATACTCGGAACCGTCACGATCACCATCTCGACGCCGCTCTTCTTTTCAAGATCGGTGCAGACGGATCGGATACGGTCTTTCCACTCCCGTTCGACGACTTGCGCGTGATCGCTGACATAGCCGATTGGGCTCGGAAGCGGAACCCGCTCCTTCGATCGATCATAGAGTGCGGCATGTGCGAACGGTGTCACAATCCCGACGAACAGGATCAACCAGACAATCCCAAGCCATGTTTTCTTCGGGAGTGATCTGATCATGTAATCCGAGTCTCCGCGGCCGTGACCAGTCGAGTCAGGCCTTCGAGGTAGCGATCCATGAGTCGCGGAGTTTCCTTCTGGCCCGGAGAAATCTGCCCTCGTTTGAGAAGCAGGGCATCGCGGAGACCAGTCAAATCCACTGCGAGAGCAGCCTCAAGATCGTTCAACAGCGGCTCCGCGTGGGCGAGAACCGGTCGGTCCAGCAACCGCTGCACACCGCGCAGGGTCGGAAGGAGTGCGGTCATCGAGAGTGCCAAGAGAATGGTGATGGCCTCTTCCGTGCTTCGGCCTTCCACCAAGCGCTGCCGGAGCCGAAGCAGATTTCCACGCAAGGCTTGGAGCACTTCAGCAGCCAAGTAACGAGTATCGATCTTGAGCCCCACGAAGGGATCTTGCCCCCACAGCAACCGCCGGCAATCATGGATGTCTTGATACTCCAGCGGGAACGCCTTGGAGGCAGATTGGATGTCGTCGACCGTTAAGAACAAGGGCACGACCACTTGGTCCTTACTCCAGCGTTTATGAAGAGTGTCGTACTGCTTCAATGTTGCCAGGTCGTAGGACGACATCACCAAGAGGAGATTGAGATTGGAGCGTCCCGGGAGAAACTCCCCTCGCACCGCGCTGCCATAGAGGATGATGCCTCCCAGTTCAGATCCATAGACCTTGGTTACATCCTTCACATAGCTGCGTAGGAGCTTTTGCGTCTCCTCCGGCAATCCATCGATGGTCCACTCAACTGACTGCATATCTTTACCGGATGCCTCCCGCTGCCATATCACGGGCCGAAGGATCCGGCAGAAATCCGGCTGCCATCAAGCGATCCAGCATACCGAACGGAGGGTCTTTACGAAGTCCGGCGGTCGTCGATAGCACGCGATAGCGAAGACGCGCATTGCGATCCAAGGTGCTGAAGACACGATCCCGAAGAAAGCTGATGAGTGGATTCGCCGTATTCCAGAAGAGCACCTGTTCATCGGCCAACTTTTGCAGCATCGCGACGTGCGGTCGTCGTATATCTTCATAGCGCTTGAGCGTTGCAGCGGAGTAGTCGTTCGTCGCGAGACATTCCGGCAACAGGTCGGCCAACGTCATCGCATCGACCATCGCCTGCATACGGCCCTGCGAGGCATGCGGATTCATGGCATGTGCGGCATCTCCGATCAAGACTGCTCCATCGGCAACCCATCTGGGCGTACGAACCCGCCCGGTCGGTAAAAAGGCCGTTTGCTTCCAATCGATCAAGGTCCGAAATATCGGCTCACTCGATGGATCGATCGCGATCCAGGCGTTCTGCAGAGTAGAGAGGCCTTGCGCTTTGACCTGGTCATACGAACCGGTCTTGATCATATAGAACGCATAGACCTTATCCCCGGCGGCAGGAAACAAACCAAGAATCGTTCGCTTGCCGACGAAATATTTCGCCTCACTCATGGGAATTGCCGCGTCCAACAACGCGATCAAGTACCCCTGCGGGTAGAGGTAGAGATCAGCCGGAATCTGCAACGCCTCGCGGACTTTCGAGAAGGCTCCATCGGCTCCCACCACCACCTTCGCCTTGATCGTCCGCTCCTGGTCTCCCTGCTTGGCAGTCAAACCGACCACACGTCCCTTTTCGCGAAGTAAGCCGGTAAAGGTCGCTCGATACCGTAAGGAGACCGAGGGTTCTCGCTCGACTGCGTCCACAATGGCATGGTGCGCCACATTCGGCAGGGTCACCACCGCCCGATTATACGGAGGCGGCAAGTCGCGATAGTCAATGGTGCAAAGCCGTTGACCACCCACCCGGCAGAAATGAAACTGATGCACCGTCCGCGTGGAGGATCCCGGCAGCTTAGTCAGCAGTCCCAAACGATCGAGTACGTGTTGCCCGTTCGGCTGGAGAATTTCTCCCCGTAACCCCTGCGGCGGGCCTGGTGCCTGCTCCAAGACAATGGTCTTGATCCCCTTCTGCGCCAGGGCAAGGGCCAGCACAGCTCCGCCGCCACCAGCTCCCACAACCGCAATGTCGGTTTCTTCGACCATCGTTCCTCAACGCCGCAGATACGGAGCCACCTTACCGCCAACGTTCCTGCTATTTCCACTCCCGGAATCGTTCCTGGTCCTTCCACAGAGACAGA
>CXWK01089321.1_pt2 | contig 13772 bp, 15 predicted proteins | sample 590851 | NCBI WGS metagenome assembly CXWK01 (sample SAMEA3498364, study PRJEB10139) | wastewater metagenome | biome: wastewater treatment plant; material: activated sludge | place: Denmark | collected 2014-08-01
TTTCTATGAAATCTACCTTTGCACCAATTATCTTAATCTGTGCCGCTACTCTAATCTCTTTCTTCTTAGCTGATCTCTATGGAGTCGCTATCGCTGCAGTTGCCATGTTATCTCTGGCTGGAATAGTTGTGGCTATCGATGCTTTCGGACCGATAACAGATAACGCCGGAGGAATTGCTGAAATGAGCGGTATGCCTGCTAAAATCCGTGCTAGTGTGACTGATCCTTTGGATGCCGTTGGTAACACCACCAAAGCAGTCACCAAAGGTTATGCTATTGCCTCAGCCGGCCTTGCAGCATTAGTCCTCTTTGCAGCCTACACACAAGAACTCGGTTCAGGAGTTATATTCGCCCTTAACGATCCTAAAGTCTTAGTTGGATTATTTATTGGTGGAGCATTGCCTTATGTTTTTGCCTCTTTTGCTATGGAAGCGGTAGGGAAAGCTGGTCAAGCTGTTGTTGAAGAAGTCCGCCGTCAATTTAAATTATATAAAGGAATTATGAAAGGCACTCAAAAACCAGATTACGCTGCCTGCGTTTCAATAGTTACCGCAGCTGCTCAAAAAGAAATGATTATCCCAACTCTAATCCCAGTCTTAGCTCCAATTATAGTTGGTCTTTTCTTAGGTCCTATCGCCTTAGGCGGTATGCTCGTAGGTATAATTATCACTGGTTTATTCGTTGGTTTATCTATGACAACTGGCGGAGCCGCTTGGGATAACGCTAAAAAATATATTGAGCAGGGCAACTTAGGCGGCAAAGGCTCCTTCGCTCATCAATCAGCAGTCACCGGCGACACAGTCGGAGATCCATATAAGGATACTGCTGGTCCAGCTATTAATCCAATGATTAAAGTTGCAAACATTGTTGCCCTCCTTCTGGTAGCCCTTCTGAAATAATTACCCACCCTCAAAATCTCTCTTCGATTTGACAAGCAGGACTATAATTTAGCTATGAACGAAAGATTCATTGCGGACAAACTATTAGAATTTCCAAAAGGCTGGAGTGCAAAAGTAAGACCTATTATTCCTTATGCAAATATTTCTTTAAGTAAAACTGCCTTACACGAAGCAAAGCATTTGGTATTACTGCACGCAAATGGAACTGGTGCCAAAAGCGGGACAATTGAACCCCGCCCCGGATATTTAGGAATGGTTGAGCCTCATGGATTTGACGCTGTTGCCGCTTTAGGTCCAGATGCAGACGGAGATACCGGGACTGAGCATGATAAAAGAGTGGCTGCATGGGGCGGCGCAGATATTGATTCATCTAGAAAGGTTGCCAGAACAATGCTTAATCGTTTAAGAGAAGAGGTCAGATTAGTAGCAGGGCTTCTAGAAGTAGAAAGAACTGTCTCCGGGGGCAGGCTATCAGAAGTTATAAATAAATATCAGCAAGATCCTGACGAAGAAGTAGAGGTGGTCGATCCAATTGGTAACATATCAACCACTAAGACACTCCGAAGTAAAAGACACGAAATACTTTTCGGGGTAAATGAAAAGAACAAAAACTTAGAAAATAAAGTTATAAAAAAAGTAAGGAATAATTTCAGACCTTTGACTAATAAGATAAAAATTCTGACTAAAATAGCAGCTTGACCTATAGTAGGGTATTGCAAAAAATAAAATTTATGATAGTATATTCATACAACTAAATACCAAAAGCGTTTGTACTTGTAGTCGCGCACAAGGAGCTGGTTCTCAAAATAGAACACGGAGACGAAACCGTAAAAGACAGTAACATGTGTCGGTAACGGAGCATGTCAGGAATAAGTAATTCTTTGACATCTCGCGAAAGCGGGATTTTTTTGAATTAGTACAAGGTGGCACCGCCAATTTAAAGGCCCTTGTGATTTTCTTAACTTTTGTTAGGGGATTCACAAGGGCTTTTTTAATGCCCTAAAAAAGGAAAAATATATGAGATCAATATATAAGGAAAAGCTAGGTAATCCAATATCGGAACACATTCCCGGGAAAATTATTATGGGCGGAGAAATTGACATCCTCTCTTTAGGGGTGAGGCAGGAATATGCAAGTTATATTAGTGAGGAGCTAGGTAAGCATAAAGATAAAACTAAACTAAGAAGTTCCATAGAATTAGAAAGGGATATGCGAGAAGCCAGAGCGATTCTTTGTCTTCACCCGGAGACTGAGCAATTATTAGCATTCGCCAAGCTCGAATATTTTGGAATAAATGATGCCAAACAAATTATATATGAGTTTGGTTCTTGGATTGGTAAGAATGGCTATGGAAGAGATGTCTTAGAGGCTGGAAGAGATTTAGCCGCCCAGCAATTTCCGTATGCCAGACTGATAGCAATTGTCAGACCCAGCAACCTAAAAGCGCAAAGAATAATTACTGAGAGTGGGGGAATAAAAGTGGGTTATCTTGATCCTCTCGTGAAACATATTTACGACATAACCAGAAGACAACAACCAACAAATGTAATCAAGCTAGGTCAGGGTGGAATTTGGATTAATCAACAAAATCAAGGTCATATTCTATAAAGAAGAAAGTTATGAAAAAATCTACAGCAATAAAATACAAGACAATAGGTGTTTTAGGAGGCATGGGCCCCTCTGCCTCAGCATACTTTTATCAGCTTTTATTGAAAACTCTACAGCAAAAGCATAATGCTGTGCAGGATTATGACTATCCTCAAATAATCATTAATTCATTATCTCTATCGGATTCCAGCGAGAATGGAATGGAAAGTTCGACTAGAATTATTAATCAGTTAACCAAAGGGATTAATGTATTGGAAAAGGCGGGTGCTAATTTTATTACAATTCCTTGCAATTCAGTTCATAATTCAATTAACGTACTAAGGAAGAAAACAAAGTTACCAATAATCAGTATTATTGAGAAAGTAAGCTTGGAGATTATTAATCATAAATCTAAGAAAATTCTTATTCTCTCCTCAAAAACAACTAATAATTACGGTCTTTATGATAGTTTAAAAAATGAGGGAATAATTATAATAAAACCTAACAGTATTCTTGAGGAGCAAGTCACTAGGTTAATACTTGCTGTAATGGGAGATAAGAATATTAAGAATGTAAAAAAACCTGTTATTAAAACAATTAACAGCATGTTTAACAGTGGTGATATTGATTCAGTGCTTCTAGGTTGTACCGAGTTACCATTAGCAATAACTAAGGACGATGTAGATTGTAAGATTTATGATTCCTTAAAAATATTATCGGAGGCTTCTGTAAACTACTCACTAATCTCGGCGAAATAATTATTGTTTTAATTTTTACACACTTTAAGCTATAATAGGCACTATAAAAGAAGACTTCATCAAAAACACATTATCTTTAAGAGGCAAAGTTAAGGGTCAAAAATGGTTAGATAGTTTGCCAGAACTTGTTAAAACTTATGAAACTAAATGGGGTATCAAAACTGGCAGCCCTATCGAAAATCTTTCAATAAATTATGTTCAAAATGCTCAAGCCAGAGAAGGGCAAGCCGTTTTAAAAATTGGATTTCCAGAAGATCAAGTTTTTCTCTATGAAATAAAAGCACTTGAAGTTTTTAATGGTAATGGCGCAGTTAGAATTATCAGAGAAGATTTTGAAAATTCTGTCGTCCTTCTTGAATCATGCGTCCCTGGTAAATCCTTAGATACTATTAATGATGAAGAAAAAGAAAATTTAATTTTTACAAATGTTAGTAAAAGAATTTGGAAACGAGTTTTTGAAGATTCAGAATTCCCCAAACTCGCAGATGAGAAAAAATACTTCGACTGGTATTTCAGCAATAAAAAAGCTGCGACACTTTTGCCAATTGAATTAGTTACAAAAGCCAAAGAAAAATTCGAAGCACTAATCTCTGCTCAAAAAGATTTATATTTATTACACGGCGATTTACATCACGATAATATTTTGTCATCAGAACGAGGCTGGCTTTCCATTGATCCTAAAGGGATCGTTGGTGAGAGAGAATATGAAATAGCATCTTTTATTTGCAACCCCCGATCCAGATTCGAAAACAACAATGATCTTATTGATAAAGATTATTTTGCCAAGAAAATCGAATCAATAGCCACCATCCTCAGATTTGATAAGAAAAAAATCACTCAATGGGCTTTTGTAAAGCAAGTTCTTTCTTTAATATGGACAATCCAAGACCATGGTAAAGCCGATAAGATAGGACTAAAAATTGCGAGTGAACTTGAAAAGTTAATATCATAAACCTCCTATAAACTCGCAAAAAGAAATTTAACTAATGAACCTACTTAGCAAGCAAAATGATAAATATAACTGAGCTCTTAACTAAAATTATAAGTTGGGGCAATTCTGAAGAAAGTATTCAAGCCATTGGTTTAGTTGGATCTTATGCCAGAAATGCAGCAACAGATGATTCAGATATTGATTTAATGATAATTTGTAAAAATCCCGAAAACTATATTTCTGATGAAGATTGGATTCACAATTTCGGTCAGGTAAAAGAAATAAAAAATGAAATTTGGAGTCAGCTGCAAACTAAAAGGGTTTTCTACGAGAACGGCTTAGAATTTGAATTTAATTTTGATAAAGCTTCTTGGGCAAATCATGAAGATTCAGGAACTAAAAGAGTTATTACAGATGGAATAAAGATTCTAGTTGATAAGGAAAATATTCTAACTAACCTAAAACAAAAACTGGTAAAACCTATTCAATATCTTTTGGTAGGGTTTCCCTATTCTGGCAAATCAACTTTAGCTAAAGAATTAAAAAATAGATTAGACTTTGCCGTTATAAATATCGACACTATGAAATTTGAAAAAGGTTATACAAAGGTTGGAGATGACGATGTACCAGATAAAGTTTGGGATCAAATTTTTAAAGAAGCAGATGAATTAATAGTTAAATATTTAAATGAAGGTAATAATCTTGCAAATGAATATGCTTGGATTACAAAGGAATGGAGAGATAGGGCAAGAAAAGTTGCGAAAGATGCAGGTTTTGAAACAAAAGTTATTTATGTAAATACGCCTTTAGAAATAGTCGAGAAAAGATGGGAGCAAAACCAAAAAACAAAACATAGATTCGATTGGCCAAAACATGAATTTAGAAATTATATAAATGATTTTGAAAACTTAACAAAGGATGAAGAGTTTATTATTTATGATCAGACAAAACCTCTTAATGAATGGATAGAAGATAATTTTAAGAGTTAAGTCGATTAATCATCCTACTAAATGTCCTAATTCTATGACAATTAGAACATACTAGATCGCACTTCTATATTTCGGCCTTCACTCTTTCCAGACTCTCAGTAATCATTAGTGCTAATCCCCTAAATTTTATTTCTCCATCTCTGTGATCAAAATCCATAACATAGTAAGGGAATATCTGCCCACAATCCATACAGGGTTTAGTCTTTGCTAAACGAATATACTCCCTTTTCTGATCTTTTCTCTTCTTTGCATTAGCTAAGTGCTTAGCTTTGTTATTCAAATACCAGCGCCTTCGAGAAGCTTTATACCTTGGATCACTTTTATCTTTATATGCCATAAATAATTATGCGAGATAAAAGTTTCTCAGTCAATAATAAAATTGAGAATCTTTTGTACCGCCTAGCGGACGAAGTCAGAACTTATTTCCAAACAACTACCATTAGTCATTAGAACTGGATATAATCTGTCTAATGATGGATAAGAATTTAAATGAGCTTGGCAAAAAGTTAGAAAACTCATTCCCTAATGTAACAATTGCTTTACCAATTAAGGAATTAGGCGAAGGTTATGCAAGTGAAGTTGTAGAAACTAATGATGGAATAGTATTTAAGATTGCTAAAAACCACATAGTTCAAGAAACTTATAAAAAAGAACATAAATTACTCATTTTCTTGACTAGTGTTATAAAAGGTTTCATTATTCCATACCCTGAACATTACATTGAAAGTTCAAATGAATTTCCTTTTGGATTAATTGGATATAAAAAAGTTCCAGGAGACATTTTTAAATCGGAAAATATTAACAATAGCCAATTAAAAGATATTGCATCCAGAATTGCTGATTTTTTGTACCAATTGCATAGCATTGATATTTCCTTACCAGAAATTGGTAGCCTAGATTTAGAGCCCATTCCACCTGCTCTAGATGAGGTAAAACAAACATGGATAAATGTTTCGGATTGGTTGAAAGATAACTTAAACGAGGAAGAGTACATTAAAGTACGTGATTTTTGGAGAGAAGCAGAAGATTTTTGGGAAACTGATACTCAATCACCAGTATTAGCTCATGGTGACATATGGTTTGAAAATATCATTTTAGATAAAGATAATAATGTTGTTGGTATTATTAACTTTGGAAGTGTAAAAATTGGTGATAAAGCCATAGATTTTGCAGTACAAAATCATGTGAGTGATGAATTTAGAGATGAAGTAATTAGACAATATAAATTACTGGGTGGTGGTGTTGGGAATAACATAGAAAAAAGAATGGATTACTTATTAGCGGTAAGAGAAATATACGGCTTAGAATACGGAATGATGACAAATAAAATAGACCCAAATATCTTAAAAAAAATAAAAAGAACAATGCTGAAATAACAAGATTAGATTGATATATCAATCCAGATTTATCTAGTACCCTCAACGCAAATGCCATCGAATCATTTTTAGCTTGGATTTTTAGATTAATGGAAGCCTACGGGTATAAGCAGAGCTTTTCTCCGAATAAACCGAAGGATGCTATATAATACAGGCATGAAAGCAGACATCAAAATTTTGCCAGAAGATAAAGTTCATCTCACTCAAGATCAAAAAAACTTGATTGAGCTTGCAGTAGAAAAACAACTTCCAGTTGAGGATGCAGAATTTTTGGAAAAACTTCAAGAAAGCTCCATAAACTCTACTAAATCGTTTATTGAGATGAATAAATATTTCATTTTGAAGTATGGGGCTGATTTTGGACCGATTTTGATTTCAGCTATAACAAATGGCGAAGAAGGATATAAACAAACAATTAAAGCTATTGAGGAATCAAAAGCTAAAGAGAGAGTCGAAAGGCAAAGTCAGAATTAAGAAGGGAATATTTCTGAAGCCTTCGTCTTCAGCGCTTTTATAATTTTATACAATTTTCCAAAAGTAGTATTAACCTCGCCACGTTCAATTTTTGCATAGTAATTTCCACTTATTCCTGCCTCTTTTGCCACTTCTTCCTGAGTTCCTTTCTTTTTTTCTCTAACTTCCTTTATGTTACTGCCTAATTCTTCTAATTTTTGTTTAATTTCATTGCTTTGTTTACTAGTCATATATGGATAATATACCATACGATATAAGCAAGCCATTTATTAAACTGAGAACTATATGACATTTGATCCGGAGCAAGAATCAAACGAACGACTTAAAACCTCAATAGAAGGTATCTCCTCCTCTGTTTTTAATGATTTGATGCAAGAGCATGACGTAGATCTTACCGAGGCTCCTAATTTAAAAGATTCTTTATTTGCAGGATATTCAAGGCAAGAAATGGAAGCTACATTAAGGGAAATAGGGTTAAATGTAGTGGGTGGCTTAGGACCTGCAAGTGTTATGACTCTGCCTTATGAATCTGGAGCAAGGCAAATAGATCAAATACTTTGGTTGGATACTGCGCATCCTGCTTTAAAGGGATTGGGAGATTTTACAGACTATAGTTTTGAAAGACATCAGCATGGATTTCTTATCGTTGCTGAGGAAGTGAGCCATCTTTTGTATAAAGACCAGTATTATAAAAAGCATGGTGTTGAACCGCCAGATTGGTTGACCGAAATGGTGGGAGCTATGGATAAATATAATTTACTCCAAAAAATGTATCTTCAAAGACATGGTAGAGTTATGAATTCCCAAGAAGAACAAAGAGCTAGAGGAATGATTTTTACGGCTCTTGATGCTCCTCCTGGTGGGGCTCCGCCTGAGCATGCTGTGGGACACACGCAAGCCTATCATCTTGTTAATCAATTAAACAGACTGGCATCTACAGGCAGACAACAAGAAGCTTCAAGGGCATTTACTCAAATTTATACTGGAAGCGAAAGACAAGTCAGACAAATGTTACCTCAACCCCAAACTCAACCAAGAAGATAGATTTACTTGAATTATAGCTACTTATCAATCCATAATGGATTAGATGCAACTCTTAAAATCGCAGAAGGGTTTTAGTGTTTTATTTATTACCTTAAGCGTATCCATCCTGCTCATATTAATTGCTAGTGTGCTGTATTTTTTTACTCCTCTTAAATCCATTTTTATAAAATCGCCACCCGTAACTCATACTCTGGTAAATTATGATTCTAAAAAAACTTATGAACTATCTAATGGAGACATAATTTCCGGCAAAGGAATTCCCGAAACGACAATAAAAATTTCTCTTGTGCCAAGTAAGATCGCCACAACTATCAAAATCACTCCTGAAGGCAATTGGAGCTATCAATTGCCAAGTGATCTTAAAAATGGAAAGTATTTCCTCACAATCATAAATTTTGATAAGGCTAATACTATAGTTTCAATAAAAAATTATAAATTTGAGGTAGGTCTAAAAACTTCACTTATCAATGTTACACCTAAGGTGTACGCAATTGATGGCGGTCCGGGTTCGGATTATGACTGGCAAAGACTTGTTGGAGATGAATGGATTGCTTGGTTAAGCGAGTGGCATAAAGCAGGTATTTGCCCTTCAATTGATGATAGTGGACAAATAATTTACAGTAATCCAGAGGTATACGGTCAGCTGTATCCCGGTTATAGTTGTAACGCAAGTAAAAATTCTTTAGGTGATTGGCAGAGTGATCTAAGTACCGATAAAAATTTCTTTGTTGATTTATATCTGACTCTTGCCCTTGCAGGATACTCAGAAGATGCTTTTATTAATTACTTTCCAGAATGGAAAAAATTTCTGGACGAAAATCGAACTGTAAGAATAGACTCAGTCCCTAAACCTGCCTTGAAAAATTCAATTGATCAAGATACCTTGGTTACTTACATTAATCAGGTTGCAACAAAAAAAGGATATTTGGAAAAAGGTTTATTTAAGCAGCTGATGAATTTAGATCCTTTTTTTGGAAGCCGTGCTATCTATAATCTGGCTTCAGGTTACCCTCTGACTAACACTAGTGATTACATAGATGCTTCCTTATCTCTGCTTTCTTTTATTCCAGAATTGAGGGCGGGTGGAAAAGCGTCGGTAGAGTTACTAGCAAAAAACCTTAGTAAAAGCGAGCTTAGTAATACTTCGAAAGCAGTAAAAGCTATTGAAGAAGGAGCCGTTTTGTCTAACGGTGATATGGCGGCTTCATACACAGGACGCACAACGAACACATCATACGGCTTTCCTCCAAGGGGAGTTATAACTCAGGGGTATTTGCCGATACCAAATACTTCCATATCCCGAAGTGATTTTTACAGTAATATCTATCCTTATATGTTTAGACACGCTTGGCCTGTTCCTACTGCATTGACTACTCCTATGGCTAAACAATTAATAACTGTCTTCGAAAAAGTTGAAAGAGGTACTGGACGCCCCCTTTGGATAAGTCCTAACGTAACAGATGCTTTAATTAAAGGACATATCTACGTTGTTGATGATGCCGTATTTCCAGGTCCTCCTACTGCTTCAGCTTATACTCGGGGCGATATGATTGTCCTACGGAGAAGTTATTTTGACGCTTCAGGAGCAAATACTTTTGCTAAGGGTCTTATTTACCATGAATTGACACACCTTTTTAGAGCTGATTCTCCTTTAAGAGGGTTTAATTATGCAGGTGATAGAGAAAGAGATAAAGTATTTACCGGAATATATGAATTGATGACTGATTTTATTGCAGACGCCGCTTTAGATATAAGCGGTACTCCTGGTTATCAGTTCGGTTACTTTTTTAAAACGTCTAGCTATTCAACGACTTACGCAGACTTATATCAAACTATCTATACAAAATTTTTTAACATCGATGATCGTATTATGTACGATTTCATGGAGTTTGCAATCACGGGTGATGCTGATGCGTTAGTCACAAATGTTGTAAATAATCCCAAAATAGCAGCTTACTTTCGTTCTCGCGGAATGGAAAATGTTTCGGATTATATTAAATTCAAACTATTCTTTAGAGAAAATGAGCATATAGATTTCACAGCTATCTCTTACGCTTCAGGCATAAGTACAAGTGCTTTTGTTTTTCCGGCCATTATTATTAATGATAATTTTATTACTGATGATAGTTATAAACTCTCCAGTGGCATAGAGGTTACTGTTACTTCGGTTGAGGGAGAGGTTACTCCTAATAGCTCACTTCATGTAGTGGCAGTCGGTTCTCTAGATGGCGAGGCTTTGAATAATTCTGAATATAAATATACCTGGGAGCTGCAACCAAAAAGCAGTCAAGGGGATTCTTTGAATTTAGTTCCTAGAGTTGAGGCAAAGGTTGTGGGAAATACAAAAACTTCTCTCAGCGAGGTTACTCCATTAGAGGGTGGAGCAAGCTGTGAAGTTGAGTGTGATGTAAGGTTGCCATCAGATCTTTCATTAGGTGAATACAATTTAGTTGTTTATTTATCCCAAAAGGATTCAGATCAAATCTTAGCTGCTGATTCGTATGTATTAAATCACGGTACAGGAGCAGCTAATCCACAGCAACTATCTTGCAGTGAAGATCAAATGGAGTTTGCTGGTTGTGATCAATCTGCTTGCGGTAAAGAATTTTGGAGATGCAAAGGGACGACTGAAACGGCATCTTTCCCTAATGAAACCGGAGACTGTGCGTTAAAAGGTGGTCCTAACCCTGCTTGTGAGAATGAGGGTAGAGATGGCTTTAAGACTAATACGGATGAAGCCTTTGATGCAGAAGGCAATAGAGTTCCTTTCTTTGGACTTTTATTAGGACCTGATCAGGATGATAGCTTGCAGAAATTACAGGGTGAGGGACAAAGGCGTATAGCTGAAATGAAAGACTATTCAGGAAGTTTGGATTATTTAAAAACCCAGACATCAGATCCTGAGGTGATGCGGTTAATTGATCAAGCACAAGGTAAAGTAAATGCCTGCTATGAATAAAAAACTATACTTTAATCAGTCCGGTATTGCTCAAGTTGTTGTCTTGCTTTTATTACTTAGTGGGGTGGCTTTGGGGACATACCTAGTTAGGGAAAGAACAAATCTTATTCCCCATGCCCAAGAAGGTAACAGTTGTCAGGTAGACTCAGATTGCGTTGATCTACCTCAATACTGTGACGGTGATATTACAAGACAATGCGGTGGAGGTTATTGTGATAATGGAGCTTGTCAGCGTGCTTGTGAAATTGTAGAGGGTAATCCTTTAAGTTGCGGAGGAAGTACCCCAAACTCAGGGAACAATCCACCAGATCAATCAGGAACTTCAAGTTGCAGTATTCTAAATTCAAACTGGACTTCCTGTAATACAGACCAAGCAAATAATGGATATGTGGTAAATAATGATGGCTACATGAAAGGTGATTCATGTCATAGAAAAATCTATAAGTATGAAGAAACTTTAGAGTCAGGTGAGCTTTGTTGCAGCACTCCATTTACCCCTGCAGCTGATCAGGCTGAATGCAAGGCTAACGTGGTAGGGACTGTAGATGGTGACCAGTTAAAAACTAATGGTTCAGAAAATCAAACAAATAGTTGTAAAGATAATGGTTTGGAATATTGCGAAGAGGGGAAAAAGATAGTTAAGAAAAATGGGCGTCCCAATAACTCCGGATTATGTGATTATGATTTTGAAGATCTGGGTCAGGTCACTGAATGTTCCCGAAAGGACAATGGAACAGTCATTAAAGAAGGACAGGGTATCAGTAGTCAGGGTGAACCGCTTGCCTGCGAAGAATCAGAACAGGTTAATACCTACTACGATACTAAAGTATTAACCAACTTGGCCTATTATACGGCGATTACAAAGGGTACACCGGAACTTTGTGTGAAAGCTGATCTTGGTCAATTTCCCCATCTATATGCTCATTCACAAGATGATCCGGATAACGAAAGAAGGCTATTTATGTGTTCTGGAAAAGATGGTTCAATAAAGTGGAGAGTAGTTTCTCAAGATGGGAACAGCTTAGTTCCTACACAGGAAGAATTTTCAATTGATGTAAATCAGGAACAGGTTCAAAAGGCAAAGACTGGAAGTTAATTAATATGAACAATCAAAAAGGATTTACTCCAATTGCTATAGTAATTTTTGGGGTTTTGTTTGCTCTAGGTTTTTTTGTGTTTATTTTTGTTGTAGTTAAGCCATTTGATCCAACTTCTTCAAAACCTGTAGATAAAGATATCTCACCTCAATCCCAAAATAGCATTGTTGGGGAAACTCAGAAAGCCACTTGTTTGAGCAAAGATTTAGGAGGTTGTGATAACGAAAAGAATTTCTACAAGTGGAAGGATGACGGAAAGCCTTAAAATAAGACAATGCAGATTTCTATTTTTTAGCTTTCAAGAATGAAATTATGGGCAAAAATCCGAGTAAGATAAGGAATGCACCCAATATTCCAAAAAGCCATGCTCCAAACCACAACGGTGGAGTAGTATTCTGAGCAATGTACCTTCCTAATTGTGGACCGGCAACTGCTCCTAGCAGTATGATTAACCACCAATACTTTTTATTTGACTTTCTATTCTGCTCTTTTTGTTTTTCGGATTGATTGAAGATGAAATAAAAGAGATATAACCCAGCTGCAACCCCACTAATGATACCGGTAAAGAAATAAAATGGTAGAGAAAAGTAATAATATCCAAAACCTAAGGATAATAGCCCAAAAAACAGTAATCCTATAACTATTACACTAGCTTCCATTAGGTTTCTCATAAAAGTTTTTCTTCCTAATTTATTATGAATTATAAAATGGAGATAAGTCAATATTGACAAGTTCTATGCAACAAGCTTTAATTTAGTTAATGCCCAAAAACCAACAAGGCCTTTCTCAACTAGTCATCATCGTTCTTGTTGTGGCAGTATTTATTGGCGCAGTCCTATACTCCTCACAATTAAAGAAATCTCAAAATCAATCTTTGTCCCAACCTTCCCAAACGCTACAACTCGACTATATAAATGGTGTTCCAATTTATCCGGGATCTAAATTGTCTGACTTCCATAATATGCCAGCCTGCTCTTCCTTCTCGGAGGTTGATATGAAAAGGGCTAAATCATTCTTCAAATGCGATACAACTCAGTATACATATATTACCTCGGATAATATTGAAAAGGTTGTAGCCTGGTACACTAATGACGAATCGAAAAGTGGGTGGACATTGGGGGGTGGTGGTGGCGTCGAGGGTACTGAGAGATATGGTGTTTTATTAAATGGGGAAACAAGATATTGGACTAATATAACTACTAACGGGGTAGACACAACTACTATTGAGATCAGATTTCCTATAACCTTAACAGCCCCTGACGAAGCAGTTAGTTCATTTATATCATATGAAGATAAAGATTATGGTTTTTTAGTTAAATATCCAGCATCCTGGAATGTTAAAAATATTTCTGATACTAAGAAAAACTATGACCCTAAAAACTTCCTCAGAAGTATTGAATTAAAAGAGCCCCCAAGTCCTGGTGGTGGAGGTTTTGGTGGCTTAAAAATTGAAGTTTTAGAAAACAGTAGTAAGAGTCCGTTAAGTGATTTTCTCTCTGAGAACTATGGAGCTACTGCCCAGAATTACAAACCAAATTCTGATGACTTGGGTATAAAAACTGAATGGTTAATTAATAGGCAGGAACCAGGAGCTGGACCCGGACAAATGGCTTATATCAGCGAAGGTGATAGAGTTATCTCGCTGTATTGTGGTGACT
>CXWK01025216.1_pt6 | contig 13770 bp, 7 predicted proteins | sample 590851 | NCBI WGS metagenome assembly CXWK01 (sample SAMEA3498364, study PRJEB10139) | wastewater metagenome | biome: wastewater treatment plant; material: activated sludge | place: Denmark | collected 2014-08-01
AGCATCGGCCCGTAGAACCAGCGGCAAGTTGATTCTCCTTCCCGTCGGTTGGCCGGTTGGCGTTGATGTGGCCGCAGGGTAGGTAACGTCGAGCGCGATGTCATCCACCGTGATGCCCATATCGCTCGTGTTGCCATCGCTGATAAAGCCGAAGCCAATCCACACCTGACTTTGTCCCAGGCGCTGGCGCAGATCCAGCGTTCGCCGATAGTAACCTTCACCGTTCGAGCCGTTGCTCCAGTCGCCGCAGTAGGCTGAGCCGGTGAAGACGGCGCGATCGGGGGAACTGCCGACATACAGCAGGTCAAAAGGGCAACCCACGCCGCCTTCGGTTCGACCCCACAGGTAGAAGTCCAGGCTGGCGTGGGTTGCCTGGCTCAGATCGAACGGCCCATACACAGCCCAGGTGCGCGCATTGTCGGGATAGGTCGCCGCGCAATCCAACGCGCCGCCTTGCGCGCCGCCGCCCACAGACCAGCCGGCGAAATTACTACGGTTGTGGGAATGGCAGTTGCGTTTGCCCCACAGGTATTCGCCACCGTCATCGTTGCCCTGGTCGGCCAGTTGCCAGCCCGGTGTCGGCCAGGAGCCTTCGAAGGTTTCCTGCATCTCCGCGACGGCCGGGGTTGCGGCGAATGCTGGGTTGCGAGCCGATGAACTGGCAAGCACTTGGATCATGGATTCGACAGTGACACGCGCTGGCGCTGCGACCACGGGGATAGGACGTCCAATTGGCGCATCAGTAGCTTGACCACGATGAAACCCCGCTGCGGCATCGAGGGCAGTTGCGAACAGCGTCAGCAAGGCGACGAACTGTATCGTCAGGCGAAATGACATGGACGATATCCTTTCGTTTGTTCGAGATGTCAACCTGGCCTGCAGCCCAAAGCATTACCGATGCACCTGGGGAAGATACAGGCGCGGACCGCTGTTACTGGGCGACGCCGCCAGCAAGACATAAATCCCCAGATCGTTGACGACAGCGGAGATTGCCAGGTGATCCGGGTCAGGCTGGCTTGGTTGTACTTGCCAGTCAACGTCGTTCCAGCGGGCAATCCGCAGATCGGCGGGTGTCATCCCGTTGCCGAGACGGGTTGGATCGTAGAAAAGACGCAGGACCGCGGGATGCTCTGTGCCGGTGATGCCGCCGGAAGCGCGCAGCGCGTACGCCTGGCCCACGGCTATCATACCGGTGGGCAGCGGCTGTGGAATCGCGCCGGTGGGCATCAATACCATACTCACATTCGACTGCGTGAAGCTGCCAGGCTCCAGGTGCAGCCATGCCGCGCCATCCGGTGAATACAAATTCTGTTCCGTGTCGCTATCCACGGCGCCCAAGTGATAATTAAGATCTTGTCGGATGTTGTCGCCCGCCGTGCTGCCCACCAGATTGACATCTCCCATCCCCGTGCTGGCAACTCTGAAGTGCGCCGTCCCGGAATAGACTCCGGTGGCGCCTTGAGACTGCAGCACAATGGAAGCCGGAATCAGCGGGCCTGGCGGCGAGATTATGGCTCGCACAATACTGTTCGAGCCGACGCCGCCCACCACGACAGTCAGATCATCTCCCTCGGGGCTGGGGATCAAGCTCAGATAAGCGTTGGGCGCGGGGCTATTGTCTTGCCGCCCGGCTGCAACCCCCAGGGTGATGACATAGCTGGTTGCAACACCAATGACCGTTTGGGCAGAGTAACTACCAGACAGGCTTGTCGCTCGCAGTGTGTCGCCGGCGACAGCGCCATAAACGGTGATTTGACCGTTGGCGTTCGTTTGGCCCTGGTTGATGACAACCGTACGACCATTCCGATAGGTATCAATGGCAACTTGCGCCCCTTCGGCAAAGGATTGCCCGTTCGTAGCGCGCACGGTGATTTGGCGCAGCGGGGCAGCATCCCCTTGCTCGTGAACTGTAATTTGAGGAAAGGGCAGTAAGTTCGATGGCAGCCCCACAGGCCCAGTGATTACGGCGCTGCCCGTGATGGGCCTGGATAACTGCCAGCGCGGCGGGGCTGCTGTGTCCGCAAAACGCCTGAGCACGGTTTCCCAGTCCGACTCTTGATAAATCTGCCACTGCGCGGTCTCCTCACACATCGAGCTCCATAGTCCGGCGGCGCCCCGCGATGACCATTCACTGGCGTTGTACTGCATATTCATGATGCTCGCATTGACAGCATCGTACTGGGAATCTAGCGTCGAGTCGGTGCAGCGTTTCCTATCATTGATGCCGACTATCTGGCCATTTGCATAGATGTAACCAAAGTAACTGTCAAGCAGGGTCAACCCATAATGACCGAACTCATGGATGAGGGTGCGATAGCCATCGGCTTCATTCCAATAGCCATGACCCGTGCCGTAGCGCCCCGTGCCTCCCCAGCGATCCCACTGACGCCCGACGCGTATGACATCGGCCGGGTCTGTCGAGCGCAGTCCGCCAATGTAAGCATACGGACGCACGAACTGACGGGCCAGCATCTGCACATCAGCCTCCTCCCATTGTTGACCATCGTCGTAGATGGTGACCTGACCGAGGGCCATCTGCCCATTGCTCACATCGAAAAGATAGTCCGAGGCCAGGCGCACCGCGGTCGAGATTTCCTGCATGTAGGCTGGTGTGGCGTTCCACTGCAGCGAGACAACCAGATTGAAGGTTACCAGGGGGAGTGCTGGATTTAGCCTCAGGGCCTGACGCCCGAGTTGTGTCACTTTGTGGCCGCTGACCTGGGTGTTAGGATCCGCGAGGTTCATCGTCAGGCTGGTGAGGCTGGTGCGATAGGCCCAATCGCCGCGGCGATGAGGTCGTTCGTCCAATGGCTTCATCGCCACCAGGCGATCTCCGATTGCTATGCTGGCGGGCGCCACGATACCCAGCGCATCGCTCACTCCCACCAACCGGCCGTTTTGGTAGACACAGGCGCCGCGCACAGCGCGCCCGCTGCCGTCTATCACCGCTACATGATTCGCTGGAATCGGCGGCGGCGCGGCAGCACTGTAGAAAATATCCTGGTTGAAGCCGATTGGCGAAACCATGTCATTCCAAAGCAGGTGAACCGAGCGGTCGGGAGCAACAGTCAACCCAGGAAAGTACCACTGGTTCGAAGGAACAGGCGCAGGAATCAATGCCGCCACCACCTGTGCGGCGCTCCAGCCAGTTTCTGAGTCAGGTCGCGTGAGATAACGCAGCGCCCATTCAGTGACTGTGGCCCAGGCCACATGCAAAGCGCCGGTTGGCCCCACGGCGAGCGATGGCGCCATCAGGTTCTGCCCACTGCCTGGCACGCGTGCGAGCTCCAGGCCGGTTGACCATGACCCGGCGGCTGGTTTTTCGGCATAGTACAGGATGAACACGTCGCCATTGATACCGACCGGCAGGCGATCCGGCCACACCAGGTGAAGTGTGTCGTCCGCGCTGATGCCAAGGGCCGGCCAGAGCGAGCTGCCGGCTGTTTGCGAAATGTTGACAGGCGCACTCCAATCGCCCGCAACCGATCGCCAGGCGTAGAAGATCTCACCATTTTCATACCAGACGACATGCACCTTACCCTGGCTATCGGCAGCAACGTCCGGCGCCCAGGAGGTGCCTGCCGTGTTGGAGACGCGTTCAGTCACGCTCCAGGCGCCGCCGGCGGTTTTGCGTCGGTAAAAAATTTCGGCGTTGCCAGGGCTGCTGTCGCTCCAGATGAGGTGCAAATTGCCGGTCGCGTCGCTGTGAATTTGAGGAATGACATTGGCCTGACCGGCGCTTGACACATTCACAGGCGAGCTCCAACTTCCGTTCGTTGGCTTTGTCGCATAAACGATATTGCCGTTTGCCAGCCAGATAACGTGCAACATACCTTGCGCATCCACCTCGATGTCCGGGTAGTAGGCATTGGCCGAGCCAGGGATTATGGTGGGCGTTGACCACGCGCCGCCGGGCGCTTTGCTGGCGTAAAGCACGACACGGCCGCTGTTGTACCATACCGCGTGGAGCCGCCCCTGGCGATCAGCTGCCAATTCGGGTGCAATCGAGATCGTATCGCTGGACGTCAGCCGGACGGCAGGCGTCCAGGTCACGGGTGGGTTGGACGGCGGCTCGCAGCCGTAGCCACTGTCTGGATCCAGACGGGGTGAACTGACTACTTGCGCCGATGGCTCGGTCGTCATTCCAAGATCAGGCGGTTGTGATGCACGAAGAGCGTCCGATGGAAACGTCTCGGGCAAACCGCTCTGATAGGCTGGAATCCCGCCCCTGACCAAAGGCAAGAACCGATGTTGAGTTGGCAAGGTGTTCGTGCGCCAACTAAGCGACCAACTGTCCAGTGATGGCGTTGCACCGGCATGCTGGCTTGCGAGGTTTGCTCGTAGAATGAGGCTTGGATGAGCGATCGGATCAATCCCGGCTAAACTGACGCTGTCTGATACGTTGGACAGCAACAAGGTGCGATCAGCAGCCAGGATGTCTACGGTCAGTGATGTGCCGCTGCTCGTCTCAGTGACGAAATGAACGCTCTCCCAAGCTGCAAATCCTTCACTCGGTGCGATCGCAATGGATTCGGCGTAGCCGTTGGTTTGGCTGCTGCTCAATTCCAACCGGCCGCTTGTCAGGCGCACGTTACGGCGGTTGCCCAGGCCATCGTAATTCTGCAGCGTGTCACGCCAGGTCGTTCCTGCCATCAATACGTAAATGCCAAAACGCCGCACGGACTTGCTTTGGGCCGGCAGATAGCCCATCGGTTCACTTTCGACGTCCTGCCACTGATTGTGAGCCTCATCCCACCAGAACATGGATACGGTGTACGGGTCCCGGCCGGCCAACATGCCTGGTTCATAGTCCATGTCCAGGATCATGGGCGCCAGGCTCTGCGTGACGGCGCCTGAGGCGCGTATCGAATACGCCTGACCTAACTGCCGAAAACCAGCCGGCAAGTCGCCGGGCAACTGCACGGTGTTATTGATCACCACGTAGGAGTCAGGCAGAAGCGCGCCGGCCGGCATGAAGAGTCGCACTGCGGTATCCAGCGAGCTAATCGTAAGCGGCGCATCCCCAGGAATATAGCGCTGCTCGAAATCGCTGGCGCCGAGAATGATCGTATCGCTCATGGCCGATGTAGTTGTCACCACGAAGGTCATGACGGGGCTGCTGGTATAGGGTGTAGCGACGCCATCGAAAGTGAACGCGTAGCCATTGATTGGCGGATCGAAATCAGCGTGGCTTGGCTCGTGCGCAGTGGAACCAACGCGCAGTGAAGCGCCGATGTTCGATAGATTGCCCACGCGCCCTGCTTTTGCCAGGATCGAGGCGCCGTCCAGCGGGATGATTTGAACAACGGCATGACTCGGCTCGTGTGCGGTGTTACCGCCGCCTTCGGCATGAACACTGATTGTCTCGCTTCCTGCCAGGATAACCGAGGCCAGCAAGATTAGCACGACGAACAAGCTAACACGGATAATTTGTCGTAACATCGGTCGCCTCCTCACATGTGCCGCACAAGATAAGATGACCAGAGGATGAGGATGTGGTATACTGACCGAAACACACCGTTATCAGGTGTTCATTCGTCAGTACATTTTCGGATTCTCATGTCCAGGCGTTCGAACAGATGACACCATTCGACTTGGATACGATTCTTGCCGACTTCTTCGCTCTGTTGGGTGCGCGCCGCTTTCATGATTGTGAGCTGCTCCTACGGTCGGCACGCGATCACGCCAGCTCGCCAGTGGAGCATGCATGGCTGGATTACCTGGAAGCCATCTTGCTGAGCGAAAAACCGCCGCCGCGCTGGGATCTGGCTGAGAAGAAAATGCGCCATCTTCTGAACGCGGAGATTCCCGATGAACTGCTGGCGCGTGTCCACCTGGAAGTTGCGTTTGCCGCCGATTACCTGGGTGATTATGCCCAGGCCATCGAACATAACCGGAAAAGTCAACGGTTGTTCGAACACCTGGGAGATCAGGAGTATGTTGCCAAGGTTCTCAAGAATACAGGCATAGCCCACACCCGGGCTTTCGAGCGCGGCCAGGCTGACCGGTCCGTGCTTGATCAAGCGCTCGATTGTCACCGCCGCAGCCTGGCGCTGGCTCGAGCCTTTGGTGATGAAAGATTGGCAGATACCGTCGAACTGGAACTTGGCACCGTCTACAAGGCTTTGAATCGTTGGGACGAGGCCCGGAGCCAGTACACATTCCGGGCTGCACGATGTCGCCGTTTCCGCCCGACTGGCTGGCAGCGCAGCCTGGCCCTTGCTCTTGATAATTTGGGCGAGGTCTACCATCATCTCGGTCGGTGGTCGCATGCGCATACCAGTTACCAAACAGCTCTGCGCCTGCTCTGCGCTCTCCCCGATCCTGACCCCTATGAAGAGGCCGATGTCTGGGCCAATCTGGCTCAGTTCTACCAGGCCCAGGGGCGCATGGCAGAGGCCGTGGCCGCGTCGGATGCGGCCATCCGTCTGATCGAAACCCTGCGTGATCCCCTCCAGGGCGAGAATGCGCGCATCGGCTTTCTTGGCAGTCGGATTCAGATCTACGAACAACGCGTGCTGCTCGACATGGCGCGCGGCGATCCGCACGCCGCGCTGACTACCCTGGAACGAGCAAAGGCGCGGGCCTTCATTGAATTGCTGGCCGGCTATGCCCCGCCCGATGTCAGGCCAGGGGATGTCGTGTCGCTGGAGCAGGTCGCGCGGCGCCAGGCCGCGCCGCTGGACGCGGCCGCCATTCAACAACGCTTGCCGCCAGATACGGCGCTGATCGAATACATGGTTGCGCCAGGACAGGCCGTGGCCTTTGTCGTTTCCAGGAACGACCTGACGGTTATTCCTTTGGCGGCGTCCCTCTATGAGGACTTGGGCCCCGCCTTTGAACGCAACCGCCATCGGCTGCAGCAAATGGCACCGGATCACGAAGGCATCCTGCACACGCCGTGGCTCTTGCCGTTGTTGCAGGAGCGGCTCATCGCGCCGCTGTCTTCGCGGTTGGCCGATAAACTGCGTCTGGTGATTGTGCCCTATGGCCGGTTGCATTACATTCCCTTTCATGCCCTGTTACACCAGTCCAGTGAAGAGCGTACCCCTGAAATTATCCACGCCCCGAGCGCCACCGTCCTGCTCGCTTATTGTTGCGCCAAGCCGCCGGCCCGCGGCCGCGGCGGCGCGGTGTTCAGCGTGGGCGATGACCTGCGCTATGTGGAGCGTGAGGCAGCTGCCGTGGCTGCCCGCCTGGCCGGCCCCTGGTTTCAAAACCTGGCAGCCACCGTTGCTGCGGCCATCGGTGAGAGCGCCGATTACCCGATCCTCCATTTTGCCTGTCATGCCCACTTTGACCCGGAAGACCCGCTGGCCTCCGGCCTGACCCTGGCTGATGGGCGCCTGACGGTGCGCCAGATTCTCGATGATCTGCGCCTGCACGCCGATTTGGTGGTGCTCAGCGGCTGTGAGACCGGCCAAAATCGCTTGCATCGGGGGGACGAGCTAATCGGCCTGGTGCGAGCCTTCATCTACGCAGGCACACCGTCGGTGCTGGTCAGCCTATGGCCGGTGGACGACGTCTCGACCGGTCTGCTGATGGAAACCTTCTATGCCCACCTCCTGGCCGGCCATTCCCCGGCGGCCGCTTTCGCCAGCGCACAGCAAACCCTGCGCACGTTGCCCACCGTTGCGCTTCGGCAGCGGCTGATCGCCTCCGGTCTATCGGACCGGGATGCGGAGGCCGAGATTACGCGTTTGCGCCAGGCGGCGGCCAAGCTGCTGGCCGCCAGCTTCGGCCCGGAACGCCTGCTGGCCCATCCGTATTACTGGGCGCCCTTCATGCTCGTGGGGGATCGCCTGGCGGCGCCGGGGTGATTTCGAGCACCGCCGTGTGCAGGTCATCTTCTATCAATCCATCGAATTCGACCACGCCCCGGGTATTGGTGTGATGAACGATCGCCGGCGCCTTGCCCATCCACAGCGCCACACGTATCCCGGCAGCGTCGAAGCGTGTGACCTGGTGGACTTCCACCTCCAGGCGCACCTGGGCCGCATCGTTCAGGTCTGGATAGGCTTTCACTTCCACATTCAGCTCGCCCAACTCTTCGGCGCCCCAGACCCGTTCAAAGGCCGGCTGAGTGGATGAGGGCGTTTCAGGCTGGGCGACCGTTTCTTTGCGCACCGGCACAGGCACGGCCTGTCGCGGCTGGAAGAGCAGCGCCAGGTTCAGGCGCAGTCTTTGCGGAAAGGGAGGTTGCGGCGCGGATTCTTCCCTGTGCAGGAACGACAAGTCAGGCGCACGATAGTCGGATGGAGACAGGAATGGCAAGGTGTCATCGAGAATCATTTCAGTCATTTGCTTGAGCTCCCGATAAACACCGAAGCAGTCACGGCAAAGCAAGAGGTGGAACTGCGCCGGCCAGAATCGCTCTGCCGCTGCCTCCCCGCTCGCTTCAGCCGCCATTAGAGCAGGAATTTCCTGCACTACCTTCTGGCATTCGGTGCGAAAAGCCCCGCGCGTCTGCGCCCCGCCCGCCATGGCCAGGAGGCGCACCTGACAAAAATAGCACTCTGCAATGTGGTTTTCTAGGCCCGGCTGGCCGGACGGGTTGTCCAAGTAGCTTAGGAACTGCTCGGCGCCAACAAAACATGTTCGCGGATTCATAACTCGCCTCCCCAAGACAAGGGTAGGTGCAAATTCAGGCACACGCACAGTTTGTCCAACGCACGCGTGCGCAGCGAATGAATAGCTGTTGTTGTCTTGTGTAGTTGTGCAGCGATCTGCGCATCGGCCGCGCGATCCATGAAGGTCAACAGAAGGATGCGGACCTGCATGTGCAATGAGCGCTGCTGCCATAGGGTTCCCAGGCAGTGCAACACCCGTTCGGCCACGCGATAGACCATCGCTGCGACCCATTCTTCGCGTTCGCTGTCAGGCGGCTCCGGCCCTGGCATCTGATGGGCCGGCTCTGGCAATGTTGAACCGTCGCCCTGATCGTCATCGCCCGACGGTGAGTCAAGAGAAACGTTGCCGTTTTCCCGCTTACGCCTTTGATATATGCGTTTGAAAGCGTCACGCAGCTTGTCTTGAGCAAAACACAGAAACGCCTCCGGCTGTTGGCACTTCGTGAGTTTTTGTTCCGTGAACGAACGATAAGCCAGTCCAATTGCATCCTGTGTCGCCTCAAATGCGATGTTGGCGTCCCGCGCAAAGGCCTGTGGATACAAGTAATCGAACAGCTCGCGATAAGCCTGGTCCTGCCGCCCGCGATCCTGAGACGCCTCGTGGAGGGTGCGGGAGTAGATGGTCAAACAGGCGCGGCGGGCTGCCCTGTCATCCCCCGGCTCTGGATTGATCTGCCGCGCGGCCGCGATCCAGGCGCTTTNNAGCGGGCGACCAGGCTACGAAGGGCGGTTCGATAAGTTGATTCAGGATCCATGCGGAATGCCTCCTTGTTTCAATTTGAGGGGGAGTGTGAGCAACCGAAGGGCCGGTTGCTCACACGGCCGGCAAGTCATCTGGGTCGTGAGATGCATGCGGCGAAAAGACCGCGATGCTGGTGATCGTTTACTTCACCGGTAAATACTTCTTCAACCAGGCCGTCAGGTCGGCGCTGTCTGGAATATCGCCTTCATACGTCTTGGTGCTCAGATAGGACGAGAACCATTCGCTGAAAGGGCACTCGTTGGGCGAGCTGCCATACAACTTGCCTTGCGCCACCAACAAACGACCCACAGCGTCAACCAGTCGCACCGTCCGATACGACCGATAACGTTTGATCCAATGATTATTGGTGTAGGGGCAACTCTCGACCAAGTAGCTCTGCACATCGCCCAAACACACGACGGCATTGGTCTCTTTATCCGATCCCTGCCAGGCGGCGGGGAAATCTGTGTACCAATAGGTGGAACCGCCATTGACGTACACGACATAAGGCTTTGCGATGTTGGCGACGCGTCCCCGCACCGTAACGCCAGCCTGATCGCAGGCCGTGTTGGCTGCTGAATCAATCCCATTCTTGTTGATTAGCAACGCCCAGTCAATCTCCTGAATCCCCCGTCGCGCTTTGGCCGCGTAAGCACTCTTGCCATAGGAATCTATGATACGTTGATACGCGGCTCTGGCCTCGCTGGCGACGTTGGCTGTCAAGCGCGCCTGCCCGCATTGATAGAGCGCCTGCGGCAAGGCTGAATCAGCTTTAGCCTTCACGGTGGTCTTGACGAGAGCATCCAAGATGGACACAGCGTCACAGCCAGCCCCTTTGCTCACCGCTTGGACAGTATCTGCGGCTTGTTTTGACAACGCTTGACTGGCTTTGACGCCTGCGTCGGACTTGGGCGCGGTGCTCACGGCCCATCCATAACGAGCAATAGCATCCACCGCCTTGTCCTGCCCGATGAGCATATCCCCCCACGCCGTGTAATTCTGCGCAAGCAGGTCGGCCGTACCAGTAATGACGCTGCGCAACGCCCCATCATCCAGGATAGCACGGTAGTGGGCAACGGCCTCCTCGTACTTGCGTTCGCCGGCCAGTGTCTGACCCCACGTTTGTTGTGTGTGCGCCAGGTTGACCAGCGCGATGTGACTCTGCAGCGGCGGCAGGTTAGTGGTTGCCACAAAGGGAAGCGCGGCGCCGGTCAATGTGACTTGGGTCGCCGGCGCCCAAGCCAGCGCCGTGGGCGCAACAGGCGCCAGCAGCGCGATCCAACCGGGCGCAGGCGTCGTCTGTTGCGCGACCGTCGTCAATGCCTGGCCTGGCTCCACGGTCTGCACGACCGATGCTTTGGCATCGGCTGAGGCCAGCAGGCGAGCGCCCTTCTGCTTGACGAACGCCTGACCTTTGCCAAACGCCGAGCGCTCGAAGGCTAACACGTCGCCATAACGCCTGGCGGCTATATCCCAGGAGCGGGTCGCTAGAGCCTGATCGCCCAGGGACAGCAGAATCTGACTATGGAGCGCCTGTACTGGACGCGCCAGTTTGCCAGTCGGATCGAACGTCTCCGCCTGGCGCACATGGACCAGGCCGACCTGGTACTCATGCTGCTCCGTGAACTGCTGAGCCAATGCCAGGTGGATTTGCGCTAGCTGACCGTACGCCTGCTCGCGCGTAGCGGCATCGCTGGTCAAATCCGCCAGCGCAAGATAGGCGGCCGTGGCTCCCGCGTCGTCGCCGGCGGCCTGGGCTGCTGCGCCCCAGTTGGTGTAAAGCGTTGCCAAGCCCCCAAGCGCCTGGGAGGCTGCCTCACTGCGCGTCGCCAGGGCCTGAAGCAGCCCACCGGCTACTGGCAGCGTGATCGTTGTGGTCAGCGACAAGGGCGCCGCAGCAATCGGCGCCCAGGCCACCTGGGCCGTCGGGTCTCGCTGCCAGGCAATATCGGGCAATGTGGTGAAGAAGCCTGGTTCGCTCTTCGGCTCGGCAGTCCAGTGAGTCAGGTCGAGCGCCAACCACTGACCATCAGGGCTGGCGCCGACAATGCCAGGAAACCGATTGGCCGCCACAGCCCCAGGCGCCTGCGTCGCGGGATATTGCATACCTGGCCCCTCGTGCAACGAGGTCTTGAGCACGGCAAGATCATGCTGACTGAGCGCGTATGGGTAGAGCCAGGTAATCGGCCAGTTCCGTTCAGGCAGGTCGAGCGGGGCGAGGCGTTCGTGTTCGCGCTGCAAGAGAAGACGATAGACCTGTGCGGCTTCGGCAAAGGCCCCCCGTTGGGTAAGATCAGCGCCCCAGGCCAGAAAAACCTGATTGCGCGGTGCAAGCGCGTCGGCCGCAAAGACAGAACTGATTGCGGCCATTTCATCATACACCGCGATGGCGTGTGCAAAATCGCCAGCTGTGCGCAATCCCTCCCCCCATGCCAGGTAGGTTGGCGACAACCCTGCGTTTGCATCCACCGCCCATTCAGCATGGCTTGTCGCCATTTGTCTGTAGGTGGCGATAGCGCTGGCATAGACGCCAGCGGTGCGCTGAACTTGCGCCCAGGCCAGGTACTGCTGGCGCAGTTGGACGAGAGCCTGCGGCGCCAGGGGGCCTTGCGCATAGGCCGCGTAGAACGCCTCCCATGCCTGGATACTTTCTGCCGGGTTGGCGGTTCCCGCTGTTTTCGTGGCGCCAACAAACGCCGTGCATTCGGCCTCTTCACGCCGCGCCTGACTGACGAAACTACCGGCCCAGGTTGGATAGCGTGTAGATTGCGCGTACAACGGCAACGCGGCGCTGCAATCAGCAGCCAGGTAGGCTTGGTGAGCGCTGCGGTAGCGGGTGTTGCCACTGCTCAGCCACAGCGCCAGGCCAAGCGTGATAACAATCAAGAACACAATGATACCCAGAAAAAACCAATACGGGAGACCCACGCGCCCCGTTTGATGGGTGCGAGAGGTAGTCATATGAGTCGCCATAGGCGTATGCCTCCTTGACCTTTCATCACGAAATCGCGCCCACCTCGGCTATCACCGGAAGGTGCGGCGCCATAAACACCGGCGCCTATTCATCAGGAGATTCGTCACGTCATGCGCTTTCATGTCGCACGCCAACCGCGCTGCATGCGTAGAAACACCGCTCACACACCAGCCAGTCGGCCGGCGCAGGTTTCGTCTCGTGGGGCTGCTCCCCCGCTGGCGCGGCTGGCAGCAGGTACCCTTCACCCCAGGCCAAGGCCCGGCAGCACTGATCGCACCAGGCCCGCTCGCGGTTCTGCGCGGCCCACCAGGCCAGCGCCGCCTGCCGCGCGGACGCCATCTGCACCGGCAGTCGGGCTGAAAAATCTGCGTCCAGCGTAGCTTCCAACATCGTCATCCTCTCCAATCTTTGGATTGGCTAACCCCATGCTCCCCAGGAACGCGCAGAGATCGCTGCGTCAGCCGATCTTTCTGCGCGTTCCTCGAAGTGAACCCCAACCGGCTTCGTATGTGGGTGGGCAGGGGATCGCGCCTGTACTCATTCTACATCAAAAAAATGCACGCGGACTGCACACTATCTGCACAAAGACTGCACTCCACCCAACGGCAGTCCAATGCGCGGTCGTGCTATCGCGCTGAAGGTGCTTGCTCCCTGCACTCACCTGGTGTATAATTTTCTCGACGCCCATTGCCAAGCTCACACCGGCCGCTCGGTAACGGTCATCCGCCCTTGAGCAGCGACACGTTGCGATTCCCCTATTTTCCGTAGTTCGATACAAGAGACCTGTCATTCCCCCGATGGTTCGTAACTCAACCCGCGTGCCTGTCCCCGCCTTGCGCTCGTTTCGCCAGGAGGAAAATCGTCGCCCATGACCCAACCCACCCTCACCCGTCGTGAATTCCTGCGCGCCTCCCTCGCCAGCGCGGCCGCCCTGCTCATCGCCGGCTGCCAACCGGTCACGGATGGCCGCTCGCGAATCAATCCCGCGCCGAGCGCCACCCGGCGACCCCGCGTCCTGCGCATCAACATGCCGCTGAACCGCGGCGATATTGGCGCTGCGGCCGATCCCGGCTGCTCCGGCGCCTACCACAGCTATTTCATCAACTCGCTGATGTTCAGCGCGCTGATCAGCCTGGACGCGCACCTGCAGCCGACGCCTGACCTGGCCGCTTCCTGGCGGCCCAACGCCGACGGCACCGTGTGGCGCTTCACCCTGCGGCGGGATGCAGCCTGGAGTAATGGTGCGCCCGTCACGGCGCATGATTTTGAATGGGCGATCAAGCGCAACCTGGCGCCAACGCTCTACTGCGGCGGCCAGTACTGGCAGCTCGTGGACATCCAGGGCGCGCGCGCCTTCTATACCGGTGAAACCACCGATGCCAACCGCGTCGGCGTTCGCGCCCTGGATGACCTGACGCTGGAGG
>CXWK01005263.1_pt1 | contig 13760 bp, 16 predicted proteins | sample 590851 | NCBI WGS metagenome assembly CXWK01 (sample SAMEA3498364, study PRJEB10139) | wastewater metagenome | biome: wastewater treatment plant; material: activated sludge | place: Denmark | collected 2014-08-01
CCCCGCCATAACCGCGTCAATGCCTACTGCAAAAACGCCCTGGGACAAACGCGACTATGGGTCTATGAAAAATGCGCTAAGACAGACGAAGGCTTAAGACTAGTAAAGCTAAAGCCAGGCGCGAACTATATCGAAGACGATAGTAAAGAATATCAACATTGTACTACTGCTGTCGGATATGCAATAGTAGCACTATCAGATAGGCAAAACAAAAAACAGCAAGGGACAGTAAGGCTTTGAAGCAAATATCTAACTTTGAAAACTATTACGCATATGAAGACGGGAGAATCTATTCCGCTAAATTTAAAAGGTTTTTAAAACCATCGGAACATAACCAGGGCTACCATGTAGTAGGACTAAGACAAAACGGCAAGAAACACGCAATGTACGTACATAGAATAATTGCTGACACTTTCATTGATAGTGTCGTTGGTAAAACTGTAAATCATAAAAATTTTGATCGCACTGATAATAGGGTTGAAAATTTAGAAGTAGTTACCCAAAAAGAAAACAATATGCATGCCAGGAAAAACGGCCGAGCACCTTCGCATTTTAGACAATTCTATTTGGATAAAGAGCTGATATGCGAAATGTATTCATATGGAATAGAAGCAAGAGATATTCGAGAATTGTTCCAAATAAGCTACGATGTGCTTAGGCCAATATTAAAGAGTAAATTTTCAACCAAAGAGCTCAAAGCGCGGGCGGCTAGAGTTGCGATATTAGATCGTTGTCGCAACGCAGAAGGAAAAATAATATGACTCCACTAGAAGTAAAAGAATTAGTAGAAAACAAAAAAGAATATCTCGCATTTAACGCCGAGCTTATCGACATATTCGAGAACAATCTCAGTAGCTACATCGAAGCTGATTTAAAAAAACAGTTATCTCCAAAGTCGTACGAGCAAGCTAAATACCGCATTTCGCCGATCAATATTCTTCCTAAATACATCGATAAACTCACAAACATTTACCACACCTCCGTACTAAGGGAAGTGGTTGACAGCACCACCGAGCAAGATACCGAGCTACTCTCTTGGTACGAAAAAGAAATGAAAGTTAACGACGCGCTAAATTGCTCGAACGAATTCTATAATCTATGTAAAGCGTCTCTAATTTACCCGACCGTACGCGACGGCGAACCGCACCTACTCGTCATCCAGAACAATCAATTTGTCGTCTATTCGGACGATCCGACTAATCCAACTAAGCCGACACACGTAATCATTCTGGCCGGTAGAAAAGATCAGACGGATATCTATTGGGTCTGGAGTTCCACGTCCTTTTTCATCTCCGACTCAGACGGAAAACTTCGCCCAGAACTTATGGCGGAATATAATAACGCGGCAGGCATTAACCCGATCGGACGCCTGCCGTTCGTCTACGTTAACGATTCGAAGTATAAGCTATGTCCGACGCAAGATATGGACATGCTTAAAGTGATTAAGCTAATCCCAGTTATGCTTACTGACTTAAACCTCGCGGCGATGTTCCAATCCTTCTCGATCACCTACGGCATCAACCTCGACGACGAGAATTTAGCGTGGGCGCCGAATGCTTTTTGGCGTCTAAAGTCCGATAATACTACAGACGCTAAACCCGAGATCGGCACCATTAAACCCGAGGTAGATTACGATCAAGTACTTGGTCTTATCGAAGCTGAACTATCCATGTGGCTTGGAACTAAGGGCATACGTGCGTCGACGGTGGGTAGTCTCAATAAGGATAACTATTCGTCGGGGATTAGTAAAATTATCGACGAGATGGATACCGTTGAGGCTCGTCAAAAACAAGTAACGAAATACCAGAACGTCGAACATGAACTATGGGAACTTATCCTCGGGTTTATGCACCCATACTGGGTCGACTTAGGCTTAATTGAAAACGTTTATCAATGGTCGCCAGGCGCTTCAGTTAAAACTACATTCGCTGTTCAGCTGCCAGCCCAAACACGCGGTCAAGTCGTTACCGATATGAAGGAAGAGTTCTCGGCCGGGTTTATTTCACGTCGCCGAGCGATTGCGAAACTTAACCCCGAGTTTTCGTCTACCGAGATCGACGAACTAATTCTAGAAATCGACGAAGAGAGGACTATCGATGCCCCAGCAGAAAATCAGCCTGGAGATACCGGACGACCTGGCGCCGAAACAGCGGAAGATTCTAGCGGATTTAGTAATTGAGCATATCGTCGACCGGACGCAATCAGGACTAGATAAAAATGGCAAAAGGTTCCCGAAGTATTCAGCAGAATATATCAATAGTCTGGACTTTAAGAACGCCAAAAAGTCTGCGTCTAAAGTGGACTTGCAGCTGTCGGGCGACATGCTGGCAGCTTTGCAGTTGCTTAAAGACAGACCTGGAGAAATTGTTATTGGATATCCAAGAGGAGCGGACGAGAACGGCCGCGCCGAAGGGAACATCCTAGGTAGCTACGGCGGCGATCCGAATCCAAGTAGAGCCCGTGACTTTTTAGGCCTAAAACCTAGTAAACTAAAAGAGTTGATTGCTTACGTGAAAGAGCAAGATGCTTGAAATGTATGTCGAATGGTTTCTAAAAGGGTTTTTCATCGCTGTCGGGTTTAAAGCCTACGAAGCCTTGTTAGGCATACTCAATATTCTATCAAATAAGATTCTCAAATGAGCGTAAAACTCGACCTATCTAAGTTTACTAAAAAGATCGAAGACACCTTAAAACGTGCCGCCTCGAAAAAGGAGATGCGTTCGCTTGCAAACTTCTCGATTGAGCTTATCCAAAAACGCACACGCCTTGGCTACGGAGTTAGTCAAGACCTTGGAGCGCGAACTAGGCTTAGGGGACTTAAGCAAAGTTATATTGACCAAAGAAAACGACTTAGTAGAAGAGGTTATCTTGATTCTTCGACAAGGCCAGGGGTATCTAATCTCACCCTTACCGGACAAATGATTCGGTCGCTAAAAGTCATTTCTACTAAAGACGGTCAGACGACGATATCGCCCTACGGCGTTAGGCGAGACGGCAAAAGAAACGAAAAGATCGCAGCCTATCAAGCGGATGCCGGACGAATCTTTAACAAACTATCCCTCAACGAGTACAACCAGCTACTTCGCTTCTACCGGAAGACGTTTGGCGATTTACTAAAGAAATCTAGTTTGCTACGCTGATGTGCAGAAACCCCAAATATTGACCATTAACATTAAATCAAGGATGATTGTAATGTCCGACACTCCTAATCCACCTGTGGTGGAAACTCCGACGCCAGTGGCCGACGAGCAAGAACCAAAGACAGTAGCTTACGAATCTCATCGCAAGCTTTTGGAAGAGAAAAAACTCATCCAAAAGAAGCTAAAAGAGTTCGAAGACGAGAAAAAAGCAGCTGAAGAAAAAGCGCTTATCGCTAAGGGAAACCTCCAGGAAGCTTTAGATCTCGCTAAAAAAGAGGCTGAAGAGTTTAAAAACAAACTCAGCACTTTCGAACAACAGCGGCTAGAAGCGAAAAAGATCGGGGCGATTGCCAAAGGACTTGGCGGCGTAGACGACAAATGGCTAGGGGTTATATCTCAGCACATCGACGACATTTCCTTAGACGCCGAAGGCAACATCGAAGCGAGTTCCGTTGCGAAAGTTACCGACGCGATTAAGAAAAGTTGGCCAGAAATGTTACGTAAGCCGACGGCAGGTATGCCGAACGGTACGCCCACCGGCGGGGCAACGACTATCTCTAGAGAGGACTGGGTAAAACTTCCCGCTAAAGAGATGTCGAAATGGAAACCAAATCAAGTAATTTAACAGGGAGTTAAACTATGTCAGTTACCGGTCTAGCAGAAGTCTCGAATCAAATCCAAAAATACTGGTCGCCTTTGTTCACCAAGCAACTTCGCGAGAATTTGCTTTTGGGATCTTTGGTCAATAAAGACTACCAAGGCGCGATCGCTCGCCAAGGCGATACCGTCCGCGTTAGCCAAATCAACGCAATCAACGGTCAACTTTTGACGGTTGGTACCGACGCTGACTCGTTTAGCTCGGAAGCTATCTCGACCCAGTACATCGACATCAAAGCAGACAAACGCGCTGTAGCTTCGTATGAGTTCCAAGACTTGGTTGAGCTTCAGTCTCAAATCAGCCAACAGAACCCAGAAGTAATGGCTTCGATGCAATACGCTGTCGCCAAACAAGTTAACGACTACCTCTATAGCCTCGTTTCTCCTTCTTCGTCTTCTCCTGATCACGTTATCAACAGCGTTGCCGACTTCAACGCTTCGGAGCTATCAAAAGCTCGTATCCTTGCCGCGCAAGCGAAATGGCGTATGGAACCAGGATGGTATTGCTTGGCGGATCCATCCTACTACGGCGACCTTTTGAACGCTGCGACTCTGACATCTTCTGACTACGGCGCTGCGGACGCACCAGTAGTTGGCGGACAAATCGCACTGAAACGTTTCGGCTTCAATATCTTTGAAGACAACAGCCGTTCTGTAGATCAAGCGTTGATCTTCCACCCAGACTTTATGCACCTTGTTATGCAGCAAGAAGTTCAAGTTAAGATCTCTGACTTGCACGCCCAAAAGAAATTCGGCTACGTCATGTCGATCGACATGGTCTTCGGTGCTAAACTTGGTATCGACGGCGCGAAAAAACATATCACGGTTAAAGCAGCTGCTTAATGGAATTTAGTTCGATAAATCCTTACCAATCTCTTGAGGTACTCATCGCTGAGTCGCCTCAAGAGTTGGTTAAAATGCTAAAACAAATTCAAACCCCAATACGGATTGAATTCATTTTAGCATCCGGCAATAGGCGAGAAGCCTACATTTCAGGCGATGTGAGAATTAATAACGTAAAGAAAAAAGGAAAATAAATCATGGCTAACGCGGTAAAATATATGGCATTTGGCTCAGGCTTCACGGCGAAAGAAGAAGTCATGGTCATGGAATATGACTTCGCAGCTGACGGCGGCGCTGCTGGCACGATCGTTTTGGGCCTCACCGACAAAAAGATTTTGGTTCTTGATTCTCGCGTATACGTAGCAACCGCTTGTACTTCGGGCGGATCTGCTACCGTTAAAATCGGCACAACTGCCGACGACGACGCATTCATGGATACGACTTCTGGTGCGGTTGCTTCTTTGACTGCCGACGCGGTTGTCACTGAGACTGCAGGTCAAAACGTTGTCGTTGCTTCTGGTCAAGCAATCAATATGGTCATCGGAACCGCAGCTTTGACTGCTGGTAAAATCAAAGTAGTTTTGCGCTACATGCCAGCTTAATCAACGCAGCTAATTTGGCCCTTGATCTAGGGATGGATCTAGGGCCAAGTACTTCCCGGAACGGACGACTATGACCTTACCAAAGGCATTGCAGGACCGCGAGTATCAGAAGTTCGACGTCGACGACGACGGAAACGTTATTTTGCGCACATCGGCTACGGGTACATTTTCGCCTAACGGACTGAAAAACGGCGGGTCGATCAAATCGGTAGAACTCACAAACACCGAATGGCGCAAAATCATTGACACCCCAGACGTGTTAGCTAGTGCAAACGCGATTAACATTCAGAACGAAAGTACTGAGAGAGTTAAGATACGGTACGACGACCCCGGCTCGGGGTTTATCGGTATGACTATTTTTGCAAACGGCGGCGAAAGACAATACGCGATACAGGCGGGATTTATCACCCTTTGGGGTAAGTCCGAGTCGTCGACAATCAACGTAACAGTCGAGCAAATCGCATGAGTGGGATTGTATCGAGTCAAATCGCGCCACTTCCGGTTAAGTTCAAGGGCGACGTTATCGCACACGACGGCTTGAAGCCTGTACGCGTTCCAATCGGTACAAACGGTTTTGTTCTAACGGCGGATTCTTCAGAGTCGGCAGGCCTGAAGTGGGCGGCATCAAGTGGCGGTTCTGGACAAGATTATCAATCAGGCGTTTACTATATTCCTGTCTCCACAACCGTTACAATTGCCGAGTATAAGCAATCAATCACCTACGGCATGCTAGACGTCGACGGAACATTGCAGGTAGACGGTCAACTTATAATGGAGCTTTAAACGTGAGCATTCGTTTTAATGAAATTGCCGAACCAGCTACACCGCCCGCCGGGAAAGTTATTCTATATGTCGACACAGCCGATGGACTTCCAAAATCAAAGAACGACGCCGGGACTGTAACCGTATTCCAACCGGGTGCCGACGGCGCAGACGGAGCGACTGGCGCTGCAGGGGCAGACGGGAAAACACTTCTAAACGGAACTGTAAACCCTACGACCGAGGGCGTTAACGGCGACTTTTACATAAACACTGCAACTAATTTTATATTCGGCCCTAAAGCAGCGGGTACTTGGCCCAGTGGTGTTCCGATTGTAGGTCCAGCCGGTGCTGCGGGCGCAGATGGTGCCGATGGTGCGGACGGTGCCGATGGCCAGGGCGTGCCTACCGGCGGAACAACTGGACAGCTTCTGGCTAAGATAGATGGAACGGACTACAATACTGAATGGGTTGACCCAACGGGTGCCGTAGATTCAGTCAACAGCCAAACGGGCGTCGTTGTATTAGATTCAGATGATATTGCAGAGGGTGCCACAAACCTCTACTTTACAGACACTAGAGCAAAGACGGCTGCCGTTGCTGATGCCATAAATGATGGAACTACTGATGTAGCTCCTTCCCAGAACGCAGTTTTCGATGCACTGGCATTGAAGCAGGACGTACTTACCGGCTCCTTTAATTCTTTTGCAGGCTACGACGGTTCGGGTCTCCCCTACAGTATTCCGGGTTTCCGTACAAATACGGTGACCGGAGGTATACAGGTATCTCTAGTAGAAGCGGTAGAAGAAGCGGCGAGCAATACGGTACATTACTTAGAAATTCAATTAAATCCAATTGAGGACTCACCAAGTACCTCCTACAATCATATTGGTAGGGGGAATGGTAAAATGAGTTTAGGGATAACGTACCACCAGGCTTTAGCTATCGTTAAAGAACTTGGCTCGAAACCAAATCGAACTACTGAAGACAATAAATTATTTAAAGAAGCTCTTTCTATCGTTCAGCGGGGTATATTTTTTAGATGACATCGAAAGAACAAGCAGCGCAGATAATCGACCAAGCGATATCTCAGATGAAGCTGTCTAGACAGGAACACGCGATCTTACAAAAGGCCTTGGCCGTTTTAATGGAAGAAAAAAATGCAAGACCAGCGAATCATTTATAACGGTCTAGACATCTCGCCCAAGATTAACGACTTCCGCGCCGGTACGCAGAACTTCGTCTATACGGCGGGTAGCTACCTCTACGTCGGCTCGATTATGCCGTTCAATAACCTTTGGTTCGACATGGGGACGGCTAACGTAAACTCTACCGAAGTCGCGATTGACATTTGGTGGGCGAATGCTTGGTATCCTGCCGTAGATATTTGCGATGAAACAAACGGCTTAACTTCTACCGGCCGCGTCTCTTGGGCGACGGATAGATTTAAAGGCTGGAGCTTAGAAGATACGACCGAACGCGTCACGGGGCTAACATCCCATAAGATCTATAACCGCTTTTGGCTTCGCTTCAGCTGGTCAAACACCTTCTCGGCCGGGAGTGTTCTTAAGTATATCGGCCAGAAATTCGCTAACGACTCTATCCTATACAGCTACTACCCAGACCTTCAGAACACCAATATGCTTGAGAGTTTTCAGACAGGTAAAACTAGCTGGGACGAGCAGCACTATATGGCAGCGGAAAGTATCATAGACGAGCTAAAGCGCAAAAATATCGTACAGTCTAAAAGTCAGTTACTTGATTGGACGCTATTTCAAAACGCGTCGTGCCGTAAAGTCGCAGAAATTGCCTACACAGCGTTCGGTCGACCGTACTTTGACCAGCTAGAACTAGCGCGAAAAGACTATAAAGAAGCACTGAATATGCAGTACTTCGGCGTCGATCTTAATCAGTCAGGCAACCTCGACCAGGTCGAGCGTCGCGACTCAACTTCATTTATGAGGCGCTAATGCCAACTAAGATCGAAGAAATATACGACGCAATTTGTGATATTCTTGAATCGTCTTTGCCAGACTATAAAAGAATTACAAATCCCTACCAGCTAGAAGACAACTCTTTTCTACTGTTAGGTAAAGGCTACGGTGTGGCAATCGGTGCGATGGTGGATACGGAGCGGTACACAGGGTGCCTCATTACGAGACGCCGAAGCTTTGCCATATCTATCATTCGGCGAATGGAAACGACCCAAAACAACCTCGGTAAGCGCGTTATGATTGAAAAAGATATTCTGATCGATCATGATGTGATCAGTAAAGCATTTTACAATGATTCGACTCTAGGTCTAAAGGCCATCAAGTCTACTATTACGGCTGATAGTGGGGTAAACTTTATGGATGGCGACCGTCTGAAATTTCTTGCAATCGAGCTAAATCTCGAAGTGGAATATCAGGAAAGTCCTACATAAATAGACAAAAATCACGGAGGATTTTATGGCTTCAATTGCAACTAGATCGACGGTGTTATCGTTCAAAAAAGAATCGACAGAAGGAACGCCAGTAGCGCCCGGAGCTACTACTGATTTTATCGCTACGCAAGGCGATTTGGCGATGGAGCCACAGTTTGACGTTTTGGAAAACGCAGAACTTAAAGCATCTATCGGCGCTGCTAAACCAATCCTTGGTGCAGAGAATCCAACCGTATCGACTTCGCACTACCTCCGCTCTTCGGGCGTTGTAGCTCAAGCTCCAAACTACGGCGTACTACTCGAAGCATCTTTAGGTGCGGTCGCAACCGCAGGCGCTGAGTACAACACCGTCGCATCGTCTACGTCTTCTGTAATCAAAGTCGACACAGGCGAAGGCGCGTCGTTTCAACGCGGTGAAGCACTACTCATCAAAGACCCAACAAACGGCTACCGAATCCGCTGTATCGATTCGATCTCTTCGGACGATTTGATGATTGGCTTCCAAGTCCCAGTCGCTCCGGGTACAGGAGTTAACCTCGGACAAGCAGTTCTCTACTACCCAGCAAACACTGGCCATCCGACTCTGACAGCATGGCAATACGCTGGTAACGGCGGCTTAACCCAAATGGTTTCAGGTTGCCGTGTAACTTCGGCATCTTTTTCGGTATCTGCCGGAGAGTTGATCAATGGTAGTTTTTCACTTGAAGGCTTGGCGTCTTATTTTAACCCAATCATTCTTGCGTCTTCTGACACTAAGCTTGATTTTACTGACGACGGTGGAACTTTCGCTGCTACGGTTGCGGCTGGTGCTTACAAAGACCCGCACAAACTTGCAGATGCTATTGCTCAAGCAATGAACGACGTGTCAACTGAGACGTACACGGTTACTTATAGTAACTCGACCGGAAAATTCAAAATCGTCGGCACAGGAACACTCCTGAGCCTTCTCTGGAACACGGGCGCAAACACTGCAAACACCATCGGGGACAAGATTGGATTTTCTACAGCTGCTGACGATACAGGCACAGGCGCGACGACAGGCTACACAGCCGACAACGCCATGTCTTGGGCGGCTCCGTACACTCCAGCCTACGACGCAGAAGATCCAAACGCTGCTAAAGACAATGAAGTTATGGTCGGCGAAGCTACGGATTATGTTTGCTTCAAAGCATCGACCGTAGACGTTACGATCGACACACCAAAAACTGACATCCTTTCCGTCTGTGCCGAGTCTGGTAAAGCTGGTTCCGTTATCCAATCGCGCGCTGTAACTGTATCGGTTCAAGCTTTAATCGAGCAATACGACGCATCAAAGTGGAAAAACTTCCGCAACGGCGATTCGGTCAAGTTTCAATACTCATTCGGTAAAAAAGTAGGCGGTAACTGGTCAGCAGGTCATTGCGGTGCGATCTACATGCCGACCATGACAATTAGTTCGTTCTCGGTAGTCGATAACGACGGTCTTGCGAATATCAGCCTTGAGCTAACGGGTTTTGTGAACTCGTCCGGCGAAGGCGAAGTATTTGTGAACTTTCTCTAGAGGGTTAGATGGAAAAGATTTTCGTTCCAAGTATCTGCCAAGGTGAAGACGCTAAGTACGGTGGCTCTATCAAGTTGAGAAGCCTCTCCTACGACGAGCGTCTTGACCTTTACGAAGAAATGCCTGAAGGCATGGCAGGCGATCAAAAAGCGTATTTAAAAGTACTTCGCTCGGTCGGTAAAAAGTCAAAAGACTTCGTAAAAGAAGTTAACCTTTGCCGCCTGACGGACGGAAAACAATACTCTTCTTGGGACGAAATCTATCACGACGGTGAGATGGTAGCCCTTGTAACTGAGGTTTGCGGCCAGATTCTGGGAAAGATGTAAGGGGCGGAAACGCCCTTTCGAACGAATGTTTTAAAGTGGTGTTTGGGCATGCCGTTAGCCCAAGCCCCATCATGCGTGAATACCTAGACCGCCGCCGACTTAGTAAACTTGGCCTGACATCAAACCTCGGAAGTCTACCAGCATGGAAGGTTGATGCGTTAATATATATCGACGGCAAATTCGACGAGCTTTTAGAGAAAAAGGCTAAACAAAATGGCAGATAACAAAGTCGAATTAGAAATTGATGTAACTACCAAAGACGCCATAAACTCCCTCAAATCCTTCGAAAAACAAGCTACCCAAAGTCTCGGCGGTGCTGAGAAAATAGTTTCAGGCTTTAAGGCATCGTTCGTAGGTATTGGCGCCGCGATTGCTGCTGGATTCGCTGGCCTTAAAATCGCCCAATTCTTCGAAGAGGGTATCGCCGCTGCCGCCGAAACCGAAGCCGCCGTAAACGCGCTCGGCACTCAGATGAAGTTGACAGGCGACTTCACGGAAACCGCACTACAAAGTTTCGTAGACTTCGCAGACGAAATCGAACGAACGACTAACGTCTCGGACGATTTAATTATCCAGCAAGCTGCTGTTGCTAAAGCGTTCGGCCTTACAGACGATCAAACCAAGTCGCTTTTACAAGCGTCAGTCGAATACGCCAAGATAGCAAACGTTTCCTTGCCGACCGCAGTAGACAGCCTCCTTAAAAGCTACAACGGTCAAACAAAAGCCATAGAGGGGTCTATCCGTGCGGTTCGCGGTTTAAACGAAGAGCAGAAAAAAGCCGGCGGCGTAATTGATTTAATAAATAAGCAATACGGCGGCACTGCAGCGGCAGCACTTAATACATTTGAGGGTGCTGTCGAATCTGTAAAAAGAGCGTATGGCGACTTCCAAAAAGAAATCGGCAAAAGCGTAATAGAGAATAAAAATTTAATAGGCCTATTTCGAGCGATTGCTTTTGAATTCGACAAGCTATCTACAGAAGTAGGTAAAAACGAAATTTCCAACGCTATAGATATTGCCGTCTCAAGTTTTATTAACTTTGGCAAAGTAGTAGCCGGCACTTTAAGTGTTTTAGAGAGAGTAGTTAACGGTCTTATTTCGGTTATAGCTGACCTTGGCGCTGGGATACTGAGATTAATCACAACCCTTGCATCAAAGATACCTGGGGACGCATTTGACGAGTTAATTCAAGGGGCCGAAGACACCGAAGACCAACTTCGATTAATCGGATTGACTGCAAAAAAAATGGCGGTAGATGGCACTGGGGCGTTTGGGAAAATCTACGATAAAATTGAAGAGGTAGAGAAAAAGACAAAAGAGTTTGCGGCCCAAGTAAAAAAATCTGGCATAGAGATAGATAAGTCTACTAAAGACAAAAAGCCTTACTTTACTGGCGAAGAGTTAGAGACAAAAAGAAAAGAGTTCAAAGCCTTTAGTAACTCAATCGTAGCCCAAGTGGGTAGCGAGACAGACAAGATCGGAAAAGAAAGGGACCAGCAGCTAGAAAAGTTGGTCGACTACTTTAACAAAGGAATCATCGAAGCCAAAGACTATCAAAAGACTGCCCTAGATCTCGAAGAAATTTACAACGACAAAAAATCAAAAATAAATATTGCTGCAAACAAAAAGACAGCGGACGACATAGCTAAACAGCAAGACGATTTAAGAAAAGTAATAACGTCTAACCCCATTGCCTACGTAGTAAAAGCTGTATTTGAAAACGTAACCCAAGATAAAAAATTCGACGAGTCATTCATAAAAGCAGGCGCTATCGTCGCCACAGGCTTCTTAAACAACATCCAAAAAGGTGGTAAAGAAGCTGCCGTAGACTTTGGCTCCGATATATCCGGCGCTATCGGTTCGTTCTTTGGCGGCTCAGAAGTTGGCGGTTTCTTCTCGTCACTGTTTAAATTTTCTGCCCAAGACGAGAAGCAAATAAAAGAGCAAGTAACAAATCTATTTGCTCAGTTCCCGTCAATCTTCGCTAACACAGTCGCCTTTGCTCCGGCATTCGTCGAAGCAATTATCGATGTATTCACTAGCAGTGATTTTGGCATTAGGTTTGTTGAATCAATAGGCCGCGCTCTATCCGCTAACGGCGATGCCTTTGCCAGAAGGTTTGGCATCAAAGCTGGAGATAGTTTTAACGAGACAATCGGCAACGTCTTTGAAGGTATCAAACGATACCTTGGCGAACTGTTTACCGTAGATTTCTTTAAAGAACTTGGCCGCCAAATATCAAAAGGGTTCAAAGAGGCGGTAGACGACTTAGGCCCAAAGATAAGTAAATCATTTGATAAATTCATAGCCAATATCGAAGACTCTGCGCTAGCTAAAGCTTTGAACGGATTTATAAAAAATGTAACAAAGGTCTTTAACGACTTTGGCCTCAATATCTCTAATACATTCAAAACAGCTAATTCACAGTTCAACAGCTTTAACGACAAAATAAAAAAGACATTTAGCGATGTTAACAAACAACTCCTAGACGCCTTTCACGGATTTAATAACCTAGTAAAAGAGACCTTCGAGCAAGCTGGTGCTTCGATATCGGATAAATTTAAATCCGCAATGGAAGACATCTTTAATACCCAGTTGGCTATTCAACTTGGCGGTCTTTACGACAACCTAAAAAACTTCGTTATTAATTTCGGTAACAGCATCTCCGAGTTTTTAAAATCTTTTGTAGCCTCCATAGGCACTCTTTTTTCTCAAATTGGAGAGGCCCTCCGTACTGCCTTCGATACGATTAAAAATGCTCTCGCTCCTATCGGAGAAGCTATAGGAAACATTGCTGTAAAAATTAGAGAAGGCATTGGTGAAGCATTCGATAAAGCTAAAAACTTCTTCTCTGACGGATTCAATAAACTAAAAGGATCTCTCAGTGGCGTCTTTAACGACTTTATCGATAAGCTTAAATCAGCACTCGGCGGCGGCGACGTTGGTAAAAAGATCTCGTCTGGCGGAAAGTCTGCGTTAGGTAAGCTTGGTATCCCAGGCTTCGCAGAAGGCGGCGTAGTACCCCCAGGGTTTCCAAACGATACCTATCCAGCGTTTCTAACGTCCGGCGAATCGGTCGTACCGCAAGGGAAATCTCTACCGGACGACGAGAGTTCAGCAAAAATTATTGCGCTACTCTCACAGCTAGTTGCTAAATCCAATTTGCCGCAAACCGTCGAAACGTCCGTGAACTTTAACGGCCGCGCGTTAGCTGATATCATTCTGCAACTTAACCGAAATAACGCGAGGCTTGCAGGATGACAAGAATCCGTTTTGCTAATAACAATTTCCTAGAAACGAACCTAACCTACTCGTCTCAACTCTCGTCCAGTTTCCCGGCGTCTAGTGTTACGTCGTCACGTTCACGGCTATGGAAGACTGGAGGAAACTTTGAAGTCACTTCTACTACTAATAAGCTCTATATTAATGACGGGACCGATAAGACTATTACGCTTACAGTGGCGTCTT
>CXWK01003523.1_pt3 | contig 13759 bp, 14 predicted proteins | sample 590851 | NCBI WGS metagenome assembly CXWK01 (sample SAMEA3498364, study PRJEB10139) | wastewater metagenome | biome: wastewater treatment plant; material: activated sludge | place: Denmark | collected 2014-08-01
AACCTATCAGGGTAAAGTAATAGTTAGTCGCAAACAAATTTGCCCAAATGCGGGCGGGGTATTGCATATTTAAGAAAGCACCAATACCAAACAGCAACAAGCCTGCCACCAATAGGATAAGGCTGAAACTGCGGAGTTTAGGGCTGAAAGTATAATTTTCGACACTTGGAGATCGCATATTAAAAAAAGATTGCTTTTGAGGTCAAAGAAATAAAGGCTTAAAGGGCTTTGATTTCAACGCGGCGATTTTTGGCGCGTGCTTCGGGGGTTTTTTCTGTTGTCACCGGCTTATTGCCACCATAACCCACCGCCTGAAAACGTGATTTATCTATACCTTTTGATACTAAATATTCTACCACCGATTCTGCGCGGTTTTTAGATAATTTCATATTTATTTTACCCAATCCGGTATCGTCGGTATGCCCACCTACTTCTATCTTTAAATTTTTATTTTTATTCATAATATCTGCCAAACGATCTAATTCATCTTTAGATTCGCCTTTTAATTTAGCCGATGCCATATTAAAAAACACATTGCGCAGAGTAATAACTGTTCCTTTTGCGATGGGTTTGGTGGCATACACTTCCAGCTCAGATTTAGATTTTACCGGTGCTGCATCAGTTTCAGCAGAGGCAGTAGCACCTTCGGCAGCAGCAGCGTGTGTATCGGCGGTTTCAGCGGCGGCATCTTGGGTATGAGCAGCGGTTTCTGTAGCAGCAAGAGCAGCAGACGGCATTTTGCCTCCTACACTTCCACGCACCCAGCGCATCGCTTCTTCGGCACTTACTTTGTTGGTTTTGGCATATTCGGCAGCCTGCATGCTTTTGATATAGGCTACTATTTTCCAACGCTCATCTTTAGTAAGCTGTCCGGCATAAGAACCCATATTGTTTTTGCCGTAATGAATGGAATGAAACATTTTACCTTCCTCCATTTGCATATAGCCTGCGCTAAAATAATTGATAACCCCTGCAAAAGGTCCATTATTAGGTCCTGTAGCGGATATGCTGCCATCGCCTTGTCCACTTTCGCCATGGCATACGGCGCAATAAGTAGTATAGTACATTTTCCCTTGCTCCAAAGTGGCTTTATCGGCGGCGGCATACGGATTAATCAAAGTAGCTGCTGCTTCGTAGCCTTCGGGGGTATTGGCATAAGCATAAGGCTGGTACCCGCGCGGAATTGTTCCTTTTACCGGCTCGCGTGCCGACTTACCATCGGCAAACACCACAAAAGGTGCATTGGTGAGATTGGTAGTTTGATTGTCGGCGGTACGGCGTTGCGGAGCTTTGCCATAAGTTTCGTAGGCTTGTGAATGTACCATATCCGGCATATATTCACGCCCTGTGTGCCCACCTCTTGCTTTGCAACCGAAGTAATACATAAACAATGTGAGCAACAATAAAATAAGTATAGTTCTCCAACTCATGTGATATAGAGAATTTTATATCGTTTTTGAATGTGTTTTTTGTTTTTATAAATAGCACAAAATAGCCCTGCCCACAGCATTAAGCACTTTGCTCATCGTGGCTGGGTTGTTTTTCATGCATTTCGCGCACTTTTACTTCTACTGCTCCCAAATTGCGCAAAACATCAGCAATGTCATCGGCATCGTTGCCATATTTTTGCAAATCGAATACAATAGCGAAGCGGTCATCGGTGGTGCGTGGCTCTAATATTTCCGGATTGCGAAAGATAGACAGTTTATTGCGCAAATAATAAACGATTACCATTCCCACCGCCGTAAACAATACCGTCATCTCAAAAGTGATAGGAATAAAAGCGGGAAGCGGAAAATTAGGTTTGCCACCGAAATTATTAGGCCAATCAAAACTGGTGATATAGGACATTGCCAACAAACCAAAGCTCAAACCGGTAGCACCGAAAATAAAACCCATTGTATGCAAACGTGTTTCTTTGATACCCAAGGCGGGGTCTAATCCGTGAATGGGAAAAGGCGACAGCACATCGTGAATTTTATAGCCGCGCTCACGCAATTTTTTTACGGCTTGCAAGGTAGGTACCTCATCATCAAATAATCCCAATAAATATCTGTATGTCATATATTAATATAGATAGTCGGAAAAAATCCTTGTTTGTGATTTAAATAATATTGTGATTATTCTTTATCTCTTTGAAAAGCCGGTGCAAAAGAACCTCCTCCCTGCAAATCGCGCTCGGTTTGGTCTTCCTGAGCTTGTTTTGCCAAATACTGGTCGCCACTGGATTTCAAAATGCTCTTTACCTCTGCAATAGCTACTACCGGAAAATATTTAGAGAATAATAAGAATAAAGTCATAAATATTCCCATAATGCCAACGAATATGGCTGCTTCTACCCAAGTAGGCGTATAATACAACCAACTAGAAGGGATATAATCGCGGGGGGTAGAAGTAACGATAATTACGAAGCGTTCGAACCACATACCTATATTAATAAATATGGACATAATAAAGGTTACTGCTACATTGCGGCGCATGGATTTTGACCAGAAAATTTGTGGAGAAATCACATTACAGGTCATCATACTCCAATATGCCCACCAATAAGGAGCAGGCTCTACGCCCATCAAAGGTCCAAAAATATAAGGGTCGGCAATACGGTTGCGGTTAAAGCACCATTGCTCATAAATATTGCCCGAATACCACGCCATAAATAACTCTGTTAAATACGCCACACCCACAATAGAACCCGTAAGCAAAATTACTTTGTTCACNNTGGTTGAGGGTGATGTATTGTTTTAAATCCATTAACTCACGTGCCACCAGCATCAAAGTTAATACCATGGCAAAGCCCGAAAAGATAGCCCCTGCCACAAAATAAGGAGGGAAGATGGTAGTGTGCCAACCCGGAATAACGGAAGTGGCGAAGTCGAAACTCACCACCGAGTGTACAGATAATACGAGCGGAGTAGATAAGCCTGCCAATATTAAGGAGATAGACTCAAAGCGTTGCCATTGTTTGGCTGTACCTTTCCAACCGAAACACAAAGCGGAATAAATTCTGTTTTGCAAGCCTTTGGTGCGATCGCGGATAGTTGCCAAGTCGGGCAATAAACCAGTGTACCAAAACAACAAAGACACTGTAAAATAGGTAGAGATCGCAAATACGTCCCACAAAAGCGGGGAGTTAAAATTAGTCCACAAACTGCGCAAGCCAGGTAATCCTTCGCCGGCACGGCTGTTGGGATAAGGGAATATGAAGAAAGCGTCCCAAACGCGCCCCATGTGGATAACCGGAAAAATACCGGCGCAAATTACGGCAAAGATTGTCATTGCTTCGGCGGCGCGGTTTACTCCGGTACGCCAACGTTGGCGGAATAGCAACAAGATAGCCGAAATGAGCGTTCCTGCGTGACCAATACCCACCCACCATACGAAGTTGGTGATGTCCCACGCCCAACCCACGGTTTTATTCTCTCCCCAAACACCTATTCCCTTCCATATCGTATATAATATACTCAACACCCCCATTAAAGCAACCAATGACGTAAACGTAAACGCCAACAGAAACTTTCCGGTCGGTCGGGTTTCCGCGTGTTTAGCAATATCATCGGTGATTTGGGCATAGGTTTTATTACCTAAAATGAGTGGGTCACGAACAGGCGAAAAGTATTGATTAGCCATATATCAAAGTATATAATTTAATTTAATTTATAGGCATTTTTTTAATGCTCCTTTGAGAATGAGGGCAAAGTTACAAATTCATTGGCTGATTTCAGCATTTTATACAATTTTTTTCACAGGCTTTTATAAAATATTTTCCCTTTGATTTTTGTGCTAAAAATATCATTTCAAAGAGTTTTTAGCCTTAAAATCAAGCAAACAAATTTAATTCCAATCTGCTTTATTCATTGAAAATTCGTTTTTTTAGAGCACAACTATAAGGTTTAATAAAAATAATATAAAATATTGATTATTAAATAAATAAAAAAACTTATTTAAATTTAAAAAACAATTATAAATTAATCTATATCACCAAAAAGCCCCGTCTTTTCTTTTGAATAAAAAAGACGGGACTTTTAAGAACAAGTACGGAATTTTCAATCTATTTTTCAATATAGTAACTCCACTCTACCAAAAATTTATCGTCTCTGAGGTTGAGTTGTTGAACTGCGGCAGGTGTGAGTTTAAGAGCCACATCGTGATTTTCTCCGGTATCGGGTAGCGGAGCAACCACTTCCACATACACAGTGCGGCGATTCATCGGGTTGATAACTTTTACAATGGTACGTGGCGGAATTTGCTTGCTCAATGCCAAAAATTTAGAGCCGTATTGCTGGTCATCTTTGATACCACTCCCTTTTCCTCTACCTCTTTTGAAGGTATAATCGGCTTTATTGTTTTCGCAAGACACATATCGCTCCTGCAAAGGCGAACCAATTGATAAGGCATTGCTGATATTGACAGTGTTGTTCGGGTTTTCATTGGCGGTGAGGGAGCTTTGCGGTTTTTGTATCCATAGAAGTTGCCCTTCGTTGAGCGCATCGCTCTCTAAACGATTCCACACTTTCAGGTCGCCGATTGATACGCCATAGCGTTTTGCTATACTGTATAGGGTTTCTTTGGCAGCGACACGATGTTGTGCGGCAGCAACGGCAGCTGGTGTTCTGCTCACATCTTCGTTGGGCAATGATACTGCCGTAATATCGTAAGCATTTTCGCCCAATTTTACTTTCACGGTATTGCGTACTATATTACCTGATTTAGAAGGAGGAGATGAAGTTGTTATATTTTTTCCGCCATTGGGGTCATACAAATAATAGCGGCTTTGAGGTATTTTGAGCACATGTCCTACATTGACGTGTGTTTGGTTTTGCAACTGTGGATTGAGGCGGCTCAGGAGTGGCCACTGCACATCATACATGCGTGCTATACCGTAGAGTGTTTGACCAGACTGCACCACATGCTCAAACATACCATCGGCAGATACGGCGGTGTTATCGTCTTGCTTAGTCGCAGTTATTGTATTATTTGCACCTGCTGTCGGAATAAGGATAGAGGTGCCTGCCGTTAATTTATCGGGCTGTAAGGTGGGGTTGGCAGCACTGATAGCTTCTACCGATACGCCATACTTACGCGCAATGGAAAAAAGTGTTTCACCGCTTTTGATTTGATGGCTCTGCTGTGCATATAAGCACTGGCTTCCTAACAGTATAAGCAGTGGATATATATAAAAATGAGGTATTATTTTCATAACCTATTTTTTTATTTTTAAATCAATAATTGGAGCAATTTCTGACGACTTTACACACAAAATTATTATTTTTTTGATTGTTTTACAAACAATATAATTTTTATTTCAATAAAAATTTAAAAAAAATTGATTATCAATATTTTATAAAAAATTATTTACTGTATCACTTAAATAGCTTTACAAGTTTTTTTGTTATCTATTTTATTGTACTTCTTCGCCGTTGTGATAATCTTTTTCTATGGTAATTTTACCTGCTTCATCGTACCATTTTGCTATCCCTTCACGTTTGCCGTCTTTGAATGTTCCCTCTTCCAAAGGTTTACCATTGACATAAAATATTTTCCGCTCTCCTTCCAACTGATTTTTCACATAATATGCTTTTTCTTTGATATGTGTGTAATTGTATTTAGTGTATTCGCCTTCGAGCATATCATCTAAAAAAAACATTTTTTCCGACACACTCCCGTTTTCAGCAACTTTGAGAGCCGCACCCTGTCTGATGCCCTGCTCATAATTGATACAACTTGCCACCACCGCCGTATTCGGATGGTAGGTGAGCCAAGTGCCTTGTTTTTTGCCATTGAGCAAAAAGCCTTCCTCACCCACCTTGCCATATTTGTCGCGCCGTGCCGCCTGTTCCAAACCATTTTTACCCTCGATGGGTATTTTGGTAAATCCGGTGGCATCTTGCAAAACCTCTTCTTTTTTGGCAGGGGCTGTTGAAGACTGGCAAGCCGATAATCCGAAAAAAACTGCCACCATTGCAAAGCAGACAGAAATGCGTGTGAGCATCATGATGTGTATAAAAAAAAGTGCGTGTTGTGAAAGAAGCAAAGATATTGAAAGTTTTATTAGCTGTTATAAGCAAAGATGATATTTTTGGGTTCAATTAAAAGGTATATAGTGTTGTCAAAATATCAAAAACTACGGTATTACTATATAAAATATTGATTTTTAGCAAATTTTATTTATTTTTATAATCAAACATAATAAAATTATGAATACTAGTTAAGCTTAAGAGTATTAAAAAAACTTCAACTAAAACCTTTATCTTTGCAGCCAAATTTTTAGCGGTTATGATTTTTTCTATGACAGGCTACGGAAAAGCCGATGCCCTGATAGGCGACAAACAAGTGAAGGTGGAGTTGCGCTCGCTTAATAGTAGCAAACAATTGGATATGGGTATGCGACTGCCCTTTTTGTTCCGTGCCAAAGAAGCTGACCTACGCAAACTTATCTCCCAAAAAGCGGTACGCGGCAAAGTGGATATGCTCGTTACGATAGAAAGTGTCACTAACCCTACGCTTGCCATCAACAAAACGCTCCTTTGCAGTTATTTACAGGAATTGCAAAGTATAGCCGACAGTCTCCAACTGCCGCCGCAGGATTTGGTGGCTGCCGTATTGCGCCTACCCGAAATTACGGCTGCCGAACCCGCCGCCCACGAACACGAACTCGAACAGCTCCAACAATTAGTAGCACAAGCCCTCGAAAATCTGCAACATTATCGCGCTCAGGAGGGCAATTTGCTGATGGTGGATTTTCAAGCGCAGATTGCCACCATATTACAAAAATTAGATGCCGTAAAAAACCTCGCTCCGCTTCGCTTGCAAAAAGTACGCGACCAACTCCGCGAGTCGCTGCAACGCCACCTGCCCGATGCCGCTTACGACCCCAACCGCTTCGAGCAAGAGCTTATTTATTACATAGAAAAACTCGACATCAGCGAAGAAATATCGCGCTTGCAAAATCATTGCTATTGGTTTCGCAGCGAACTCGCCTCTGCCGAAACAGAAAAGGGAAAAAAACTCAACTTTATTGCACAGGAAATAGGGCGCGAAATCAATACCATCGGCTCCAAAGCAAATGACAGCAATATTCAGGTGGCAGTAGTGGAAATGAAAGACGAACTGGAAAAAATAAAAGAACAATTACTCAATATTTTATAACCCAATATTATTATCACTTTCCCTCAAATTACGGTTTAATTTTTTCCATATTTCAATTTTGTAAAAACAAAACATTCTTTATTCATTATATGATAACGCCCCTCCCAAAAGTTATAATCATCACAGCTCCTTCGGGTGCCGGAAAAACTACGTTGGTGCGTTATCTACTGGATAAAATGAAACATCAATTGGCTTTTTCGGTATCAGCTACCACACGCGCCCGCCGCGAGCACGAAATAGAAGGAAAAGATTATTATTTTATCAGCAAGGAAGAATTTATTGAAAAACGCGACAAAGGCGAATTTTTGGAATGGGAAGAAGTATATGACGGCAACTACTACGGCACGCTCAAAAGCGAAGTATTGCGCATTGCCGCTCAACACAAATCCTGTATTTTTGATGTAGATGTAAAAGGCGCACTCAACATCAAAAAACACTACGGCTCACAAGCTCTAGCGATTTTTATAAAAGTACCCTCGCTCGCCGACCTGCGCCGCCGCCTCGAAGCACGCCTCACCGAAACACCCCAAACCATAGAACGCCGCCTGCAACGTGCCGTGATGGAAATACAACACGAAAACGACTTTGACCGCATTATCGTCAATCGCCATTTACCCGCCGCCAAACGCACCGCTTATCGCTATGTGTCGTTTTTTTTAAATGCCCCCCCCACAACCGAACACAAAAAAAAGCAAAAAGCAACTCTTTAAGGGCTGTTGTACGTTGGTATATACACACAGAAGAGGGGATAATACTATGCTTTTTTAAATTTAAATTAAATTTTATAAAAAAACAAGCGTTTAATCACTTTGATTGTTTTATAAAAAACCCCAAATAAAATGATCTCCGCAATCACAAATGGCGTAAAAGTAAGTGTAGAAGTTTTCTATCAAAATGAATTTTCGCGTCCCAGTATGCACGAATATATTTTCACTTACCGCATCAGTATTGAAAACCAAAGTAGCTATACCATCAAACTCCTCCAACGGCACTGGCACATTTTAGACTCCACCGGCAAACACCGCGAAGTGCGTGGCGAGGGCGTAGTGGGCAAGCAACCCGTACTCGAAAGCGGGCAATCCCACGTTTATGTGTCGGGTTGTAATTTGGAGAGTGAATTCGGGCGGATGTGGGGCAGCTACACCATGGAGCGCGTATCCAACGGCAAGCAGTTTGAAGTAGATATTCCGGCTTTTATGATGGAAGTCAGCTCAAAGCTCAATTAATTAGCTCATCGCGCATTTATATTTTTAAAAACGCATTAAAGAGAATGAAACGATTGCTGTATTTTTCATTGCAAACAACACTCGCTTTGCTGTGGTGTTGGCATATTCAGGCGCAATCTTTTGAGTACAATGCTAATTGCTCGCAAGCCTACCGCAGCACTATCAACCTAAAATTTGATGAAGCACGTCGGCTTTTGCAACAAGAAAACGAACAAAACCCCGACAATCTGCTACCCTTGTTGCTATACAATTACATAGATGCCCTCACCGCCTTTATCAGCGAACAACAAAGCGATTTGGATATTTATGATAAAAATGCAGAACAACGCCTCAAAACTATCCGCGAAAAAGGAAATCCACAGTCGCCTTATTATTTGTATTGCCAAGCCGAAATTGAGTTTCAAAGCACCATCGCCCGCATCAAATCTGAAGCCTACTGGGAGGCTTTTTGGCAACTCAAACGCTCCTACAACCTCTACAGCGACAACATAGAAAAATTTCCCGCATTTTTGCTCAATTACAAATCTTTCGGCTGTATGGAAGCCCTCATCGGCACTTTGCCCGACAACTACCAGTGGGGGCTTAAAATTGTGGGGCTGAGTGGCTCTGTAAAAAAAGGTATGCAAAAAATGACTGATTTTTTACGATATTCCAAAGCCAACGGCTATCCTTTTTATGAAGAAGCCCAAGTGGTTTATGCTTTTTTTTTGATTTATGTGGACAAAAAACCACAAGAAGCTCTGCGTATGGTGCAGCACGATATTGCACACGGCAACAGCCCCCTGATTGACGGCACTTGCGCCGATATTGCCTATCGGGTAGGAAAAACCGATTATGCTATTCAACTCATTGAAAATACACCAAAAGGAAAAGAATATTTTCCGTATTTTGTAAATGACTATTTGCTCGGCAGTTTTAAATTATATCGCAATGACAACGATGCCTCCCTACCTTTATTGAATTTTATCAATGGATTTAAAGGCAAACATTACATAAAAAGTGCTTGTCAATATTTGGCATATCATTATTGGTTGCAAAACAAACCTGAACAAGCGCACACTGCCTACGAATGGTGCAAACAAAAAGGAGCATTGTTGTTAGATGCCGACAAAAAAGCACAGGAAGAAGCAGAAAGCGGAAAACTGCCCCACCGCCAGTTGTTGGCGGCACGGCTCAACTTTGACGGCGGCTATTACAAAAAATCTTTAGACCACATCAATGCCATTGATTTAGATAAACTGAGCATTTTTTATGAGCGCATTGAATATTTTTATCGTTTGGCACGCATCAATCATGCCTTGGGCAATCAAACGGAGGCGCAGCAACTATACGAAATTGTCATTCAAAAAGACCCCCACCCTACCGAATATTATACACCCAAATCCTGTTTGTATTTGGGCGAGATGTACGAGCATAACAAAAACTACGAAAAAGCGCGTTTCTATTACCGTCAGGTATTTAATTATGATAATTATGCGTATAAAAACAGCTTAGAACAACAAGCCAAAGCTGGTTTAGACCGTTTGAAATAATGATATTCTGTTCAAAAAAAGTAGTGGAGGGATTTATTAAAAATAAAAAAGTTTGCGACTTCACAGCCGCAAACCTAAACCAGAAAGGGTGAATAAAACTAAAAACGCTAAAAATAAAATCTGGTAAAAAGTTATGCTATCACGGCATGGTATTTATTTTTTAACCAAAAAAAACTTTCAAAATTGCTCTTTAAGGACGTACCCATTTTTGAGAACGACCCAACAGAGAAAACCCCATATAACCGCGCACATCTAATGAGCCGTCTTTGTTCATTGTAAGGCGACACGAATACACTTTTCCGTTTTTGGGGTCTAAGATAGTACCATTATCCCAATAAGTGCCTTCCGATGTCATATCGCGGATAACTGTCATACCAATAACGCGCTTGCCTTTGCGGTCATCTGTACATTTGTCGCAGTTGGGGTCTTTCTCCTCATCTGCTGTACGATTCAATAACTCAAGGACTTTTCCGTAAATTTTACCGTTTTGTTCGTATATCTCAACAATAGAACGCGGCTTACCCGTTTCATCGTCTATTGTTTTCCATTTTCCGGTAATTTGACTTTGCGCATTAAGGTTGGCGACAGAAAATATTATAAATGATAAAACAAAAAGGATTTTCTTCATTTTTATTAAAATTACGAATTTAGAACAAAAGTAAGAAAAAAAAAGTTCTGTTGTTTGCATATTTTTTTCATTTTTTTCATTTTTTTAAAGATATTACTTAATTAGTAACAAGTTAAGGCTTTATAATTTCAAAACCCTGTATTAATTTTTACTTTAAAATTATAAAGAAATCAAAAAAAACATCTGTTACAAACATTTTTTTCGCACTATCTTTGTTGTAGATTTTTTTTCAGAGGGCTTCATTTTTTTTATGAACATAGCAGCCAAATTTTATTCATTCGCTATATGCGGCAGTTTGTTAATGGCTCTGTCGGCTTGCGAAGTGCGCTCTTTTTACCGCGAAACCGCCGCTATCCAAAACCAAAAATGGTATTATGACGACATCAAAGTTTTTGATGTTGATATACAAGATACCTCTGCTTTGTACAATATTTATTTAAGTGTGCGGCATAGCGGAGCTTATCCGTATTCCAACGTATGGCTCAAAATAAAAACGCATTATCCGGCGGGCAACACACAATTGTCGCCTATTAATATAAATGTAGCAGACAACAAAGGAGAATGGTACGGCTCAGGTTTGGGCAGCACCATCAGTTTGGAAACACTTATTCAGGAAAACGCCATTTTGCCCGAAAAAGGTACTTATCGCTTTGAAGTAATACAGGATATGCGCGAAAATCCTTTGTCAGAGATTTCAGATGTGGGTTTGGCTGTAGAAAAAAGCGAAGTAAAAAAAGAGAGCCTGAAAATAAAACCTCCGATACCACTTATTCCCAAAGACAGCAGCAACACTGCAAAAACCAAACCTGCGCTTTCAAAAGATTCATTAAAACAGAAAACTATTCAACATGCACCATTTCCGTCTGCCGGCAACCGCCCTTAGTATATTCCTTTCTTCGTTCCTATTATTTTTTTCTGCCTGCAAAAACAACAGCAGCACCGAAACTACACCCGATAATACAGTGCTTGAAGAAGAAAAAAAGAAAGAAACTGTAACGTCTGCCGAAACCACACCTGCATCTGCAACTTTTGGCGATAGCAACTCCCAGCAGTTTCAGTCTGCAACGGGAGCTTATACGCTGCGATACCCGCAAAACTGGAAAGCAGAAGAACACCGCAAAAGCAAAACCGCCACTATCCACGAGCCTATCCGTGCCGATGTGCCGATGGGGTATCCTGATAATATCACTGTATTATTTGATAAACCCGCCGCCCAACAATACGANNACTGTATTATTTGATAAACCCGCCGCCCACAAATACGATGCCGCTACCAACAGCACGAAAGAAAAATCTTTGGATTTTGAAGCATATTACAACAACTACAGCCGCCAGCTTGCCGAGCATGCGCCTGATTTTAAACTGATACGCCAAGCAGATACGATTTTACAAGGGAAAAAAGCCAAGTTGCTCTTTTATACTTTTAAAGCCGAAGAAAAATCTAAATTTTACCCTGTTATCAATCAGGCGTACATCTTTTTTCACAACAACCAAGTATTTACATTCAATTGCCGCAGCGAAATATCGCGCTATGAGGCGGCACAAAAAATATTTCAGCCTGTACTGTCTTCTTTGCAATGGCAATAATTTTTGTTTTTCGGAGTGTTAATGCTCAGGTTTTGTTGAGCAACGGAATGTTACTCCTTTGGTTGGCAATATTGGCACTGGCAGTAATTTATCTCTATCTTCAATTATCCGCCACCCGCCGGCAAGCCCAACGCGATGTGTATTTGCAGCGCGAAGAAGCGCAACTCCAAAAAGCCAATGCCACGCGCTGGGAGCAAGCCAAGCAGGAGGCAGAACGCCGAAGCCTGCAATACGAACAACGCTGGGAGCAAAACCAACAACAACTCATACAACTCCAAAGCACCTTAGCCCAACGCAACAGCGAAATCGGTTTTTTGCAACAACGCATAGAAGAACAGCAAAACCAACAGGAGCAACTGCAAACACAGTTTAGCCGACATTTTGAAGTGCTGGCACAAAAAATATTGGAAGAAAAAAGTCAAAAGTTTTCATCGCACAATGAGCAGCAACTCCGACAATTACTACAACCTTTTTCTGAAAATTTACAACATTTAGAAGCGCGTTTGCGTGCCGCACAGTTGGAAGATACCCAACAGCGCAGCGCATTAGTTACTCAAATTCAGCAACTCGCCGAACTCAACCGAAATTTAGGCGATGAAGCCCACAAACTCACACGCGCCCTCAAAGGCGACCAAAAAACACAGGGGAACTGGGGCGAATTGGTGCTGGAACGCCTATTAGAAAAGGCAGGTTTGGTACGCGGGCGCGAATACAACGTTCAGGAAATGTTTTCGGACAATGAAGGGCTGCGCCGCCAACCCGATGTAATTTTGTATTTGCCCGAAAACAAACATATTATCATTGATGCCAAAGTATCGCTCACTGCTTTTGAACGCTACGCTTCTGCCGAAAATGCACAGGAGCAAAAAACACACCTGCAAGAACATATCGCTTCGCTACGCCGCCATGTGGCATCGCTTTCTTCCAAAAATTACCAACAAATTTATCAACTCCAAAGTCTCGATTTTGTGCTGCTTTTTGTAGCCATTGAACCGGCTTTTGCGGCGGCAGTGCAGCACGATGCCGCCTTGTTTCAGGAGGCTTTTGAGCGCAATGTACTCATCGTGAGTCCCACTACCCTATTAGCAACGGCACGCACCATCGCTTCTATTTGGCGGCAGGAACAACAAACACGCCACGCACTGGAAATTGCGCGGCAAAGCGGCTTGATGTACGATAAGTTTGTGGCGTTTGTGGAAGATTTGGAAAAAGTAGGAAAAAACCTGCAAACTGCGCACGACTCTTACGAACAGGCTCTAAAAAAACTGCGCGATGGCAAGGGCAATCTGCTGCGCCGCGCCGAACAACTGCGCGAATTGGGTGCTAAAAACAGCAAATTAGTGCCCAATCAGTATTTTGATGAGGAAGAAGGGTAAAAAAAATAGACAGGTTTCTTATTTTTAAGCAAATTTCGCCTCGGTATATGCCGCCTGCTGCTCCTGAAAACGTGCAATTTGACGATGCATAACATAAAAAAACAGCGGCGGCACCAATGCCAGCAACATCGTTCCCGGATAGCCGGTGGGTAGTTGCGGGCTTTGGTCAAAATGTCGCAACACCTGATATTTGCGGCTTGCTAAATAATGGTGGTCGCTGTGGCGGGTCAGTTCAAAAAGCATCACCCGCCCGAAAGAGTGGTT
>CXWK01000093.1_pt2 | contig 13739 bp, 16 predicted proteins | sample 590851 | NCBI WGS metagenome assembly CXWK01 (sample SAMEA3498364, study PRJEB10139) | wastewater metagenome | biome: wastewater treatment plant; material: activated sludge | place: Denmark | collected 2014-08-01
ATGCCGTGGTCGCGTCCGGTCGACCGCATGGCCGAGTTCACCCTCGCGGTGAAGGCCATCCAGGCCGCGTGGGCGACGGGTGAGCCCTTGGCCTTCGAGGGGGAGTTCTACCGCCACGACCTGATGCCACCGTTCTTCGATCCCGGCCCGAACCCCTACGGGCCGCCGCCGGTGCTGCTCGGGGCGGTGGGACCGAAGATGACCGAGGCCGCCGGTCGTGTCGCGGACGGGCTGTTGGCCCACCCGTTCACCAGCGCCTCGTTCTACTCGGCGTCGACGATGGTCGCCCTCGAGTCGGGCCTCGCCGTGTCGGGTCGCTCCCGGGCGGACCTGCTGCTCGTCGCATCGGTGCTCGTTGCGACCGGGGTGACCGACGAGGAGTACGAGCGCAACGTGGCGGCCACGCGTCATCGGATCGCGTTCTACGCGTCCACGCCCGCCTATCGGCCCGTGCTCGACCACCACGGCTGGGGCGACCTCCAGCCTCACCTGCAGACCCTCACCCGCGACGGTCGCTGGGACGACCTGGCGGCCACGATCGACGACGAGGCGCTCGACACGCTGGCCGTGCGGGCGCCGATCGGCGAGGTGCGCGCCGCGGTGGAAGCGCGCTTCGGTGCGTCGGTGCCCGACCGAGTGACCGTCGCCCTCCCCGGCCCGCCATCGCCCGAGACGGCGGCTGCGCTCGGCCGCGCCCTGTCCGGCGCCTGACCGTTGGCTTCGATCTGGCTCGAGGCTGTGCCAGGGTGGCAGCGGGACCGCACGACAGAGGGGGAACGATGAGCGCGCTCGAGGGAAAGGTGTCGATCGTCACGGGAGCGGGCCAGGGCATCGGTCGGGGCATCGCGCGGCGGCTGGCCGGTGCCGGCGCCGCGGTGCTGGTGGCTGAGATCAACCCCGAGTCGGCGGAACGGGTGGCCGCCGAGCTGCACGGCGAGTTCGGCGTGGACGCGTTCTGGACCCGCACCGACGTGAGTGTGAAGGACGACGTTTCGGCCATGGTTTCGGCAGCCCAGGAGCGGTGGGGCGCGCTGGACGTCCTCGTCAACAACGCGTGGGGTGGTGGTGGTTTCGCTCGGTTCGAACACAAGACCGACGACGAGATCGACCGGGGCCTCAAGGTGGGGTTCTGGGGTGCCTACTGGGCGATGCAGGCCTGCTTCCCGATGTTGCGCAACGCGGGCGGCGGTTCGATCGTGAACCTCTGCTCGCTCAACGGCGTGAACGCCCACCAGTACACGCTCGAGTACAACGCCGCGAAGGAAGCGGTGCGGGCCATGACCCGCACCGCGGCGCGGGAGTGGGCCCGCCACGCCATCCGGTGCAACATCATCTGCCCTGCGGCGGTCACCCCGGCCTATGAGGCCTTCGAGCGGTTCGCGCCTGACAATGCCGCTGAGTTGCTCACCATGAATCCCATGGGACGCATGGGCGATCCCGAGGCCGATATCGGTGGCGTCGCGGTGTTCCTGGCATCCGATGACGCCCGCTACCTCACCGGCAACACCCTGTTCGTGGACGGCGGAAGCCACATCAACGGCGTGTCCTGGTCCCCCGGCCCCCCGGCGGACCGGCCCTCGTAGCGCTGTGGCGCTGCCGCCGTCACCGCTTCTGGCGTCAGATCCCGTCGCGCAGCGACGGTGATCGACGCCAGAACGCAGGGTGTGGAAGGCGATCCGATCGGGACGTGTTCCCTGGTCCCGATGGTACGGTCCTGACGCCCGACCAGATTCCCGACCGCCGGCGCGCGCCCGCACCAAGGAGCCGATCGACCACCGTGGACCTGCAGTTCAGCCAGGAAGACGAGGCGTTCCGGGTCGAGGTGCGCGACTACCTCGAGGCCCAGCTCGGCGGTGCGTTCCGTGACGTCCGCGGCGTGGGTGGCCCGGGCTATGAGCACGAGGCCTTCGAAGCGCGCCTGGCCTGGGAGCGGCGCCTGGGTGCCGACGGGTGGACCTGCCTGGCATGGCCCAAGGAGCACGGCGGGCGTGGCCTCACCCTCATGCAGCAGGTGATCTGGCACGAGGAGTACGCGCGAGCCGGTGGCCCCGCACGGGTGGGCCACATCGGCGAGACGCTCGTCGGGCCCACGATCATCGCCTTCGGCACCGCCGAGCAGCAGCAGCGCTTCCTGCCGGGCATCGCCACCGGCGACGAGCTCTGGTGTCAGGGCTACTCGGAGCCCGATGCCGGCTCCGACCTGGCCAACGTGGCCACTCGTGCCGAGCTCGACGGTGACGAGTGGGTGATCTCGGGTCAGAAGGTCTGGACCTCGCTCGCCCACTGGGCCGACTGGGTGTTCGTCCTGTGCCGAACCGACCGCGACGCTCCGAAGCACAAGGGCATCTCGTACCTGCTCTGCCCCATGCGGCAGCCCGGCGTCGAGATCCGGCCCATCGTGCAGGTGACCGGCTCATCGGAGTTCAACGAGGTCTTCTTCGATCGCGCCCGCACCGCCACGGCCAATCTGGTCGGCGAGGTGAACGGCGGGTGGCGCGTGGCCATGGGCACGCTCGCATTCGAACGGGGCACCTCCACCTTCGGCCAGCAGCTCGGGTTCGAGGCCGAGCTCGAGCGAGTGGTCGAGGCCGCCCGAGCGAACGGCGCCGTCGACGACCCGGTGATGCGCCAGCGTCTCGTGAACGCCTGGATCGGGCTCCGGCTCATGCGCTTCACCGCCATGCGGACGCTGAGCACCATGGCGACGGGTGGCGGCGAGCCCGGCCCCGAGGCCAGCATCAACAAGCTCCACTGGGCGACGTGGCACCGCGCCCTCGGTGAGCTGGCGATGGACGTGCTCGGCGCCGAGGCCACCGTCGCGGGCGACGGTGGCGATTCCACGGCTTACGAGGATGCCCTCACGGCCTTCCAGCGCCTGTTCCTGTTCACCCGGTCCGACACGATCTATGCCGGCTCCAACCAGATCCAACGCAACATCATCGGCGAGCGCGTGCTGGGCCTTCCCCCCGAACCGAAGGTCCGATGACCCCTCCTCCCGACCGCGCCGGTCCCCCCCCGGCCCCCGATCCTCCACCACCCCACGGCCTGCTCGACGGCAGGGTCGTTCTCGTCACCGCCGCCGCGGGCACCGGCATCGGCTTCGCCACCGCCAGGCGCTGCGCCGAAGAGGGTGCGGTCGTGGTCATCAGCGACCGCCACGAGCGCCGCCTCGCCGAAGCCGCGGACGAGCTGTCGGCCCTGACCGGCGACCAGCCGCTGGCCATCCCGTGCGACGTCACCCGGGAGGACCACGTGCAGGGGCTCATCGACGCCACCGTCGGCGCGCACGGCCGCCTCGACGTGCTCGTGAACAACGCCGGGCTCGGGGGCACCGCGTCGATCATGGAGATGACCGATGAGCAATGGTCGACGGTGCTCGACGTGACCCTGAACGGGACGTTCCGGGCAACGCGCGCCGCCCTGCGGCACATGACGGCTCGGGGCTCGGGTGTCGTGGTCAACAACGCCTCGGTGGTCGGGTGGCGGGCCCAGGAGGGCCAGGCCCACTACGCAGCGGCGAAGGCCGGTGTCATGGCGCTCACCCGCTGCGCGGCCATGGACGCGGCGCCCTACGGGGTGCGGGTGAACGCCGTGGCGCCCAGCCTCGTCATGCATCCGTTCCTCACCAAGGTGACCACCGAGGAGCTTCTCGACGACCTCACGAGTCGAGAGGCCTTCGGCCGCTCGGCCGAGCCGTGGGAGATCGCCAACGTGATCGTCTTCCTCGCCAGCGACTACTCGACCTACCTCACCGGCGAGGTCGTCTCGGTCAGCTCGCAGCGGGCCTGACCGCGCCGAGGCAGGCCGGGGTCGACGTCGTCGACGCGACCATCACCCAACCGAGGCACTGGCCGTGACAGCCTGAAGGTGTGGTTGCGGAGACCCTCACCCTCGGCTTGCCATTCGATCAGGTCGAGGACGTCCAGGACACCGATGAGACGCAGAGCCGGCTGGGGAAGGGCCTCGCCACCATTCTCGACGCCACCAACGGCGAGCGGACGCGTCGGGGCGGGCTGGCCAGCCTGATCCCCGTCGACCACCCCACGGCGAACTCCCAGACCACCGCGCTCCTGCCGCCGAGGCTCGAGCACGAAGGCCGGCACGACTCGACCGATCTGGCCAGTGACCTCGTCCGTGCCCTGCTCGACGGTCTCGGCTCCAGCATGCCCCTCGACCTGTGCGCCTACGTGCACCAGGACCGCACCGATCGGCCACGCATGCACCTGCGGTCGCCCGCGTTCGCGTCATTCAGCCCGACCGACGGCTTCGAGCTGTGTGACCTGCTCGGACGCCGGCTCCGCAAGGGCCAGTCGGGCGCGTTCGATGCCGCCGGGTTCGTCGGTCTCACCGTGGCCACCGCCGGACTGGCGAGTTCCGGGATCTTCGCGGTCGGTCGTCGTCGGGGGGTCCTCGGACGACCCGAGGCGGACTCGGTCGAGACGTTCTGCCGGCAGCTCGGCGCCAGTGTCCACCAGATGGCCGAGCACCACCCGGCGCCGGCGCCGATGCCCGGGATCATGGTGGACATCGCCGAGGCGGCGTTGGGCGCCGAGGCCACGGTGCGGTTGGACACGACTCCACGGCCCCGTGTCGGCCATGCGTGGGCCGGTGGGCGGGTGGAGGCCGTTGCCACGGCCCTGCTGAAGGCCATCGGCTGCGGTCGGATGTTCCGTTACGCGAGCGAGATCGAGATCGACGGCGAGCGCAGGGCGCTCGTTCTCCTGCAGGGAGACGACGGCACGGCCTCGTTGCGGGGGGCGACTGCCCCGGGTGGTTCTGCCGGCGAAGCGGTGGCGCTCGCCACCTACCGTGCCGCGGCCGCGCTGCTGGCCGGGGATCAGCCGTAGAGCGCCAGGTCCTTCTCGCGTAGCCGCGTGGCCATGGCGGCCAGGATGGTGCGGGCGAAGCCCGGTGTCTCGTCGAGCAGGCCCACGAACTCGCGCTGGCCCAGCACGAGCAGGCGCATCGGGGTTGCCGCGGTCACCGACGCGTTGCGGGGTGATCGCTCGACGAGCGCCATCTCGCCGAACGGCGCGCCCGCAGAGAGGGTGGCGATGTCCTCGCCGTTGCGGCTGACCGTTGCCTCGCCTTCGACGATGACGAACGCCTCCTTTCCCACGTCGCCCTCGGTGATGAGCACCCGACCCGCCTCCACCGTGATCTCGTCGACCGCCTGGGCGATCGCCGTGAGGTCGTTCGTGCTGCACGTGCTGAAGAGTGGGACGGCGCGCAGGTGATCGAGGTACTCGTCGGCCATGGCGTGGAGCATACGGCGACGACCGACGCGGGGTTGCCCGTCCGGTGCGGGCAGGTGCACAGCGGCGCCCCGGCGAGGCGACCGGCCGGGTGCGGCGCACCCCGGCGAAGGAGGTGTCGACAGGACGGCATACACTGGTTCGTCGGGCATGAGCCCGTTGGGGTTCGCCCAGCATCGCCATCACCAGTAGGAGTTTCGTGGCCAGGCAGAAAGACGACGTCATCGTCACCGAGGGGATCGCCACCGAGGCGCTCCCCAACGGCATGTTCCGTGTCGAGCTCGAGTCGGGGCACCAGGTGCTCGGTCACATCTCGGGCAAGATGCGCCGGGCCCGCATTCGTGTGCTCCCGGGTGACCGGGTCCAGATCGAGGTGTCGGCCTACGACACCTCGCGTGGCCGCCTCACCTACCGCTACAAGTAGCGGAGCGACACAACCCCTCAGGTGGGGGTCCCTTCGGCGGCGGCCAGGAACGCCGGCCACTCGCCACCGCCGTCCAACACCAGGTTGGCGCCGCTGACATAACCGGCCAACGGCGAGGCGAGGTAGAGGCACGCGTCGGCCACGTCGGTGGGCTCGCCCAACCGGCCGAGGGGGATCGTGGCGGCCATTCGGGCGATGCCGTTCTCGTCGTCGTGCAGGTGTGACTGCTCGGTGCGGATGAGCCCCGTGGTGACGCAGTTGATGCGGACCTTGGGTGCCCACTCGACCGCGAGGCTCTGGCTGAGGCCGATGACGCCGGCCGCTGCGGCGCCGTGGACCGCCGTCCCTGGTGAGGGTCGGAGCGCGCTCACACTCGTGATGTTGACGATGGCGCCACCGCCATCTTGTTGCTGCATGACCGCGTTCACCCGCTGGGCGACGTGGATGGCCGCGAGGAGATCGAGGCTCACGATCGACGCCGAGAACCGCGGAGACCCGTCGGCCGCGTCACTGTCGGGAGCACTGCCGGCGCTGTTGACGGCGACGTCGAGGCGGCCCCATCGCTCGGTGACGGTCGTGACGAGAGCGTCGACCTCTTCGGCGTCGCGGACGTCGGCGGCGACGAAGAAGGCCGCGCGACCCTCGACGACGGGCAGGTCGTCGGGCTCGGTCTCCCCGGCGATGGCCACGTCGGCGCCCGCAGCGAGGAATCGCTCGGTGATGCCCCGGCCGATGCCCCGATCGCCGCCGGTCACCAGTGCCACCCGCCCCGTGAAGTCGAGGAGTTCCTTGGGTGCCGTCACGAACGCTGAAACTAGCGGAGGTCGCACCCTCGGCCGTACGGTCTGACGGTCCGTCAGGTCGACAGGTCATGGAGGAACGGTGGGGAACAGCTACGACGTCGATGACGCCGGCATCGCCGAGATCGTCATGGACAACCCGCCCGTGAACGCGCTCACCGTGGCCGGATGGTTCGAGGTGGCTGCGCTGCTGAACCGCGCCAGTGTCGACCCGTCGGTGCGCGTGGTGGTCCTGCGGGCCGAGGGGCGGGGCTTCAACGCCGGGGTCGACATCAAGGAAATGCAGGCGTCCGAGGGCTACGACGCGCTGATCGGTGCCAACCGGGGCTGCTACGCGGCGTTCGCCGCCGTCTACGAGTGTGCGGTGCCGGTGATCGCCGCGGTCAACGGGTTCTGCCTCGGTGGTGGCATCGGCCTCGTGGGCAACGCCGACGTGGTCGTCGCGGCCGACGACGCCACGTTCGGCCTACCGGAGGTCGACCGGGGCGCGCTCGGTGCCGCCACGCACCTGGCCCGGCTGGTGCCGCAGCACAAGATGCGGGCGATGGTCTACACGAGCGCCACCGCCACGGCCGACGAGCTGCACCACTACGGGTCCGTCCTGTCGGTGGTGGCACAGGCCGACCTCCGTGATGCCGCCTTCGTCGTGGCCCGCGACATCGCCGCGAAGAGCCCGACGGTGATCAGGGCCGCGAAGGAATCGCTCAACGGCATCGACCCTGTCGACGTGAAGCGCAGCTACCGCTTCGAGCAGGGGTTCACCTTCGAGCTCAACCTCTCGGGCGTCGCCGACGAGGCCCGCCAGGCCTTCGTCGACAAGCGCGACGCGGACTTCGACCAGTAGCCGGGAAGAGGAACCGTGCCCGACAAGCGCATGACCATCGACGACGTCGTCTCCGAGCTCCGAGACGGCATGACCATCGGCATCGGGGGTTGGGGCTCGCGTCGCAAGCCCATGGCCTTCGTACGGGCAATTCTCCGGTCGTCGCTGAAGGACCTTACGATCGTGTCCTACGGCGGCCCCGACGTGGGTCTCCTGTGCAAGACCGGCCAGGCGCGCAAGGTGGTCTACGGCTTCGTCTCGCTCGACTCGATCGCGCTCGAGCCCCATTTCCGGATCGCCCGGCAGGCCGGCACCGTCGAAGCCGAGGAGTACGACGAGGGCATGTTCCAGTGGGGCCTCCGAGCTGCGTCTCAGCGGGTGTCGTTCCTGCCGACCCGTGCGGGCCTCGGAACCGACCTGCTGGTTTCGAACCCGCGGCTGAAGCTGGTCACCTCGCCCTACGACGACGGCGAGCAGTACGTGGCCATGCCGGCGCTGCCCCTCGACGTCGCGCTGGTCCACATGAACCGGGCCGACCAGGGGGGCAACGCCCAGTTCCTCGGCCCCGACCTGTTCTACGACGACCTGTTCTGCCTCGCCGCCGAGAAGCGCTACGTGTCGTGCGAGCGCATCGTGCCCACCGACGAGTTCTTGAAGGAGGGCTCCATCCACACGCTCCGACTGAACCGGCTGATGGTGGACGGAGTGGTGGAGGCGCCGGGAGGGGCACATTTCACCCTGTGCGCTCCCGACTACGGCCGCGACGAGGCCTTTCAACGGGAGTACGCGGCCACGGCCGCCGACCCCGAGAAGTGGGACGCGTTCAAGGCCACGTACCTCGACGTGGGCGAGGCCGACTACCAGCGAGCGGTGAAGGAGCACGGGCGATGACGACCGACGTCAGCGGGGCCGCCACCGAGTTCACCCGCGGGGAGGTCTGCGTCGTCGCACTCGCCGAGGTGTTCCGGGGCGATGGCGAGATCCTGGGCAACCCCATCGGCAACGTGCCCGTGATCGGTGGCCGCCTCGCCCGGGCGACCTTCGAGCCCGACCTGGTGATGACCGACACCGAGGCCCTGCTCGTGTCCAACACCCTGCCGGTCGGGGTCGCGGTCCCGTTCGAGGACAAGGTGGTCGAGGGGTGGCTGCCGTTCGCCAGCATCTTCGACCTCGCAGTCTGGACCGGCCGCCGCCACATCATCATGGGACCGAGCCAGATCGACCGCACCGGCAACATGAACATCGCGTGCATCGGCGACTGGAAGCGGCCCAAAGCGCAGCTGCTCGGTGTCCGCGGGGCCCCCGGGAACACCATCAACCACACCACCAGCTACTGGGTGCCCAACCACTCCACCCGGTCGTTCGTGGCACAGGTCGACTACGTCTCGGGCGTGGGCTACGAGCGGGCGGGCCGACTCCCCGGCGAGTCGGCCCGCTTCCACGAGATCCGACGCGTGGTCAGCAACCTCGGGGTGCTCGACTTCGACACCCCTGACCACGCCATGCGGCTGCGTTCGGTGCACCCCGGCGTCACCGTCGACGAGGTGGTCGAGGCCACCGGGTTCGAACTGGTGATCCCCGACGAGGTGCCCGAGTCGCGGGCTCCCACCCTCGAGGAGCAGCGACTGATCCGCGAGGTGATCGACCCGCACGGCTTCCTCGCCAAAGAGGTGAAGGAACCCGCATGAGCGGCGCCTTGCACACCGGGTTCTGCGACCTGGTTGGGGTGCAGTACCCCATCGTGCAGACCGGTATGGGATGGGTCGCCGGCCCTCGGCTGGTGGCCGCGTCGGCAAACGCCGGCATCCTCGGCATCCTGGCCGCCGCCACCATGGACTACGCGCAGCTGGAGGCGGCCGTCCGCGAGGTCAAGGAGCACACCGACAAGCCCTTCGGCGTGAACCTGCGTGCCGACGCTCCCGACGCGGGCGAGCGCATCGACCTCCTGATCCGCGAGAAGGTGAGGGTCGGGTCGTTCGCCCTCGCCCCCAAGCCGGACCTGATCGCCAAGCTCAAGGATGCCGGTGTGGTGGTGATGCCGTCGATCGGCGCGAAGCGCCACGCCGAGAAGGTGGCCGAATGGGGCGTCGACGCGGTGCTGGTCCAGGGCGGCGAGGGTGGGGGCCACACCGGGGACGTGCCCACCAGCCTGCTCCTGCCGCAGGTGGTCGATGCCGTCGACCTGCCGGTGATCGCCGCCGGCGGCTACTTCGACGGCAGGGGCCTCGTGGCTGCGCTGGCGTATGGCGCATCCGGTATCGCCATGGGCACCCGCTTCCTGCTCACGTCGGACTCGCCCGTGGGCGATGCCGTCAAGCAGATCTACCTGGGCAAGTCGGTGAACGACACGCTGCGCACCACCCAGGTGGACGGCGTGCCCCACCGCGTGCTTCGCACCGACTTCACCGAGCAGCTCGACCAGACGGGCCCGGTGACGAGCCTGCCCCGTGCGGTGCGCAACGCGCTGCGCTTCAAGAAGCTGTCGGGCACGCCCTGGCCCCAGATCATTCGCGAAGGCGTGGCCATGCGACGTTCGGCGGAGCTGTCCTGGAGCCAGGTGATCATGGCCGCCAACACACCGATGCTGCTGAAGGCGTCAATGGTCGACGGTCGCCCCGACCTCGGGGTGATGTCGAGCGGCCAGGTGGTGGGCCTCATCGACGACCTGCCCACCGTGGCCGAGCTCGTCGAGCGCATCATGGGTGATGCACGGGCCGGCCTCGACCGGCTGTGCGCCTAGCTGCCCCTCGCCGTCTCGGGCAGGGTTGGGCCGTCAGCCCTCCGGCAGGTCCCAGCGAAGCCGATGGTGGAGGCACCGGAGGACGCCGTCGATGAGCACCTCGAGGTCGAGTTCGCCGCGGCCCGTGAGGAAGTCGAGGACCTGACCGAGGTCGGCGAGGTACTGGACCAGCACGGCGCGGGGCATCAGGATCACTTGCGGGCGGTCCGCCATGACCGGGGCGGTGGGGCGGCTCGCACGGCATCGACGTGCATGTGGCGCGCACCGGCGATGGTTCAGGGAAGCACGACACGGTGCGGTCGCGCCTCGGGGTTCGACCCCCGATGCCTTTGGCGCCTGGTCGCCATGTTCGTTTCCCCCGCGCTTGTGCATGCCCCGACTCCCTCTGTCCGCTGTTGGAAACCGAGAACATAGAAGGTATTAGGTGGAAGGTCAATGGTCGTCCGGCCTAGGGTGGGGCCGTGTCTGGTGCGGCGAATCGCCGGAAGCGCTCGAGTGCCGAGGAGGGCCGGCGGCTGCTCCTCGACGCGGGGCGGGAACTGGCCCACGAGCAGCCTGCGGGCTGGCCGCTCGCGCACATCCGGCTCACGGACGTCGCGCAACGGGCCGGGGTGACCGCCGGTGCGCTCTATCACTACTGGGACACGCAGGAGGACTACCGCGACGACCTCCTGGACGACCTCCTGTCGCCCGAGCGATTCCCGCCGCCGGCCACGGTGTCCGAGTTGCTCTCGGCCATGGAGGAAGAGGGGGCGCCGATCGAGGAGCTGGTGCGCCTCGGCACCGAAGCCGAGTTCCGAGCGCTGGAGGACAGCCCCGACCTCCGCGTGCTGATGGCGATGTGGGCGGCGAACGACCCCACAGTGAACCGGCGCATCGCGGTGCAGTACGGGGCGTCTGGCGACCGGTGGGCTGGGTTCTACGAGGCGACCTGCCGGTACTACGGGCTGGAGATCCGGCCACCGTTCACGGTAGAGATGGTGGCCACCATCCTTGCCGCGTTGACCGACGGGCTGGTCGTGCGGGCGTCGGTCGATCCCGACGCGGTACCCCGCACGCTGCCGCAGGTGGTCGAGTCGGGCGAGACGCTGCCCTGGGGGCTGCTCGGCTGTGCGCTGCTGGCCTTCCTCTCGACGTTGAGTCGACCGGTGGGAAGCGACGAAGACCTCTGGGGACTCATCGACCGGCTGCGCTCGTGCGCGTCCGGGCAGGACGACCGGTTGCCACCGGACGAGCCCTGAGTCAGTCGAGCCGCTCGATGATCGTGACGTTGGCCTGGCCGCCGCCCTCGCACATGGTCTGAAGGCCGTAGCGGCCGCCGGTGCGCTCGAGCTCGCAGAGCAGGGTGGTCATCAACCGAACGCCGGTGGCGCCGAGGGGGTGGCCGAGGGCGATGGCGCCCCCGTTCACGTTCACCTTGGACAGATCGGCCCCGGTCTCCTTCTGCCAGGCCAGCACCACCGAGGCGAACGCCTCGTTGATCTCGACCAGGTCGATCTGGTCGAGGGTCATGCCCGCCTTCGCGAGGGCGTACTCCGTGGCCGGGATGGGCGCCGAGAGCATGAAGACGGGGTCGCCGCCACGGCACGACAGGTGGTGGATGCGGGCCCGCGGCTCGAGACCGTGCTCGGCGACCGCCCTCTCGGACGCCACGAGCATGGCGGTGGCGGCATCGGAGATCTGGCTCGACACCGCGGCGGTGAGGCGGCCACCGTCGACGAGCGTCTTCAGCCCGGCCATCTTCTCGAGCGAGGTCCCGCGGCGCGGGCCCTCGTCGGTGCTGATGTCGCCGTAGGGCAGGATCTCGCGCTCGAAGCGGCCCTCGTCGATGGCCTGCAAGGCTCGGCGGTGGCTCTCGAGAGCGAAGGCCTCCATGTCCTCGCGGGTCACGTCCCACTTCTCGGCGATGAGCTCGGCCCCCCGGAACTGGCTGATCTCCTGGTCGCCGTAGCGCCGGGTCCAGCCTTCGGAGCCCGAGAACGGGTCGGTGAACCCGAACTGCTCGGCCACCGTCATGGCCGAGGCGATGGGGATCATCGACATGTTCTGCACGCCGCCCGCCATGATCAGGTCGTTGGTCCCGCTCATCACGGCCTGGGCCGCGAAGTGCACGGCCTGCTGCGACGACCCGCACTGGCGGTCGATGGTCGTGCCGGGGATCTCCTCGGGGAGACCCGCCGCCAGCCATGCCGTCCGGGCGATGTCGCCCGCCTGGGGGCCGATGGCGTCGACGCAGCCGAAGTAGACGTCCTCGACCGCAGCAGGGTCCACGTCGTTGCGTTCGACGATGCCCGCCAACACGTGCGCACCGAGGTCGGCCGGGTGGGCCTGGCTGAGCCCCCCTCCCCGTCGGCCCACGGGGGTCCGTACTGCGTCGATGATGTAGGCCTCAGTCATCTGGTTCTCTCCAAGGTCGGGGATCTCGCGTGTCGGGTCTCGTTCTCGACGCAGCAACTGTCGTTGTCGGGGAGCGGTCGCGTCGAGCCCGCCAGGCGCGGGTGGGGTGGGGGCTAGCGGGTGACGATGACGGACGAGCCGTGGCCGAAGAGGCCCTGGTTCACCGTGATGCCCACCTTGGCGTCGTCCACCTGGCGACCGGCCGCCATGCCGCGGAGCTGCCACGTGAGCTCGCACACCTGGGCGATGGCCTGTGCGGGCACGGCCTCGCCGAAGCAGGCCAGGCCGCCGCTGGGGTTCACGGGTACCCGCCCGCCGAGCGTGGTGTCGCCGTCGTTGAGCAGGCGCTCCGCCTCCCCCTCCTTGCAGAGCCCCAGGTTCTCATACCAGTCGAGCTCGAGGGCGGAGGACAGGTCGTACACCTCGGCGAGGTCGACGTCGTCGGGGCCGATGCCGGCCTCCTCGTAGGCCGCGGCGCTGATCGCGTCGCGGAACGCCAGGGTGGGTGGGGCGGCGACGGCCGACGAGTCGGTGGCGAAGTTGGGCATCTCGATCACCGTGTTCGGGTAGGTCGGCGTGACCGTGGAGACCGCCGCCACCTTCACGAAGTCCGTGGCGTGGCGCCGGGCGAAGTCGAGGCTCGAGACGACGAGGGCGGCCCCGCCGTCGCTCGTCGCGCAGATGTCGAGCAGGTGGAGCGGGTCGGCCACCATGGGTGACGCCAACACCTCGTCCTCGGTGACCGCCTTGCGGAACCGGGCGTTGGGGTTCGACAGGCCGTGGCCGGCGTTCTTCACCTTCACCTTGGCGAAATCAGCGGGCGTGGCGCCGTAGAGCGCCATGCGGCGGCGGGCGTAGAGGGCGAAGTAGGTGGGGTTCGTGGCGCCCAGCAGGCGGAAGCGCAGCCAGTCCGGGTCGGTCTGACGCTCGCCCTTGTTGGGGGCCAGGAAGCCCTTGGGCGTCGTGTCGGCGCCCACCACGAGGGCCACGTCGCACAGGCCGGCCAGGATCTGGGCCCGGGCGATGTTCAGCGCGGTGGCGCCGGACGCGCAGGCCGCGTAGCAGCTCGAGACCCTGGCGCCTGTCCAGCCGAGGGCCTGGGCGAAGGTCGCGCCGGCCACGTAGCCCGGGTAGCCGTTGCGCATCGTGTCGGCGCCCGACACGTACTGGATGTCCTGCCAGTCGAGGCCGGCGTCGGCGAGGGCGTCGCGGGCCGCCGCGATGCCGTACTCCACGAAGTTGCGGCCCCACTTGCCCCACGGGTGCATGCCTGCACCCAGCACCGCGATCTCACCCGGCT
>CXWK01021324.1_pt1 | contig 13717 bp, 15 predicted proteins | sample 590851 | NCBI WGS metagenome assembly CXWK01 (sample SAMEA3498364, study PRJEB10139) | wastewater metagenome | biome: wastewater treatment plant; material: activated sludge | place: Denmark | collected 2014-08-01
GACGGCTATCGCCTCGTCGGCTCGAAGATGTGGATTTCCAACGCGCCGATCGCCGACGTGTTCGTGGTCTGGGCGAAGTCGGAAGCGCATGGCGGCGAAATTCGCGGCTTCGTGCTGGAAAAGGGCATGAAGGGCCTGTCGGCGCCGAAGATCGGCGGCAAGCTGTCGCTGCGCGCCTCGATCACCGGCGAGATCGTGATGGACGGCGTCGTCGTGCCGGAAAGCGCGCTGCTGCCGAACGTGTCGGGCCTGAAAGGTCCGTTCGGCTGCCTCAACCGCGCCCGCTACGGCATTTCCTGGGGCGCGATGGGCGCGGCCGAGGATTGCTGGCGGCGCGCGCGCCAGTACACGCTCGACCGCAAGCAGTTCAAGCGGCCGCTCGCCGCCACGCAGCTCGTGCAGAAGAAGCTGGCGGACATGCAGACCGAAATCTCATTGGGCCTGCAGGCCAGCTTGCGCGTCGGCCGGCTGATGGACGAGCACCGCGAGGCGCCGGAGATGATCTCGATCGTCAAGCGCAACAATTGCGGCAAGGCGCTCGACATCGCGCGTCAGGCGCGCGACATGCACGGCGGCAACGGCATCCAGGTCGAGTATCACGTGATGCGCCACGCGCAGAACCTGGAGACGGTGAACACCTACGAGGGCACGCACGACGTCCACGCGCTGATTCTCGGCCGCGCGATCACGGGGTTGCAGGCGTTCTTCTGATCCACGCTCGACGGATGCGAAGAGCCCCCTTCGCTCGGGACGCGACGGGGGGACCTTCATTGAGGTCCGCTGTAGCGGACTCTACCGCGTCATGCGCCCTGCTGCTGCTCGCGACGCTCTTCCGCTTCGGCCAGAGCGCGCTGCGCTTCCGGGCTCAGGACCTTCGGCGCGGGGGCTGGCTGCGGCGCGGGGCCGTCGCGCCCGGTGACGGCCGTGCGCACGAACCGCCACAACGCATCGATCTCCCAGACGATCTGCATCGCCTTCAGCAAGAAACCAAGCACATGTCCGAGAAATTCGAGCATCCTGCGCCCCACCCTCGGCGCGCAGGATGGCGCCGTCGCGCGCGGGGCGCGGTGCGGAGCAGCACGCAGGGTCTCCCCGTCGCAATCTTTCCGCGCCATGGCCGGGCAATAGCCGTCGTCAGACGGCGTCGCTCCGCCGTCGACGCCTTCCTCGCGACGCGCGTTCCGTGAAGTCCGCAATGCCGGACTTCGCCGGATGCGACAAAGCGATCCATTTCCTGACGCCACCGCCACGTCGCGCGCGCCGTCGCTTCCGAACCCCACGGTCGATGGATTGCCGCGTCGGCCCTCCGGGCCTGCTCGCAATGACGGGTTGCGACCGTTCTGAGACGTTGGCGAACTCGGGCGCGGTACCTCCCCGCGTGCGGGGAGGTCGACTCGTTCGCGAAGCGGACGAGCGGGTGGGGATCGCCGGGCGGCGTATCCGGCGTTGCCGTTTCTCCGGCGCCGGACCCCACCCGTCGCGCCCGCAAGTCGGGCTTGCCCGACTTGCGCATAGATGCCGAAGTCGGCAACAGCCGACTTCGGTGCGCGACACCCTCCCCGCAAGCGGGGAGGGAGGCCGAAGCCCGGGCATGGCGAGCCCGCGGCGCCTCAGCCTCACGCCCCGATCACTTCCGCCCCGTTCTTTCCCATCAGAAATCCGTGCGAAAATTTCGCGCCCGGCGCATTCGTCGCCAGCCGCGCCATCGCCCCGGCGCCGTCGGTCGCGCCGTCCGCCCGTGCCCGAAAAACGCGGCACACTTCCACGAAATTTCCGGAGTGCGGCGACAGGCGCAGCGACGTCACGCCGGCCTCGCGCAGCGCATCGACGTCGCCGGCGAGATTGGCGTAGTTGAACGACATGGTCTGCACGCCGTTGACGGCGAGGAACGCCTGGCCGTCGAGCGTGTCGACTTCGAGCCCGTCGGCGTCCTCGGCGCAGACGAACTGGCAGGAATCCTTGGTCAGATTGTGGGCGCGGGCGTGGTAGCAGCGGCCGGACATGGCGAGCGGGACGCGGCCGTAGGCCCAGACTTCGACATCGACTTTTTCGCGCACGCCGGCGGCGGCGATGGTGGCGACGCTGGCGAACGGCAGCTCCGGCGGCAGGCAGATCGCGGCCGCGCCCTTGCGGCCTAAGAATTCCAGCGTCGCCTCGTTGTAGACGTTGACGAGCGGCCCGACCTCGAAGCCCGGTTTCGCCCAGGCGAGCGCGGTCAGATCGTCGATCTGCACCGGCAGTTCGCCGGCCTCGAACATTTCTCGCGCGGCGCGTCTCTCGCGCGACAGGGTGAGCAGGCCGAGCGAGGCGAGCACGACCTTCTTGCCGCCGCGCTGCAGGCGCTCGACCACGGCGGGAATGCGATCCTCGTAGAACGGCGTGCGCTTGGAGCAGACGGTTTCGCCGACGACGACCTTGTCGACCGGCGCTTCGTCGGCGACGCGCGCATAGAAATCGGACCATGCGTCTGCGGACCAGTTGAAAAGGTTCGGACCGACGGTGAGTTTCATGCGGAGAACCCGGCTGACGACACGTGCGCCCTACCTCCCCTTGATGGGGAGGTCGGATCGGGCGCGGCGAGAGCCGCGCGCAATCCGGGTGGGGTGGGAGTGGAACGGACCCCATTCCCGGCGCTGTGCGCCGGACCCTCCCCGTGAAGGGGAGGGAATGGCGCGTCGCTGGTGGCTAAGAACGTCACCGCCACGTCTTCCTGTAGGCGCCGGCCGTCGTCTGCTGGCCTTCGGTCAGGCTGCGCAGGTCGTTGGCCGGCATCGGGCGACCGGCGACCCAGGCGTCCACAGCCTTGCGGAAAGCGCTCACGACGGCCTGCGTATAGGCGCGGCTGCGCTGGCGGCCCTCGATCTTCAGCGCGACGACGCCGGCTTCCGCGAATTGCGGAATGAGCGAGGCGGCGTCGAGGCTGACCGGGTCTTCGAACACGTGGCCGACGTGATCGCCGGTCCTGAAGCAGCCCTTGCACAAGGTCGGGTAGGGCGCCGGCGCATTCTTCGGCGAACGGTGGATGGTGAAGCCGCCGAGCCGCGACACGAGATCGCCGCCTTCCTCCCGATATTCGACGTCGCTCGCAGGCGAGCAGGCGCCGTTCATGTTCGGCGACTTGCCGGTGGCGTAGGACGACAGCGAACAGCGGCCTTCCGCCATCACGCACAGGCCGCCGAAGATGAAGACTTCCGTCTCCACCTGGGTCTCGCGGTTGATGGCGGCGATTTCCTGCACGGTCAGAACGCGCGGCAGCACGACGCGCTTCACGCCGAATTCGCGCGCGTAGAAATTGATCGCGTCGGCATTGGCGGCGGCGGCCTGCACCGACACGTGCAGCCGCAGCTTCGGATGATTTTGCGCGGCGTGCGCGAGCAGGCCGAGATCGGCGAGGATGACGGCGTCGGCGCCGCAGCTTTCCGCGTCGGCCACGGCGCCGTGCCACAAGGCCTGCGCGCCGGCGCGCGGAAAGGTGTTGATCGCGACCAGCACCCTGGCGCCGCGCTTGTGCGCATAGGCGACGCCCGCGCGCATTTCCTCGCGCGAAAAATTCAGGCCGGGAAAATTGCGGGCGTTGGTCTCGTCGGCGAAGCCGCAATAGATCGTGTGCGCGCCGGCGTCGACCGCCGTGCGCAGCGCCGCCGGCGTGCCGGCCGGGCAGACGAGTTCGAGTTTGCGCGCCGCCGTCACAGATGCGGCCCCGTGGCGCGCGACAGCGCGACGCCGCTCAGCCGCTCGACCACCGGCAGCACGCGCCGCAGCGGCGGATCCACGAACGGCCGGAACGGGCCGAGCAGTTCGGCCGCTTCGGTCGGCAGGTCGATTTCGGAATCGTCGATGGCGTTGCGCAGCGCGAGCACGGCCTCGGTGTCTCCCTCCACCACGATGTCGCGCGAAAAGAACAGCGCATCGCCGTCATAGGCGCCGTGCACGAGGCCGAGCAGCGCCGACAGGCGGCCGGCGATGCGCGCATCCCATGTCGTCGCGGTTCCGCGTCGGAACACGTCGAGGCGCGGCGCGTCGAGGCGCGGGCGCAGCACGAAGATCAGCGGCAGGTCGACGGCGTCGATGACGAAGGTCTTTTCGGCCTGCGCGCCGAGGCGGCGGAACAGGCCGGGATGCCGGCGCGCGATGCTCGCGACGAAGCGGCGGCTCGCCAGCGCCAGCGGCGCGAGCGGCAGGAATTCCATCGCCCGCGCGCCCAGGGACGGGAAGCGCGGGAATTCGGGCGGCGACATGAACGGTCCTCGCAGGGGCTGCGCCACTTCGACCGAGCGCCGAGCCGCGGTCCTTGTCCAAAGTCAAACGGAAGCTTCGGCCGACGGCGTATGGACGCGCGATGGCTCTCCGCGACCTGCCGCCCTTCGCCGACCTGCGCGCCTTTCTAGACCATCTGGCGCGCGACACCGATCTGAAGCGGGTCGAGGCGCCGGTCGATCTCGTCCACGAGATGACCGAGGTTCACCGGCGCGTCCTGATCGCGGGCGGGCCGGCGCTGCGCTTCGACAACGCCACGAACGGTGGCGCGCGCGCCGCCATGCCCGTGGTGACCAACCTGTTCGGCACGCGACGGCGCGTCGCGGCGGGGCTCGGGGTGAAACCGGAGCGGGTCGCCGAACTCGGCGAGATGCTGGCGGCCTTGCGCGAACCGGCGCCGGTCGACGGGCTGAAGGACGCCTTGTCGCGCTGGCCGATGGTGCGCGCAGCGCTGGCGACCCGGCCCAACGTCGTATCCCGCCCGCCGTGCCAGGAAATACGGCTCACCGGCGCGGACGTCGATCTCGGCCGCCTGCCGGTGCAGACCTGCTGGCCGGGGGAACCGGCGCCGCTCATCACCTGGCCGCTGGTCATCACGCGGCCGCCCGACACGGCCGACGACGACACGGCGCACGTGAACGTCGGCGTCTACCGGATGCAGGTTCTGGACAGGGACCGGGCGATCCTGCGCTGGCTGCATCATCGCGGTGGGGCGGCGCATCACCGGGCCTGGGCGGCGCGCGGGCAGGACATGCCGGTCGCCGTCGCCATCGGCGCCGATCCGGCGACGATTCTTTCCGCCGTCCTGCCCCTTCCGGAGACTCTTTCGGAACTGCGCTTCTCCGGCGTGCTGCGTGGCGAGCGTCCGCGGCTCGCGCCGGCGGCGACCGTGCCGCTGATGGTTCCGGCCGACGCCGAGATCGTGCTCGAAGGCTGGGCGTCGGCGACGGAAACGACGCCCGAAGGCCCCTACGGCGACCACACCGGCTATTACAATTCCGTCGAGCCGTTTCCGGTCATGCGCCTGACCGCGATCACGATGCGGCGCGACCCGCTCTATCTCTCGACCTTCACCGGACGGCCGCCGGACGAGCCGTCGGTGATCGGCTCCGTGTTCAACGATCTCGCCCTGCCGATGATCCGCCGGCAGATTCCGGAGATCGCCGACGTCTACCTGCCGCCGGAAGCCTGTTCGTATCGCGCCGCCGTCGTCTCGATCCGCAAGCGCTACCCGGGCCAGGCGCGCCGGGCGATGATGGCGCTGTGGGGGATGTTGCCGCAGTTCAACTACACGAAGGTGGTGGTGGTGGTGGACGACGACATCGACGTGCGCAGCTTCGCCGACGTGGCCTGGGCCGTGTCGACGCGTATGGACCCGTCGCGCGACCTCGTCGTGCTCGACAACACGCCGATCGACTACCTCGACTTCGCCTCGCCGCTGTCCGGGCTCGGCGGCAAGCTCGGCATCGACGCCACGAACAAGATCGGCGCGGAAACGCAGCGCGAATGGGGCAAGGTGCTGGGCATGTCGCAGGACGTTCGGGCGCGCGTGGACAAGCTCTGGCCGAAACTGTTCGGAACGAGCTGAAGCCCCGAGTCGAAACGAAGCGCTCCTGCGCCGCAAGCGCCTGAAATCGCTGCAATTTACTGCCATGCAGCAAAAGCGCTTGCGGAAATTGGTTGGCGGGGCCATCTTCACCAGCAATGACGAACACTCAGGAAAACGTTCTCATCGAGGCCCTCAAGAAAGTGGATGCGCTCGGCGACGTCGCCCCCGCCCACGTTCAGGACCCGATGACCATGGTGCTCCGTCAGCGCGCCATCCAGGACGACCTCATGCGCTGGGACGACAGCCGCGGCCGCTACGTGCTGACGGGCACGGGGCGCAGCCGCATCACCGCGCGCCTGCGCGGGCCGGGCGCCGTGATCCGCTTCCGTCGCCGCGACGAGTCGGAAACGACCCTCCGCAAGCCGGACCAGGCTTCGTAAGCTTATCTTGTCCGACGATCTCGATTTCGGCGCGGCTCTGCACTAGGCTGCGCCCGAAGCGGCGCGCCCGAAGGTCGCCGTCACGAAATCGAGGAGCGTCCTTCATGAAGACCCGCATCACCGAAATGCTCGGCGTCCAGCATCCGATCGTGCAAGGCGGCATGCATTACGTCGGCCTCGCGCCGCTGGCCGCCGCCGTCTCCAACGCGGGCGGGCTCGGCATCATCACGGCGCTGACGCTCGGCACGCCCGAGAAGCTCGACGCCGAGATCAAGAAGTGCCGGCAGATGACGGACAAGCCGTTCGGCGTGAACCTGACCTTCCTGCCGGTCGTCAACTCGCCCGATTATCCCGGCCTCGTTCGCGTCATCATAGAGAACGGCATCAAGGCGGTGGAGACGGCGGGCAACAACCCGTCGCAGGTCATGCCGTTCTTCAAGCAGGCCGGCGTCAAGGTCATCCACAAGTGCACCTCGGTCCGCCATGCGCTGAAGGCGGAAGCGATCGGCTGCGACGCGGTGAGCGTCGACGGCTTCGAATGCGGCGGCCATCCCGGCGAAGACGACGTGCCGAACATGATCCTGCTGCCGCGCGCGGCAGACGAACTCAAGATTCCCTTCATCGCATCCGGCGGCATGGCCGACGGGCGTTCGCTCGTCGCGGCGATGGCGATGGGCGCGGAAGGCATGAACATGGGCACGCGCTTCATCTGCACCAAGGAAGCGCCCGTGCACGAGAACGTAAAGCAGGCGATCATCAACGCCAGCGAACTCGACACGCGCCTCGTGATGCGTCCGCTGCGCAACACCGAGCGCGTGCTGCGCAATCCGGCGGTCGATCGCGTGCTCGCCAAGGAGAAGGAGCTCGGCGCCAACATCAAGTTCGAGGACATCATCCAGGAAGTCGCCGGCGTCTACCCGAAGGTGATGCAGACCGGCGACATGGATGTCGGCGCGTGGTCGTGCGGCATGGTCGCGGGGCTGATCCACGACATTCCGACCTGCAAGGAACTGATCGACCGGATCATGGCGGAAGCGGAAGCGATCATCCGCAAGCGCCTCGAAGGCTTCCTGGCGGCCTGACCCGACATGTCGCTGCTCCTGATCGAGAAGACCGGGCCGGTCGCCGTCGTCACGCTCAACCGGACCGACGCCATGAACGCGCTGTCGCGCGCGCTGCGCGCCGAGCTTGACGCCGCCATCCGCAAGCTTGCGGCGGACGACAGCGTCGAGGTGCTGATCCTGACCGGCGCGGGCTCGCGCGCCTTCACCGCCGGGCTCGACCTGAAGGAACTCGGCAGCACGGCCGGCGCGCTCGGCGACGCCAACGCGACAGGCGCAGCGCAGAACCCGGTGCTCGCGATCCAGCAATGCCCGAAGCCGGTGATCGGGGCCATCAACGGCGTCGCCATCACCGGCGGCTTCGAACTGGCGCTCGCCTGCGACGTGCTGATCGCCTCGACCAACGCGCGCTTCGCCGACACGCACGGTCGCGTCGGCATCATGCCGGGCTGGGGCCTGTCGCAGAAACTGTCGCGCGCGATCGGCGTCTATCGCGCCAAGGAACTGTCGCTGACCGGCAATTTCCTCGACGCGCAGACGGCATGCGACTGGGGTCTCGTCAACCGCGTCGTCACGCCGGACGAACTGATGCCCGCGGCGATGAAGCTTGCGCAGGACATGACGTCCATCCCGAACGACATGCTCTGCCTCTACAAGTCGATCATCGACGAAGGCTATGCGGCAACGCTCGGCGAAGGTCTCGAGATCGAGCACAAGAGGTCGCGCGCCAATAACAGCGCGGTGACGCCCGACGCCGTCGAAAAGCGGCGCGCCGGGATTCAGGCGCGAGGGCGAACGCAGGCGTGAGGCCTTCCGGACTGGCGCGGCGATCGGGCTGCGCCGGGCCAAATCAGAAAAATTACGCTCGCTCGAAAGCGCCGCTGCAACCAGCGGCGGGGTTTCCGTGTTGTCGCATCCAATGGGACGCTGGCAACGAAGCGTCCGTGCAACCTCGGTGGAGGACTGGATGCAGGCGAAATCGACGTTAACGGTGTTGGCGGCCACGGCGTTCATCGCGTTTTCGGTCGCAGTTCCTGCGCAGGCGCAGATGTTCCGGAACGGCGGCTTTCACACGGTGGGGCGACATCTCGTGGCGCCGGCGCCGGTCGAAAGCGTGTTCGATACGGCGCCCGTCGCGGCCGCCGGCCCGCCTCCGTTCGACGTCTACGCGGACGTGACCGCGGTTGACCCGAACTACGGATGGGGCGGTCCCGGCTTCGGCCGGTCGGACTATGCGCCGCATACGTGGCGCGCCGCAGCGCATCGGCACGACAGGATAACGATCCGCGCGAACGCGCGCCCCCGCTAGCCTTTCATCACCTTCTCGATGTCGCCGCGCAGGCTCTCCGGCGAATCCGTCGGGGCGTAACGCGCGACGACATCGCCTTCGCGGTCGATCAGGAATTTCGTGAAATTCCATTTGATCGATTCCAGCCCGAGCAGGCCCGGCATGGTCTTCTTAAGCCACGCGAACAACGGATGCGCCTTTGGCCCGTTGACGTCGATCTTGGCGAACATCGGAAAACTGACGTCGTAGGTCAGCGAGCAGAAGTTTTTGATCTCCTCCGCATTCCCCGGCTCCTGCGCGCCGAACTGGTTGCATGGAAAGCCCAGGACAGCGAAGCCGCGCGCGCCGTAATCTTGGTGGAGTTTCTCGAGCCCGGCGTATTGCGGCGTGAAGCCGCATTTGCTGGCCGTGTTGACGACCAGCAGAGCCTTGCCCTCGTAGTCGGACAGCTTCACCGGCTTGCCGTCCAGCCCCTCGGCCGTGAAATCGTAGGCATTGGTCATGGCTGCATCCTTATGCGGCGGCGCGCGCTTCGACATGCGTTGCTATGTCTGCCAGCAGCGCCTGCCATCCCTGCTCCATCTGCGCCGTCCAGTCGGCGCCGACCACGTCGCGAACGCAATGCGCGATCACACCGAAGAAACGTGCGAACGCATCCGGCGGCATGTCGTAGGCTTCGTGATTGATCGCTTCCGCCAGCACCGTGTTCGGGCCGTAGAGCCGGTCGCCGCAGAAATCGAGGATCGTCTCGAGGGCGCGCGCCAGCATCTCGCCCTGGACCAGTCGCGGCTCTTTCCGGAAGAGGGATCGAAGCTCCGGCATTTCGGCGAACAGCCGCGCATAGACGGCGGGAGCGAGGTCCTCGCAACGCTCGGCCGCAATCTCGAGGCTGCGCGAGACGGGATCGTCTGTCATTCGGTCCTGGCTCCGGTATGCGCTGCGAAGGCGGTTATTCTGTTCCGGGAGCATAGGCGGGCGGCCTGCGACTTGGCTAGAGTGTCCCCATGCGCGCCGGGACAGAGCGCGGACGGGAGAGACGCGGATGGCCTGGACGGCTGAACTCAACGAACTGAAGAAGCGCACCGAACTGGCGCTGCGCATGGGCGGGCCGGAGCGCGTCAAGCGCCAGCACGACGGCGGCCGCCTCACCATCCGCGAACGTGTCGAGAAGCTGACGGACGGCGAAAGCTTTCGCGAGATCGGTACGATCTCGGGCGTCGCAGACTACGACGAGCACGGTGAACTCACGGACTTCACCGCTGCCAATTGCGTGTTCGGCCGCGCCCGCATCGAAGGGCGGCCGGTCGTGGTCGTCGGCGACGATTTCACGGTGCGCGGCGGCTCGGCCGACGCGTCCATCCGCGAAAAACCGATGATGGCTGAGGAAATGGCGCGCGACTTCCGCCTGCCGATCATCCGCATCATCGAAGGCTCCGGCGGCGGCGGCTCGGTCAAGACGATCGAGACCAAGGGCCGCGCCAATTTGCCGGGACAGGTCGGCGAAACGCGCGCCTATCACCTGATGACCGACAATCTCGGCCATGTGCCGGTGGTCGGCCTCGGCCTCGGCTCGGTCGCGGGCCTCGGCGCGGCGCGGCTCGCCTCGACGCATTACTCGGTGATGACGAAGAACTCGGCGATGTTCGTCGCCGGGCCGCCGGTGGTGTCGCGGCTCGGACAGGAGGTTGGCAAGCAGGATCTCGGCGGCTGGGAAATCCAGACGCGCTCGGGCGCGATCGACCATGCCGTCGACACGGAGGAAGAAGCCTTCGCCTGCGCGCGAAAATTCCTGTCCTACCTGCCCGCGTCGGTCCATGAACTGCCGCCGGTCGTGGCGGCGACCGACGGCGCCGACCGCTCCTGCGAAACCCTGATGAAGGCCGTGCCGCGCAATCTCAGGCAAGTCTACAAGATGCGGCCGATCATCGAGACGGTGGTCGATCACGGCTCGTTCTTCGAAATGGGCCAGATGTACGGGCGCTCGATCATTACCGGCTTCGCGCGGCTCGACGGCAAGCCGATCGCGCTGCTCGCCAGCGACCCCTATCACTACGGCGGCGCGTGGACGTCGGAGGCCTGCCAGAAGATCGTGCGCTTCGTCGACATGGCTCAGACGTTCCACCTGCCGGCGGTCTATCTCTGCGATTGCCCCGGCTTCATGATCGGCAAGCAGGCCGAGGAAGCGGCGACGATCCGCCACGGCGTGCGCGCCATGGCAGCGCTCAACCAGACGACGATCCCGTGGTGCACGATCATCGTGCGCAACTGCTTCGGCGTCGCCGGCGCCGCGAACCAGCCGGGCGGACGCCTGTCGTTGCGCTACGCCTGGCTGTCGGCGCGCTGGGGCTCGCTGCCGCTCGAAGGCGGCATCGAGGCGGCCTATCGCGCCGAGATCGACGCCGCCGACGACAAGAAGGCCAAGCTCGCGGAAATCGAGGACCGCCTCAACAAGCTGCGCTCGCCGTTCCGCACGGCGGAGAAGTTCTGGGTCGAGGAGATCATCGACCCCCGCGAGACCCGCAAGCTGCTCTGTGATTTCGCAAACCTCGCGCAGCGGACGCTGACGCCTGGCAAGGCGGCGGCGTCGATGCGCCCGTAAGGGACGCGTTCGTCACCGGTTTGTGACTGGAACGTGTTCGGGGCTTCGATCATCCCTTTCGTGACGGCGACGACCGCCGCACGAAAGGGATGACGCAATGATTTCACGCCGCACGATTTTCGTCGCCTCGTTCGCCTTCGCCGCGCTGGCGACGACCGTAGCGCGGGCCGCCGAGCAGAAGGCCTACAACGCCGCGGCGTTCGACGCGGCGCAGAAGGCCGGCAAGCCGATCTTGGTCGTGGTCCACGCGTCGTGGTGCCCGACCTGCAAGGCGCAGGCGCCGATCTTGTCGAAGATCGAGCAGGAGCCGCGCTACAAGGACCTCGTCGTGTTTCGCGTCGACTTCGACGCGCAGAAGGACGTGCTCAAGCACTTCGACGCGCGGATGCAGAGCACGCTAATCGCCTACAAGGGCGCGACGGAAACGGCGCGCTCGGTCGGCGATACGAACGCGGCGAGCATCGCTGCGCTTGTCGCCAAGTCGCTCTGAGCTACCGATGTCCGCCGCCGCCTTCGGCCTCGCCTTCCTTGCCGGCGCGCTGTCGATCTTGTCGCCCTGCGTGCTGCCGCTCGCTCCGCTCGTTCTGGGCGCAGCGGCGGGCGAGCACCGCGCCGGACCGCTGGCGTTCGCCGGCGGCGTCGCGCTGTCGTTCACGACAATCGGGCTGTTCGTGGCGATAATCGGCTTTGCCGTCGGGCTCGACGGCGAGGCGTTCCGCCTTGCGGCGGCGGTCGTGATGATCGCGCTCGGTCTGCTGCTCGCAGCGCCGCCGCTGCAGGTGCGGCTGGCCGCGGCGGGCGGCCCGGTCAGCAACTGGGTCGAAAGCCGCTGGGGCGGATTTTCGACGGCAGGCCTCGCCGGTCAGTTCGGCGTCGGCCTGCTGCTCGGCGCCGTGTGGAGCCCGTGTGTCGGCCCGACGCTCGGAGCGGCCTCGGTCCTGGCTGCGCAGGGCCAGTCGCTCGGCGTCGTGGCCGCGACCATGGCGCTGTTCGGCATCGGCGCGGGCCTCCCGCTGGCGCTGCTCGGCCTCGTCTCGCGGCAGGCGATGAATCGCTGGCGCGACCGCCTGATCGGCGGCGGCAAGGGCATGAAGATCGCCTTCGGCCTGCTGTTCGTCGTCATCGGCTTGTCGATTGTCACGGGTCTCGACAAGAGAATCGAGACGACGCTGGTGCAGATTTCGCCCGATTGGCTCACGACGCTGACGACGCGGTTCTGAGCAGGTCTCGCGGAGTTCCAGCTCGAAATTCGTTAACGACGCTCGGCAAATTCACCTCATCGCGTCAACCGTCTTAAGAGATTGCCCAGCCCCCGCGCCTAGGGTTCGCCTCGTCAAGCGTTCACAGCGTTGCGAGGCGGCCGTGCAGGAACGAAACCGGAAACGCCCGACGGCGATAGCCGCCGCCGGTCCGTTCGAGCAGCCGAACCGCGCGCGCGCCGAGGCGAGCGTCGAGGCTATCGCCGGCGCAGCGGCGCTCATCGCCGCCTTCCTGCTGATGACCGGCTGGATCGCCGTCCGCGCCCTAGGCTGACGCCACGGCGCGTCCCTTTCCTGTCGGCCCACGCTGGAATACCTTCCGTTGCATCTCGTCTCGCCAATCGGACGAGCGTCGGAGGAGCGCGCCAGATGCGCACGCAGGTCGTCATCGTCGGTTCGGGTCCGTCCGGTCTGCTGCTCGGGCAGCTTCTCCACCGCGCCGGCGTCGACACGCTCATTCTCGAACAGAAGTCGAAAGACTACGTGCTCGGCCGCATCCGCGCCGGCGTGCTCGAACAAGGCGCCGTTGCGCTGATCGAGGAAGCAGGCGCCGGCGCCCGGATGCGGGCCGAAGGCCTCGTCCACGACGGCACGGAGATCGCCTGCGATGGCGTTCGCAACCGCATCGACTTCAAGGCGCTGACCGGCAAGACGGTAATGGTCTACGGCCAGACGGAGGTGACGCGCGACCTGATGGACGTGCGCGAGGCTTGCGGCGCGCCGACCGTCTACGAGGCGCTGGACGTGGCGATCCACGACATCGGCACGGAGCGCCCGCGCGTGACGTGGACGAAGGACGGCAAGGCGTACGAGGCGAGCTGCGATTTCGTCGCCGGCTGCGACGGCTTCCACGGCGTCAGCCGCCAGACCTTGCCGCAGGATGTGCTGCGGACGTTCGAACGTGTCTATCCGTTCGGCTGGCTCGGCGTGCTCGTCGACAAGCCGCCAGTGTCGGACGAACTAATCTACAGCAATCACGAGCGCGGCTTCGCGCTCTGCTCGATGCGCTCGATGACGCGCAGCCGCTATTACATTCAGTGTCGCCTCGAGGAGCGGGTCGAGGAATGGCCGGACGACAGGTTTTGGGAAGAATTGTCACGTCGCCTCGATCCCGAAGCGCGGAAGCGCCTGCAGACAGGTGCGTCGATCGAGAAGAGCATTGCGCCGCTGCGCAGCTTCGTGGCCGAGCCGATGCGGCACGGCCGGCTGTTCCTGGCTGGCGACGCCGCGCATATCGTGCCGCCGACGGGCGCCAAGGGGCTCA
>CXWK01000493.1_pt2 | contig 13716 bp, 13 predicted proteins | sample 590851 | NCBI WGS metagenome assembly CXWK01 (sample SAMEA3498364, study PRJEB10139) | wastewater metagenome | biome: wastewater treatment plant; material: activated sludge | place: Denmark | collected 2014-08-01
CGCACGCGGCGAGCGCTCGCCATCGCCGTGTGCGATGCGCAAACGATGGAAGCGGCTACGCGCTTGTAGCACGTCGGGCTGCTCGAGACTTAGCCAGGCTTCGAGCTCGGCTGGATCGAGGCCGTCGGGCAGTACCACGAGGGTGGTGCCGCCGAATGCGCCGGAGGAGAGCGGTAGACGTGCGCCGTCGGCAAAGTCCGCGGCGCGAATGTTCAGCACAGGCGGAGCCACGAGCCGCTCGGCGCTGGCGCGCCGCGCCAACACGCGCGCGGCGAAGCGTGCGCGCGGAGTCGCGGGCGCGTCGGCCAGCACGCTGGCAGCAGCGGCGCTCTCCTTCGCAGCCGCGAGCCCGAGCGCGCTGCGTACGGAGGCGATCTGCAGCGGCTCGCTCTCCGTGAGGGCTGCGGGCCAGTTAAGGAGTTCAGTGGCGAGGCGCAACTGTGGATCCTGAGCGGCGTAGGGTTGCCAGCCCGCAAGCGCCTCGCTCCCGGAATGCAAAGTTAGCCTGCGCACTGGCCGGTCGTCAGGTAGACCATCGGGCAGCGGCACGAAGGCGAACTCGTCCTGCGCGCGCGGTGCAAAGGCCAGAGTAAGGAAAGATTGCTCGCGGAGGCTTCGGCAGGCGAGGATGGCCATGCTTGCGCCCGCACCTTCACCCGCGAGTACGACGCGCTCCGGATCGAGTCCGAGGCCGGGGAGCAAGGCCTCGGCGAGCGCGCGCTCGATGGCCGCAGCGGCAAGTCCGCCGCCCTCCGGCGCGGCGCCCGGGAAGTACCAGCGGGCGGCGCGGATGCCGTCTTCTCCCAAATAGGGAAAGGAAGGTTCGAGCGCGAGAATCGCGGACTCTTGGCCGAGCTCCGCCTCCCACAGACGCAGAGCGTCCTCAGCAGTTTGGCCGTCGTCGCACAGCCAGACCAGGAGTGGGATCCGTTCGGCCGCGTGTGAGGGGAGGCGCAGTCGCCACGGGTGTTCGCGCGCGACGTGAACGCCGCGCACACCGGAGTTCGGACTGCTCGCGCGCGCCTCCACGAGAACGAGTACGTCGGATGCGGGCGGGTAGCCTTGCGGGCGCGCGCCGGCGAGGTCGGTGGTCGCTTCGATTGCCACCGTGAGCACGCGGGCAGCCGGCAGGCGCTGCTGCAGTTGCCAGACAGTGCCTTGCCAATGCGCGGAATGGAAGCCGCCGTTGACGTGCACCACCAAGCGATCCGGATCCTCACGCAGGGCGCGCGCGACCGCATCGGACATCGCGTTGTCCCAGAGGTTCTGGCCGTCGAAAAGGCGGCTTGCGGCGCCGCTCATCCCGAGCGCGCCGTGCCCGAGCGTCGCCTGTTCGACGCGTTGCCAGTACTCGGGAGGATTTTCGATCAGACGATCCGGCACCAACGCGCGTTCTTCCGGCGTGAGCGCGTCGAGCACTTCCTGGCCGCCGCGCGCGAGTTTCCGGCGCAGTGCCGCGGGCAAGTTGGAAGCGATCACCGGCAGCCGCGCTTGGCGCGCGAACTCCACCATCGGCCGATAGTCGGTGCGATAGTTCGGCCACGGTCGCGCGCCGACGAGAAACGCCGCTTCGCCGATCTCGCCGCGCAGGTACGCGTCGAGCTGCGGTTGCACGTCGCGCTCGAACATCTCGAGCGCCAGCGCCGTCCGACCACCGCGCGCGCTCGACAGCGCGCGCAGCAGAGCGAGCTCGGCTTCGTGCGTCAGTCGGTCGAGATGGCTCTCGCCGAGGAACACGGCATCGGCGCGTGCCAGTCGGAGTACTGCCGCGTCCCAGCCGATCTCCACTCCGCTGCGGCCGTCGAAGACGCGGGAGGCGCGCAGCAGCAGGGCGTGATCGTCGGAGATCTCGAGGACGCTGCGCGGAGGGGCGACGCAGGCGAGGCTGAGCAGCGCGAGCGCGGTGATGCGAGTCGGGAGACGAAGCACCCGAGGATTCTAGGTGCTCAGTGCGAGTAGAGTGCCTGTTTCAGGCAGTACACCGAACCGCCGGACTTCTGGAACTCGGAAGTGTCCAGGGGCATTGGCACGAAGCCGCGCTGACGGAGAGCGCGCTCCGTGGTCGGATTGCCGCGCGGAAGCAACACGTGGCGTCCGTCCGGGCAGTGCGCGTTGCCGGCGAAGTTGAGAGCTTCGGTGCGCGGCACTTCGATCGCCTGCGGGAAAGCGGCACGCAGCAGGCTGATGCCGTGCGCGTCGAAAGCCTCCGGCACGTAAAGACAACTGTTCTCGTCGAGCGCCGCGAGCGCGGTGTCGAGGTGATAGAAGCGTGCGTCCTTGAGCGCGTAGAGCAGAACGTCGAGAGTGGGATGCGTGGCGGAGATCGCCTCCCAGGCTGCGCGTTCGCTGCGCGGGCCGACTCCCGCGTGCAGCAAGTGGCGACGCGGATGGGGGATGCCGTCGCCGCCGCCCTCGAAGCGCGTCACCGCAGTCGGCATCTCGCGTGGAGTCATGCCGTGGCTCTGATACCACTGCCGGTGCGACTCGATTTCGGGGCGGCGCGAGGCGTGCGTCATGCGCGCCAGCCAGGCTTCGCAACCACGCTGTAGCGGCAACAGCAGACTGGGATTCGCCGCGAAGCAGAGATCGGGCAAGCCGGCGCGGGGCTCGAGGATCTCCACTCTCATGCCGATTGCTGAATATGCGGCGGCGAGCTGCAGCCATTGGGTCCGCGCGGCGTCGGCGTCCACGCGGTTCAACTCTCCACGCGCGCTCGCCATGTGCGGATTGTGGAGCTCGAGGACCTCGAAAGCCGCCGGATCGGCGAGCAACACTCCGATCGGTGCTGCGACGGTCGGCAGCTCAGCCGCGCGGCGCGGCCAGTCCGACGAGCGCTCGTACAAGCCCACGGCTCACATCACGTCGCGGCGTTCCGCGGTGCGTGCCGCGAGGAGTAGGAAAGCTCCGGAGGCGATCACCAGGACGAGCACGCTGGTGAGCGGAGTCGGGGGGTTCGTAACGGGCGGAAAAATGCCGGAGAAGGTGTCGCCGGGCACTCCACACCAGGAGCGCGCGAGTCCGAACAGGTAATGGTGAAGCGAAGTTTCGCGCAGGGAGCCCGGTGCGGAGCCGACGATGACGCCCCAGAAGATCAGCAGGCCGGCTGCCCACAGGATCGAGCGGTGGGTCCAGACGCCGAGGAATATGCAGACCGCGCCGTAGGCGAAGGCGGCGAAGCTCAGCGTGCCGAAGAGGCCGAGCGCGGTGGAAAGCCAGCGCGACGGGGCTATCGCGTCGTTCGTCACCGCACCGAAGGCAGCGGGGATGAAGGCGGCAGCGAAGAAGATCAGCAGCATTGCCAGCACGCCGCCGAGATAGAGCCCGAGCAGGGGCATCCAGCGCGGCGTCGGTCGTGTGTAGAGATAACCGACCGCGCCTTTCTCGTAGAGCTCGCCGAGCACTGGCAGCATCATCATCATGGTGACGAAGGGCGTCACGAAGTAGAGGCAGAGCGGGACGACGTACTTGAGATAGAGGTCGAACTGGCGCTCGGGATCGTCCCCGAAGCAGTAGTCCAGCACCAGGTTGAGGGTCGGAAGCAGCGCGATCGCGAGCGCTCCGAGGAAACGGACTCCGCCGACGCGGCGTCGCAGCGAGTAGCCGAGCATGGCGCGTAGCGCGGGCTTCATGCGCTCTCCTCCAGCAGCAAGGCGAACAGCGTTTCGAGGTCGGCGTCGTCCACGTCCATCGAATGGATGCTGCCGCCAGCACCTACGCTCAACAGGCGTTCGAGAAGGGCCGGCAACTGTCGCGTCTCGAGATCCACGCCGCCGGAGGGATGCGTGACGACGCCGGTGGCCAAGCCCTCGGCGAGCGCAGTCGCGGCCATCGCAGCGAGTCCCTCGCCTTCCACGCGCACGCGACGCGGACGCAGGTCCACCAGTTCGCGGATCTCCGCCAGCAGTCCTTCCGCCAGCAACCTGCCGTGATGCAGGAGCACGACGCGCTCGGTGACGGCCTCGACTTCGTGCAGCACGTGCGAGGCGAACACCACGGTCTTGCCGCGCGTGCCCCATGCACGCACCAGATCGAGGGTGGCGCGCCGACTGACCGGGTCCATGCCGTTGAGCGGCTCGTCGAGCAAGAGCAGATCCGGCTCGAAGAGGAGCGCCTGCGCAAGCTTGACCCGCTGACGCATTCCTTTCGACATTCCGGAGAGCTTGGTGTCTGCGCGATCGCTGAGAGCGACCTGATGCAGAACGCGCTCAGCGGAGTCGGCGGCTTGCGTGGAGTTGGCACCTCCGAGCATGGCGAGCAGGCGCAGGAAGTCCACCGCGCGCTCGCTCTCGAAGTGCACGTCCTCACCGACGGCGTAGCCGACGCGGCGGAACACGTCCTGGCGTCCGGCGCGGTCCATGCGCACTCCGAACACCTCCACGAAGCCGCGATTGGGGCTGATCAGTCCGGTGACCAAGCGCATGAAGGTAGACTTGCCAGACCCGTTGGGTCCGAGCAACCCGGCCACACCGGTGCCGATCTCGAGGCTGATGCCCGAGAGTCCTTGAACTTCACCGTACCAACGGCAGAGGCCTTCACAGCGAATCGCGGGAGCGCTCATCCGACCAGCACGCGGCGTCGCAGTTGGCGCCAGAGAATGAGGAAGGAAATCACTGCCAGGCTGATCAACATGGCGAAGGCGGGGCCGGTCGGCGCCATCGCGTCGTTCACCTGCGGTGCGATGCCGAGGCTCGCCGAGCACACGGTCAGCACGACGCTGATGAAGGCCAAGGCGAGGAAGTCCGGATTGTCGGTGGACTCGTGGAGGCTCACCCCCAGGACTTGGAAGAACACAAAGAACACCGCGAGGAAGATGTTCGCGCCCATGCCGCTGCGCGTGATGGTGGCCGCCGCCTGGACCAGCAGTGAGATCGTCAAGGCCACCAGGAAGAGGGCGCGCGTCAAGCCCCACGGCACGTGCCCGACCACCGCGAAATGCGAGTCCGGCGCGGTCGTGACGTCGCTGAACCAGATCATCAGGAGCGGCAGCAGAGTTGCGGCGAGCAGGAAGCCGGTGTAGGCGGCCGTGCGGCCGAGGATGTAGCCGAGCGGCGTGATCGGTCGTGAAAAGTAGGATTCGAGCGCGTTGGTGCGCAGATCGCTGGCCACCAAGTCGGAGCCGAAGAGCAGCGACAGCGGCATCATCACCGGGAACACGAAGACGTAGACAAAGGCGCGGTAGAGGCGCGCGTCCACGCGCATCAGTCCGCTGTCCTGCTCCAAGGCTTCGCCGACGCGTTCCGTCATGCTGCGCCAGTCGGGGATGATCTTGTTCAGCACGTAGAAGAACACCACCATCCCGAAGGCGACCATGAGGCTCAGCACGGTGAGCCGCTTTACCCATTTCGAGCGCCAGCCGCGCCGGAGGGTGGCGGTCATCAAGGGCATCCAGGCCGGCCGCTTCAGGCGCGGACCGTCGTACTTCGTGTAGGCGGCGGCGCGGAAAGCCATCAGGCGGCGGCTCCGCCCGCGCCATCGCGGGCTTCGAGTGCTTCCAAGAACGCGTCTTCGAGCGAGCGGGCTGCCGGACGCAGCGCGTGCACGGTGCAGGAGGCTGCAAGCGCGAGCGCAAACACTTCACTGGGTTCGACGATGCCTTCCGCGCGCGTGAGCACGAACTCGCCGTCGCGCTTGCCGGCTTCGACCTTCAGTCCGCGCGCGCGGGCGCCCTCGGCGAATCGCGCCGGTTCGCCGCCGCCGACGCGTACGCGCTTGGCACCGCGCGCCGCCGCAGTGAGCTCTGCGAGAGTCGCGGTCTTGACCAAGCGTCCGCGGTCGAGCACCCACACGCGATCGCACAGACGCTCGACGTCGGGCAGCAGGTGGCTGGCGAGGATCAAATGTTTGCCGTACTCCGTCCGCACGCGATGAATGAGTTCGAGCATGCGCCGACGACCCTGCGGATCGAGGCCATTGGTCGGCTCGTCGAGGAAGAGCACGTCCGGATCATGCACGAGTGCGGCGGCCAACTTGTAGCGCTGGCGCATGCCCACCGAGTAGGTACCGACCTCGCGGTAGCGTTCCTCGCCCAGTCCGACGAAGTGCAGCATGTCGTGCGCGCGCATCATCGCCTCTTGGAAAGGAATGCCGCAGATCTCCGCGAAGTGGGCGAGTCCGCGCACGCCGCTCAGGCCGCCGACGTAGGAATCGCGCTCGGGCATGTAGCCGATGCGTTGGCGCAGCCGTTCACCGACGTGACGAGCTTCCTCACCGAAGAGCGTCACCGAGCCGGAGGCGGGCGGCACCAATCCGAGAATCGCACGCAGCATCGAGGACTTGCCCGCGCCGTTGGGTCCGAGCAGTCCGAGTCCGCCGCCGGGGAATTCCGCGCTGACGCCTCGCAGCGCGACGTGCGCGCCGTAGCGGACCGTCAGGTCCCGCATCGCGAGGACCGGCGGGCTCATTTCGGCAGCGGCAGGAGGATGCGGCGGTCCGTGCCCGCGGCGAGCTCGCCGAGCTGTTGTTGAAGCATGCTCTCGCGCAGCGAGCGCTCGACCTGCGGTCGTACGCGCTCGAGATCTACGATGCCACTCACGACCACCGCCTCGATGCGCACGAGGTAGGCCCAACGCGAGGTAAGGATAGGACCGCGCAGGAGCATTCCATCGGGTTGGCGGAAGCCGAGATCCGCGAACAGGGCGCGTAGAAATCCTTCCTCTAATCGGTCGGTCATGTCGCGCTTGAGGATCCCGACGCGGCCGCCGCGTCCGCGCGTGACTGGATCCTCCGAATGCTCCTTCACGGTGGCGTCCCACTCCGCCTTGCCGTCCTGGAGGTGGCGGCCGAGTTCGTCGAGTTCGGTCCACAGTGCGCGCCGTTCGCTCTCGCCGAGCGCGCTGCCGGTGGTGGGATCGAACAGGGGCACGCGAATCCAAGAGATCTGCAGTTGGCCGAAGAACTCGGGCACCGAGCGCAGCATGTGCTGTCGCAACAGATTGGCGCCGAAGCCCTCGGGCTGGAGCACCAGCAGACGAGCCCGGTTGCCGATTTCCACACCGCTGCGTGCGAGTGCTGCGTCGGCGTCGGCAGGGAGGCTGCGATCGGTTGCCCAGGCCAGCGCCTCCGCGCGCAAGGCTTCGGGTGCGGGAGCCGCGAGGCTCTCCGCGTCGAGCATCAATTCGTCACTGAAGGCGCGGACCTGCTCGTAGAAGACCGGAGAATCGAGGTAGAGGCGCAGGTAGCTGGCGTCGGACTCGAGGACGGGCATCAGCGAGGCATCGGTCGCTGCGACCCGCGCAAGCACCTGGCGCGCCGAGTACTGCTCGGATTCTTGACGCAGGACCACCGCATCCAGGAGGGAGGGCTCCGGAGTCTGCTCTTGAGCGAAGAACAGGAACGGGAGAGTGGCGAGTGCGAGCATCGTGTGCCGGCGACGGATCCTGCGACATCGTAACCTTCTCAGCGGTGGCGATTGCAGCCCGCTTGCTTGCGAGACTCGCGGCGCGCATGGACGCGTCGGCGACGACGAGTCCGCCGCGCGCCTTCTTTGCGCCCGGCCGAGCCAACCTGCTCGGCGCGCACCTCGACTACAACGGCGGCTGCGTGATGCCGGTCGCCTTGTCGAAGGGAACCTATGCCCTGATTGCTCCGCGCCAGGACGGCCTCATGGTCGCCGAATCGGAGCAGTTTCCCGGAGAGCGCGTGGAAGTTCCGTTGCGCGAGCTGACTCCCGGCCGGACGCGCTCGTGGTCCGCCTATCTGGAGGGCGCCTTGTGGACCGCGCAGGAAGCTTGGGGTGCACTGCCCGGCCTCGAACTACAACTCGCCGCCGATCTTCCGATGGCCAAGGGTCTGAGCAGTTCGGCCAGTGTCGAATGCGTGGTGGTACGCGCCATTGCCGACCTCCTCGGCGTCGAAGCGCACGCCGACGAACTGATTCGCCTCGCCCACGCAGCGGAGACGCGCTACGTCGGCGTGCGCTGCGGCATCCTCGACCAGACCGCAATCTTTCTCGGGCGCGAGAATGCCGTCCTCCACTTCGATTGCACCGAACTCACGCGCGAGCATCTACCGCTGGACGCTCGTGAGGCTTTGGTCGCGGTGATGGACACGGGCAGCGCGCGCGGTCTCGCGAGCTCGGCCTTCAACCAGCGTGTAGCGGAGTGCACGCGAGCGCTCGCGATCGCCCAGGAGGAAGTGCCGGGCGTGGCTTGTCTCCGAGATCTTCGTCGCGAGGACTATCAACGTTGCGAGGCGCGGCTCCCCGAACTCCTGCAACGCCGCGTGCGCCACGTGATTGACGAGCAGGAGCGGACGGAACGCGGCGCCGAGGCGCTGCGGCGCGGTGACCTTGCCGGCTTCGGAGCGATGATGAGCGCCGCGCATCGCTCCTTGCGCGAGCTCTACGAAGTCTCGACGCCGGAACTCGACGCCTTGGTCGCCGCCGCGACCTCCGTGCCCGGCTGCTACGGTTCGCGCCTGACCGGCGCCGGCTTCGGCGGCTGCGCGGTGGCGCTGGTGCATCCATCTGCGCGCGAGGAGTTCGAGCAACGCGTGCCGCGTGACTACCGCGAGGTCTGCGGACGCGACACCGAAGTGATGTGGTTCACACCGGCGGGCGGTCCGCGCGAGCTCTCGCTCTGAACCGAGCCTCAAGAATCCTTCGCGGCGATCGGAAGCAGGATCGTGATGCTGTTGGCGGCGCGCTCGGCCTCGCTCTGCAGAACCGGACCGAGCGCCCGGAAGCCGGATTCGCGTGCGATTCCTTCCAGCTCGGCCGCCGCGCTTTGCGCTTGTTCCGGTGTGCCAGCAAAACTCCAACGCAGCCAGAGCTCGTGTTCCGAAGCGCGCGGCGGCTGTTCGTCCGGATGGGAAGGGGGGGGGGACTCGGGCGCCAGCAGTACCGCCGCGATGCGTTCCTTGCCGCGCAACCACCACTGCCATCCGCTCTGATCCGGCGCATCCGGAGTCCAGTCGGCAATCCACAGCTTGCCGCGCACCACTCCGAAGCTCTCCGCGGCGCCGAGCGCGCGATGACTACGATCCGGCGCTCCGTCCTGGGCGGGAGGGCGGTACCAGTCGTCGAACAGGAGCCACTGCACGCCGAGTTGTTCGTAGTGCTCGCCGCGGAACCCGGAAGGCCCGCTCCAGGACCACCGGCGCGCCACACTCCAGGGCGCATCGTCGGCTGGCAGCCACTTCTCGAGCTTCACGTCCACACCCACGTAGGTCGCAGAGCGCGGCAGCAGATCATCGCCGACCTCGATCACCAGTTCGCCTTCGCCGATGCGGCGTGACCAAACCCGCACGTCCGCGCCCGCTGCTTCCACGATCGAGCGCCAACCCCAGGGGAAGCGCAACACTTCCCAGCGCAGTAGGACTTCCCGCTCGACCTCCGGACTGCGATATTCTTTCCATTTCTTGACGTTCTTCGCCTCGTTCACCCAGCCCAAGCCGGGCGCTTCGAGCAGGAAGACGTTGCGCGTACCGCTCTCGGAAGTGGCCATGAAGCGCATCCGCGCGGGACCGCCTAGCCAGAGTTCCGCGCGCTGTCGCTGACTCTGCTCCGGTGTGACGAAATCCACCGTACCGGTGGCGTGCAGGTGCTGACGCGGCGAAAGCGGAGGCTCCTCCGGCATGCCGCGCGCGGCACACAGAGCCGTGTAGAGGCCGGGAGCGGCCGCCGGTGCGGTAGTCTCTAGATCTCCGCCATTGCAGGCGGTCAGCAACAGGACCGCGGCGAGGCGGCGCATCATCCGTAGCGCTGCGACCACTCACGCAGCCGTCGTACGGCTTCGTCGAGGGTGGAATCCTGCTTGGCGTAGCAGAAACGCAGCCAGCGTGCGCCATCCTGGGGCCGTGACCAGAAGGAGGATCCCGGCACCGTCGCGACTCCGGCATCGCGCACCAGCCGCATCGCGAACTCGACGTCGCTCTCGCCCGTGCTCTGGAATCGGCTGACGTCCACCATCACGTAGTAAGCGCCTTCAGGAGTTTCGCACTCGAAGCCGGCGGAATGCAGACCCGCAATCATCCGTTCGCGGCGTGCGCGGTACCCCGCGCGCAATTCTTCATAGTATTGTTCCGGCCAGGACATCGCTTCGGCGATCGCTTCCTGCAGCGGTGCAGGCGCGCCGACCGTGAGGAAATCGTGCACCTTGCGGATCCCGGAGGTCAGTGCGGGCGGGCTCACCACCCAGCCGATGCGCCAGCCGGTGACGCCGAAGGTCTTGGAGGCGCCGCTCACCACGATGGTGCGCTCGGCCATGCCCTCCTCGAGCAGTGGCGTGCGGTGCGGACCGGTGAACAGAATTTCCTCGTAGATCTCGTCGGTGAAGAGCAGCAGGTCGCGTTCGCGCACGAGCGCGCAGAGTTCGCGCACCTCTTCGTCGGAGAACACGCGACCGGTCGGGTTGTGTGGGGTGTTGAGCACCACTGCGGCGGTACGCGGCGTGCAGGCACGGCGCAAGCGCTCGATGTCGAGCCGCCAGCCGTGACCGAGCGGCACGAAACGCGGCACGGCGCCGGAGAGGATTCCGTCGGGCCCGTAGTTCTCGTAGTAGGGCTCGGGCACCAGCACTTCTTCGCCGGGATCGAGCACACCCATCATCGCGGCGATCATGCCCTCGGTGCCGCCGCAGCACACCGTGACCTGCGCGTCGGCGTCAATCTCGACGCCGCGTCTGTCTTTCATCCAACGACCGATCGCCGCGCGCATACGGTCGCTACCCCAAGTGGTCGCGTACTGATTCAGATCCGCGTTGATCCAGCGGCATGCCGCCTGCTTGAGCTCCGCGGGTGCCGCGAAGTCGGGGAATCCCTGCGCGAGATTGATCGCACCGTGCTGGCGTGCGACCCGCGTCATCTCCCGAATCACCGATTCGCCGAAGCGCGCGGACTTCGCGGAACCGCGGCTGGCGCGCGAGAAGGAAGGATTCGCCGCCGCGCCGCTCACGGCCCCTCCACCAGCTTCCACGACGCTGCGGTCGGACCGTAATCGCGTCCGTGGATGCGCGTGAGCGCGCCGCGCGCCGTGCCTGCCGTGACTTCGTCGGGGTCTTCGAGTGCGCGCATCAGCGGCGCCGTGCTGCCACGCATGCCGATCAAGCCGAGCGACCAAGCGGCCGCAGTGCGCACCGCAGGCAGCGCATCGGCCGCGAGCAGATCGGTGATCTGCGGAACTGCGGACGTGGCGCGCACCAAACCGAGTCCGAGCGCACACTGCGCGCGCACGAGCGCGTCGGGGGAGCGCAGCAGCGCGATGAAAGCCGACTCCATGCTGCCGTCGGGATCCGAGCGCGTCTTCTCCGCGATCTGGAACAGTGCGAAGGCGGCGTTCTGGAGCATCGCTTCACTGGCGTCGGGCCGCATCACCGCGTTGTGTAGGGGCGCGATCGGCGTCTCGCGCGAAGCCAGCACACCGGTGGCGAGGAGCGCCTTCGCCGCGATTTCCGGATCAGCGTCCGCCGCATTGCTCATGAGCAGCGGCAGCACCGTCGGATCTCCACTGAAACCGAGCGCCGCCGTGGCGATGCCGCGATTGCGCGGCGGACCACTGATGGATTGCTCCTCGAGCACCACGCGATTGCGCGCGACCACTACGCCGAGTGCGTAGGACAGCGCGCGGATGTCGTCCTGATTCGCGACGCTACGCGGTTGCCCCATCAATCCGCTCCACGCACGCAGATGCGTGTCGCATTCGTGGATGATCTTTCCGATGTGCAGCGCCGTCGGATCGAGCTCCAGTCCGGGTTGCGGCGTCGCTCCCGCACGCTCGCTCTCCGTGGGACGCGGCGGCGGAGCCGTCGGTCCTTGCGGACTCAGCCGATCCACGCGCGCAGCCGAATCGTTGCGGCTCAGATTCTCGAAACCCGGCAGGGCAGGTTCAGGACCGACAGAGCCGCAGGCGGCCACCGTCAACAGGATGGCGACGGGAACGAGGGCGCGCGGCGGGGAGTGCATGGAATCGTGGTCTAATATAGGACGCTCCCGGGCGCCCGATCTTCCGTCCGATCCCTGCCCTCCATGCCGATCCACGACCTCATGGCCCACGGCGGCCACCGCCGCCTGCTGGCCGTGCAGCACCGTCCGAGCGGCCTGCGCGCGTGGATCGCGCTGCATCATCTCGAGCGTGGACCGACCTACGGCGGCATCCGCGTCTGGTCCTACCGCACCGAACGCGAGGCGGTGGTGGATGCGCTGCGTCTTGCGCGCGCAATGACCTACAAGTGCGTGCTCGCCGGTGTCCGCGGCGGCGGCGCGAAGACGGTGGTGCTCGCCGACGAGTTGTTGAACCGCGCCGCCGCGATGGAGGAACTCGGCCGCGAGATCGAGGCGCTCAACGGCATTTACCAATCCGGTCCCGACGTCGGCTTCACCGATGCCGATGCCACTGCGCTCGCGCGCGGAACTCAGCACCTCGCGCACTTCGGTTCCGGCGTTTTGAGAGCAGCCGGTGAAGCCACCGCTGAAGGTGCCGAGTGGGGCATTCGCTCCGCATTGCTCGCGATCGGTGGCCGTTTCGACGGTGCCACCATCGCGATTCAAGGTCTCGGTTCGGTCGGACTCGCTCTCGCCCGACGCCTGCGCGAGGCGGGAGTGCGCGTGATCGGTGCGGATCCGCGCGCCGAGCGCGCCGAGCGCGCCGCGGCGCTCGGGGTCGAGGTCGTGGATCCAACCGCGATCACGGACGTTGCCTGTGAGGTCTATGTGCCGGCGGCGCTCGGTGGTGTAGTCCACGACGTCACCGTCACGCGTCTCCGCGCGCGCGTGGTTGCCGGCGTCGCGAACAACACCTTGGCCAGCGACACGCAGGCCGAGGCGCTCGCAGCGCGCGGCATCCTCTTCGTGCCCGACTTCGTGTTGAACGCCGGCGCGCTGATCGAAGGCGAAGGCCATCGTCGCACCGGGCGCACCGAGTTCGGCGAGGAACTGCGCCGCATCGGCGAGACCGTGGAGAGCCTGATTGTGCGCGCGAACCGCGACGGCGTCACGCCGCTCGCTGCCGCCCGCGCCATGGCTGAAGAGGTGCTCGCGATGGAGCGGGCACAGCCTCCGGAACAAGTCGAACGCGACGCGGACTAGTCCGCGCGCTCCTCGCGCCACGCCATCTGGATGGCTTCGAGGATCTTTTCATTACAAGATTTGGCTTCGCCGACGAAGCCCGGCAGCGCGAGCACCAAATCGCGCAATTCGGTGAAGCGCAGACGCAGAGGGTCGCGGTCGGGATGCGCTTCGGAGAGTTGAAATCCGATCTCGTTCACGTCGGTCCAGTTCAGGCGGGTGGGATTCATCGCGGAGTTTCCTTGCTGAGGTTGCGATTCCACTGCGGGATCTCGACCACCAGATCGCGTGCGCCGCTCGGCACCGCCTGACAGGAGAGCCGACTCTGGAGCGTCAGGCCGCGCGCGTTGTCGAGCTGGTCTTCCTCCTCCTCTTCGCGCGGCGGAATGCTCTCACCACCTTCGCGCACGATCACGTGGCAAGTGGAACACGCGCAGACTCCGCCGCAGGCGTGATCGAGCTCGATGCCAGCCGCCAGCGCGACACGCAGAATCGAACCCGGCTCGCCGTCGTGCCCGGGCGGCGGCGCGTCGGGATCCACTTCGACCACGCGGTCACCGGGAAGGAATCGGATGCGGTACTTGCTCATCGGCGTTCGGCGCTCCCGGCGCGTGGTTCGAGTTCCTCCAGCCGTTTGCCGCGGAGCGCTCCGGCGGCGAGTGCTTCCATCAGCGCCTCGGCGAGCGGGAGGGTGGCGGCCTCGAGTTCGTCGAGCGC
>CXWK01030724.1_pt2 | contig 13714 bp, 15 predicted proteins | sample 590851 | NCBI WGS metagenome assembly CXWK01 (sample SAMEA3498364, study PRJEB10139) | wastewater metagenome | biome: wastewater treatment plant; material: activated sludge | place: Denmark | collected 2014-08-01
GCGCCGTGGCAAGCGAGCGATTGAAATCGCGCCTGATGGGCGTTCCGCCAGGCGTCCACCTGAGTGGACGCGGCGCCGGTCGGCTCCGGCCGACCTGGCGGCGGCACGCCCTTGCGGCCCGAATTCATTCGGCGGCTGCAGTCGGCGCAGGATGCCTGAATAGTTACGGCTGAACACAGGCCGCGGATCGCCATGGATGGCCCGTTTTCATCCGAGGGCCTTTTCATCCACTGTTGTGCGCCTCGCACATGGGCGCTTAACTTGAAGATAACCCGATGGCTCACACCAAGACACAAAGAAGCTATTGACGACTTGGTGGCTCTGTGGCTTCGTGTGAGATCTGGTTTGAAAATGCGGCGAAGGAGAGTGGTATGGCTCATATCGTCAACCCGGAGCGATCGTACCGACTGCTGCAGCAGCGATTGGATCGCAATGTCACCGGCGCGCCGGAAACGCCGGTTTTCATGCAGATTCTCAAGCTCCTCTTTTCTCCGGCCGATGCCGAGATCGCCCGCCAAATGCCAACCAACTTCACCAAGCTGACCGACCTCGCGCGCAAGCTGAACAGGCCTGCGGATGAGCTGCTGGAGGTGCTGAGCGGCATGGCCGAGCGCGGCGTGGTGATTGACATCGAGCGCCGGGGCGAACGCTACTTTTCGCTGGCGCCCGTGGTGATTGGCTTCTTCGAATTCACGTTCATGCGCCTGCGCCCCGAGGCGCCTCTGCCGGAGCTGGCGCGGCTGTTCGAGGCTTACTTCAAAGAGGATGACCGTTTTGCGCGCGCAGTTTTCCAGCATGAAACCCAAATCGGGCGTTCGTTGGTGCGCGAAGAGGCGCTGCCGGCCGGGGTCAACGGCGAGCATGTTGAGATCCTGGATTGGGAGCGGGCGAGCAGCATCGTCAAAACGGCGACCGACGCCGCCGTGTCGTTATGCGCGTGCCGTCACCATGCCAGCCATCTGAACGAAGCCTGCGATCGCCCGCTGCGCACCTGTCTGTCGTTCAACCACGGCGCTTCCATGCTCGTGCGCAACGGCGTGGCTGAGCGGATTACCAACAGCGAAGCCATGGACATCCTGGAGCTGGCCAAGGCCAATGGCTTGGCGCAGACGGCCGACAATGTCCAACGCAACGTCAGCTACATCTGCAACTGCTGCGGCGACTGCTGCGGCATGATGAGGGCCATTCGCCGCTTCGACCTGCGCAACGCCATCGTCACTTCGAACTGGATCAGCGACATTGACCTCAGCCGCTGCAACGGCTGCGGCCGCTGCACCAAAGTCTGCCCGGTCAACGCCATCACCATCGAAGAACAGCAGTTGACCAACCGGCGCAAGCGCTGGGCCGTGCGCGATGCCGATCTGTGCCTCGGCTGCGGGGTCTGCTACAGCGCCTGCCGCCACGGCGCGCTCTCCATGAACCCACGGCCGCGGCGCGTCTTCACGCCCGAATCCACCTTCGACCGCATGGTCGCGATGGCGATCGAACGCGGCAAGCTGGCCGACTTGATCTTGGACAACACCGAGGGCTTGGGCTACCAGGCCATTGGCCGCATCGTCCAGGTCTTGGAAAAATCACCGCCGTACAAAGCGGCCCTGGCTGTCAAACCGCTGCGCTCGATCTTCCTCGACACCGTGGTGCGCGGCATCAAGCTGGCGGCCGGCCCGGCCAGCGCGGCGCTAGGCTAAATCAGCCATTCAAAGCGAAATCTGCCGAATGGCGGCTAGCCCTCGCGCCATCCGGCAGATGGCGAATTTCGGGAGGCAACGCATGACCAATCGGCAGCAAGTCCTGGCCGATCTACGCACTCACCTGGGCGACTCGGATGCGGAGCGTCGTGTAACGGCCAGGCAAATCTACTGCATCGAAGATGGCGCTTTGTTGACCGACCTGCCCGTCTGGACGACCGCCTACGAGCATGGCGACCACGTGCATGACCGGGCCTTCGTCTTTGACCCCAAGATGCGCTGGGAATATCGGCCCGATGGCGAGCTGCGTCACTTTACGGTCGCCATGATCCTCTGGCGTGCCGGGCCTGCTGAGCGCCAATACTGCCTGTTCCGGCGCGCTGCGCACCCCGTCGGCTTTTACACTATGCCCGCCGGTCACCTGGAGATCGGCGAAGTTCCTCAAGAGGCGGCGCTGCGGGAGGCGTATGAAGAAACGCGACTGGGCGTCCTCAACACGCACAGGCTGGGCGAGGCAGAGGAGTTAGCCGACGAGTGTCTGCGCGGAGCCGATTTTCACGTCTGGCACGTTTTTATGGGTGAAGCAATTGGCGAAGCGACCCTCAGCCATGAAGGCGACATCATCGGGTGGTACACCGAACGTGAGATTCTACAAGAGCTGCGCCTGACAAGCCCAACGGGCTACTTCTTTGCGCGTCTATTTGGTCAGACGCCGCGCTCCATTCGCCCTAGCTAACCCTACGTCGGCGCAACCCCGGCTGACCAGATCAGGCCTGGCCCCGCAGCAACGCTGTGACGCGCTGCATGATCTGCGCGGCAACGGCGGCCTTGCTGAGCAAGGGCAAGGCTTCGGGTGGACTGTCAAGCGCCAGCAGGGTGACGCGGTTGGTGTCCACGCCGAATCCGGCATCGCTGGCGGTCACGTCATTCGCCACAATCAGGTTCAATCCTTTGGCCGCCAATTTGGCCTGGGCGTTGGCATGCAGGTTTTCTGTTTCCGCGGCAAAGCCCACCGTCACCAACGGCCGCCCGCTGAGGGCGCGCTGCGCGGCCACCACCGCCAGAATGTCGGGATTACGCACCAGCTCAATCGTCAGGCCGCCGCCGCCTGGCTGTTTCTTGATCTTTTGCTCCGCCACGGCCGCAGGGCGGAAATCGGCCACGGCCGCGGCGCCAATGAGCACGTCCGTGGTCGGCTGCTGCGCCAGCACTGCCTCGCACATCTGCTGCGCCGACTCGACGGCCACTGCTTCCACGCCCCAGGGTAGGGCCACCGCGAGCGGGCCGTGAATGAGCGCCACATCCGCGCCGAGGTCCAGCGCAGCTTCGGCCAGCGCCACGCCCATCTTACCGCTGCTGCGATTGCCAATGAAACGGACCGGATCGAGCGGCTCGTGGGTGCCGCCCGCGGTGATGACCACGCGCCGGCCAGTCAGCGGCCCACGACGCCCCAGCAGATAGCGCGCTGCGCCCAGTAGATCGTCCGGCTCAACCATACGCCCGATGCCGCTGGCGCCTGAAGCCAGGTGACCGCTGAGCGGGCCGACGATGAACGCGCCGCGCTGGCGCAGCGTCTCCAGGTTGGCCTGCGTCGCCGGATGCTGCCACATGTGCTCCTCCATTGCAGGCGCCAGCAGCAGCGGCGCGGTGCAGGCCAGGGCGGTGACGGTGAGCAGATCATCCGCCAGCCCGTGCGCCAGGCGCGCCAGCGTGTGCGCGGTGAGCGGCGCAACGATCAGCAAATCCGCCTCTTTCGCCAAATTGACATGCGCAATCCGACCGTCGGGCAATGAACCGAACACATCATCGTGCACCGGCCGGCCGGTGACGCCCTGGAACGTCAGCGACGTGATGAAACGGGCCGCGCCGGTGGTCATGATGACATCCACCCGCGCGCCGACCTGCGTCAAACGGCTGGCCAGGAAGGCCGCTTTGTAAGCGGCAATTCCGCCGGTCACGCCCAAGAGAATTCGTGCACCTTCGATCATGTGAGTACCCTCTTCGCGGCCCACTGCGCCCGGCCGCACGGGCATAGATGATAGCATTATAACATACGAGGGTTGTTGAACGAGCGCATCCCGCGCGAATCGCAGCCGTGACCGCGGGCCAATCAATCAAGTTGGCGCATCGCCTGCCAGCATGATATAATCCCGCCTTCATAGACATGCTGCGACATGCTGCATGTTGAACGCTGCCGGCGGGGAGTTACCTGCTGGCGTCTTGATGAGGTATTGCACGCGATGGCTGAATCGGTTGTTTCAAATTCAATGCCCGCGGCCGCGCCGGCTGCGGTGACGACGATCGCCGGGGTGGAGCGGCCGGCTCACTATGGCGCGCCAGCCGCGGAGTATGAGGCCGGTCGTCATGCGGTCGCGCTGCTGGATCGCGTCGAAATGGCCGCGCTGCGCCTCTCCGGCGCCACGCGGGTTGATTTCATTCAGCGGCAGACCACCAACGATGTCAAGGCGCTGCGCCCTGGTCAGGCCATGATCACGGTGCTGACCAATCCGCAGGCGCGCATTCTCGACACCCTGACTGTACTGGCGCGGCCCGACGATTTTATCATTCTGAATGGGCCGCCCTTGCGCGAACGCCTGGTGCGTCATCTGCGCGGCTTGATTTTCTTCATGGATCAGGTAACGGTGACTGACCTGAACCCGGAGACGCATCAGCTCGAACTGCTGGGGCCGCAAGCGCCTGCGTGCCTGGCTGCGGCCAGTGAGCAGCCCGACATCGCAGACCTGGCGCGTTTTCAATGGCGCGAGATCAGCCTGGCCGGTCACGCGGTCACCGTCGTGCGCTTGCCTGGGCCGGGTGCGGATGCCTGGCGCGTGCTGGCGCCGGCCGCCGGTTGGACAACCGTGTGGGATAGGCTGGTCGCCGCTGCGGACTTCGGCGAGCTCAGTCGAGCCGCCAGGCCCATCGGATGGGAAGCGTATGATCTGCTGCGCGTCGAAGCCGGGCTGCCCGCGCCTGGCGTGGAGATGACAGACGCCGTTACGCCGCTGGAAGCCGGGCTGCTGGCGTACATCAGTCAAAGCAAGGGTTGCTACACCGGCCAGGAGATCATCGCGCGCCAGATCACGTACGACAAGGTGACGCGTCACCTGCGCGGGCTGCTCCTGACGGAAGCGGCGCCGCCCGGCGCATCGCTCGAAGCCGACGGCCGCAGCATTGGTTCCATTTCCAGCAGCATCTACTCGCCAGCCCTGGCGCGGCCGATCGCCCTGGCCTTTGTCAAGCGAGACTACGCGGCAGCCGGGACTATGGTCACGGTGCGCAGCGGGGACGAAACCCTGGAGGCGCGCGTGGTTGACCTGCCGTTCACACGCCCATGACCAACCGCTGGCGCTTGCTGATCACCGCGCCGCTGGACGGCGCTGCGAATATGGCGATAGATGAGGCGCTGGCCGAATCGGCTGGCGCAGGCGAGGGTCTGCCCACGCTGCGTTTCTACCAATGGGCGCCGCCCTGCCTGTCGTTGGGGCGCAATCAGCCCCTGGCCGAAGTGGATAGCGCGGCCTGCCAACGCCTGGGATACGACATCGTGCGCCGGCCCACTGGCGGCCGCAGCATCCTGCACACGGACGAACTGACCTACAGCGTGGCCGGGCCTGCGTCTGAACCGCGCTTGAGTGGCGGCGTGTTAGACGCGTACCTGCGCCTGGCCCAGGCCCTGGAGCTAGGCCTGGAGCGCATGGGATTGGCCGTCAAGAAGGCGCCTGGCGACACACGCGCCGCGCCTGACGTGAGCGCGGCTTGTTTCGAAGTCCCATCCGCCTATGAGATCACCGTCAACGGTCGCAAATTGATCGGCAGCGCGCAGAGCCGGCGCCAGGGCTGGGTTCTGCAGCATGGCTCTTTGCCGCTGACCGGGGACATCACCCGCGTCGTAGACGGCCTGGCCTTTGCCTCGGAAAGTGAACGAGAATCCCTGCGCGTGGCGCTGGCGCAGCGCGCCACTACCGTGGCCGCGGAGCTAAGCCGGTCGGTTGACATCAACGACGCCATCGCCGCGCTCACCAGCGCGTTTGCCGAGCACCTGGATCTGACCTTCGAGCCGGGCGAACTCAGCGCACGCGAACAGCAGCGCTGCGACCGTTTGCTCGACGAGCGCTACCGCCATCCCGCGTGGACGGGCAAGCATTAAGCCGACAAAACCACCTCGGTGGATGGCGCGGCTCATCATCCCCACAAAACATACGTTCAACAACTTGCATTTTGCATTCTGCACCACCCATGCCACCATCAGTTGCTTATCTCAATCTTGAGCTGCGTCTGCCAGGTAACAATTCCCTCAAAGGCAAGCGCGGCATTCTGAAATCCCTTCTCGCGCGCGTACGTCACGAGTTCAACGTCTCGGTGGCCGAAGTGGAGGCGCACGACAACTGGCAGCGTGCGGTGCTCGGCGTAGCCTGCGTCTCCGCCAGCAGCGACTATGCACATGGGCTGCTGCAGGCTGTCGCGAACGCCGTCGAGCACTGGCGCCTTGATTGCGAAGTGGTGGATTACGACATTGAATTACTGACATGAGATCTCTGCCGGCGTCTCGCCCACGCCCGCGCACCGTGACGCTCTCCTCATCCACATTGCGAAACAGCACAAAAACTGCTATAATAGGCCGCTCGAGGAATAACAAACCGCCTCGGTCATGTTACCGGGTGCGGTTTTTGCGTGTAAGATGGGAGCAATACCTTGACGGACGAACTGGGGGGGCTTCAACCCGGCGCCAACGGGATTGATCAACAAGCCGGCATAAACGGGGCTGATCTGCAAGCCAGCGCGAACGGGGTTGATCTGCCAACTGGCGCCAACGGGGTTGATTTGCGAATCGGAAAAATCCAACCCATTGACATAGACGTCGAGATGCGCAGCGCGTATCTGGACTATGCGATGAGTGTGATTGTCGCGCGCGCCCTGCCCGACGCACGCGACGGCCTCAAGCCGGTGCACCGACGCATTCTGTACGCAATGCACGATATGGGCATTCGTCCCGGCACCCCGTACAAGAAGAGCGCCCGCATCGTCGGTGAAGTGCTGGGCAAATATCATCCGCATGGCGACGCGGCGGTCTATGATTCGATGGTGCGCCTGGCGCAGGATTTCTCCATGCGCTATCTGTTGATTGACGGCCAGGGTAACTTCGGATCCATTGACGGCGACAGCCCGGCCGCCATGCGTTACACCGAAGCCCGCCTGGCGCGCATCTCCGACCTCATGCTGGGTGACATTGACAAGGACACCGTAGATTGGGGGCCAAACTTCGACGACTCGCTGGAGGAGCCGATTGTACTGCCCGCGCAGCTGCCCAATCTGCTGCTCAACGGCTCGTCTGGTATTGCCGTGGGCATGGCAACCAACATCCCGCCGCACAACCTGCGTGAATTGGCTGATGGCATCGCTTATCTGATTGACCACTGGGACCACCTGGACGAGGTGACGGTGGAAGATTTGATGGAGCTTATCAGCGGGCCAGACTTCCCGACCGGCGGTCTGATTATGGGGGCAGAGGGCATCCGCAGCGCCTATGCCACCGGCAAAGGCCGCATCATCATGCGCGGCGTGGCTTCGATCGAAGACACGAAGGGCGGGCGTTTCCGCATCATCGTCACTGAGATTCCCTTCCAGTTGAACAAGACCACCCTGCTCGAGCGGATTGCCCAACTGGTGCGCGATGAGCGGCTGGATCAAATCAGCGACCTGCGTGATGAGTCCGACCGCGAGGGCATGCGGATCGTCATCGAGTTGAAACGCAGCGCCTCGCCGCGCAAAGTGCTCAACCAACTCTACAAGCTCACGCCTCTACAAAGCACGTTTGGGGTCAACCTGCTGGCCCTGGTGGAAGGCGAGCCGCGCCTGCTCTCGCTGCGCCGCGCACTCCAGATTTATGTTGAGCACCGCCAGGAGGTGCTGACCCGGCGCACGCGCTTCGAGCTGCGCAAGGCGGAAGAGCGTGCTCACATCCTGGAAGGGCTGCGCATTGCCCTGGAATTCCTGGATGAGGTGATTGCACTCATTCGGGCCTCGAAAAGCGTGGACGAAGCGCGCACGGGGTTGATGACGCGCTTCAACCTGAGCGAGGTGCAGGCGCAGGCCATTCTCGATATGCAGCTGCGCCGCCTGGCGGCCCTCGAACGCGCCAAGATCGAGGCCGAATACCAGGAGCTGGCCGCACGCATCAGTTTCTTGCGTGATCTGCTCGATCATCCCGAAAAAATCTTGCAGATCATCAAGACTGACCTCTTGGAGTTGAAAGAAAAATTCGGCGATGGGCGCCGAACGCAAATCCTGCCGGACGGCAGCGGTATAGAAGACGAAGATGTCATTCCGCAGGAGCACGTGCTGGTGACGCTGACGCAGGACAATTTCGTCAAGCGCACGCTGGCTCGTGTCTACCGCGCCCAGGGACGCGGCGGCCGCGGCGTCGTCGGCATGAATACACGCGACGAAGACCAGGTGGTGCAGGCGCTCAGCGCGCGCACGCTCGATTACGTGCTCTTTTTTACCAACAAAGGCCGGATTTATTCCGAGCGCGCCTTCAATTTGCCTGACGCCAGCCGCACCGGCAAGGGCCTGCCCATCGTCAACTTCATCAGCCTGCCGCCGGATGAACGGGTCACGGCCATGGTGGCTGTGCCAGATTTCGAACACGCCACTTATGTCACCATGGCGACGGTCGGCGGTCGCATCAAACGCGTGCAGTTGAGCGAATTCAATGCGGTGCGGCCGATTGGCATCATCGCCATGCCGTTGGAGGAAGGCGACGAACTAGGCTGGGCCAGGGTGACCAGCGGTGAGCAAGAGCTGATCCTGGTGACGGAAAGAGGCCAGGCGCTGCGCTTCGATGAAAACGAGGTGCGCGCGATGGGACGCACGGCCAGCGGCGTGTGGGGCATCCGTTTGGCTGCGGGCGACCGCGTAACGTCGCTTGATGTGGTGGAACCGGGCGCTGACCTGCTCGTGGTGACGCCGCGCGGCTTTGGCAAACGTTCTTCGCTGGATGAATACGCCGCGAAGGGGCGCTACACCGGCGGTGTTGTCACCCTCGCACAGTCACGGCTCGATAAGGATGGCCGCATCGTATCGTCACGCGTGGTGCAGGAAGATGAAGAAGTGGCCTTCTTCTCCGCCGGCGGCATTGCTCTGCGCCTGCGCGTGAAAGATATTCCGCGCCACGGTCGCGCTTCCAGTGGTGTACGCCTGGTGCAGTTGAAGAAGGACGACACCGTGGCGGTGATGGTGCGCTTGGGACCAGCGCCGGCGGTGGAGCCGGCTATACCAACCGTTGAACCCTCGCCGCTCGCATCGCCGTTGGAAGAGACGGCGTCAGCCCCGGCATAAGACGTTAGGAACATCATTATGTCTGTGACCAATCTCATCGGTCGGCGGTCCGGCCCTCAGCTTGAGTGTATGCCCACCGTGGATACAGAGCGGCTGACCGAAACACTGGTCGCGTTCGCCAATACCGATGGCGGTCACATCCTGCTTGGCGTCACGCCGGCCGGTCATGTCCTGGGCAATCTGCAGGAAGAAGAAGTCGAAGGCGCGTTACGCCATGCGCTGGTCAACTGCCGGCCTCCGGTCAGAACCGAATGGCAGTTGGTGCCCACGGTACAAGGCAATGTCATCAGCATTTTTGTGCCGCGCAGCACCGAACTGCACAGCCTGGGCGACGGTCGGGTGATCGTGCGCAGCGGCGCGCAGAACGGTCCGCTGGGCGGCGAGCAGATTCGCCAGTTGGCGGCCACCAAGTCGAGCAGCGATTTCGAAGCCGAACCGATGGCCGGCGCCACCCTGAGCGACCTGGACGACGCCATTATCAGCGAGTACATCGAAAAACGCGAGGAGCGCCAGCGACGCAAGCTCACCCTGTCACGCTCCGAGCTGTTGACACAAATCGGCGCGCTGACGCCTGACCTGATCCCTACGACCGTCGGCATCCTCCTGTTCGGACGCGAGCCGCAGGTCTTTCTGCCGCACAGCGGGGCCGTATTCGTGCGCTTCACCGGCACCGAAGCCCGCGGTCCCCAGGGCTTGCCGGGCTATGGCCGGCGTGAAGAGATCAACGGTCCCCTGGCGCGTCTGATCGAGCGCCTGTGGCAGGTCATCTGGAGCGAAATGCGCGTGCAGGCTGTCGTGCGCGGTCTGCAGCGCGAGGAGAAGCCAGAGTATCCGCCGTTTGCTGTGCGTGAGGCGCTGGTCAATGCCGTCTGCCACCGGGACTACCGGCTGCGCGGGCGTCGTATCGAAGCGCGCATGTTCGATGACCGCCTGGAGATGAGCAGCCCAGGCGGCCTGCCCGGCTACATCACGCTGGATAATATCGTAGAGGAGCATTTCAGCCGCAATCCACGCCTGGTGAACGGCCTGTTCCAATGGGGCTACATCGAGGAGCTGGGGCTGGGCATTGACCGTATGATCGAGGACATGGTCAAGAACGGCCACCCCCAGCCGGAGTTCAAGCCGACGCCCTACGCGTTTTCTGTCGTGCTCAGGAACGTTCAGACTTCACGACCGATCCCGGCTTGGCAGCAGAACATGAACGAGCGCCAACTGCGCGCCATTCAGTTCATCCAAACCAGCGGCCGCATCACCAACCGTGACTACCGCGACCTGTGCCCGGACGTGTCTGCCGAAACCCTACGCCTCGATTTCGCCGACATGGTGGACAAGGGCGTCCTGCTGAAGGTGGGCGACAAGAAGGGCACATACTACGTCCTCAAATAATGGGGAAATCATGACGCCAGAAGAACTACTGCAATACTGTAAAGACCACGGTGAACTGTACGAAATCAGGATCAGCCTACCCAACCAGCGCTATCACAGTCCAGTGCGCCGGCGGCTGTTCGGACACCTCGGTGGGCCTACAGGCTTTGTCGTTGCCCACGACAATGGACATGCGGTCGTCACCTTCAACCGCGACGACGTGATGATGGCGCTCCCGCGCGTTTTAGCCCCCTCTGCCCCCGGTCTCATGCCCCCTGGTGACACTCAGGGACAGGCTAACTTGGTGCACAGCGATGCGGGCGAGGTGAGTCGTGAAGCCGCGTAAGGTGCTGGAGCGCATCCTGGCCGGGTCGAGGAATATCCGCTTCGACGATTTTGCCGGCCTGGTCGTGGCCTTTGGCTTCCAGCTTGCGCGCGTCAGCGGCAGCCACCACATCTACACGCATCCCGATGTGCGCGAGTTGGTCAACGTGCAGGAGGTCAACGGCCAGGCTAAACCCTACCAGGTACGCCAGTTCCTGCAGTTGGTCGAACAGTACAACTTGAAACTGGAAGGCGACGAATGAAGGACTATCACATCAATATCTTCTACAGCGACGAGGATGAAGGTTACATCGCCGACATCCCTGATCTGCGCATGTGCTCTGCCTTCGGCTTGACTCCCGCCGATGCCCTGGCCCAGGCCGAGATCGCCAAGCGCGCCTGGCTCGACGCCGCCCGCGCCGAGGGCAAGCCCATCCCTCCACCCCGCTACCGGCCCGTCATCTACCAACTTGCGGCATAGGGCTTTTTGCACCTGCCTAAGCACGAATAGACTGGTAACTTGGTCTTACACTATTCCTCACGAACTATGTCATTACCTGGTCGCACGCGTGCCAGGTATGCCCGCCCGCCTGCATTTGATGCACGTCCACCTGATTCCAGATTCTGATACCGACTGGCGTTTGCTCCCTGTGATCCTGGCTCCAGCCATGGCTGGCATCGTGGTGTGGACCGTGCTGGTCTGGCGTGGCGTCACCCTGGAGAAGCCGGGCGCCTCTGTCCTTCTGGGCCTCTTGCTCAATGTGGTCTGGCAACTGACCTGCCTGGCCGACTGGGAGCGCTTCAGGTTTTTCGTTTGGCACGGCCGATGGCCGAGTGACCGGGAAGTGTCCCAAGAGCAGGATGCATAAGCGCAGAGCCTGTTGAATTGACTTATGCTATACCGATTGCATTCTCACGCATGTTATGCTATATTGTTCTCAATTACCGCCTGAGGTAGAGATAAGCTGCCAACTACGGCCGGATCGAGCCGCAAGGCTTAAGGCCATGTGGGGGAGGGCAGTCCCACCAGGCGGCGATTCTTTACCCCAATTCGATGTTCTCTATTCTGCGCCGCTTTCTCAACGTAGGCCAACCGATATGACGCCATAGAGCATTGCCTTTCTCCTGCCCCAGCCTACATGACAATAGCCGGTCAACCTCTAACTCACGCTGCTGGCAATATCCCAAATTCATTTGGGATAAAATTTGGGATAAAAGTGGGGAGATCATCCTTATTCACGCAAGACTCACCGCGTGCACATCTGCCTCGCCAGCAACTTCTTTGCCCAGCAACTGCCGGAGCTGCTGGCGCAGCCGAACCATGTCGCCGGTTGTAAAAAAGCGCGGCGATTGCCTTATGCCCAGCGTTGTCCTGTCGAGCCGTTCCCACAGTCGCCGCACCTGGCGGGCCACGGCCGGCGCCGGGTCAATGACCTGGACGTCGGGGCCAACCACGGCTTCGATGGCCGGACGCAAAAACGGGTAGTGGGTGCAGCCCAGCACCAGTTCGTCCACCCCCTGTGCGGGCAAGCCATCCAGGTAACGATGCAGCAGGCCGAGCGTGGCGGGGCCGTCCAGATCGCCCTGCTCCACCTGCTCAACCAGGCCCGGGCAAGGCTGCACAAACACCTGCACGCCAGATGCAAAGCGCGCCATCAAGCGCCCAAATGGTTCGCCCTGGAAGGTGGCCGGCGTAGCCATCACCGCAACCTTGCCGCTGTTCGTCTTCTCCACGGCCGGCTTCAGCGCCGGCTCCATGCCCACGATCGGGAGACTAAACAACCCACGCAGGTGCGCCAGCGCCGCGGCCGAGGCCGTGTTGCACGCCACCACGAGCATGTCAATTTCCTGGGCCAGTAAGAAGCGGGTCACTTTTTCGACGCGTTGGCGGATGTCAGCCAGGGTGCGCGGACCATAGGGGCAGTAGTCTTGGTCCGCGAAGTAAAGCAGATCAATCTCAGGAAGCAAAAGGGCGACCTCTCGCCAAACCGAGAGACCGCCCACGCCAGAATCGAAGATGCCGATCATGGTCACTGTTGGCTCAATGTCCGTTACTGCGCAACCCAGCGGCTGTTTGCACAAACGTCTGGAAAAGGCGCAGCATGGCCGCATCGTTGCGCGGGGCCAGTTCCTCTGGATGCCATTGCAGGCCGATGGCAAACGGATGGTTGACTGCCTCAACTGCCTCGATCACGCCATCGGGCGCCCACGCCGCGGCGCGCAGATTGCGGCCAACGGTCTTGACCGACTGATGGTGCATGCTGTTGACGGAGTGCTCGCCGCCAATAATCTCGTGCAAACGACTGCCTGTGTCCACCTCGATCTCATGGCTGATGCGAAAACGCTCGAATTGGGGCGGAAAATAGTCGTGCTTCTCTGAGTTGGGTCGCAGCGCCGTGATGTCCTGAAAGAGCGTACCGCCAGCCACGACATTGAGCATTTGTGCGCCACGACAGATCGCCATGATGGGCTTGCTCTCTTCCAGCGCCCAGCGCGCAAGCAGCGATTCCGTGCGGTCACGCTCTTTGTCCACCGCGCCCAGCAGTTCATGCGGTTCTTCCTCATACAGCGTGGGATCAATGTCCTCTCCGCCGGGCAGAAAAACGCCATCCAGGCTGTCATAAATCGTGCGCAGCGTCATCTCGTCCAATTCCAGCGGAATCGTAATGGGCGCTCCGCCCACTAACGTGACCCCTTGGACGTACATGCGATTCTGAATATAGATGGACAGTCCGAAGTAGCGCTGCGAGCGGTCACGCGCGCTCGGTATTCCGATCAATGGCTGTCGCGGCCGCAAGCCGTTTCCGTTCACTCCCATAACGCTCTACCTTTTTTCTATCCTGCTGCCAGCGGCGCCGCCCACGTGCGCCTTATTCAACCTAAGCCCGACACGAAGCGCGCGTCTCAACGCGGCTCGCGACGCGCCGATACTCAATTCTGTCCGTTCGTGCCGCTCCTGGCCGCCAGGAGTGCGCGCAACCGAGCGACCTCTGCTT
>CXWK01028374.1_pt1 | contig 13711 bp, 17 predicted proteins | sample 590851 | NCBI WGS metagenome assembly CXWK01 (sample SAMEA3498364, study PRJEB10139) | wastewater metagenome | biome: wastewater treatment plant; material: activated sludge | place: Denmark | collected 2014-08-01
CGACGCGACACCACCTCGGCTGCCCGGAAAGCCAAAGCAGCAGGCCTCGACGAACGGATGCGTCTCGAGCGCTGGGACGCCACCGCGAACGTCACCTACGACCAGGCCGTCCTCGACGAGCTCGCCAGCCTCCGGTTTGTTGACGCCGGCCAGAACGCCCTGATCATCGGACCGGTCGGTGTCGGCAAAACGTTCCTCGCCGTCGCACTCGGGCACACAGCGATCCGTCGGGGCCGGTCGGTTCATTTCGAACGGGCCGACCAGCTGTTCAAACGGTTGCGGATCGCGAGGCTCGACAACACCCTCGACGCCGAGCTCCGCAAACTCCTCCGGGTCGACCTGCTGATCATTGACGACTACGCCCTCACCGCGTCCGACGCTGCAGCGACCAGCGACTTCTACGACCTCATCGTCGAGCGGCACCGGCGCGCCTCCACCGTGATCACCTCGAACCGGGACCCGTCCGAATGGTTGGCGTTGCTCGGCGACCAGCTCCTCGCACAGTCGGCGATCGATCGGTTCTCCTCTGCCGCGTTCGAGCTGGTCATCGACGGGGAGTCCTACCGGGACCGCCAGAAACCCCGGCTCACACCACCAGACGACTGACCCACAACCCGGAACTTCGACTTCACCGGTGATGCCTGTCAGCACATGCTGACAGGCATCACCGCGTCACCCTAAGGTGACAGCTCGATGGACCGCACCGAACGACTCCGCTCCGACGCACTCACAGCCACCATCCACGCCACTACCGCCAAGAAGGCTGCCCAACACACCCTCGACACAGCGGTCGCCCGGGCACTCCACTGGGGCGCCAGCTGGGCCGGCATCGGCGAAGCACTCGGCATCACCCGCCAAGCCGCCCACCGCCACTACCGGCATCATCGTTGGGACCCCGACACCCAAACCGTCTGGATCGAACCGCCCCTCTCGCTCGGACGCAACTGACCCTCTCCAGACGCGGGCAGCACCGCCGTCCAGGCCGGTCACAACCCAGGTTCTTGACGCCAACTCCGCCACCCGCCATCATCACCCCGCCGACCTCAACGACCCCTCACAAGTGGTCCCATGCAGCTGGCGCAGCCCCGGTCCCTTTCAACTGGCGCATGACAGTCGAGGGGCGGCCCCACCTTCCGACTCATATACACCTCGTGGTACCGGTTCATATGTCCCCTTGTAGGGGATGTTCTGACGGCCACCGGTGACGGTCTAAGGGGCGGCCAGCTGTGGCGGTCCGCTCGGTGAGTTGTCCCCAGCTCGGCCACCTCCAGGGCGACCGGGCGCGCGAAGGTGGCCCCACCGTGGCGGGGCCTCGTCGGTCGTCCCGGTTGTGCCCGGTGGGTCCGTCGTACCGGGGCGGTGTTGGTCAGGCGGTCGGACCCTTGGCGGTCATGGTGGGCCCTCGGCGGCGGCCATGTGGTGGGCGAGCGACTGAGTACGGGCGACCCCAGGGCGCCCGGCCACGATGGCGGGCAGGTGCTTGGCGGCGAGCCGGGCCACCTCGTCGGCGCCCATCGCATCGAGGGCGGCCACCCATCGGGCCACCAGCTCAACAGCCGGGCCCACCTCGTCGACCGGGGGTGACGGCTCGGGCGTCGGGTGCCGACGCTCGTTCCGGGCGGGTCGAGGTTGGGGGGCGCCGGCCATCGCAGCGTCGGCGGGGGTCATCGGCCGGTAGAGGTTCGATCGCCCTTGGATCCCATCGGCGGTGATCCGGTGGCGATGCTTGACCGCTACCCAGCCAGTAGAGCGCAGCTCGGCCAGGTGGGTGGCCACGGTGCGGGCAGCTAGTCCGCCCAGCTCGGCGCCCAGCGTGTCGAGCGACGGCCAGCAGTCCCGGCCCCGTCCGTCTGAGTGGTCGAGGATCGCCAGCATGGTGGCGTGAGCCTCCCGGCTGAGCCTCCCGGCCTCCAGGGCGTCACGTAGCGCACGGGTGGCCCGCCAGCGCCAGTTTCGGTGACGGTGGGCGACCGGGGGCAGCTCTCGGGAGCGGTCGTACTGGGGGCCTCTCGCGGGTGCGGTGTGCTTGCCGTGGCGGTGGCCACCTCGGCAACAGCCAGGGCGGCCAACGGTGCGACAGTCGCAGCGTGGCGGGCGTTTCTCGGTGGGTTCGGTGGTGCTCATGGGTTCCTCTCATCGGTGTGTGAGAGGGCCACCAGGGCGACCACAACTAGGGCCCACGGCGGCTATGCGTGCAACCGGTGCCGTTCCGGCGCTACGCTCCAGATTGTCGAGGTCTGGAGCAAGTAGTACCGGTGTTGGGGGCCCCTCGTGGGCCCTCTCATCGTTTTCGGGTGGGGTGCGTCGGTCAGCTCAGGCGGTGGCCTCCAGTCGAACTACAGCGGTGTAACCATCCTCGCGCGAGGTCGGCCCACGGCGGGCGATCGGGTGGCGATCAGTCCCACCAGGCGGCCTAGATCGCGCGCCCAGCCGTGCCCGTGGGTAATCGGTGCGGGCACGGCTTGCGGCGCTCACAGGGCCACTCAGCGGCTCACGGTGGCCAGGTACTCGCCCTGAATCCGGCGCTTGATTCTCAGCCGTTCGGCGTCGGGGAGCTCGGCCAGCTGGGCCACCATCGCGGGCACGTCTACGGCCTCGGTGGGCTCGTCGGCCCCACCATCGGGGTAGCCCTCGTCAGGGTCACCGGTGGCCCCGGCCAGTTGGGCGAGGCGGTCGAGGGCGGGGCAGTCGTAGGTGTAGCTGGGGGTCATGGGTTGGCCTTTCGGGTAGGTGAATCGGTTGCGGGGGCCTCGTCGAACTCGATGGTTACCGAGTTGTAGCCGAGCCGCTTGCCTAGCTCGGTCAGCGTTGCCCCCGCGCTCTCGCGGGCATCGCTGAGTAGGTCAGAGTCGGCGGCGGCGGTCTCGATGCGTTCGGCGGCCAGCGCATAGAGCGGTTGGTCGTCGACCGGTTGAGACTCCACAGCGTCACCCAGCCGGGTGAGTAGGCCACGCTCGCGGCCCGTTACCCGTGTTTGTTCGTGGTCGATCACCACGGGCCCCAGCGTCGGGGCGGGTAGGTGCATCGTCACCCGGTCACCATCGACGGTGACGGCGGCGGCGGTCAGCTGGCCCAGGTCGACGACAGCGGGCACCGTCCCGGCGGCCACCATCGTGGCCCGTTCGCCGGCCAGCGCAGCGGGCACCCCTTCGGTGCCGGTTTCCACGTCGACGACGACCGAGAACCGGCCCTCAGCGGCGGTGAGGCGCTCCAGCTTGGTCACCTCGTGCAGGATCGGGGCGTGGCTGCGGTCCGTCGTCGACGGACCGAACGGGAGCCCCGGTAGGCCGAACTTGGCGACGGCCAGCACGGCCACCACCAGCACGACAACGGCGGCCAGCTTGGTCAGGGCCCGGCGAATACAGCGGGGCATCACAGCGTCACCCGCTCAGCGTCGACGGGGGTAGGCACGGTCACCGGGGGCGGCGGGGGCGTCGTGGCAGGCACGGCCGTCGTGGCAGGCACGGCCGCGGGGGCAGTTGGCGACGCTCCCCAGTGCGGGCCGATGAACAGCAGCAGCATCGCCAGCACGGCGGCCAGCAGCATCATGCCCACCGTGGATATCGCCACCTTGTCGGCTCGGGACAGTTCACCCGGGCCAGGCGACGCGTAATAGGCCGGGCCGGGGCCCTCCAGCCACCTCGCTACCAGCCGGTTCACAGCCACCCCGCCATGGTGGCGACGGCCAGCGTCGGGACGATCCAAGCGGCGTTCACGGCCACGACGAGCGCCACGTAGGGCCACGCTCGGCCCCCCTCGGCCGGTGTCGACGGCACCACCTCGGCCACCTCAACGGGCGCCGGCGGGGCAGCCTCACGGGCGGTCGGAACGATCAGCCGGCCGGTGGCCGCATCGAGATACGCGACGGCCTCCCAAACCGGCGGGGCGGTGGTCGGTGCGCTCATGAGTGCACCTCGCTTACCCCGGGCACCCCGGCGCCACATGGGCGGGAGATACCAGCGGCCACCCAGCCAGCGAGGGCGGAGGGCTCACCCCAGGCGTAGACCCATCCATCATCGGAGGGGTCGGGGGTGGATTCGTCCCACCACAGCTCTACGCACACACGGCCGGGTGCCAGGGTGTCGGCGGATCCGATGAGCGGGTGAGCTTGCACCGGTACCGGTGCGGTGGGCGGGGCGTCGATCTGGCCCCGGATGAGTAGGGCGGCGCCCACCATGGCGGCAGCTACTAGGGCGGCGTCGGCGTGGTTCCACCTCATGGGCCCACCTCCCAGCCCGGTGCGGGTGGTTCCCACGGTGCGGGCCCTTCTACGGGCCCGGCGTCGGCGGCGTGGTACTCCCAGCCGGTGCCCCCGTCGAGGTTGGCCAGGTTGAGCAGGGCATCGAGGGCGGCCAGCTCGGTGCGGATTCGTTGGCGGTGGATCGGGTGGAACCCGGTGAGGGCGGCCAGCTCGGCGCGCAGAGCGGCGGCCCGTTCGGCGGCTTGCTCGGCGCTCCAGGTCAGCACGACGGCGGCGAGGGCGGCGGGGATTGCGAGGGCGGCTACCCGTGGGTCGTCGGCACCGTCGACCAGGTGAGCAAAGTCGGGGTGAACGTAGGCGGTCATGCGGCCCCCTCAACGGTGCGGGCCTCTAGGGCCTCCAGTGCGTCGAGGGTGGCGGGCAGGGCCACCCAACGGCCCCCGCGTAGCTCCACCAGGCCGACGGCCTCCAGGCGGGGCAGGGTGCGGCGGGCGGTCCGGTCGGAGGCGCCCACAGCCCGGGCGGTGCTGGCAGCTGAGTCGGTGCACGTCGTCAGGTGGGCGTGCATGGCGTGCGCGTACTGCCCGGCCACGCTCCAGCCCGGGTGACGGGCGAGCGCTACAGGATCGGGTGCGGGCTCGGCCACAGCGGCGAGCGGGCGCACAGCGGGCGCACACACGACGGGGGCGTCATTGCTCGGGGGTGGCGTCCGGTCATCTCCGGTCATGGGTGCACCGTGTGCGGTGTAGGTGTCCGGTCGGTGACCGCCAGCGGCCCGGGCGACTGTCCGGCCTATGTCCTCATCGGTCATCAGCCATGAGCGGCACCTCACGGCCCCGTCGTCGAGGATCGCCCAGCACTGGCCGGGCGCTTTCAACGTCGAGGCGTCGACGCCCTCGGCGGCCCAGCCGTCGCCAAGGATCACGTCGGAATCTCGGCGGCGCTTGATTGGGAAGCTGAAAGCGAACCGGAACAGGCCGCGCAGTGATGTGGGGATCAGGTCGGCGCTCGGCCGTTGGGTGGCGGCCCATACCGAGATACCGGGGGCACGGCCCAGCGACACCAGGCGTCGAAGTTGGGCCAGCTGGGGTTTCTCGAGTTCGGCCAGCTCGTCGACGAGCAGCACGATGAGCGGCTCATCGGCGGTCGGGGTCAGCTTGCGGGCACCATCGAGCGCGAGGCGTTCCAGGCGTTGAGTCATCACCCCATCGAGGGCGGCGAACAGGTCAGCGGCGGCGGTGTTGGTCGTAGCGGCCCGGGTGGTGGCCGGTAGCCACGGCCCCAGCTCCACCCCTCCTTTCAAGTCGACCGCCCACAGCACGGCGTCGGGTGCCTCCACAGCAGCGGCGGCGATGAGCGACAGGCCGACAGACTTGCCAGCACCAGGGCGACCGCCGATGAGCCCGGAAGACTCCACCAGCGGCAACACGACGGGCCGGCCGTTCTCGTCGAGGGCGAACGGTGCCCCCTCGGTCACGGTGCCTACGGCCGTGTCGGGTCGAGGTCGGGGCGGCCCGGTCAACGGGTCGGCCCCCTCGGTGACGCGCACAACGGCCCGGCCGGCGTCGGAGCCGTCGAGGTCTACGGCCACCTCTCCACGGCCCAGCGCTGAGCCGATACGGCGGGCACCGTGGGCGAGGGTGCCCGCGTCGGCACCCCTCGGGGCCCTCACGTTGAGGCGCCACCCCCGGGCGGTCGGCTCGACTGCCTCCAGGGCGGTGCCCTCGGGAAGCCCGGTCACCTCCACCACGGCGGGCCAGGCGGCGCGGATCGTCCGCACCCGGGCACGGCGAGCGGCAAGGGTTCGCATCGGGAGCCACGGCCAAGCGGCCAGGGCGCCACCGGTGGCCACGATCAGCACGGCCCCACGGCCCACGTCGGGGGCGGTCGAGGCGGCCAGCACAGCAGCCAGCAGCCCAGCTAGGGCACCAGCGAGGCGGAGCCCGTGACGGGTGAGCGGTCGGCGCACCAGCACGGCGAGGGCGACCAGGGCGGCCACAGCAGCCCAGGGGGCCCAGCCCGCCCACTCGATGGCGGCCCAGGTGGCGGCGCCGGTAGCGGGCACGGTCCACAGCGGTGCGGCCCAGCTCGTCGACCACCAGGGCCGAACGAACCGGAACAGCGGCGGAGCGGTGGTCACGCTCACGGGTGTACGGGTGGTGGCCTTCTTGCGGCCCGGGCGGTGGCGGGTAACGGCGGCGGTCACAGTGCCGGCCCCGGTGCGGTGGTGGGTGCCGGCCGGGCGCACGGGTGCGCGAGGGCGGCGGGTATCGTGCCAGTCATGGCGTGCCTTCCTGTTTGTGCAGGTGGTGCGCTTAGGGCGACGGCGGGGCGGTGTAACGCCCTCCGTCGTCCGCCCTCACCAGGTGGTGAGGGACAGCGCTCTATGTGCCGACCACCCTACACACGGCGGCAAGCGGTGCGGCTTGCGGGTCAGCCCGCCCACCTCCAGGGCGACCGCTGAAACCCGTACAGGATTCGAGTTGCTAAGCGGACCGGGGGGCGTCGCGTGCGGGGAGGGGCCCCCTCCCCTCCCTCTCGGTTGCGTTTCTCAAACCCGTACGGTCGGCGGTCGTCCCCGGCCTCGGTGCGTTTGGTCGAGTGCATCGAGCACGACAGCGGCGAACGATCGCCCAAAGTTCAGCGACTCGCGGTCCGCTCAGTGAGCCACCTCCTCACCTCTGACGTGTAGAACGCGGGATCTCGTTTTTTGGTGGGGTCCACCGTGTGCGGTACGTGCACCGTGTACCTACCGTGTGCGGTGTACCTAGTCGTCGAGCGCTGCGCCCAGCGCACGGGCCACCCAGGCCGACGCGCTCAGCCCTTCGGCCTTGGCGGTCGCCCTCACTCGGGCCACCACCTCGCGGGGCAGGTGGAACGTTGCCCGTTGGTGCAGTTGCTCCCAGGTGGGGGCCTTGTTCGGTGCCAGGGGGTCGACCGGTGCCGGGGCGGCCTCGGTCGGCGCTGGGGGTGCCTCGGCGGTAGGTGGGGGCGTCAGCTGAGCGGCCAGGTGGTCGAGCTTCTTACTCATCGTGTGCCCTCTCGGGTAGCGGCTAGATCGTCGAGTAGCTCGCGCACCTCGGCCAGTGCGGCCCGCCAGGGCTCCAGCTGAAAGAACGTGAGCGGGGCACCCCATGCGCGGCCGATGGCGACGGCCCGGGGTACGTGGGCGTCGAGGGTGGGCAGCTCCAGCGTGTCGAGGATCTCGCGGGCCCCGTCGTCGTCGATCGTCCGGGCGTCGGTCATCGTGAGCAGCACCATGGCGGGGGTGCCGGTGGTGGTGGCCTCGGCCAGTGATGGAACGGCGCGCTTGAGGTCACCTAGCCACGGTTGGGAGGGCACTAGCACCAGGTCGGCGGCGTCGATCGCTCGGCGGATCGCTTCGGGGTGGCCCGGTGGGGTGTCGATCACTCGGGAGCCGGCGGGCGGCCCGGTGATCGATCGGGCGAGGGTGGCCACCATCGGAGTGCCGGCGGTGGCGGCTGAGCGGTGCCAGTCGTCGGCGGAGCCTTGCGGGTCGAGGTCGACCAGCTCGGCGGGGCCTTCCTCGGCCAGCAGCTCGGCCAGCGCTACGGCGGTGGTCGTCTTGCCTACTCCACCTTTCGAGTTCACCACGGCGATGGTGAGCGGGCGGGCGGTATCCTTGGCCATGTTGGTGCCTCCTAGGGCGTCAGCCGTGCCCCCGGTCGTTAGCGCGACGCGGGGGCCTTCTATGTGCGGGCCACCCTACCCACTCCACACGGTGCACCGTGTACCTACCCCACCGTGCACCGTGTACCTACCTCGGGAGGCTTGCCGAGAAATGGTCTGGAACTCACGGCCGTGCACGGTGCGGCTCCAGGGCGGTGCCGGCGGCGATGGCCCCAGGATCGGAAGCCCCTACCCCTACCCCTACTCACCTCGTCAGGTCAGGCGGTGCGGGTGAATCGGCTCGTGACCTTGGCGGCGAGTTGTCCGCCCAGGTCGGTGCGGTTGTCGTCGTAGATGAGGATGGTTTCTAGGCGTTGGTGCCGGCTAAACCGGGCGGCGGCTCGGAGGTTGCCCCCGCTCACCTCCAGGGCCTCGGTGATGGCGGTGTGTCGGAGCCCGTGGGGGCGGACGGTGCCGGGCACCTCGGCCACCTTGGCGGCCTTGGCCACGATCCGGGCGACGCTCCCACCGTTGAGGCGTCCGGCCTTGCCTCGGAAGCCGTGGAACAGCGGGCCGGGCTCGGTGCCTCGGTGGTCGATCCATGCCGCGAGCGCATCGAGCACGGCGGGGGGCACGGTGAGCGGTGCGGCTTGGGTGTGGCCCTTGCCGGTCACCATGAGGGTGCCCCGGTCGGTGTCGAGGTCGTCGAGGTCGAGGGCGACCAGCTCACCACGGCGTAGACCCATACCGGCGAGGGCCAGCACGATGGCACGATCACGAGCGCCGGCGGCGGTCGAGGGGTCGAGGGCCTCCACCATGTCGGCCACGGCGTCGGCTCCAGGGCCTCGGGTGTCCCGGTAGGCGGCCACCTTCGGCCCCTTGAGGGTGAGTTCCCAGCCGATCAGGTCGGAGCGGTAGGCGGCGGCCACCAGTGAACTGAGGGCGGCCAGGCGGCGGCCACCGGTCGAGGGTGCCAGCTTGGGGCGGTCGTCGGTGGGTGCCTCCATCCATTGCCGGTAAGCGGTGGCGATGCTCGCGGCTTCTCCCTTGGATCGGCTCAGCAGCACGGCGACGGCCTCGGGTGCGTCGGCGGGTGGCCGGGCCCCCAGCTCGTCGGCCATGGCGACCAGGTAGGCGGCGAACGCGTCGAGGTCGGCCCGGTAGGCGGTCACGGTCGGCCCGGCCTTGCCGACCAGCCACTCAGCGACCAGCAGCGCGGCCCGCTCGGCGGTGACGGTGCGGGCGTCGGTGCTCGTCGGCGCCGGCGCTCGGCGGTCGTCGACCAGCTCGGCGGGGTGAACGGTGGCGGTTGCTAGCTCGGTGCCCATAGGAACCAGCATAATGCGCGCTAGTTACCCTTATCGCGCATTACCGGAGGTTTCTACGATCGGGCCACCTCCAGCCCGGCCACCGATGCGGCGCACCATCGGCCCAGCTCGATGCCGACCGCCGGCGCGAGCACGTCGGCCAGCTCATCGAGGGCACCAGGTGGCCACCAGGTCGGCGCCCAGTCGTCGAGGGCGTCGGGTGCGGCCAGCAGCATGGCGGTGGCCTCGTACCGGTGCCAGCTCGTCGTGAGTTGGTAGCGGCCCTCACGGTCACCCGGTCGCCACGCGGGACGGGCGAGCAGCGCGGACACCAGGGCGTCGGCGGTGGCCAGGTCGTCACCGATGAGCACGGCGCCCAGGTCGCAGGCGGTCACCAGGCGGGCCAGCACGGTGAGCGCTGCGGCGTCGAGCGGGTCGCCCCGGGTGCCGATGGTGAGCCCGGCCGGTGCCTCGTCGTCGCTCATCGGCCCATCATGGCGGGCCCGTCGAGGGCGACCAGGGGAGGGGGGGGTACCACCTCGGGCCGATCGGATCCGCGACACCGGTAGGTACTGTCGCTCACAACATGTACGGGTCGTGAGCCCATCGGCGGGGCCCTTCCCGACCCATCGAGAAAGATGCAAGTGTCTGTTTCGGATCGGTGGGCGGTCGAGGTCGTCGAGGTCGAGCGGTGCAGGTGGTGGGCGCTCGTGGTCGTCGAGGTCGGGGCAAGCGGGGGTGAGCCCTCTCGGGTCAGCTTGTGGGCGGTGGGTAGTCGGCCGGGGGTGGGCGTCGCTCGTCGGCCTCACGCTGGCGACGTTGCCGGGCCAGCTCAATAGCTCGACAGTCGGGGCGGTGGTACGGGTCAACGCGAACGGCGAGCCCTTCGGGGCGGTGCAGCACCTCCAGGCGCCAGCGGCGGTGATCGCAGTCGCATTGTTGGGTGCGGCGTATCGAGTCGGCCATACCGACGCAGCACCGATTGAAGCGGAGGCGGGCCCGGCCTCGGGCAGCTCGGTCGCCGGCGTTGGCCAGCTCGCGGGCGGTCGTCGAGGCGTCGGCCATGAGCGCGACAGGCGTAACGGTGGCGGTCATCTCGTCGGCCCGTCGTCGAGGTTCTGAGGGGAGCCTGAGGCGTTCGGACGTTCCGATCGGATCCTTAGGTATATGTGAATCCGTCCGATCGGTCGGGAGGCTTGGCGTGGTGATGGGTGAGAGGGCTTGCGCCCCCATCTCTCCCCCCTCCCAACACCCGCCCCAGGCGTCCCGATGGGATTCGTTCGGATTGATCCGAACGAATCCGTCCGAACGGGTGAGGGTGCGCTAGTTGGCGGCATCGGCGGCCCTTGCTCGGTAGCTGTACCCACCACCCCCAGCACCCCCAGCGGTGCCGGCCCGGTCGGCGTGTACGTCCTCGTGCAGCTTGCCCAGGGCCTTACCCACCGTGTCGCGCTTCAACGGGCGCACCGATGGATCCTCGTCGGCCTCGTCGGCGGTGCGGTCTTGCACCTCGTCAACGGTGAACCACCGCGAGGGCTCGGCCTTGAGGATGGCCAGACAGCGGCCCGGCCCCGATCGAGCGCTGAGCCCTTCGGAGGTTTTGTCCTTGGCCCCAGCCGATGAGGCAGCCAGCGGTGAGGCGGTCACCTCGTAGTGCATCGGTGAACTGAGGTCGTCGGGGTCATCGCTCCACACGGTGCGGCGAACTGAGTAGGACAGCCCCGACAGCTCACCCCCGATCAGCTCAACGTCGAGCCCCACCACCGATGACAGCTCGCGGTCGGGGTCAGTCGACCGGGAGCCGACCGAAACCGACCAGAGCACTCGCCCCCATTGCTCGGCCCCAGCTCCAGACATACGACCGGCGCCGGTCCCGGTCCCGGTCTTGTTCCAGTGATGCACCACCGCCAGGGCGGCGCCCACGTCCTCGGCTACCGGCTGCAGCTCGCGCAGCTCGGCGCCCACCTCGTTGAGTGATGCCATGTTGGCGCTCAACGACAGGTAGAGCGGGTCGAGCACGATCAGCCGGGGGCGGATCGCTTGAGCGTTGGCCTTCATCTCGGCAAGGTGGTGGGAGTCGGCCAGGCGTGGCGGTTTGGTCACGATGTGCAGCCCGGCGAGCCGGGGGTCATCCCAGGCGGTGCCCTTGGCGTCGAGGATGGCCCGTAGTCGGCGGCGAATGTTCCGCGTTCCGCCCTCACCGGAGTAGTACAGGACTGGCCCCGGTTCCTCGGTCTCGAACTGGCCCAGGAACGGCGCACCGCACACGGCCGATACGGCCAGGTCGAGGGCGAGCCAGGTCTTACCGGCCTTCGATTCTGCGGCGATGACCCCGTAGGCGTCGGCCGGCCAGAGCCCGCGCACCAGCCACCCGCAATCCTCCATCGGCTCGGCGTCCATCGTCAGCCAGTCGTGCACCTCCCACGGTTTCACCAGCTCGGTGGCCCGGTCGGCCTCGGGGGTGTTTGCTGAGTGTGGGGCCCCGTCGTCGGGCGGCATGTTGGCCAGACTCGGGCCGATGTAGGTCTGAAGGTCGGTGGCCTCGTGGCGTCGGCGGTGGTCGGTGTCGTCGGCCAGAATGTCGAGCACCCGGCCAGGTACGGCGGCACTCATCGGCGCCCCTTTCGGTGGGCGTTGGCTTCGGTGCGCGCAGCTCGTGCGGCGGCGGCCAGGTCGCCACCGTGGGCAAGCTGCGCCCAGGTCGTGAACTTGCTCCAGCCGGTGCCGGGGGTGGCCACGGCCGACGACCAAACCACGGCGCCACCGTTGGGCCAGCACTTGAGTGAGTAGGCCGACTCGGCGTTAGGCCGGCGCCACAGCTCCACCTCGGCCCCGTCGATCACCTCATAGCCGGCGTAGGTCCAGCGGAGCGGCTCGAGAATCTCGGCCCATCGAAGGTGCTCGAACGCGTCAGCCGGGCCCAGGTTGCCCAGCTGTGGCGGTGTGGTCGGTGGCCTCGTCGGTCGCTCCACCATCGGCGGAGCGGCGACCAGGTGCGGCGTCAGGTCGGCCAGGTCGTAGAGGTCGGCGCACCCCTCACCGCGCACGATGAACACGGGCGCCGGCGGGCGTCCCGGCTTGCGGTTGACGGTGCCGGGCGGTCGGAGGATCCGGGCCAGGTCGCTCACGTCGTCAACGTGCCACCCCTTGGCGGCACCAGCGGCGACCAGGGCGCGGCCCCAGCCGGCGACCACCTCGGCCACCTCGGCCCGGTTGCCGTCGTCGATCGCCAACGGTTCAGCGAGGATCCACCAGGCTTGAAGCCCTCCCCCCGTGTCGATCACCACCGATGGGGGCGGGAGGGTGGCCACGGCGTCGAGGGCGTCGGCCCGGGTCGGCGGGAGCGGGAGCCCATCGGCGGGCGGTGAGTGCCCGGGGCCCGCTACGTCGAGGTCGGCCCAGAGGGCGGGCAGGTAGGCAACGTCGGCGGCAGTGCCTCGCCCCTTGCCCGGTTGCTCATCGAGCGGGCAGCACCCTACGTACATGTCGTGGCGTTCGGCGGTGGTGGCCACCTCGTCGGCCAGGCGGTCGAGGTCGTCGACGGTGCGAAACGCTCGGGCACGTAGGCGCCCGGCTTTCTCACCGGTGCGGGCCACCATCGAGGCGGCGAGCACGGCGTTACCGGGGCATCGGCCATAGAGCAGGCGGAGCCAGTCGGCCACCTCGGCCCGGTCCGTTCTGGGGCCTTCATCGTCACCCGGTGGCGCTATACTGAGAACGGTTCCCAGCCTGCCCGGCCCGGTACTACTTGCGCCCTCCAGCCCTCCAGCTGGGGGGCGTTCTGTTTGTGAGCGCGTCAGGTCATCGGCGGTTGCGGGCTCGTGGCCCGTTGCGGTTGGCATCGGCTCAACCGGCGGTGACGGGTTGAGCGTCGAGCCAGGCGGCCACGTCGTCGGGCCGGTAGCGGCGTAGCCCGCCAACATGAATGGCGGGGGGCCCGTACCCCTTGCTTCGCCATTCCTTCAGGGTTTGCGGGTGGATGCCCAGGTAGTGGGCCACCTCTCGCGGGGTGAGTAGTTCCATGGTCGGTTCTCCCGTGTGCGTCGAGAGCCCGGCCGGGGGAGAGTGAACCTTGTCGTCGCCTTGCCCGGTGTGTCGCCCTTGGGGGGTGTCATACTGGGGGTTCCGGTCGAGGGAGTTCGTGCTACCTCAACCGGCCTTCTGTACCTTGGATTCCTTGGTGCGGAGGTTCTGTGTGTCCGTTGTGCCTGAGTAAAGGTGCGGCGGCATGGTCCGGGCTCCCCTCGGGGGGCTCGGTGCCGTTTTGGGCCCTCATTGAGCGGGCCCGGGTGTAAATAGTACCGGGTGGTTTGTGCGTTCTGTCGAGCCCCGTTGTCGGTCCGGTCTGCCCCGGGAAGACTCAATGTGGCCAATATCCGGCAATCTGGACTTATCCGGGCCTATTCGGGGTTCGGGCGTCGGATTTGGTGGGGTGTTTTGGCCCCCAGGAATCGGGCGGCGGTCCCGTAGTCGGTGCTCCATGTGGGGTGTGAACGGCTCAGGGTGTCGAGGTGTCGTGCGCCACCTGGTAGGGACCAGTTTTTGGGGGTTGCGCCACCTGGTAGGGACCACC
>CXWK01087977.1_pt1 | contig 13710 bp, 22 predicted proteins | sample 590851 | NCBI WGS metagenome assembly CXWK01 (sample SAMEA3498364, study PRJEB10139) | wastewater metagenome | biome: wastewater treatment plant; material: activated sludge | place: Denmark | collected 2014-08-01
ACAACGAGATCATTCTATGGCACCGGCGCAACTCTCAAGTGCCCAGTGAATGGCCACGATCGCGCTAGTGCTAGTGTTTGCCGGAGTGACGGTACTGGCAGCACGCGAGCTGTTAGAAACCAAAGGAGGACAGCTGCGGATCAAAGCACGGTCGAAACTCGAGCAGGCGCGCGAGCTGCGCATGCAAGTGGCGAGCCAGCCGCGAGGACCCGCACAGGCCGTGGGATGGCTCAATAGCGGCGGCGGCGGGCTGGGCAACGTGGCCCGGCGGGTGTCTGCCACGATCGAGCCCGGTGCATTCGGCCAGCCCAAGCTCACACTGCGCGACAAACTGGCGGGCAATGCGCCGATTGGCGAAATCTACCGCGCAACCGAGCAAGTGAACAGCAGCGCATGAACACCGGCGAGGACGCGAGTGGCAAAAAGGCCCCCAAGGGACGCACTGCGGCGGATCGTCGGCGGATCCAAGGCGCCAAGCACGAGGAGGTACGGGCGGTTGAAGTCCGCGGCAAAAAGCCACTGCCAAAGCCCAAGGTGCCGTTTTCAAAGGACATTGGGCACATGCAGCCTGCCAAAGACCCGCTATTGAAGAAAGTCACCAAGCGCACCCCACCCAATATCACCAAGTAGTTGTTTCTATGCCAACTCGTCAGTCATCTGCGGGCTTGTGCACCATGTCCAGTTCAAGCACCTCGATCGAGCGCTCGACCTCGGCGGCGGCGGCCGCTGCCCCCACGATGGAGAGCCAGCAGCAGCAAGTGCGCTATGCCACCCAGAACCAGACCCGCGGGGCGGCCCAGCTGCGCGCGGGAGATCCCATGGACTTTGGCGTGGTGGCCTACGCACGCGACCCCTTCGATGAGCAGGCCCGTGTCATCCGCAACGTCACTCGGCGCGCTGATGATGACCCAACGTCTGTGATGGCCCGACAGCTGATCGGCGTTCCCGAGGTCGCAGGCGTCCAGCGCATGCTGCCAGTGAGTCAGGAGGAGCTGGACTACGTGCGCCGATGGCAGGCACAGCAGGAGGAGCTGATGTTCGACCAATGGATCATGAGCCAGTTCGACATGACGCTGCCGGCCGAGCGCGAGCGGGTCATGAAGCTCTTTCCGCGCTACCAGGAGCGCCAAAAGGCACTGGTCGACTCCAAACTGGCACTCATGAAGAAGTGGATCGAGCTGCAAATGTTCGGAATCCGTACCGAGGAGGATGGTCGATTCCTCTACAACGTCTACGCCGGCAACATCCAGCTGCCCAAGGGCTACCACAACTACCAGGCGCTCACGACCGCACTGAACCCCGTCGATCCAACTGCAGCTGCGCCGCCTGGGGCAAACGGAACACTGGAAGCCCGTGGCATGCTCAACCCGCTGCGTTATGTCGGCAACGCGGTCCGCGACAACTTTGGCGGCTTCAACCCGACAAATCCGGCCTATCCACTGACGCCCGAGGGGGCCCCAGTCGGTGATCAACGACGCGGCTACCGGCAAGCACGAGGCGATATTGGAGCCCTCACCTACGCCCCGGGTGCCCGCACACGTCCGCTCCCGTACACTTAAACCGGCCCGCGTGATGCGAATGGCCATTTCCTTCATGGCCGGCTACACTACAGGCTGCTCCTACCGCGAAGAGCCCGACGTGGCCTGCACCTTCTCGCAGCTCGCGACCGCCCTGGGACTACGCCAAGGCCTGCGCGAGGTACTACATCGACGCAAGAGCAAGCACGTCTCGCCCTGGCTCAAGATCGGGGAGCGCGGCGAGCTCGTGGTGCTCCAACTGCTGCGCCAAGTGGACGAGCGCTGGAACCACGCACTGCCCTCGCAGCCGGCCTACTTGCCGCGCAATCCCCAAGGCCAGCCACACGGACTCTATTGTGGCAACGCCGACTTGTTCCTGGCCACGGTGCCACCCGCGGTGGGCGAGGCCAAGTTCCTCTGCACACGCGAGCTGCCCCGGGGCGACGAGATCCCGGTGGACTACCGGCCCCAGCTCGAGGCCGAGATGCGCTCGAACTTCGTCGACACGGCCTACTTGGTGATGCTGCGTCTGCCCGAGGTCCCACAATTGGAGCAAGTTGAGCTCTGGCGCTCGCGTGCACTGCGTGGCGAGCGGCTCTGCATTCCCGGCGCCGTGCTTGCCGTGTGGGAGTATCGGCGCGACGATCGGTTTTGGGCGGAGTTTGTGCTGCCCGGACTGGCGCGGTTCGAGGAGTGGCAGCGCCATTGCCAAGGCCGCCCGGACTTTTGCCCCACCCGACGACGCAACCACAAGTGCCACGACCCGCACTACCATCCGGTGAGCGAGCAGCTGATCATTGCCGAGTCGCACTGCTCGCGCGGCCAGTCGCGCCTGGTGCTCTACCAGCACATGTTTGCACCGAGTCCGCTCGCCGGACCGGGTTTATTGCTCTATTGCGACACACAGCAGGGATGCAAGGCGGAGAGTGCAGAGGCAGAGGAGGAGGAGTCGGTCGACATGGAGTGCGAGCACGAGCGGCTCAACTGGGCTCGAGCCTACGCGGAGGGGTGTGCACGACTCGAGCGTCTGCTGGAGGGGGAGCCAGCCTGGGTCCGCCCAGCTGGCAGTAACAATAAATCTGTGTGATTGAAACTGGCAATTCAAGACGCAACAGCTCCTCGATGATCGAAAACTGTTCGTGTTCGCTGCTGCCGCTGCAATGCACGTGCATGAGCGGCTGGTTGGTGCGCATGTCGGTCACAATGAACACCGGGTGTCGGTGGTGGGCAGCGCCCTGGTAACTCGGACGCATGGCTGTTTGCCATGACGCACTAGACTTGCCGCAATTTATTCGGCACTAGCGCCGGACGCGCGCATCGCATGTGCCTCACAAACGAGGGTTCCAACACCACACATTGCAGTAACTGCGTCTTTCAGGTCGCGCAAGCGGTTCGAAAGCAACGACGCCATTTGCTTGACATCTGCCGACGGGTCTTCGATCCATCGGCGCACAGTAGCGTCGGACACCGGCGCCTCGCAGTCGCGGAGTTTGCGCATGAGTGTCGCATAGTCTCTCATCAGCGAACCAACCACGATGAGGCGTTGGCCGTACAGCTGGGCGTCCTCCAAGATCAACCGGGTCTGTTCCGTGGTGAAACGGCACTCGGCCGTATGTCGCCAGTCGAACGCCAGCGTCTGGAATGCCGTCTCTTCGCTGGTCTTGCACAGGAAGTGCACAATCTCTCTCAACGGGTCCAAGAAGTCGTTGTTGCTCGCCATTGCGTGGACATGGTCGAGTAGCGGGTGTCGCGTGTCGATCTCTTTGTCTTGGTGGGGCTCGCTCATTGTCGGCGGGCAAACAGGCGAATGGCCACAGGGTCAACAGCGGGTAGTTTTATACCGAGCGGTGCACTTGGGCATTTCCTTTTTGGGACGTGGTTCTAGTGGCCCGATAGGAGCACACCCAAAGGAACCATTATACATAATATCCTTAAATGGTTCCTTAGGGCGTGCCCTGGCCGTTAAAAGCTCCAGGCGATTTCCTTTTTAAGGCGGGTGTTTCGCATGCGACTTTAAACGGAGGGGAAGTACGCCTCAAGGAACCTTTTAAGTATATTACATATAATGGTTCCGTCGGGCAGCACCTCCGTTAAAAGTGCTGGTTTCCCGTTTTGGACGGCACTTCCACTTCGGGCTCGAGCACCCCCAGCTGGTACCACACAGCCTGGCCCACGAACACCGCCGGCGCCACTGCGGCGATCGAGACCCAAAAGTGTGCGCCGGACCCAGAGAACACCAGCCATTCGATCGCCAGCGCCAGTGCTGCGTAGGACAGCGCCACGGCCATCACCATGTAATTGGACACCCGCTTGGGCGTGTGCCGGCGTTCGTAGACGTAGGCCACTGGCACGAGCGCCAGGGCCAATTCGAGCGGAAATGACAGCGCGGCATCGAGTGGCAGTGCCCAGTGGAGCAGCTCGCGCAGTAGCACCGCGGGCAGGGTGATCCACAAGGCCGTGTCCAAAAACGGATGCATGTTCACAAACCACCGCGCTGTTCGTGAACACTAGAAGTCCGCGCTATAAATGCCCGCGCCCGTGTCGGCGGTATCATTCGGACCATGCACCAGCCAGCGGCAGAACAAGCGACACGAGAAGACCCGGCGTTTGGTTTGACCGACACACTGCCAGGCGAGACGCCACAGACCGCCTTGTCTGCCGATGAGCTGCGGAATATCCTGGTTTCCGACGATCCGTTCTGCAAGCTCGTCCCGGTGCTCGATGAATTGGACGCGCGCACGCGCCAAATCCGTGAAGCGATCGCGAGTGGCCCTGCTCGGATCGACGTTGCCGCCCACCTGGTTTACCTTTACGGACAGGCATTGTGTACAGCAGGCAAGCTCGTTGAGCAATACGGCGCCAGTGTAAGCAGGTGGCGACCATATGCCGGAACAGCCATGTCCATGCAAGCTCTGGCGCTGTGGACTGCCGGCTATCCCAACATAGCCACTGGCCACAGACTGTCTACTTTCGCGGTGGATCTGGCGTGCTGTCTTAACGAGCTTGCTGGCCTCGGCCGTGTCGCGGGGCACCTCAGCACCGCTCGGGGCAATTGCCAATGAGCCGCGTAATGCGCGGGTTTATTGGGGAAGTTGTTCATTCAATACAGGTCGCTCGTGACGAGCCCAATAGCACTGGATGCACCAGCACGCGGCAAAGAAGAGCAGCGCGACGCAAACGAGGGCCGCACAGAGGTAGATGTCGCGCATGAGCAGGCGGGTGTCGAGTGTCCAGGGCATTGTGCAAATGAGCCTAGCGCACAAACTGGGCGTAGCGATAGGCGGTGGGCCCAGGGATGCGGCGGTCATAGGCACCGGGCTGCATCATCCAAGGCTCACTCTCGCTCAGCACAAAGGCCTGCCGCTGCTGCTGTGCATCGACCAGGCCCTGGCTCTGACGCATTCCCGGTGGCATTTGGCCCACGTCCTCTTTGGCACGGGCGCGTGCGTTGGGCTGATGGGTGGGCCAGCGCATGCTCGTGTAGCCGCGTTTCTGCTTGCCCGGTGCAAAGTTCCAGCGATGCAGTCCGTCACTGCGCAACACCGGCCAAAAGTCCTCGATCGTGCGCGGCAGCTCTTGGGTCTTGACGCCCTCGGCCAGTCCGTCGATCGAACTGGCGCCGAGCGTCTGCAGAGCCGCCTGACGCAGGCGTTCCTGGTCGCCGTCCTCCTCGTCGGCATCGAGCGGCGCCAGGAGCGACAGCCCCGCAAACGCAGCAATGCCGGCACCGAATAGTGCCACTACCCCGGCCATTGCAAGAACCTCTGGCAGTGCGAGTTAGAGATTGCGCCTACATCACGCCCTTGAGCGCGGTCATCACCGGCATGATCACCACTGAGTAGCCCATGAGCGCCAGGGCACCGGCCAGTGCGTTGCCAAAGAAGCCGGCGCCCTGGAAGAACGCCAGCGAGTGCAACAGCCAGAAGAACAGGCCGTTGAAGATGCCGCCGAGCAAGATGTGGCCGCCCTTGCTGAGCGACCAGCCCTTCTCGCCCTTCGAGATGAGGTTCAGGCGGGTGTTCTTCGAGTAGTTGCTGAAGAGCGTGGCCACGAGCGAGGTGGCAAACAGACCCACGATACCGGCCACCGAGGCCAGAACGAGCGTGCCGCCGCCGGCATAGGGCGAGACGCCGCCCGCGGCCGAAGTGCCAAGCACGCCGCCGGTCACCAGGCCGTTCACTGCTCCGAGCAGGAAGAACGAGATGATGTTCGGCAGGTCAAAGTTGAGCGAAATGGCGGCACTGGCAGACTCTCCGGACATGGTGAAATGCAAGCACAGTGGTGTATTAAACATGACTAGAATAAACAAGTGCGCGGTTCAAGCGCGTTCGTTGTTGTTGTGAGACGACACCAGCACATACTGCAGCGCGGCGATCGCGCCAAAGCCAGCGAGACCGGCCACTGCCAATGCGCCCAGTGTGGTGCGATCGTTGTTTGCCTCTCGCAGCGCGTCGACCAGCGACACAACCACCGCGCCGTTCGTCACCCCGAGCACTGCGTAGCCGACTCCAGTCCAGATCAGTGCAAATACCATGTTGCCGTTGTGCAGGTGGTGAGCAAATGGCCTCACTGGGCCATCGAGTCCCAGTTGTCGCCGAGCGCCGGCTGGAAGCTGCCAATGGTCTCGTCGACAGCCAATCCCAGCGCCTCACGGGGCTTCGGCGCGCTCTTCTCCTTGCGCACGCGCTTGACCTTGGGCTTGTCCTGCTTCTCCTCGGACGACTCCGCGGGCTTGGAGGGCGAGCTGGCTGGCGTGGGAGAACCCTCCTCGGCATCACTGCGCTTGCGCTTCGGAGCACGCTTGGCAACGGGCTTCTCGGCCTCATCGGACGACGACGAAGAGGCGGCCTTCTCGGCCTTCTTGGCCTCCTTGGCCTTGTCCTTCTCGGCCTGCTTCTGGGCCTTCTCGGCCTCCTTGCGCTGCTCAATGGCCTGCTTGCGCTTCTCCAAAAACTCCTCGTTGCAGTTGTGCTCCTCCATGCGCCAGTGCACCAGGTTGTCGCAGGCCTTGGCCGCCACACGCGCCGCCTCGGGCGCACACTTGTGACCGGCCTGGTTGAGCTCGAGCACCTGCTTGACCTGGGCCTTGACCGCCGTCTGGTCGCACCGCTTGGCCACCTGATGCACGAAGAACCACAGGGCCTCGGGAGACACAAACTGGACCTTGGGCACGGCAACCGCCTGGCCCTTGTCGTTCGGCAGCAGCAGCGACACCGGCGGGCGCACGCCCACGGCACTGAAGGACACGCCGCTCAGGCAGCAGGCACGGGGTCCGGCAAGATCAGCGGCCTTCTGGGCCTCCTCGCGAAGAATCTCAACAAAGCCAGACATGTTGCTTCGAGCTCGGCGCGAACGAATAGAATAATCATGCGGCACCGCCTGGCTTTCTATGCTTCTCGAGCAGCAACTCACCAATGGCCGTCGCGATTGCTGCCGTGAGCATGGGCCTACTGGGGCTCGCCGTGGTCCAATCCCAAGAGAGCCAGGACCCGAGCGAGGTCGAGTCGCCGTTCGACGATGCAATGCGCGAGGGCTCACAGGCGCTGGCCGAGAGCTCGCGGGTGCTGGTGCACGGCGACCCGCGTACCATGGGATCGGCCGCCGCGGCTCGGGTGGCCCGACACGAGCAGCTGGTGGTCGAGACCGGCGGAGACGACGTCTACTACAGCGGCATGCTGGACCGCAATGTGCGCACCGATGTGAACCAACTGCGCTCGGCCCACTCGGGCCAGTTGCCGTCGCTCGAGGTCATGCAGAAGGCCGGCGTCTGGGCCCAACAGCTGGCACAGGACCGGCGCTACCAGCAGTCGCTGGCGCCCAACACCCAGGCCGGCGATCGCGGCACGAGCACCACCCGTGTGCGTCCGGTGTTCTTGAACTACCTGGCGGTGCCCAACGAGACCAGCGGACGGCCTTTTGTGCGCCAGCTCGAGCTCGACTCGAAGAACAACGTCAAGCACGACACTACGGGCCCGGTCGACACCAACCGCCTGCTGTGGTTCACCGACCCCTACAACCTGGCCAACCCCTTCCAGCCGTTCAACAAGACTCGCTCGGTGCCCACCGGTGTGCTGCCCGACTCGCAGCAACTCGAGCCCCTGAGCGACCGCGAAGTGGCACAGCTGCTACCGCGCCCGGGATTGGCAGCGCGCAGTGGGCCCTCGCGTCGTTTGCGCGCCGGTGCCAAGACCGTGCGATTTGTGCGCTGAGCGCTCATTTCATTCGTGGCGCGCCATGAACAACAACAACAGTGGCAACGGTGTCATCCCCATGGACTGGCAGCCGACGGCCAACAAGGACGAGATCGCCCAGTGGGTCGCCCAGTACCGCCGAGACGCGGCCGATCGACTGTTCGACCAGGCTGTGATGCAACAACGGCCGGTCGAGGCGAACATCGGCGACTTTGGCATGGACTTTGAGGACCTGCAACACGTCGGACACCTGCTCCAGCGCATGCAATGCAACACGGCAATCGTGCACATGTCGAGCGACCGGCCCACGCTCGTGGTGCAGCCGCCGCCGCGCAAACAGGTCTAGCCGCACATCTGTCTAGCTGTGTTTGTAGACACCATCGCAATGAACGACTATTCGCACGACATTGAGCTGGGCCATCCGCGCCTGAGCGACGCCCCGCCCTCTCCCGGCGCCCCGAGTGAAAGCATCGGCGCGAGCACCAGCAGTGCCGATGCCGGGCACTACATGCGCACGAGCTCGGGCAGGCGCATCGACCGACGCCTCTGTGTGTTTGTCATGTCGGCCGTGTTCACGCTGACAGTGCTTGTGTTTGCCATGGCCATGATCTGTTGGCGCTACGACATTGAGGTGTGGCTGCCGGTGATCACCTTCGCCGTGGGGGTCTGGACTGGCCAGCTGCCCACTGGCGACATGCTCAAGTCGCGAAAGAGTTCACGAGCTCGGCGAAGCGCAGTGCCGGCGTGAGTGCAGTGAGCGCCGTGATTGACATGATGTTGGCGCGCATGACCTCTTGCTGATCGCGCTGGAGCACCAGCTCGCCGCTCGTGCGATCCATCACCACTGCGGTGTTGTGCACCGACGCCAGGTGCACCAGACGCTGCTGGCCTCCGCTCTCGTAATAGTTGCGAAGCACCTGGCCAGACGCGGCCGCTTCGTTCAGCGTTAGCTGGGTGGCCGACATGTTCTACCTCCCATGAATAGACGCGATGTCCGCCTATACATTCTCGCTCAACACCAACCGCTCGCACTTGGTGGTCACCACACCGACCCACAGCTATGCCATCCCCTACCTGGACCTGGTGGTGCATGCGCCACAAATGCCCGCGGGCCAAGAGCAGGTGATCCTGTCGACCAACGGCCAGGCCCAGGTGGCGGTGCCATTGGCCTCGTCGAACCTCGTGGGTGCCACCTGGCAAGACAAACTCGACGACTTGGTCCAGAATTACCTCTACATGGGCTTTGGTGGCGGCGGCGGCACTCCGGTCCAGAGCGTCACTGCGGGCGCCGGTATCACGATCACCGGCACTGCCTCGGATCCCATCGTGAGCCAGAGCACCACCGGGGTGACTCCGGGCTCTTACACCAACGCCGACATCACCGTGGATGCCCGTGGCAACATCACCGCGGCGAGCAACGGGGCCGCGAGCTCTGGGGTCGACTCGGTCACCGCCGGCACCGGCATCTCGCTCACAGGCACCGCTGCCGACCCAGTGGTCAATCTGGCCAACACCGCGGTGACCCCGGCGAGCTACACCTACGGCTCGTTCACTGTGGATCAACAGGGTCGTCTGACCGCCGCCAGTTCTGGCACTGCACCACTGACATCACTCACCGGTGGCACCGGGATCACCATCGGCGGCTCAGCGCCCACCCAGACGGTTACGCTGGCCAACACTACCGTGACCCCCGGCAGTTACACCTACATGGGCGGCACCGTAGATGCACAGGGTCGCTTGACCGCTGCGTCGTCGGGGACTGCTCCGTTGACCTCGGTCACTGCTGGCACTGGCATGAGTGTCACTGGCTCAGCGCCCTCGCAGACCGTCGCACTGGCCAACACCGCTGTGACACCGGGCAGTTACACCTACATGGGCGGCACTGTGGATGCGCAAGGCCGCTTGACGGCTGCGTCGTCGGGGACTGCTCCGTTGACATCGGTCACTGCTGGCACTGGCATAAGTGTCACTGGCTCAGCGCCCACCCAGACCGTCGCACTGGCCAACACCGCGGTGACACCCGGCAGTTACACACTGTCGTCGATCACCGTAGATGCACAGGGCCGTCTGACCGCGGCGAGCTCGGGGGTCGCGGGTGCTGGCTCAGTTGCCAAAGAGTACGACACGTCGGTCACTGCGACCTGTACCGCCGGCGGCTCCCCGGCCGACGCGACGCTCAATTCGTTCACAGTTGCCGCCAATACCCTTGCATCGACTGGCGACATGGTGCAATTTCACGGCACCGTCAGCTGGACCAATCGGTCGGGCGGAAGCGGTACGCCCACTTGGTATTTAAGAATGAGCATCACAAACCCAGTGGGGTTGACATCGCCGCTCACCATTTATACTACCACGAAGGATGCTGGGGATGCGGCTACCTATACGATCAGTATCATTCGCACGGGTGCCAGTACTGCACTGGTGATCGTCGATGTGCGCATCGTCGATGTCACGCGCACGGTCGATGCATCTTGTGACTGGACCCAGGCCTTCACTGTGACCTTTTATGCAACAGCCACTGGCGGTACCGGTACCATCACCCGCGACTACACCTCCGAGTACTCCTACCGGCACGACTACATCCTCTGAGGATGTTCTAGCCCAATGATCACCGCACAACGCAATGGCCGGATTTCCCTGGGCATGGCTGCTCATCTCCACTGGATTCTCCATGCTCTTCCAGGAGCAGCTCGAGCAGTGGATCGCCGAGCGGCTTAAGCCCGCGGTTGAGGCACCCAGTGCTATTTTGCTCGTCGCCGCCCAGGACACAGACGTCGTACGAGAGGACGACGACAGCGACCGAGACGACGACGGCTACGAGCTCTCTTCTATCGGTTCGAGCTCCGGTGAACCGTCAAGCGAATGAGCGACGACAGCGACGCGAGCGCTTCGACGCTGTGCTCCGGCGCTTGCGCATCGAGGCACCACACGAGGACATGCGCGGCAAGCACTCGCATCGCGCCGCCCGTCGCCAGCGCCAAGAGCGCGAGCGCCAGGGCATGCGGGCCGACTACAGCGACCGAGCTGGCCTGGCACGCTGCCCGTGCATGGATCGCTGCGAGCCTGCCGGCCTGGCTGCTCCTGCTGTGCGTTGCGATCTTGGCGGCGATGCTCACCCCGTGTGCTCCGGGTGTGGATTGGTTCTCGGCGGTGCTCTGTGCGTGCATTACGACTTTAGCGCTGGAGGTGATGGTGGTAATGCCGCAGCTCGTACGGCTATACACACCAGCATGGACACTCTTTTGGGCATGCGCCTGGCAACCAGCGCCTGCTACAGCCCTTCGGTGCATTTCGCGGAATTCATGGCTCTCGCGACCTGCACTGGGCCTGCTATCCCTGATGAGGCCATGGATCGCATTGCTGATGCCTACGCCGCCGCTGGATCCCAGCTGCCCCAAGACCCGCTCGCGCTCACTTGCTCGGACGTCCGTCAGCTCCTGCGAGGGTCTATGAGCCGCGACGACCAGCGACGCTACGCCGAGCGCTGGCTCCAGGTGATCCGGCGACTCTGCGGCGAGTACTGGTTCGATCTGCACGGCCCGCCGCTACTGCCCAACACCGTAGTGGCCGACATGAAGCGCCGCTTCTTCTGGTTCTACCGGCAGTGGAGCGACTTGCACCACCGACACCACCGGCTCTTTACTCGACGCAACAACGTGCCCTACTTGTGCACCGTGGCACGCGGACTGCTCTTCCAGAGCGCAATGCACCTCGATCCTCCCTGGGCCCAGCAGCACCGCCAGTGGCTCGCCGACGCACCCGAGTGGATGCGCGTGCGCTGGCGCGACCATGTGCTCCAGGCATGGCGGCTGCACTTCTTCGAACGGCACCGCTGGGTGTTCCGCTGGCTCAAGAGCGCCTCGTCTCAGCTGCACAACGAGCTCATGACCGCCCTTGTGCTCGAACGGCTACGCCAGACGCCCAACCAAGTTCTATCGTGGGTCGAGCATCCCTGCTTGCTACCCGAGCGGCCAGCGCGGGAATGGAGGCGGGAACTGCAGCGGCTGCTGGCCCGCAGGTGCTCAGTGTCTCGTTCGAGGGACCTTACGCCACTGCGTTCAAGTGGCTGGCGTTCGCCATCGGTTGGCCAATCGTCTTCAACGCGTCGGTCGTATTTGCTACCTACGGCTTCGTCGGCGCGTTCGAGCACTGGTACGAGCTCCTGTTCTTCCCGATCACCGTCATCTACCGACACGCTTCTCGAGGAATCGTTGCGCTTGCTGGCAAGGTCATGCCCAAGAAGTGCAACGCCATACAACGAGCGCTTCTCGGTGGTAACTACTGCAGCCGAGTTGAAACAGCTGCTGACCGAGTGGAGCAGCTGAAGAAGAAGGGCGTGACCTTCGAGGCACATCCCTGTTGAGTAGCGCCGACCCTTGTGTAATAAACGCCAGCGAGACACTGTAGTCAAAGTGCGCATCAACCCCGCCTGTGGCCACTACTCGCTGACCGGTGCTGACCTCGAATCTTGCCGAGAGGCCAATCTTAAGTGATTGCACAGATCCCGACAGCGTCGTCATGTACAGTGTAACCACCTCTGAGCTTCGGCTCTTTTTTATTTGTCTCCCCTGGCAATGGCATCGCGAATGCACTGCAGCTCGGCGCTGGCTTTGTTGAGTGCCAGGTCGAATCGCTCGAGCAAGTTGCGCAACCGGGTCTGGTCGGCCACCGGGTTCTCGCGAATGATGAAGGTCTGGCGACGCACAAAGCGCAGGTGGATCACAGACAGGTCGTCACAGAGGTCCGTGAAGCGCCCGATCATGTCGTGCTCCAGGCGCTGGGTCAGTGGCGACGGAAGGCGAATCAGGTCCTCGACTTCGCTCATGTGGGAGTGGACGCGGCAAGCGCACGAGCGAAATGAGCCACGAGGCCTCTTGGCTGTGCTCCATGTAGGGCACGAGCATGCTCGTGAGTAGCAGCGCCAGTAGCGCGAGTGCAACCGGGCGCATCGTCGCAGAATGGACACCGGGCTTGCGCGGTCGCCAGACAACCGAGTGTTCGCGAACATGTTCATGAACGCCCAGAAAGGAAACTCGTTGGTTATATAAATCCGACTCGGCCAGTCTTTTGTCACTTCACCGCCATGAGCAACGAGCCTGACGTCGAACCACCCACCAGCTGGACCAAACACGCGTCTACGTTATTCAGCGATGACAATTACTTGGAGCCGCTGTGGCTTATGATCAAGGACCTCAGCCGAGCTCGCAAATTCGCGAACATCGGGGACATCCGGCTGGCTGAAGTGGGACTCACGGCCCACGGCGCTGAGACCATTTTGGAGGAATGCCAGTTGTACGGACAATACTTGCAAGCAATTGGAATGGCGATGACCCGCTACTGCGAGACACAGCGCAGGATACGCGGGTGTCAATCCCCAATCTCTGCCGAGGCTCAAAGCCGATGGATAAGAGACAGCGATGACAAGTATGTCACTTGCTTTTTGCCACCGGGGTTGGTGAACCTCAATGTTGCACTGGGAGTGGTCAGATGCGCTGAACTTCCCGCGATGAAGCGAAAGGCCGCGACGGAGTGAATTGTTCTCGTGTCTTGAATGTCGCGGCGCGAGATGGAAGAACCGCTGTTGGTTTTTACATAAACAATTTCGCCGCGCAAAAAACCACCGACCTCATGTATTGATTGGGACGACAAACGGCAGCTTGTTTGTCTCACAATAACGACCAAACCGCACTCTGGCGTACGATCCATGGCAGCGGGCAAATAAAGATGCGACAGCGGCGCGCTTATGTAGAAGGCCCGCGCCAATTCGGGTGTTCGTGAACACTTGTCGGGCCCGCCCGTGGCCTTGCAGCGCAGGTGTGAACATCTGGAAATCAATTAATTTCGCCGTGCAAAAAAAATCCGCCCGACGGGGTGAACGCGACTCCCCGAATCTCTTGCGGATGCTTGGCGAATTTGCGAATCAGTTGGCCTGACGCCGTATCCCACAGCATGAGTTGTGCGTCCTTGCCGGCGGACGCGAGTTCCTTGCCGTTCGGCGAATA
>CXWK01085734.1_pt3 | contig 13704 bp, 10 predicted proteins | sample 590851 | NCBI WGS metagenome assembly CXWK01 (sample SAMEA3498364, study PRJEB10139) | wastewater metagenome | biome: wastewater treatment plant; material: activated sludge | place: Denmark | collected 2014-08-01
AATCTTCGCCGGCACATGACGTGGCGTGGTGTTGGCGCGAATGACCTGGCGGATCTGCTGCTGCAGCGCGTCATCCAGTTCCACGCCCTCGCGCAAGCGCACGAACAGCACCACCCGCACGTCGTCCTGCCATTGCTGACCGATGGCGACGCTGTCGAGCACCTGCGGGACTTTCTCCACTTGCCGATAGATTTCCGCCGTGCCGATGCGCACGCCACCGGGATTGAGCACCGCGTCGGAGCGCCCATGGATCATCATCGCGCCGTGGGGCAGTTGTTCGGCGTAGTCGCCCTGGGCCCAGACACCGGGAAATTGACTGAAGTAGGAGGCCTTGAGCTTTTCGCCATTTGGGTCGTTCCACAGGCCGATCGGCATCGCCGGGAAGTGCCGCGTACACACCAGTTCGCCCTTTTCGCCGATGACCGCCCGGCCCTCGTCGTTCCACACTTCCACGGCCATGCCCAGGCTCTTGCCCTGTATTTCGCCACGGCGCACCGGCTGCCAGGGGTTGCCGTTGACAAAACACGAGACGATGTCGGTGCCACCCGACATCGAGGCCAGGCACAGGTCGGCCTTGAAATCGCGATAGACATAGTCGTAGCTCTGCGGCGACAGCGCAGAGCCGGTGCAGAGCAAGGTCTTGAGGCTGCCCAGGTCATGGCTTCGCCCAGGCTTCACGCCGCTGCTTTGCAGAGTGGCGAGGTACTTGGGGCTGGTGCCGAATACGGTGATGCGCTCGTCGTCGATCAGGTCGATCAAGCGTTCGGCATTCGGATGGAATGGCGACCCATCGTACAGCACCACGGCACTGCCCACTGCCAGGGCCGAAACCAGCCAGTTCCACATCATCCAGCCGCAGGTGGTGTAGTAGAACAAGCGATCGCCCGGGCCGAGGTCGCAGTGCAGGCCGTGTTCCTTGACGTGTTGCAGCAGTACGCCGCCGGTGCTGTGGATGATGCACTTGGGCACGCCGGTGGTGCCGCTGGAGTAGAGGATGTACAGCGGATGGTCGAAGGGCACGGCGACGAAATCAGGATCGCCACCCGGGTCATAGAAATCATCCCAGAGCGTCACATTGGCCTGGGTACGGAAATCTTCGATGCGTGTTCCGGGGAGTGCGTAAGGCACGATCACCAGTTGCTGCAATGACGGTAGGCGTTCGAGGATTTCGTTGACCTTGGCGCGCTGGTCGATCTCCTTGCCGGCATAACGATAGCCAGCGCAGGTGACCAGCACTTTCGGTTCGATCTGGCCGAAGCGGTCGATCACCCCTTGGGTGCCGAAGTCGGGCGACGAACAGGACCAGATTGCCCCCAGGCTGGTGGTGGCGAGCATGGCCACCAGGGTTTGCCAGGTGTTGGGCATGCAGGCCGCCACCCGGTCGCCAAGGCCGACACCGGCCGCAATCAAGCCCTTCTGAAAGCCTGCGACATGCTCCGCCAATTCGGCCCAGGTCAAGTGTTCGCGCTGGCCGTTTTCAGCCACGGCCACGACGGCTACGGCATCGTCGCGTCGACTGAGCAGGTGTTCAGCGAAATTCAGGGTGGCGCCGGGGAACCACTGGGCGCTGGGCATTTGTGGGCCTTCCAGCAGCACCGCGTCGGGTTGCTCATGGAAGCGGATGTCGAAGAAGTCGACGATGGCCTGCCAGAAGTCCGGGCGCTGGTCGATCGACCATTGATGCAGGGCGGGGTAGTCGTCGATGTGCAGGTGGTGCCGTTGATTGACGAAGCGCCGAAAGGCCTCCATGCGAGTCTTGCCGATGCGTTCGGCGGTGGGTTGCCATAGTACTTCGGACATGATTTGCCTCTTATTGTCGTCAGATCGTTCCCACGCGCCGCGAAGGGGTGCCTCAGCGGACGCTCCGCGTTCGGCTCTTGGGACGCAGAGCGTCCCGGGCTGCATTCCCACGCAGAGCGTGGGAGCGATCAATCTGTGGTTACTGCGCCAACCACCCACCATCGATATTCCACGCCGCGCCACGTACCTGGGTGCCAGCCTCGCTGCACAGGAACAGCACCAGTTCACCCAGTTGCGGCGGCGTTACGAACTCCAGCGACGGCTGTTTCTCGGCCAGCAGGTCATGCTGCGCCTGCTGTGGGTCGATGCCCTTGGCGGCGCGATCGTCGATCTGCTTTTGCACCAGTGGTGTCAGCACCCAGCCCGGGCAAATCGCGTTGCAGGTGATGTTGCTGGTGGCCGTTTCCAGGGCAACCACTTTGGTCAGGCCGATCACGCCATGCTTGGCGGCGACATAAGCGGCTTTGCCCGTCGAACCCACCAGGCCATGCACCGAGGCGATGTTGATCACTCGGCCCCAGCCCTTGGCGCGCATGCCCGGCAGGCTCAGGCGGGTGCTGTGAAACACCGATGACAGGTTGATGGCGATGATCGAGTCCCAGCGTTCCACCGGAAACTCGTCTACCGGCGCCACATGCTGGATGCCGGCGTTGTTGACCAGAATATCGACGCCGCCGAATTCGCGCTCGGCGTAGGCGATCATGTCGGCGATCTGCGCCGGGTCGCTGACGTCGGCGGGATGATGGCCAACCTTGCCGCCGAACTGTTCAACCTCGGCAATCACTTTGGATGCATCGCCAAATCCGTTGAGGATCAGATTGGCGCCAGCCTTGGCCAGGCTCAGGGCAATGCCCAGGCCAATGCCGCTGGTGGAACCGGTAACCAGTGCGGTCTTGCCTGAAAGAGTCGTCATCAATGCCTCACACAATGCCAGTGGCGTAGAAAGTGCCGATCACTACGAAAACCGCCAGGGTCTTGATCAGCGTAATACAGAAAATGTCTTTGTAGGCTTCGCGGTGGGTCAGGCCAGTCACCGCCAGCAAGGTAATCACCGCGCCGTTGTGTGGCAGCGTGTCCATGCCGCCGCTGGCCATCGCCGCCACCCGGTGCAGGACTTCCAGCGGGATGTTGGCGGCATGGGCCGCTGCGATGAAGTCATTGGCCATGGCCGCCAGCGCAATGCTCATGCCGCCGGACGCCGAGCCCGTGATGCCCGCCAGCAGGGTCACGGTGATCGCTTCGTTGACCAGCGGGTCAGGGATGCTTTTGAGCCAGTCGGCCAGGACCAGAAAGCCTGGCAGCGATGCTATTACCGCACCAAAACCGTATTCAGACGCTGTGTTCATTGCTGCCAGTAATGAACCGCTGACTGCACTTCTGCTGCCTTCGGCCAACTTGCCGCGAATCGCCTGGAAGCCGAACACCAGCACCACGATGATGCCGACCAGCAGTGCAGCCTGAACGGCCCAGATCGCCGTTAGCTTGGCGATTTCGGTGGTCACCGGCGCAGCCATGCCCGGCAGCGCGAGACTGTGGGTCTTGCCGTACCACTGTGGAATCCACTGGGTAAACAGCAGGTTCATGATGCCCACGGCCAGCAGCGGCGACAGGGCGATCCACGGATTGGGGAGTTTGATGTCGGCAGCGGTTTCCGGCTCATTGCGCAGGTCGGTGCCGTAGCCTTCGCCGCTAAGCTGAGCCTTGTTACGCTGGCGCTGCAGAAACAGCATGCCGGCGCAGACCACGAAGATCGACCCGATCAAACCCAGCCATGGCGCGGCCCAGGCGGTGGTGTTGAAGAAGGTGCTGGGGATAATGTTCTGGATTTGCGGGGTGCCGGGCAGGGCGTCCATGGTGAATGAAAAGGCGCCGAGGGCGATGGTCGCCGGGATCAGGCGTTTGGGAATGTTGCTCTGGCGGAACATTTCCGCGGCAAACGGATAGACCGCGAACACCACCACGAACAGCGAGACGCCGCCGTACGTCAGCAGGGCGCAGACCAGCACGATCACGAGCATCGCCTGGCGGGTGCCGAGCAAGCGAATCGCCGCCGCGACGATCGAGCGCGAGAAGCCGGACAACTCGATGAGTTTGCCGAACACCGCGCCGAGCAGGAATACCGGGAAATACAGTTTGATGAAACCGACCATTTTTTCCATGAACACCCCGGTGAAGGCGGGGGCGACGGCGGAAGGATCGGTGAGCAGGACGGCGCCGAGGGCGGCAATCGGGGCAAATAGGATAACGCTGTAGCCACGGTAAGCAGCCAGCATCAGCAGCGTGAGGGCTGCCAAGGCAATGATCACACTCATGGTGTGTCTCCTGGATTGTTATTTTTGTATGGGTGAAACGTTGTAGGAGACGGCTTTAGCGAGTTTCGTGCCATGTGGGTAAGTTGTTGAAATATAAGGATATAATTTTGTGCGAAGTGGCGATTAAGTGCTTGTTGTCTCTATTTGGAGACTTTTTGTGCCTGAAAAGATCGCAGCCTGCGGCAGCTCCTACAGGGAAACGCTGGAAACCCATGTAGGAGCTGCCGCAGGCTACGATCTTTTGATCTGAAAATTACATCTACAAATAGAGATTTATGTCTCTCTATTGAGACTCCGCAATCCCCAACGCCACCATCTTCTTGTACAAGGTCGACCTTCCCAGCCCTAACCGCGCCGCCGCCTCGATCACCTTGCCCCCGCATTGCGCCAGGGCCGCTTCAATCAATTGCCGGTCAAAGCGCTCGCGCGCCGCACTGAACGTCTCATGCTCCTGCGGTTCGATGGCCAACGGCGCCACGCGCTGAACTGGCGTAAAAGTCCCGATCGCCGCGCGGATATCCGCCTCCGTCAGGCGCAGGTCGTCGCTGAGCAATGCCGCCCGCTCCAGCACGTTGCGCAGTTCGCGAATGTTGCCCGGCCAGGCGTGTTGGCCCAGGAGCGCCAGCGCATCGCTGTTCAGTTCGTGCTGGCTGCGCAGTTCTTCAAGGATCGCTTCGCTCAGGGCAGGCAGGTCGTCGAGCCGCTCGCGTAGCGGTGGCACCTGGATCGGCAGGACGTTGAGGCGGTAGTAGAGGTCGGCGCGAAACTCGCCACGCTTGATCGCCGCTTCCAGGTCGGTCGAAGTCGCGGCGATCACTCGCACATCGCTCTGGATCACCTCGTTGGAACCGACCGGTTCGAATTCCTTTTCCTGCAACACCCGCAGCAGTTTGCTTTGCAGCGGCAACGGCATGTCGCCGATTTCATCGAGAAACAGCGTGCCGCCCTGGGCGATCTGCAGTTTGCCGGCGCGGCCTTTGCGGTCGGCGCCGGTATAGGCGCCAGGCGCAGTGCCGAAGAATTCGGCTTCGAGCAGTGCTTCGGGGATCGCCGCACTGTTGATGCTGACGAACGCCTTGTGGGCTCGCGGCGATGCATTATGGATCGCCTGTGCCAGCAATTCCTTGCCGGTGCCGGTCTCGCCGAGCAGCAACACCGGCGAGTCGGTGCTGGCGCTGCGCCGGGCGCGGCGCTTGACTTCCAGGCTGGCGGCGCTGGTGCCGATGAAGTGGGCGAAGTTGTAGCGGGTCTGTCGCGCCCGCAGCAGCGAACGCGTGGAAGCAAGCTCTTGCTGCATGCTCATGTAGCGCTTGAGCATCGGCGACAGGCTGCGCAATTCGTCGAACAAGGCGAAGCCGATGGCACCGATCACCTCGCCGGCATCGTCATGAATCGGCAGGCGCATGACCACCAGCGGTTCCTTGGGGGTGTCCTGCATGTCGAGCAGAATCGGTCGACCGGTGCGCACCACCTCGCGCAACAGGCTGCCGGGGATGACGCTTTCGCAGGCCTTGCCAATGGCGTCTTCAGCCGATGGCAGGCCGAAACGCTTGGCATAGCGTTCGTTCATCCAGACGATGTTGGCGTCGCTGTCGACGATCACCGTGCCTTCACTTGACTGCTCGATGATCTCGAACAGCGAGCGGATCGCCAGCAGGCGCACGCGCTGGTAGTCCTTGAGGCTTTCGGTGGTGTTCATGAGGGCTGATCCTGATTGTGTGTTGCCTGTGCCGGCCCCTTCGCGAGCAGGCTCGCTCCCACACTTGGTCTGTGTGTTTCACAAATACCCTGTGGGAGCGAGCCTGCTCGCGAAGGCCGCGACGCGGTCTGGCCGGATTATGCCTGCCCCACATGCGCCGCCGCCAACAGCTCTTTGGTGTAGGGGTGCTGCGGTGAATCGAACACGAAGTGGCTGGCGCCGCGTTCGACCACCTTGCCGTCCTTGATCACGATCATGTCGTGGGCCAGGGCGCGCACCACCGCCAGGTCATGGCTGATGAACAGGTAGGTCAGCCCGTGCTTTTCCTGAAGTTGACGCAGCAGGGCGACCACCTGCTTTTGCACGGTGCGATCCAGCGCCGAGGTGGGCTCGTCCAACAGGATCAGCGCGGGTTTGAGCACCAGCGCCCGGGCGATGGCGATGCGCTGGCGCTGACCGCCGGAGAACTCGTGGGGGTAGCGATGCCGGCTTTGTGGGTCCAGCCCGACTTCCTGCAGCGCCCGGATCACCTCGGCGTTGCATTGTTCGGTGCTCAACTGGCTATGCACTTCCAGGCCTTCGCTGATGATCTGTGCCACGGACATGCGCGGGCTGAGACTGCCAAACGGATCCTGGAATACCACCTGCATTTCCTTGCGCCATGGCCGCAACTGCTTCTGCGTCAGGCCATCGAGCGCCTGGCCCTGGAAGTGAATAGCGCCTTCGGAGTCCAGCAGGCGCAGGATCGCCTGGCCGAGGGTGGACTTGCCGGAGCCCGACTCGCCGACGATGCCCAGGGTCTTGCCGCGCTGGATGCTCAGGCTGATGCCGTCCACGGCCTTGAGGTAAGTCTTGCGTTGGAACAGTCCGCCACCAACGGCAAATTGCACCCGCAGGTCGTGCACTTCCAGGACTTTTTCGCGTTCGTCCCGGGGCAGGGCTTCGCCTTCGGGCTCGGCGTTGAGCAACAGGCAGCTGTAAGGGTGTTTCGGTGCGGTGAACATCGTCTCGCAGTTGGCTTGCTCGACAATTTCCCCGGCTTTCATCACGCAGACGCGCTGGGCAATGCTGCGCACCAGATTGAGATCGTGGCTGATCAGCAACAGCGACATGCCCAGTCGCTGTTGCAGCGACTTGAGTAGCAACAGGATCTTGCGCTGCACTGTCACGTCCAGCGCCGTGGTCGGCTCATCGGCGATCAGCAATTCCGGTTCGCAGGCCAGGGCCATGGCAATCATCACCCGCTGGCGCTGGCCACCGGATAGCTGATGGGGGTAAGACTTGAGCCGCTCCTGGGGTTTCTGGATGCCCACCAGGTGCAACAACTCGAGGATCCGTGCTTGCGCCGCCTTGCCGGCCAGGCCCTTGTGCACCAGCAAGGTTTCGCCGATCTGCTTCTCGATGCTGTGCAACGGGTTCAGGGAGGTCATCGGCTCCTGGAAGATCATCGCGATGCGATTGCCCCGCAGTTCGCGCAATTTGCGCGTATCGGCGCCCACCAGTTCCTGGCCGCGATAGCGGATGCTGCCGGTGGTCTCGGTGCCGCATTCGGGCAGCAACTGCAGGATCGAGTGCGCCGTCACCGACTTGCCCGAACCCGACTCTCCCACCAGTGCCAGGCATTCGCCGGGGCGGATGTCCAGGCACAGGTCGCGCACCACCGTCTGGCCGTTGAAGGCGACGCTGAGGTCACGGATTTCGATCAGGTTGGTCATGTCAACAGTCCGCTTCACGAACGAGGGTCAAAGGCGTCGCGCAAGGCTTCGCCGATGAACACCAGTAGAGAAAGAATCAACGCCAGGGTGAAAAACGCCGTCAGCCCCAGCCACGGTGCCTGCAGGTTCTGTTTGCCCTGACCGATGAGCTCGCCCAGGGAGGCGCTGCCGGCCGGCATGCCGAAACCGAGGAAATCCAGCGCGGTGAGGGTCGAGATGGCCCCGGTCAGGATGAACGGCAGGTAGCTCAAGGTCGCGTTCATGGCGTTGGGCAGAATGTGTCGCACGATCACCTTGCGGTCACTCAAGCCCAGGGCTCGGGCGGCCTTGACGTATTCCAGGTTGCGCCCGCGCAGGAATTCGGCACGCACCACGTCCACCAGGGCCAGCCAGGAAAACAGCGCCATGATTCCCAGCAACCACCAGAAATTTGGCTCGACGAACCCCGAGAGGATGATCAGCAGGTACAGCACCGGCAGCCCTGACCAGACCTCCAGCAGCCGCTGGCCGAGCAAGTCGACCCAGCCACCGTAATAGCCTTGCAGGGCACCTGCGGCGATGCCGATCAGCGCGCTGACGAAGGTCAGCATCAAGGCGAACAGGATCGATACCCGCGCGCCGAAAATCACCCGCGCCAACACGTCCCGCGCCTGATCGTCAGTGCCCAGCCAATTGACCCCTGAAGGCGGGCTCGGGGCCGGTTTGTTCAGGTCGTAGTTGGGCGTGTCGTCGCTGAAGGGGATCGGCGGAAACAGCAACCAGCCACCGTCCTTCTTGATCAGGTCCTGAACATATTCGCTGCGGTAATCGGCCTGGAACGGCAGTTGTCCGCCGAATTGCTGCTCGGTATAGCGCTTGAACACCGGGAAATACAACGAACCCTGGTAGCTGACGACCAGCGGTTTGTCATTGGCGATCAGCTCGCCACCCAGGGTCAGCAGGAACAGCCCGACGAACAACCACAGCGACCACCAGCCGCGGCGGTTTTTCTTGAAACGCTCGAAGCGGCGTCGGCCTAATGGCGAAAGCTGCAGCATCAGGCGTTCCTCGCAGCGAAGTCGATCCGTGGATCGACCAGGGTGTAGCACAGGTCACCGACGAGTTTTATCAGCAGGCCGAACAGCGTGAAGATGAACAGTGAACCGAACACTACCGGGTAGTCCCGTGACACGGCCGCCTCGTAGCTCATGCGCCCCAGGCCGTCGAGGGAGAAGATCACTTCGATCAACAGGGAGCCGGCAAAAAACACGCTGATGAATGCCTGGGGAATTCCCGATACCACCAGCAGCATGGCGTTGCGGAACACGTGACCGTACAGCACTCGGCGTTCGCTCAAGCCTTTGGCGCGGGCGGCGACCACGTACTGGCGGGTGATTTCGTTGAGGAACGAGTTCTTCGTCAGGATGGTGAGGGTCGCGAAACCGCCGATCACCAATGCGGTCACCGGCAGTACCAGGTGCCAGAAGTAATCGACGACCTTGCCCAGGGTCGACAGCGATTCGAAATTGTCCGAGACCAACCCGCGTACCGGGAACCAGTTCAACGAGGTGCCACCGGCGAACACCACGATCAGGAACATGGCGAACAGGAAGGCCGGCATGGCATAGCCGATGATGATCGCGGTACTGCTCCAGACATCGAAATGACTGCCGTGGTGCACGGCCTTGCGAATCCCCAGGGGAATCGACACCAGGTAGGTGATCAACGTCGCCCAGAGCCCGAGGGAGATGGTGACCGGCATTTTTTCCAGGATCAGGTCAGTGACGGTGGCACCGCGAAAGAAGCTCTTGCCGAAATCCAGGCGCGCGTAACTGGTGAGCATCAGCCACAGGCGTTGCGGTGCCGGTTTGTCGAAACCGTATTGTTTTTCGATGTCCTTGATCAGCTGCGGGTCGAGACCGCGGCTGGCCCGGGAATGGCCCATGGTTTCGCTCGAACCACCACCGACACTGGCTCCGCCGATGCCCTGCAAATGCGCAATGGCCTGTTCCACAGGGCCACCTGGCGCGGCCTGGACGATGACGAAGTTGACCAGGAGAATGATCACCAGTGTCGGGATGATCAGCAGCAGGCGTCGCACGATATAAGCCCACATCAATGCGGTCCTCCGGGTCTGCCACGACGGATGCGCTCGGCGGTCATCTGCTGGTTGGTCAGCGGTGTGGTGCTCATTTCCCACCAGCTCTCGATGGCTTCGTCATTGCTCGCCTGCACGTTCGGTATACCGAAGCGATTCCACCACACGGTGGAGCTGCCCGGCGGGTAATAATTGGGAATCCAGTAATAGTTCCATTGCAGCACCCGGTCGAGCGCATGGGCATAGTGCAACATGTCGGCCTTGGTGCTGGCGCGTAGCAGGCCGTTGATCAGCGTATCCACCGCCGGGTTCTGCAAGGCCATGTAGTTGTTGGCGCCGGGATCAAGGGCCGACGCCGAGCCGAAGTAGTTGAGCAGTTCGCCGCCGGGAGAGGTGGTGACCGGATAGCCGGTGACAATCATGTCGTAGTCACGGCTCATCAGGCGGTTGACGTACTGGGACGAATCGATGCGGCGGATGTTCATGTCGATGCCGATCTGTTTCAGGGTGCGCTTGTAGGGCAGGAGCAAACGGTCCATGCCGTTCTGGCTGACCAGGAAGGTGAAACTCAGTGGCTCGCCGTCGGCGTTCACCAGTTGATCACCCTGGGGTTTCCACCCGGCCTGTTCGAGCAGGCCCAGGGCTTGCAATTGCTTGTCGCGAATCACGCCGCTGCCATCGGTTTTCGGTGGTTCGAACACTTGGCTGAAGACTTCATCGGGGATCTGTCCGCGCAAGGGTTCCAGAATCGCCAGCTCACCGGCATCAGGCAGCTGCCGGGCCGCCAGTTCGGTATTGGAAAAGTAGCTCTTCTGGCGGATGTACAGGTTGCGCATCATCTGCCGGTTGCTCCATTCGAAGTCCCAGAGCATCGCCAGTGCCTGGCGCACCCGGCGGTCCTGGAACATCGGCTTTTGCAGATTGAACACGAAACCCTGGGCCGATTGCGGCGCTTCGGTGGCCAGGTGGGCCTTTTGCAGGCGACCGTCGCTCAGGGCCGGGCTGTCGTAGCCGATGGAGTAGCCGGTGGCGGAAAACTCGCGGTTGTAGTCGTAGGCGCCGCCGCGCAATACCTGGCGCGCGACATCGGTATCGCCGAAGTACTCGATGCTGAAGCGATCGAAATTGTACAGCCCACGGCTGACCGGCAAATCCTTGCCCCACCAGTCGGGGTTGCGCTCGAAGGTGATGCTGCGCCCCGAATCGACCTTGCCGACCTTGTACGGTCCGCTGCCCAATGGCGGCTCGTAACCGCCGCCATTGGCAAAGTCACGGTTCTTCCACCAGTGCTCGGGAAACACCGGCAAGGTGGCGATGTCCAGCGGCAGGGTGCGGTTTTCGTTGTTCTTGAAATCGAAGCGCACGGTCAATGGCGACTCGACTTCCACGCCCTTGACGTCGGCGAACTGCGTGCGATAGCGCAGGCTGCCCTGGGTCATCAGCAGATCGAAGGTGTAGCGCACGTCCTGGGCGGTGATCGGCGTGCCATCGGCAAACTGCGCCTTGGGGTTGAGGTAGAAGCGCAGGGACAGACCATCGTCGGAGCGCTCCATCTGCTGCGCCACCAGACCGTACACCGTGTAAGGCTCGTCCAGCGAGCGCTGCGCCAGGGGGGAGTAGAGCAGGCCATCGATCTGCGTCACGCCGATGCCCTTGTCTATATAAGGCAGGACGTGATCGAAATGCCCGATCTCGATCGCGGAACGGCGCATCGTCCCGCCCTTGGGGGCTTGCGGGTTGGTGTAGGCAAAATGACTGAAGCCGGCAGGGTACTTGGCGGGTTCGCCATATACGGTCAACGCATGTTGCGGTGCGGCATTCACACCGGCGGCGCCCAGGAGCAGGGCCACGGCAGTGAACAATAAAGTCGGGAAAGCCAGTCGCATTGTCAGCCTTAGAGCCGGGTGGTCGTTAACCACAATTTGTACGCTAGCGGCGCGTCCCTCGCCAGCCGTATTACGTATCTGAAACACGACGGCCCACCAGAAGGCGGGCCGTTGCACAGCCAATCCAGGGTGTTATCAGTCCTGGCGGCTGGTCACTTCCAGCAGGTGATAGCCGAACTGGGTCTTGACCGGGCCTTGCACCACGTTGATCGGTGCGCTGAAGACCACGGTGTCGAATTCCTTGACCATCTGGCCTGGACCGAACGAGCCCAGGTCGCCGCCCTGGCGGCTGGAAGGGCACGTGGAATTGGCTTTGGCGACTTCAGCGAAGTCTGCGCCCGCCTCGATTTGGGCCTTCAGTTCGTTGCACTTGGCTTCGCTGGCAACAAGGATGTGACGGGCAGTGGCTTTGGCCATGGGAAAACTCTCCATTCAATGTACGGTAAAATGCTGAGCCTACCGGATTCAGTGGGGTATTTCTCCTCAAAGTTCCGTTGCCAGCGCTCTGGATGGCAGGTTTGGTTTAAAGTCCGGCTTTTTCCAGGCGCTCGGCGTGCTGTACGTAAAGATCGATCGGGTCGATGCGCCTTTCATTATGACCACCGGCCTGGTGAAGGGTGCCCAGATGGTCCAGCGGATAGTCGGAGCGGATGATGGTGCCCAGGTGCGAGCTGTAGCGCCCGACCATGCCATCGTTCTGCAAGGGCTCGGTGGTGAAATAACGTGACAGCGCCCGCAGCAGGCCGTGGGACGGGTCCAGTGTTTCCAGTTCGGCATCCCGCCGCTTTCCCTGCACGACGCCACTCCAGGAATAGTAGCGGACACCATTGACCTGTTCGCGGCCCTTGCCGCCCCAAGACGGCGGCAAGCCTTGCGGGTACTTCCGGTTGAATGCGCCCACGCCCTGCGTGGTCAAGGCATCCAGCGCGGCGATGGCATTTTGCGGCAGCCGGCGCTTGCCGCTGAGCAACGACATGAGGTCGGCGAACAAGGTGACAACGATTTCGGCTACCGTTTCCGGCAAGTGGCCTGGCGTCAATGCCTTGCGCAGCAAATCGGCCAGTTCGGACCCATGGTTCGGTCCACTGACGGACGTTACCGAGGCCACCTGGCCTGGCGCTGTCGCGGCGGCATAGCGGGCGGCCAACGCGCCTTGGCTGTGACCGATCAGATTGACCTTGTGGGCGCCGGTGCCCTCCAGTACCCGATGGATCTGCGCCAGAAGCTGTTCGCCGCGAACTTCGTTGCTGTGGGTGGCGGACACAAACGGGACGAACACACTTGCCCCGGCGTTCCGCAGGGCCTGCTTGACATCGTGGAAGAGGTCCACGCTGGCAATTCGCTCAAAGCCGAAAAGCCCGTGCACCAACAGGATTGGATAATGAGTCTTTGCATTCCGTTGCATGTTCATTCCTTTTTCCAGGGTTCGAGAAAGTGATTTCCGACCTCACTTTAAAGACTCCAATGCCGGCGCGATGCATGAAATAGCCGCGGTGGCCTGGGGAAAACGGCATAGGCACGGTACGAATGCGCGGAGGTGGAGGTGGCTTCCTGGACTGCCCTGTGGCGCATTGACACCTCGACTGTAGGAGCGAGCATGCTCGCGAAAAACCCGAGAGCACCGCGGGGTGTCAGGCTCCCCGCGTCATCGTTGACCTCCATCGTCGGAACGCCGCCCGGAGCGTGCTCGCGCCTACAGGGGTTAACGGGGTGCCTGCGATCAACAGCAAAGCGAGGCGGCCTTAAAGCCGACCTGATTTTTACGGGTGTACCTGGATCCCCTGCTCGCGAAGGCGGCAGCACATTGATCGTTTGATCGTTCCCACGCTCTGCGTGGGAATGCCGCCAGGGACGCTCTGCGTTCCACCGACGACGCGTTAATTGAGCCGTGCGCAACGATGATGCGCGGCGTCTCTCCGGCATGGCCATCGTGGTTAATGGGGCGCTCGCGATCAACAGCAAAGCGAGGCGGCCTTAAAGCCGACCCGACTGTTACGGGTGAACCTGAATCCCCTGTCGCTGATCGTTCCCTCGCTCTGCGTGGGAATGCCGCCAGGGACGCTCCGCGTTCCGCTGACAACGCGTTAATTGAGCCGTGCGCGACGGTGATGCGGGGCGTCACAAGACGCCCTGTGTGAAATTGGTTGTCGGGGTACATATCCATTGCTGCGGTTACGGCCACTTATGGTTTCGCTTTTACAGCGACTCCCTTTTT
>CXWK01015820.1_pt1 | contig 13703 bp, 15 predicted proteins | sample 590851 | NCBI WGS metagenome assembly CXWK01 (sample SAMEA3498364, study PRJEB10139) | wastewater metagenome | biome: wastewater treatment plant; material: activated sludge | place: Denmark | collected 2014-08-01
GGAGCGGGCCGATTGGGACGAGACCAACCTGCTCGACCTGGTGTCCATCGGCACTGTGGCCGACCTGGCCCCGCTGCTGGGCGAGAACCGCAAGCTGGTGGCCGAGGGGCTGGCCGTGCTCAACGAGGTACGCCGGCCGGGCATCGCCGCGCTGATGGGCGTCAGCGGTCTTCAAGCGGGGCTGATGACGGCCGAGAGCATCGGCTTTGCTCTGGGGCCGCGCATCAACGCCGCCGGCCGGCTGGCCCACGCCTACGACGCCGCGCGTCTGCTCATCGCCTCCAACAGCGGCACAGCCCAGGAAGCGGCCCGCACGCTGGACGAACTGAACCGCAAGCGGCAGACGCTGACCCGCCAGCTCTCCGCCCGCGCCGAGCAGATGGTTGATCCCGCCGCGCCGATCATCATCGCTGCCGACCCGGAGTTCAAGTCGGGCATCGTCGGTCTGGTCGCCAGCCGCATCGCGGAAAAGCACTACCGCCCGGCGATCATCATGGAGCAAGGCGAACACGAGAGCCGCGGCTCCTGCCGCTCCATTCCCGAATTCCACATCACCCACGCCCTGGACGAAGTGGCCGACCTGCTGGTCCGACACGGCGGCCACGCCCAGGCGGCGGGCTTCACCATTCTCAACGAGCACGTGCCGGAGTTCATCGCCCGCATCACCCAGATCGCCTGTGACAAGCTGGCCGGTCAAGAATTGCGCCCGTCGCTGAGTATCGACGCCGACCTGCCGCTGAGCGATGTGGACTGGGCGCTTCAGGGTACATTGGAGCAACTGGAGCCGACCGGCTACCATAACCCGTCGCCCCTACTCCTCAGCCGCAGCGTCGAGGTCATCAGCCATCGCAGCGTGGGCGGCGACGGCAGCCATCTGCAAATGCACGTCATCGACGCCCGGCAGAACGGCGCGGCCGAACGCCGTTACGGCCAGCGCGGCCGTCCCACCCAGGCGTTCCCGGCCATCGCCTTTCGCCAGGCCGACTGGGCCGGAGCCATGCCGCAGCGCATCGACATCGTCTATCGCGTCGGCGTCAACCGCTGGCAGGGCACGTCGAATCTACAACTGGTCATCGAAGACATCCGGCCGGCGGAGGTCGAGAGCATCACCCTATGACAATTCTGGTCACCGGCGCGGCCGGTTTCATCGGCAGCCATCTGGCCGAACGGCTGTGTCGCCGCGGCGATACGGTCATCGGCCTGGACAACTTCAACGATTACTACGACCCGGCGCGCAAGCGGGCCAACGAACAAAGGCTGAGCGCTTATCCTACCTTCCGCATGGTCGAGGCCGACGTGCGCGACCGGGAGGGCCTGATGCGCCTCTTCGCCGGGGAGCGCATCGACGCCGTGGCCCATCTGGCGGCGATGGCCGGGGTGCGCAACGCCGTGCTGCACCCCGATCTATACGTCAACGTCAACCTCAACGGCACGCAAAACCTGCTGGACGCGGCGCGCGCCGCCGGCGGCGTCGGGAACTTCGTCTTCGCCTCGACCTCGTCGGTCTATGGCGACACGAAGCAGATTCCGTTTGTCGAGACCGACCCCTGCGACCGGCCGCTCCAGCCCTACGCCGCGGCCAAGCGCGCTGCCGAAATCCTCGGCTACAGCTACCATCACCTGTTCGGCCAGAACTTTACCGCCCTGCGCTTCTTCACCGTCTATGGCCCCAACGGCCGGCCGGACATGATGGCCTATCTGCTGGCCGATAGCGTCAGCAAGGGTGTGGCCATCCCCCTCTACGACGGGGGCGACATGTACCGTGACTGGACCTACGTTGATGACATCACTGCCGGCATTGCCGCCGCGCTCGACCGGCCGCTGGGCTACGAGATCATCAACCTCGGCCGCGGCGAGCCGGTGCTGCTGCGCGACTTTGTGGAGATCATCGAGGAGCTGAGCGGGCGCAAGGCCAACCTGGTGGACACGCCGCGGTTGGCGGCCGACTTCGTGCGCAATGAGGCCGACATCAGCAAGGCCCGCCGCCTGCTGGACTATGATCCGCGCGTTTCGGTTGTCGAAGGCGTGCGGCGTTTCTGGGAATGGTATCGCGAGCATGACCTCCACAAAGGCTAATATGACCGACGAACGGCCGCTGCCGCCCTTCCGCCTCGTGGCCGACGAGCAAGCCTGGGACGACTGCCTGCAGGCGCTGCGCGCCGCGCCCCGGCTGGCCATCGACCTGGAAGCCAACAGCATGTTCGCCTATGCCGAGCGGGCCTGCCTGATCCAGGTTTCCACGGCCAACGCCGACTTCATTATCGACCCTGTGGCCGACCTCGACCTGAGCGGGCTGGGCGCGCTCGTCGAAGACCCGGCCATCGAGAAGATCTTCCATGCCGCGGAGTACGATCTCATCCTCCTGCGGCGCGATTACGGCTGGCGGCTGCACAACCTGTTCGATACGATGTGGGCGGCGCGCATCCTCGGCTACCAACAGGTGGGTCTGGCCAACATCCTGGAGCAGTTCTTCGGCGTCCGCCTGAGCAAGCGCTATCAGAAGGCGAACTGGTGCCACCGGCCATTGATGCCGGCCGAACTGGCCTACGCGCAGAAGGACACCCACTATCTGCCCGCCCTGCGCGACCGGCTGGCGGCCGACCTGGAGTCGCGCGGCCTGCTGGTCGAAGCGCTGGAGACCTTCGCCGAGCAGTCGCGGGTCAAGATGCCCAACAACGGCTTCGACCCCGAAGCGTTCTGGAACATCAACGGCGTGGCCGACCTGACCCCGGCGCAACAGGCGACAATGAAGGCGCTCTACGTCTTCCGCGACCGCGAGGCCCGGCGGCGCAACGCGCCCCATTTCAAGATCCTCAGCGACCGCACCCTGCTGGAACTGGCCAGCACGCTGCCGACGCGGCTCAGCCAGTTGACCGATATTCACGGCATGACGCCCGGCCAGCAGCAGCGCTTCGGCCGCCCGCTGCTCGACCTGATCGCCGAGGCCCGGCAGGCGACGCCTCCCACCCCGCCCAAGCGCGCGCCGCGGCCGCCCGACGCCGTGCTGATGCGCTACGACCGGCTGCACCGCTGGCGCAAGGCCCGCGCCCAGGCCCGCGGCGTCGAGTCGGACGTCATCGTCAGTCGCGACGCTCTGTGGGCCATCGCCGAGATGCCCCCGCGCAGCCTCGACGACCTGGCCGCCCTCAACGTCCTGGGGCCGTGGCGGTTACANNCAGCTCTATGGCCTGGAGATATTGCAGCTACTTGGCAAGTAAATACGAATTACGAAAGAAGAACGCTCTACTTTCGTAATTCGTAATTGAGGAGATGAAGATGGAAATCACCTTTCACGGCGCGGCGCGCACGGTTACCGGCTCGCAACACCTGCTCGACATCCACGGCAAGCGCATCCTGCTCGACTGCGGCCTCTACCAGGGGCCACGCGAAGAGAGCGGCGACCGCAACCGCCACCTGCCCTACGACGCCCGCACGGTGGACACGCTCATCCTCTCCCACGCCCACATCGATCACAGCGGTAACATCCCCAGCCTGGTCAAGAACGGCTTCACCGGCGACATCATCGCCACCTCGGCCACGCGTGACCTGTGCAGCATCATGCTGCGCGACAGCGCCAAGATTCAGGAGTCGGATATCGAGTACCTGAACAAGAAGCGCCGCCGCGATAAGCTGCCGCCCATCGAGCCGATCTACACCATGGCCGACGCCCTGGCCGCGCTGAAGCAGTTCATGGGCATCAACTACGGCCGCCCCTACCAGGTGGCGCCGGGCATCAGCCTGACCTTCCACGACGCCGGCCACGTGCTCGGCTCGGCTCTCGTCGACTTGCAGGTCGATGACCCCGCCGGCGGGCCGCCGACGCGCATCGTCTTCAGCGGCGACCTGGGCCGCGCCCACCGACCCATTCTCAACGATCCCATCTTCCTCGACTCGGCCGACATTCTCATCCTGGAGAGCACCTATGGCAACCGCGAGCACCCCGACGACGAGGACACCGACCACCTCCTGGAGCAGGTCATCCGCGATACGGTGAAAGCTGGCGGCAAGGTCATCGTGCCCGCCTTCGCCATCGGCCGGACGCAGGAGCTTGTCTACCGGCTCAACAACCTGGTCGAGCGGCGCGACCTGCCGCCCAACCTCCAGGTCTACGTTGACAGCCCGCTGGCTATCGACGCCACGGCCGTCTTCCGTTCCCACCCCGAAGCCTACGACGCCGACATCGCCGACGTGCTGATGAGCGACCGCGACCGCGATCCGTTCGGCTTCGCCATGATGCGCTACACCCGCTCGCCGGAGGAGTCGAAGGAACTCAACTTCCTGCGCCAGCCGGCGGTTATCATCAGCGCCAGCGGCATGGCCGAGAATGGGCGCATCCTCCACCACCTGAAGAACAACATCGAGGACGCGCGCAACACGGTGCTCATCACCGGCTTCCAGGCCCCGGAGACGCTCGGCCGTCGCCTGGTAGACGGCCAGAAGCGGGTCAAGATCTTCGGCGAGGACTACGACGTGCGCGCACGCGTGGTGTCCCTCAACGGTCTGAGCGGCCACGCCGACCGCTCAGAACTCCTCGACTGGGCGCGCCACTTGAAGCAGCCGCCGCGCCAGACGTTCCTGGTGCACGGTGAGCCGGACGCCGCCTTTGCCCTGGCCGAAGGGCTGCGCGCCCAACTGGGTTTCCAGAACGTCCACGTGCCGGAGATGGGCCAGCGGTTTATCCTATAACGCCTAACTCCCGCCCGACTTTGCTAAACGTCTCCAGGGCGATCTCGATGTCGCTGTGGTTGTGGGCGGCCGAGTTCATCACGCGGATGCGCGCCTTACCCTGCGCCACCGTCGGGTAGCTGATGGCCATGGCGAAGATGCCTTCCTCGAACAGCCGGCGGCTGAACTGCTGGGCCAGCGCCGCTTCGCCCAGCATCACCGGCACAATGGGCGTCTGGCTGAAGCCGGTGTTGAAGCCCATCGCCTGCATCTCCCGGCGGAACAGGCCGGCGTTCGACCACAGGCGGTCGATCAGTTCGGTCGACTCCTCCAGGATCGCCACCGCCTCGATGCAGGCCGCGGCGTCGGGCGCGGTGACGGCGCTGCTGAAGAGGAATGGCCGGCCGCGCTGGCGCAGCCACTCGATGATGATCGCCTTGCCCGCCACCAGCCCACCGACGACGCCGAACGCTTTACTCAGCGTGCCCACCTCGACATCGACCCGGCCGTGCAGCCCGAAGTGGTCGACGATGCCGCGGCCGCCGTGGCCGAGCACGCCTTCGCCGTGGGCGTCGTCGACCATCAGCATGACGCCGTGCTCCTCGGCCACCTCGCAGATGCGATCTAGCGGTGCGATGTCGCCGTCCATGCTGAAGACGCCGTCGGTGATGATCAGTCGCCGCCGGTAGTCATCCCGCGCGGTGAGCTGCTGCCGCAGGTCGTCCACGTCGCCGTGGCGATAGCGCACCGTCTCGGCCCGGCTCAGCCGGCAGCCGTCGATAATGCTGGCGTGGTTAAGTTCGTCGGAGAAGATCAGGTCGCCCGCGCCGACCAGGGCCGGAATGGTCGCCAGATTGGCCGTGAAGCCGCTCTGGAAGGTGATGCACGCCTCAGCATGCTTGAACTCGGCCAGCCGCCGCTCCAGTTCAATGTGGAGCGACGTCGTGCCGGCAATGGAGCGCACTGCGCCGGGGCCGACGCCGTAATCGTCGATAGCCTGCCTGGCCGCCTCGCGCACGCGTGGGTGGTTGGCCAGTCCCAGGTAGTTATTGGCACAAAAGTTGAGCAGCCGCCGGCCTTCGATGGTCACCCAGGCGTCCATCGGCGAGTCAATGGTGCGAATGGTGTTATAAAGTCCGGCGGCCCGCAAGTTATCGAGCTCCGTTTGCAACCAGGCTGTCGTACCGTCCTGCATGATGTGTCTCCCGGATCATTAACTGATCCTTAACAGTCTCGAATTGACGATTTCTACCCCTGTCGGGTATACTCCCGAACATATGAGCAGAGATGGCCTTCTAGAGGAGCCAGTGCTCATTCTGAACGTGACCTTCGAACCTATACACGTTTGTAGCACGAAGCGAGCGCTGGCTCTGGTTCTATCCGGAAAAGCTGAAATCGTGGTGAATGGTCGGGGGACCATTCATAGTGCTATTCGCGCCTTTGAGATTCCCTCGGTCATCAAGCTGAGCCACATGGTGCGCCGGCCGCGACCACGCATCGCCCTCTCCAAGCGCGAGATTCTGCGCCGCGACGAATACACCTGCCAGTACTGCGGCCGCAAGATGCGCACCCTGACGCTCGACCACGTCGTGCCACGACGCCATGGCGGCCCGCACACCTGGACCAACCTGGTGGCCGCCTGCTCGCCCTGCAACCGCCGCAAGGGCGGCAAGCTGCCCCATGAAGCGGAGATGACGCTGCGCCGTCTGCCCTATGAGCCAAGCCCCAGCGCCGCCTATCGCTTCGGCACGCTTCTGGAGCAACGCCAGGAGTGGGCGGAGTTCATGGAAGGCTGGTAAAGAGAATTAGGAATTACGAATTCAGAAGACTCAAATACATGAATTCCTGGTTCCTAATTCCTAATTCGTAACTCGTAATTTCCCTGCGCCAGGGTGATGATGCGGTCCAGCCCGCCATCGATGACCCGGCTCAACTCCTCGAACATCTCCTGATACCCCTCGGCCGGGCCGCCGTAGGGGTCAGCGATGTTGTAGGGCAGACCAACCATCTCCGTCAGCAAGTAGACTTTGTGGGCCTGGGCCGGGAATTCGGCCCGCAACGCCTCGGCGTGGCCTTCTTCCATCGTCAGCGCCAGGTCGGCCTCGCGCAGATGGCGCTCCTCGACCATCGTCGCCCGGTGGTCGGTGATGTTGTAGCCGTGGCGACCCATCACGTCAACGCTGAATTGCGACGCCGGCCGCGAGACCATGGCCCACGTGCCGGCCGAACCGACCTGCCAGTCGGCCAGACCGCGCCGCCGCAGCCGGTCGCGCAGCAGCGCCGCGGCGACTGGCGAGCGGCAGATATTCGCCGTGCAAATAAGGAGGATACGCGCCATGGGTGCCGCGTCTAACCCATTTCCGGCTGGAGCAAGCCGAACGTGCCGTCGCGACGGCGATAGAGCACGTTCACCGCGTCATCTTCGGCGTTGAAGAAAACGTAGAAGTCGTGGCCCAGCAACTCCATCTGGTCGATGGCCTCTTCCGACGACATGGGGTGGAGCGCAAAGCGCTTGTGGCGGACGATGACGTGGTCTTCCTCGAACGCCTCTTCGGCGATGGGCAACGGCTCGCCCATGTCGACTTCCTCACCCTTGCCGCGGGTCTTCGTGCGGCGCTTGCCGCGATAGCGCTCGATCTGGCGATAGAGCTTGTCAACGACGGCATCGATGGCCGCGAACATGTCACTGTTACGCTCTTCGGCGCGGAGGATGGTGCCGCGCTCCTCGCGGATGGTGATCTCGGCCACGTGGCGCTGGACGGCGCTGCGTGTGTTTTCCAGCGCCAGCTCGACCTGGATGCTCGACAGGCCGGGCAGGTAGCGATCCAGCCGGGCCGTCTTCTTCTCCACGTAGTCGCGCAAGCGAGGTGTCACTTCCATGTTGTTGGAGAGGATTTGAAGTTCCATTTGAGCACATGTACTCCTTTCAGCAGAAATGGGTGCGTTGTAGGATGGCCCGCCGGCCGAAGGTTGCCTGATCGAACGGCGCTATTATCCCATGCCTATGAGACACGCGCCAGACAATAGGCCGAGACCGACCGCGCCCCGGCCGCCAGCAGGGCCTCGGCGGCGGCGGCCATCGTCGCGCCGGTCGTCAGCACGTCGTCGATGAGCAGCACGGCGTGCCCATGCACCAGGTCGGGCCGGGCCGCAAAGGCGTCGCGCACGTTATCAGCGCGGGCCTGAGGGCCGAGGCCGACCTGCGGCGGCGTGTGGCGGGTGCGACGCAGCGCGCCGGCGGTGAAGGCCACGCCCCGCGCTTCGGCCAGCGGCCGGGCCAGCAGCTCTGACTGGTTGTAGCCCCGCTGCCGGCGGCGGCGCGGGTGCAACGGGATGGGGGCGATCAGGTCGGGCGGCTCGGCCCACGCCGGCCACCCGGCGACGAGAAAGGCGGCCAGCGGCCGGCCCAGCGCGAAGTAGCCCTCGTATTTGAGGCGATGGATGAGCGTGCTGGCCGGCTCCTCATAGCGCAGGGCGGCACGCATCTGGGCCAGAGGCAGCGGCGCGTGCCGGCATTCATCGCACAGGCCAGCCCCTGCCTCGGTATCGGCCTGGCTCCGGCCGCAGCGCTCACAGATCAGCCCGGCCACCCGCACCAGGCGCGCCGCGCAGGCCGGGCACAGAACGGCTCCCACGCCGCGGCATAGCGCGCACACCGGTGGAAACAGGACATCCAGGCCAAACGCGCCGGCCTGTCGCAGCCGGGTCGAGAGAGGGTGAAAGGTGACGGGGTTCACGACAGCGAGCGGGTTAGCTCGGCCACAATCGCTTCCAGAAGTTGTCGTTTCTCGCCGCGGTTCAGGACGATGCCGCGCTCCTCCAAGAGGGTGTCCAGACGGTCGTGGACGAGAGGACGCACGCCGGCCCGGTCCTGGGCGGCCGCGCCCAATTCGCCCCGCGCCCGAAGCTGGCGGCAGATCGAATCCCTCAATTCCAGGAAGGCATCGCGGGCGCCAGGGGCCGGCGAGTCGCGCCGGACGCGCAATTCACTCAGATCGGCTGTATCGTTGCCGTTGCTATGATCCTTCGTTTGCTCGCTCAAGACCCCGTTCCCCCACGACAGGCGGCCCAGGCGGGCGCCTAGTTGCCCAGAAGCTGGCGCGCCCACTCGGCGGCGCTATTAAACCACTGGCCTATATAGGGGCCAAGCAGCGCCAGCACCGCGATGACCACAACCGCCACCAGGACAAGCACCAGCGCATATTCCACCAGCCCTTGCCCCTCTTCGCCTCTCCAGAAGCGCATACGTTCATACCTCCGCCGGCGCGCCGGCGCCGCGATTGCACCGCTATCGCGCCACTGTATCCAGCCTGACCCAGCCATGGCGCAAAGCGTAGACGGCCGCCTGCGTGCGGTCGTCAACGCGCAGCTTGCGCAGAATGGCCGTCATATGATTCTTGACCGTCTGCTGGCTGATGCTGAGCCGGCGGGCGATGTCCTTGTTGCTCGCGCCGCGGGCCACCAGCTCCAGAATCTCCATCTCGCGCGGCGATAGCGGCGTGTAGGCCTCGGCCTGATCCTCGGCAGGGAAGCTGCCATAGCGGCCGGTGCGTTGCTCGATCCACGCGCCCAGTTCTTCGCGGGACATGACCTGGCCGTTGACCAGGTAGCTCCCGTCCTGCACCGAGTGAATGGTTCTCAGCAACTCCTCCGGCGGCACATCCTTGGCGCAATAAGCCGTGGCCCCCAGCCTCAGTGCGTGGAAGACCTGCTCGGCGTCGTCATAGCCGGTCAGGATGATGATCCGTGTCTCCGGCAGCGCCCCCAGGATGCGCCGCGTCACCTGCAAGCCGTTGGCGTTGGGCAGGTTAACGTCCATCAGGATAGTATCGGGGTGGTATTCGAGCGCCATATCGAAGGCGCTGTCACCGTCGGCCGCCTCGGCCACGACTTGCAGACGGTCGTCCATGTCGATCACATCGACAAGCCCTTGTCTGAAGAGGGGGTGGTCGTCTACGATGAGAATCTTAATCGGATCCATAAGGCAAGGCGCTTCCCGGTCCGCTTTATTTCAGGGAGTATAGCACGAAGTCGGTGAACATCCTAGCGCGGGCGCGGCTCGCTCAGAGACCTTCATCGGCGCGACGACTGACACAGGTCATCAGGTCGCCGAAGTTGACCGGCACGGCTGTCTCGCGCAGGCCCAGGCCGTCGACGGCCGCCAGCGCCAACCGGCCCAGCCCGGCCTGCAAGCCGGACACCCGCGACGCCAGATAGCCCAGCCGCAGATAGCGCCCCTGGCTGCCTTGCCAGACGACCTGGAACCCCTGCCGCTCATGCAGCGCCCGCAGCGTCCGCCGGTCGAAGTAGTAGAGGTGCATGTCCATCAGCCACGGCCAGCGACGGCCCATCAGCCGGGCCAGCGGCGCGCCAATGTCCATCGTGTGGACGACGAGCCAGCCGCCGGGCCGCAGTAGCCGCCGCGCTCGCGCCAGCTCGGCCGCCGGGTCGGGCAGGTGCTCGATGACATCCCACATGGTGACGACGTCGAACGATGCGTCGGGCAGGCCGGCCGAGGCCAACGTGCCGGCGTGGACGGCCAGACCACGCTGCCGGGCCGCCGTGGCCGCCCAGAGCGATGGCTCGACGCCCTCGGCCCGCCAGCCGCCGGCGGCGGCTACCTCGACGAAGACGCCGATGTAAGCGCCCACGTCGAGCAAGGCACGCCCGCCGGCCGGGCCAATGATGCGCTCTAACTGGCGAAGATGGTGGCGAAAGGTGAGTTCGCGGCCCGGGCGCTCCGCGACGTAAGTTTCGTCCTCGACGGCGGTGTAGGCGTCGAGCACGACCTCGGGCGACCAGCGCGGGTTGGCGTAGACCAGCCCGCAATGGCAACACTCGACGACCTGGGCATGGTGGCCATAGCCGGCGTGAGTACAGCGGAAGGCGTCAACGCGCAGGGTGTCTTCGTCTGCTGTGGCCGGAAACCGCACGCGATAATCGTCCCGGCCGCACAGATTACAGTTGACGGTGATCATTACTGATAGCGGGTGAAATGGTGATGGCCGGGCGACGCGGCTCTCCACCGCGCAGGCGACGCAGGAACAACCGGAACACGGTGTACTGCGCCTTGAAGATTTCCTGGCGCGAGATTTTGGTCGTGCCGAGCCGGCGGTCCTCAAAAATGATGGGCACCTCGCCGATCTGCCAGCCGCGCCGCTGGCAGAGGAACAACATCTCTACCAGGAAGGAGTAGCCGCTGGAGAAAATTTCGTCCAGCGGGATCGACAGCAGCACCTCGCGCCGGTAGAGGCGAAAGCCGGCCGTGGCATCGCGCGCTTGCAGACCCAGCAGCATGCGCGCCACCAGATTCGCGCCGCGACTGAGGAGGATGCGCTTGCGGCTACAGTTGCGTGTGCCGCCGCCGGGCACGTAGCGCGAGCCGATGACGACATGCTTGCTCTGACTCAGGGCGACCATGGCGGGGATGTAGCGCGGGTTGTGGGAGAAGTCGGCGTCCATCGTCAGCACGCGCTCAGCGCCGGCGTCGTGGATGGCCTTCTTGAAGCCGGCGATGTAGGCCGTGCCCAGCCCCAGCTTGGCCGGGCGGTGGACGACGACGACGCGGCCCGGATGCTGCTCGGCCCAGCGGTCGGCCATGCGGCCCGTGCCGTCGGGCGAGTTGTCGTCCACCACGATGGCCCCCAGCCGCACCGGCAGGGCCAGCAATTGGCTCAGCAGGTCGTCCAGATTATCGGCCTCGTTATAGGTGGGCACGATGACAAAGGTATCGAAGGGCATCAGAAGTGCTCCGTAGGCCCCTGGATTGTAACGGCAAGGTGGAGGGCGGTCAAAGCGGGGGATGGCACGACATTATCCGTGTTGAATTCATCGTTCTGCGCGACAATAGGCCGGTCATGCGCATCGGTATCCTCTCCCGTAACCCGGCGCTCTACAGCACACGCCGCCTGGCCCAGGCCATCTGGGCCGCCGGCCACGAGGCGCACGTTATCGACACGACCTCCGTGGCGGTGCATCTGGGCACGGCCCACGCGCCGCAGGAAACCCACGTACTGATCGGCAACGGGATGGGGCTGGCCGCGGTGGCTAACCTGCCGCCGCTCGATGCCATCATCCCGCGCATCGGCACGTCGGTGACGTTTTACGGCCTGGCGGTGGTGCGCCGGTTTGAGACGGCCGGCGTCTACACCCCCGCCACGGCCGACGCCATCGCCCGCTCGCGCGACAAGCTCCATAGCCTGCAACTGATGACCCAAGCCGGGCTGCCCATTCCGCGCACGGCGCTCATTGCCCGGCCCGAAGCGCTGTTCGCCGCGGTGAATGCCGTCGGCGGGCTGCCGGCGGTGGTTAAGCTCATCCGTGGGACACAGGGACGCGGCGTGCTGCTGGCCCATCATCTGGCGACGGTCGGGGCCATGCTGCGGCGGGCCGAAGAGTTGAACCAGCAAGCCATCATCCAGGAGTTCATTGCCGAGGCCGCCGGCTGCGACCTGCGCGTCATCGTCGTCGGCGACCGCTGTGTGGCGGCGATGGAGCGGCGCGCGCCGGATGGCGACTTTCGCGCCAACCTGCACCAGGGCGGGACGGCCGCGCCGGTCAGCCTGGACAGGGACACGGCGACGCTGGCCGTGGCCGCGGCCCGCGCCCACGGGCTGGCCGTGGCCGGGGTCGATTTGCTGTCGTCGCGCCGTGGGCCGCTGCTGCTGGAAGTGAACTCTTCGCCGGGGCTGGAGGGGATCGAAAAGGCCACGGGGGTGGCCGTGGCCGAGGCGATGGTGGAGTATGTGGTGAGTGCAAGACGGCGTCAGGCTCGTAGTCGAGCGCTTTAGCGCGGTCATCTCCTCACTGGGGACAAGAACCGCGCTGAAGCGCTCAACTACGAACAGAATCAGTGGATGACCTTCTGCGCCACCTGCACGCCCTTCTTTTCGGCGATATTGGCCGGAGTCAGCTTGCTGGCCCCGCGCTCGCCCGTCTCCAGCCAGTGGCAGGCCGCGAAATGGCCGCCGCCATAGTCCTTGAAGGGCGGCTCCTCCTGCGAACACAGGTCGAAGGCCAACGGGCAACGCGTGTGGAAGCGGCAGCCCGACGGCGGATTCAGCGGGCTGGGCACGTCGCCTTCCAACAGGATGCGCTGGCGCTTAACGGTCGGGTCGGGCACGGGGATGGCCGACATGAGCGCCTGCGTATACGGGTGCAGCGGATCGGCGTAGAGCAAGTCGCGCGGGGCCATCTCCACCATCTTGCCCAGGTACATGACACCGACGCGCTCGCTGAAGTGCTCGACGACGCTCAGGTTGTGGGCAATGAACAGGTAGGTCAGGCCAAAGTCGCGCTGCAACTCGCGCAGGATGTTGAGTACCTGGGCCTGAATGGACACGTCGAGGGCCGAAACCGGCTCGTCGCAGACGATGAACTTCGGCCGCAGCGCCAGGGCGCGGGCGATGCCGATGCGCTGCCGCTGGCCGCCGGAGAACTCGTGCGGATAGCGGCGGGCGTGTTCGGCGCGCATGCCGACGCGGGTCAACATTTCGACGACGATCTCGTAGCGCTCCTGGCCGCTCTTGTCGGTGTGGACGCGCAACCCCTCGGCGATGCTCTCGCCAATGGGCATGCGGGGGTCGAGCGACGAGTATGGGTCCTGGAAGATGATCTGCATGTCGCGGCGCATCTTCTTCAGGTCATTGCCGCTCAGGTCGAAGACGTTGGTGCCGTTGAAGATCACCTCGCCCGATGTTGAAGGGATGAGGCGCAGGATGGTGCGGCCGACGGTCGTCTTGCCGCAACCCGACTCCCCCACCAGGCCGAACGTCTCGCCTTCGTTGATGAAGAAGCTGACGTCGTCGACGGCCTTGACCCAGGCCTTCACGCGCTGAAGCAGCCCGGCGCGCACCGGGAAATACTTCACGAGGTGGTTGACCTCGATCATCTTCTTGCGTTCTTGCGGGGCGGCCTTGCTCCCGTTGTGGCTTGTTTGCTCTGCCATCCGCTTCTCCTCTACCAGATTGTCTATCGCTTTTTTATCCGTTGTAGGGGCGGGTCTTAGACCCGCCCCTACCACCACACCACCCGTAGGG
>CXWK01023926.1_pt1 | contig 13697 bp, 6 predicted proteins | sample 590851 | NCBI WGS metagenome assembly CXWK01 (sample SAMEA3498364, study PRJEB10139) | wastewater metagenome | biome: wastewater treatment plant; material: activated sludge | place: Denmark | collected 2014-08-01
GGGAAGGTTTGCAGGAAATGGCGGCTGCAGAAAGGGCACTGAAAATCGGTGAACTCGACAATGACCACGGGCGCGTCGGCGTCGCCTATGCTAAACGCGCCGTCGGTATTGACCTCAACCGGCCCTCTGGGGGTCGACTCGGGTTGGGGGGCCTCCTGCGGCGGCGCTACGTAGGCATCGGCCAAAGTTCCCTCTTCGGCCAGGGAAACGGCGTATTCAAATAACTCATAGGGTTGCGCACCGCTAATGGGGAAACCGTTGATGAAGAACCCCGGCGTCCCGCGCACACCCAGCATAACCCCTTCGTCCTGATTGGCCTGGATCACATCGTCATGCCGGCCGCTGGCCACGCACTCGACAAATGCATCGCCATCGAGCGACAACCCCTTGGCCACCGTCGTGAAGAAATCCGCGGTCGCCGCCCCCAGCCCGCCCCATTCCTGTTGGCGGGCGAAAAGCTCATGGTGCATTTCCCAGTAGGCATCCTGCTCACCCGCGCAGCGAGCCGCCACGGCCGCGGGGCGCGCCTCGGGATGGATGGTGTCCAGGGGGAAGTCCTTGACGATATAGCGCACCCGCCCAGTCTCAACCATCTCCGAGATGATGCGCGGCAGTGTTTCGGTGGCATGACGCACGCAGTAGGGGCATTGATAGTCGGTATATTCGACGATCGTAACCGGCGCGTCGGGATCGCCCATTTCGCTGCCGATATTGTTCATGACGATGGTAGCGGGCGTCGGCTTGACGGCCGGGCCTTGCGGCTCGGTTTCCGGTTGGGCCGCCACCGTGTCGCCGGCAGCGATGGCGGCGATGGCTTGATTGAAATAGTCCAGCGGATAGGCCCCAATGACGGGCTGATCGTTCAGGAAGAAGCTGGGGGTGCTGCTGACGCCACGGGTCTGGCCCAGAGCGAAGTCGGCATCGATAGCGTCGGCATGTCGCTCCTCGGTCAGGCAGTTCGCAAAATCATCGTGGGCCACGCCCAATTCCTCGGCATAGCGCACAAAAACGTCGTTCGCGCTGCTCTTCGACCACTCGCCGATGTCGACAAACAACCGGTCGTGCATGGCCCAATAAGCGGCCGCGCCATCTTCGCCCGCGCATCGGGCGGCATTGGCCGCGGCCGCCGCCTGCGGGTGTATGGTGCTGAGCGGGAAGTCAAAAAAGATCATCACGACTTCGCCATCGGTAATCTGATTCTCCAACAGGCCGGGCATGGTCTCATTGGCAAAGCGGCTACAATAGGGGCATTGAAAGTCCGAAAAGGTCTCCATGACGATCGGCGCGTTAAGATCGCCGCGGAAGGGGCGGCCTTCTTCCGTAAAGCCAACGGGGATACCGTTCGCATCGAACTCGGACGGCCTTTCGCCGGCTGCCGGAGCGGCAACAGTCCCGGTAGCCGATGGTTCCACGGCTTGGGTTCCGCCCACGAACGGAACGGAGCCGGCGGGCCCATTATCTTGGGCGGCCCCCCCGCATGCGGCCAAAAGAGCAGAAAACACAAACAGGGTCAATAAAAGCGTACGAGCTGAAGTTTTGGTCATTACTAGGTTCACGATTTGCGCCGCGGCAGGCAAATAAACCGGCAGGCGCATCCTTGGGTATTTCTTAAATAGACAAGCCGATAGCCTGAAAGCTTACCGGCGATGGGTGGTTAATCTCTAAAATTCCAAAAGCACCCCACCACGAACAAGACGCGGGTCACCTAAGTATATCCCCAATTAACCCCATGAGAATCCATTAGGGAAATAATAACAGACCGTTAACAAAATCACCCCGGTCGTCATGCATAATGAAATATGCTAGACTAGCCTATTGAGCTTTTGACTTCATCGAACCGTCATTTCGAATATCACTCTCGGAGAGGATTACGATTCGTGGCAAAATTACTATTATTGTTCATTGTGCTCGGTGGTTCCCTAATCGCCTGCCGGCAGGACCCCGAAACGGCCCAACCGACAGCAACCAATCAACCGGAAACCATATCCGAAGCCACTCCCGAACCGGCGGAGAACGCCGCCGAGGAAACGCCCATCGCGACGGCCACAACCGGACCAACGGCAACTCCCACGCCATTACCTGTTCCTCCCAAGGACCTTGTCGTGTGCGTGAGCGGAGAGCCGGCCGGCATCTTTCTCTATGGCGACCAATCACCGGCGGCAATGGCCGTCCGGCAGGCTATCTACGAACCCCCATATTCGACACTCAATTACGACTATCAGCCGGTGGCATTAGACAAGATCCCGACCCCTGCCGACGGAGACGCAGTGCTGGGAACGGTTGAGGTATCCGAGGGCACGGTCGTCTACAATGCCAACGAGGAGATCGGCCCCCTAACACGGGACATGGCGGTGATTAACGCCGACGGCGAACACGTCGTATTTACCGGCGAGCCGATCAGGATGAACCAGCTTTCCGTCGATTTCACCTTCCAGCCGCTGGTATGGTCGGATGGAACTCCGGTGACGGCCGAGGATTCCGTCTTCAGCTTCCAGGTTATCGGCGACCGGAATACCCAGCTCCTTGATAAACGCGTTCGCCTGACCGAATCATATAAAGCGACCGGCGAGCGATCCGTGCGCTGGGTCGGCATCCCGGGTTATATGGAACCGGAATATGTGACTCACGTATGGACGCCATTGCCCAGCCACCAATTGGCGGATTACACCGCCGTGGAGTTGGCAACCCTCGACGAGACGGCCCGCCAACCTCTGAGCTACGGCGCATTCGTGGTCGAATCATGGGAAGAGGGAGAATCCATTCGCCTGGTCCCCAACCCCAATTACTACCGCGCGGCCGAAGGCTTGCCCTATCTAACCTCGCTGACCTACAAGTTCCTGTCCGATAACAACAGCACCCTGCCCGACGGCTTTGAGGAATGCAACATCATCACCGACGACGTCCTCTCCTTCGATGCCGTTGGCGCTGTCGATGAGGCCGAGGCCGCCGGCACGCTCGTCGAACACGTAGCCACAGCCGGTGTGGTGGAGCAGATCATCTTCGGCGTCGATCCGGCGGCGACTTATGAATCCACCCACGAAGCCTGGTTCCAGGACGCGCGCGTGCGGCAAGCGTTCACGCAATGCACCGACCGGCAAGCGATTGTTGATGAGTTGACCTTCGGTCGAGCAACGGTCATGGACACGTTCGTACCTAACAACCACGCCCTGCACCCCGACGATGTGGCCCAATGGGATTACGATCCGGCCGCGGCCAACGCTCTACTCGACGAGGTCGGCTATCTCGACACAGACGGCGACGGCATCCGCAATAATATCAGTGCGACCGTGCCGTTCTCCATCACTGTCGGCACCAACGCCGGCAGCGATCTACGCGCGCAAATCATCGATATGGTCGCGGAAGACCTGGCCGAATGTGGCATCCAGGCCAACCCCCGGCCCTTGGAAGCCGGCACGTGGTTCGGCTCCGGTCCGGGAGGCAAGGTCTTCGGTCGGCAATTTGATCTGGCCCAATTCGTCTGGCTCAGCCGAATCCAGCCTGATTGCGGCCTCTATCTGACCCAGAACATCCCCGGCCCAATCATCGACGGCTTCAACGGCTGGCAGGGGGTAAATGTGTCCGGCTGGTCGAACGAGGCCTATGACGCGGCATGCAACACAGCGCTGGCCGTATTGCCGGGCATGCCGGGATTTGTCGAAGCACATCAGGAAGCCATGCGCATCTTCGCTCAGGAGCTACCGGCCATGCCGTTGTTTACCCGCATGCGTCTGGCGGCCACGACGCCGGACGTGTTGAATTTCCAGCTTGACGCGACGCAGACACCCGCGCTCTGGAATGCCTTTGAGCTGGATTTGGAGTTAGAGGGTTCATAGGTATCAGGAATGGATAAGGGCATGCAGTCCGGCGCCGCACGTTACCTGATCGCAGGGTTGGGTAATCCCGGCCGCGGTCATATGTTCAATCGCCATAACATCGGTTTCATGGCCATTGACCGGCTGGCCGCACGGCACAACATCGAACTGAAGCGTGTGCAAAACAAGGCCATTGTCGGCAGCGGCCTCGTCACCGATCATGCGGTGATCCTGGCCAAACCCCAAACCTTCATGAACCTGAGCGGCGATTCCGTCGGGCCGCTGGCGAATTTCTACAAGATACCGCCGGAAAATATCCTGGCGATCTATGATGAGCTGGACATCCCCTTCGGAGCAATTCGGCTGCGCGAGAAGGGCGGCGCGGGCGGCCACAACGGCATGCGCTCGCTCATCCAGCATCTGGGCAACGAGTTCCCGCGCATGCGCCTGGGCATCGGTCGGCCGCCCGGCCGCATGGACGCCGCGGCCTACGTGCTGCAGGACTTCGGCCGCGACGAGCTGCCGGTGGTCAGCGAGATGCTGTCGGCCGCTATCGAGGCGATTGAATGCTTCGTGCGCGACGGCATCGACCTGACGATGTCGCGTTTTAACGGCCCTGTAGACGCGCAAGCAGGGCAATAACAAGCCATGAACGTATCCGGCCTGCTGGACCTGCTTGACCAGATTCCCGCTTTTGGGCAATTGACGGCCGCGCTCTCGGCCGAGGGTGGCGCGGGCGATCTGCTACCGCTGGAACTGGTCAAAGGGACCCGACCGCCGGTGGTGGCCCAACTCTACCGGCGCGTTGCCGCGCAGCGTCAGGCCCCCATTTTTCTGCTGACGGCCAAAGTCGATTCGGCCAACCTTTGGCATCAGGCCCTGGAGACGTGGCTGCCCGAAGGCAGCAAGCTATTGCGCCTGCCTGAACCCACCCCGTTGCCCTACGATCGCGGCCCGTGGAGCGACCGAACCCGCCAGGGAAGATTGGCCGTGTTGTCGGGCCTCATTGCCGGGCAGCACCCATTGATTCCCACTGCCCCCGCTCCGCTTCTGGTGATCAGCTCGATTCGCGCCTTCCTGCAAAAGACCCTGCCCAAACGCCGGTTCATCGCCGCGACGCGCGTCCTGCGCGTCGGCCAGGTGCTGGATATGGAGAAGAGTCTCGCCGGATGGGCCGACATCGGCTACGAATCGGTTAGTGTCGTCGAGGCGGCGGGTCAGTTCAGCCGTCGCGGCGGCATCATCGACATTTTCCCCGCCGCGGTCCAGATGCCCGTCCGCATCGAACTGTTCGGCGACGAGGTCGAGACGATACGCTATTTCGACCCGACCACGCAGCGCTCGCTCGGCCCATCCGACGGCCACGGCACACCGGATGGCGTCATCATCACCCCATCGCGCGAGGTGTTGCCTGCCGCCGCCCGTGGCTTTGTGGAAGTATGGGCCGACGAACCGCTTCCGGCTGAAGACAGCCTGCCGTCCTGGCGCGACGATCTGAGCAGCCTGCGCGAGGGCCAGGCCTTCGCCAATCTGGAGTACTACCTGCCGCTCGTCTATCCGCGGCCGGTCACCTTGCTCGACTATCTGCCGCAAGACGCGTTGGTCATCGCCGACGACTGGCACGAACTGAAAACGGTTGCCAACGAACTGCTCGCCCATGCCCGACAGATCGCCGCCGAGCAATCCACGTTGCCCCCCGGCTACCAAAGCCCACTCTTCACGTGGGAAGAAATTGAGTCCGAGTTAGCCTGGTGGCAACCACTCGTGTTGGGCGAGGGCCGACCGGGCGGCCCGCAGGAGGCGACGGAGCCGGTCTACATTGAATTGGGAGAGGCATTTGACCCCGGCCCCCGCTATGGCGGTCAGGTGCGACCGTTGCTGAACCAGCTCAAACAAACGCAACGCGAGAGGGAACGCGTGGTCGTCTTTAGCCGCCAGGCCCCACGGCTGGCCGAATTGTGGGGCGAGGATGGCGGCACGCTCATCCGCACGCTGGAGCCGCTCATCCGGGCCGGAGATTCCGAGACCGCTGCCCCGGTCGTAACGGCCATTGACGCCGGAATCGGGCGAACAGGTGTCGCGCCGCTGGAAGCATTGCCCGACACACCGCCCGAAGGCAGCATCACCTTCGTTCAGGGGAGCCTGGCCGAAGGATTCATCCTCATTCGTCAGGAAGACCACCACGTCCTTCTGCACCTGCTGACCGACGCCGAGATCTTCGGCTGGAGTCGGCCCGCGCCGCGCCGCCAACACAAGGCGCGCCCCGCCGCACCGGAGACGTTCTTCGCCGACATCAAGAAAGGCGACTACGTCGTCCATCTCGATCACGGTATCGGTCTGTTCGAGGGGCTGGTCGTGCGCAGTCTCGGAGGCATGGAACGCGAATACCTGCTGGTGAAGTACGCCAATGGGGACACGCTCTATGTGCCCGTCCACCACGCCGACCGGCTGGGCAAGTGGGTTGGCCCGGATGATGCCGATCCGACGTTGAATCGGCTGGGGGAGCGCACCTGGACGCAGGCCAGGGCGGCCGCCCAACGCGCGGCCGACGAATTGGCCCAGGAATTACTCGACCTGTATGCCACCCGCGAGACCATCCCCGGCCATGCCTTTCCCGGCGACACCGATTGGCAAGCCGAGCTCGAGGCCGCCTTCCCCTACCACGAGACGGAAGACCAGCTTCGCGTCATCAGTGAAGTCAAGGATGATATGGAGCGGGCCAATCCGATGGACCGCCTCATTTGCGGCGACGTGGGCTACGGCAAGACCGAAGTCGCCCTGCGCGCGGCTTTCAAGGCGGTCATGGACGGCAAGCAAGTGGCCATGCTTGTGCCGACCACCATCCTGGCCCAGCAACATTACACCACCTTCCGCGACCGGCTGGCCCCCTTCCCGGTCACGGTCGAGATGCTCTCCCGTTTTCGCACGCCGGCCCAGCAGCGCAATATCGTCCATAAACTGCGCGAGGGGAACGTCGACATCATCATCGGCACGCATCGCCTGCTATCGGATGACGTCTCCTTCAAAGACCTGGGTCTCGTCATCATCGATGAAGAGCAACGCTTCGGCGTCGCCGACAAGGAAAGGCTCAAGCAATGGCGCACCGAGGTCGACGTGTTGACCCTGACCGCCACCCCCATCCCGCGCACCCTGCATATGGCTCTGACCGGCGTGCGCGACATCAGCATCATCGACACCGCCCCGGCCGAGCGACTGCCGGTGGAGACCTATGTCGGCGAGGCCGACGACTCGCGCATCCGTACCGCCATCCTGCGCGAGCTGGATCGCGGCGGTCAGGTGTTCTTCGTCCACAACCGGGTGCAGAGCATCCACATTGTCCGCAAACGGCTGGAGAATCTCGTACCTGAGGCACGGATCGTCGTCGCCCACGGCCAGATGAGCGAGCGGCAACTGGAAAAGATCATGGTCGACTTTGCCGAGGGCAACGTCGATATCCTGCTCAGCACGACGATCATCGAAAGCGGGCTTGACTTCCCCAATGCCAACACGCTCATTGTGGACCGCGCGGAGCAATTTGGCCTGTCACAACTCTACCAGTTGCGCGGCCGCGTCGGGCGGGCAACGCGGCGGGCCTACGCCTACTTCTTCCACGTGCCCTGGCGAACGCTGACGCCCGACGCCCAGTCTCGTCTGGAGGCGATCGCCGAGCACACCCAGCTTGGCTCAGGCTACTATATCGCCGTGCGCGACATGGAAATTCGCGGCGCGGGCGATTTCCTCGGCGGCGAGCAGAGCGGCCACATCTCGGCTATCGGCTTCGATATGTACACCCGCCTCCTGACCAAGGCGGTAAAGCGGCGCAAGGCCGAGATGCGCGGCGAGGTATTGCCCGCGGAGTTGCCCGACAACGTGCTCATTGACTTGCCGCTGGCAACTTATATCCCGACCGACTATGTGCCCGACACGCAACTGCGTCTGCGTCTCTACCGGCGCATGGCCACACTTGACACGCTGGCCGAGATCGACGAGATGGCGGCCGAACTCGCCGATCGCTTCGGCCCGATTCCCGATCCCTTACACAATCTGCTATACCAGATCCGCATCAAGGCGCTGGCGCAGATGGCGGCGGTCAACGCCGTGGTGACCGAAGCGGGCCAGATACGCATCCGCCTCGACGAGTTGGGCGGCATGGATCGCTACCATTTGCAGCGCTATCTGGGCGAATCCGTGCGCGTCAGCAAAACCGCCGTCTGGCTGAAGAAAGATCGTGGCACACACGAGTGGCAGATCGAGCTGGTGCAGATACTGGAAAAATTGCGACTCTTTGAGCGGCAAACGCCGGTCGCCGATGCCGTGACCATTGGGGCGCGCACCAAACCAACCGACGAACCCGCCACAGCCGACTAACGACCTGTCGAGTGAGATTAAATTATTTGGATGGATAAGATGGATATCAGGTTTTTCGACAATCCGATGGAACAACCGCGTGGCCGCGAGGACGTGCGCATTCGCCAGATCGGCCTGCATCTCTACCCGGACTTGCGGCGGCTGGCGTTTGGCATTGAGCTGACTCCGTTCCGTGAGCGCCCGTCTATCGAGGTCAACATCACCAACGGCGACGGCCGACCCGCCGGAATGCTCCATGTGATCGAGACATTAACGCCCAATTTCAGCTTGACCATGCATCTGCGAGATGCGGAAACGACCAACCCCTACACGCTGACGGCCATGCTCTATTACAGTTGGCCGGAGCAGAAGGAAAGGCTTGAGATCGAGCAGCGCGAAATCACCTTTGAGGTGATTGAACCGGGCCAGCAACTCTTCAAGTTCGACGACTAAGTTCGCCCACCAAACCTGTCAGGATGTCAAGTCGGTGTCCGCCTGTTCACGCTCCATCAGGCGGCGGAGCTTTGTCTTCGTCTCGCGCCAGGCGATTCGGGACAGGCCCAGCTTCTGACGAATGTCGTCCTGCTCTACCTCATCGCGCCAATCCTGGAGCGCCGACGCCCAACGTAGATTCTCGAACGACAGGACTCCGGGCGGCAACTCGGCCGCATCAGCGACATCATGGAGAATGTACTCCAGGTTTCGGGCCGTGCAGGTGAACAGCGTATCGGTGGGCTGATACTGGCTCATGTATTCGGCCAGCGCGTCGAGCCAGGCCGGATCGAGCGGCAGCTTGCGCTCTTTATAGCGCAAGCGCGGATTGGCATAGCGCACGTAAAGCAGCGGCTGCTCCGGGTCATTATCGTCGATGTGATTGGGCACGATGGCCATGGCCTCACCCTTCTTGATGCCGGTCTTCAGCAAAAGGCTCAGCAATAGATAGGGGCGCGCATCGGGCTTTCGTTCCTTGTTGCCGGCTCGCCACGCTTCAGTCACGGTTAGCGCCCGCTCGACATCCACAGCGTGAGGCGCTTCCGGCAAGGGGCTGCTGACGCTTTGCTGGATGACCGCCGTTGAGGGGTCCTGGGCCAGAACGCCCGTCTCGTGGAGCCAGCCGAAGAATACCTTCAGCGTCGTAACCCGGCGCGCGTAGGATTTGGGACTGCATGGCACACCCCGCTCATGGGTGAGCCAATGAAGGAAATCGTTCAGGTTTTTGGTGCCGATCTCGCCGATGGGCGTGCCGATCCCCAGATAGCGGCCAAGCAGGCGAATATCACTGGCGAAGGCCTTCACCGTGTTGATGGAGAACCCCTCGTCCTGCATATGCCGATCAAAGGTGCCCAAGGCCGCTTGCAATGAGGCCTCGCGGGTCAGCACCGCACCTCTGGAATTGATCGGTTCTTCATCCGACCTGCCTGGAAACAGCTCTCGTTGTCCTGTAGTATCCATAATCGCTTCCTGTTTAATCGTGTACAGTTATGCGAAATTGTAGAACAGGTGGGCGAGTCTGTCAAGCCCCGACTATGGCGTAGATCGAACGTGCAGACGATAAGCCGAATTCGCATCAAACACGCCATCGTTGATGATCCAGATAAAGTACCGGCCCGCGGGACGCTGTCCTAGGGAGACGATTTTGATCGGGGTTGATGAACCGTTGTTGCCGATAAACTTCAAGCCGCCGCAGCTCTGGCCCGACGCCACTACGATTTGACCCGCGCCGGGCGAGAAATCGCGCAACTCAACCGTTAATTCACTCGGCTGGGTCGTCTCAAAGAAAAACCAGTCATCCTTATCATCGGGACGGAAGGGTTGCTCCTCATTGAGCGACAGGCCAAAGGCATCGACACAACTGTCGTTAGGTTCTTCAGCTCGAATAGCGGGCCGAGATACCATCGGCATGAACAGATAAACCTCGGCCGCCTCGGCGAACGAGATCATCGTCCGGCGCGGTTCGCTCGGGCCGGTGCCGTCATTGAGAATAAACTCGACTGTTCTCGTCATCCCGGTCGGCAATGACGAAGCGTTGTCATAGGTGATGGTGCGGAGCACGCGCGCGTAGTTGGCGACGCTATCACCGCCCGTCAGCATTAGCAGGCCGGTCGCCTGGTCATACCTGGACGTGATATTGGAGACGCCGCTCACGTCGGCCGACAGAATTTCCATCTGACCATTTTGCAGGTTGACGATGCGAATCGTAGCCGACTTGATCGTCGTATTATCCACGTCACTCAACGTCATACTATCGGCAACTATAGAAACAGGGCCTCGACCGAGATAGAACGTCGTCGCGTAATCTTCTCCCGACCCGGAGCCGTTGAGATCCAGTTCAGGCGGATCATTCACCGGCTGAACCTGAACGATAATGGTCGACGGCGCGCGACTTCCCTGATTATCGGCGACGGAAAGCTGGAGCACGCGATCGGCGGGATCAGGATCTTGTGAGGCATTCCAGTATTTAACGCTACGCAAAACCGTCTGATAGGCGGCCGGGGAGGCATTGCCGGTCAGCCGCAGTACGCCATCCTCGAAGGTGGCGATGATGCCGGTACCATTCGTCGTCGCCAACAGCCATTCGGCATCCCCATCAAGCGGGTTCGTCAGGCGCACCGTGGCCGAAGTGAGCAACAGGCTATCGACGTCGATCATGGTCAGGGAAGCCCCGGCTAATGGCAGAGGGGCGGCATCCTCGACATATAACAGCGGCTCAGTCGGCAGGCCGCCCAGCAAAGGCAAATCGTTCACGGCCGTGACCATCACGTTCAGCGTGTTGGTCATGACGCTAAACGCGGTAACGCCTCCATTGATCGACACATCGACGCGTTGACCGTTGGAGCCGCCGGTGCGGTCCCAGGCCCGGAACGTGACCGCGCCGGATTGGCCGCTGAAATCGGCCGCGGGCACGAAGCGCAGCCATGAAGCATCGCTCAGCAGCAGAGCATTGGTGCTGGATACAACCCCCACAGGCAGCCAATCCACCTCACTCACAGGTGGGGCGACTAAAGAATATTGCCATTGCCCGCCGGTCGGATCTACGCCAATGACGGCGATGCCCTCAAGCGCGGCCTCATCGGCATCGGTGATCGGATCGCCGCCGGAAGCGAGAATCTGGACTATCGCTTCGCCCGCCGGCTGCGTCGTGTCTTCCATGACGGGGTTCAAAGTCAGGATGGCCGCCGGATCGAGAACGGGGGCGCTGTTGGGTGGTTTCACGCTGATGAGCGATGTGGCAGGTAGCCCATCCGCGACCCCATCGTTGGCCACAACCGTCACCGCGCGGGCGGCCGTCGTTGGCGTGCCGTTGGTATTGGCATAGGTAATCCGGCGCAGAACGGTCTGGAAGTTGTCGATTGAATCGGGGCCATTGAGTATCAGCATGCCGGTTGTCGGATCGTAGGCGATGGGCAAGATATTGGTGCCGCTCACGTCGGTGGTGAGGGATTCGGCCGTACCGTCCGGTCGATTGGTCAAGGTAACGGTCAGCTTCGCCAACTGAGTGTGATCGACATCAGTAATGGTCGCGCTCGATTCAGCGATGGCCACCGGCGCGCCGCCTTCAAAGAAAATAACCGTACAATCTACTCCCGGCAAGCTGCCGTTCAGATCAACGATCGGCGCATCGTTGACGGGGTTAACAATGATCGTGACGATTTCGGTCGCCGTGGAATAGGGCGTGATGCCGCCGTTGACCGATACGTCGACGCTCGTTGTGCCGCTTGCTCGCCCGCCCGATTGATCCCAGGCGCGAAACAAAAAACTAGCCGAACCGCTGAAGTTGGGGTTGGGCACAAAGCGAATGCGCGCTTCTCCATTCAACAGAACGGCGGAAGTATTAGATACGTTCACAAACGGCTGCCAATTGGGACTGATGTTGGCGGAATAATACTGCCATACCCCATTTGAAGGCGCCGCCTCTACGACAGCAAAACCCTCGAGGCTATTCTTGTCTACATCCGTTATGCGGTCCTGGCCCTGCATCTCGGCCGTTTTGATGATGCCGGTCACAGAATTGCCATTTGATGGCGGGTCGTCCTCGTTGATAGGCGTCATCGTCATGTCGCCGCTATTATCGAGCATCGGCGCGTCGTTGACGGCATTAATCGCAATATAGCTGCTCGCCGTCTCGCTAATCATTTGTCCGTCGCTCACCGTGACGGAAACGACGCGATCGGTGGTGTCCGGCGATTGTGACAAATTGTTGTAGGCCAGGGTTCGCAGAACCTGCTGATAATTGGCGACTGAGCCGTTGCCCTTGATCGTGAGGGTACTTTTATCGGCAGCGTAGGTAACATTCAATCCGGTTGCGCCGGGGTCGGCCGTCAGCGACTCCAGGTTCCCATCGAGGGGGTTCGTCAGAAACGCGCTGGCTCCGGTCAGGACATCGTCATCGCCGTTAAGGATGGTCAGGCCGGTCGTGCTGACTATCGCCTTGTAGCCTTCATCTTCGGCAAAAATAGCATTATAATCAACGCCTGTAGCTTCGCCGTTCAGGTCCAGCACAGGAGGGGCCGTGTCTGCCATGACAAGTCCGGCCCCGGAAGTAAAAGTCGGAAGCAGGAACGACACCAGCAGCAAAATCTTAATCAAATTACTACGCGTTTTTGATATCATCATAATTATGTGCTCGCTATTCCGTACCCTGGCACTCTTTCCGGAGGTGCGGAGCGAATAATCAAACCCCAATCATGGACAGCCCCCTAGCCGCGTTCCAGATATGGTCGCTGTCATGGAGATGGGGTAAAAGGCGGTGGAGTTCTCGTCGGCTCCAAAGTCGGCGTTAGTGGTAGAGACGTCGGATTAACCGGCGGTCTCGTTCCCCCGCCGTCGTCAAGACCGCCCGGATTGGGGGTCGGCATAAGCGTAAGGATGGCGGTTAGCGTCGGTGTCGGCGTAATTGTCGGCAAGGGAACAGGCGTCGGCGGAATGGTGGCCGCCACGGGCACGCTCGCCAGTGCCCCCTCGGACTCAGGCTGAACAACGGTCGCCGCAATCCAGGCGATTCGCTGGTCGCCGGTGATTATCAGATACCAGGGATTGGCCCTGTCGTTGTTCCGGGCCAATATCTCCAGCATTTCCCCGCCTGTCACTGCACCGGACAGGGCGTACTCGATTCCTGGCCCCCGTCGCAGATTTACCAGATTGTGCATGACCCGCACGCGCAGCGGCGCGGGCGTGGCCGATACCTGTTCCGTGGCGGCAAGCTCGGCCGTTGCAGTGGGGGTGGGCGTCGATTCGGCCGTATTCGTGGCTGTCGGCTCCGCTATCGGGGTGGCGACATCTCCCCCGGCTTGGCCGGCGCCTGTGGCAAGAGTCGGCGACGATAGCGGCTCGTTCGTGGGTCCGGGGGTGTTCGTCGCCGGCGAATTGTCGACCTCGCCCGCGCCGGATTGGTTGGTCATGGCATTGGCCAGGGCGGTGGTTGGCCCCGCGGAAACCGAGCCGCGATTGGCAAGGCCTCGTATGGCTACCGCCCCCACGGTGAGAAACAGGGCTAAAATAAGAACCGGTAACAACCAGGCCATCGGCCGCCGATCGACG
>CXWK01010175.1_pt1 | contig 13685 bp, 11 predicted proteins | sample 590851 | NCBI WGS metagenome assembly CXWK01 (sample SAMEA3498364, study PRJEB10139) | wastewater metagenome | biome: wastewater treatment plant; material: activated sludge | place: Denmark | collected 2014-08-01
GTTGCGCGCGGCTGCGTCGCTCGGCGCCTCGCCGCCCGCCGGTCTCAGCAGCGCATCGATGTTCGCGAAGGCCTGCGTCTGCCGTTCGCGTTCGGCGCCGCCGGAAAAAAGCGGGCCGAGCGCACCGGTGAGATTTTCCGGGTTGCAGGCGTCCTGGATGAATTCCGGCACGACGTTCTCGCCCAGCACCAGATTGGCGAGCACGATGGACGGCACGTCGATCAGGTATTTCGCCAGCGCCTCGACGCGCGAGACGCGATAGGCGACCGCCATCGGCACGCCAGCGAGCGCGAGTTCGAGCGTCGCCGTGCCGGACGCGACCAGCGCGACGCGCGCACGGCGGAAGGCGGCGAGTTTCGGCGCGTCGCCGACCACGACCTCCGGCTTGTACGGCCACGACCGCAACTCTTCGCGAATGTCCTTCTCCAGATGCGCGACCGCCGGCAGGATCACCTCCATGCGCCGGCCGCGCTGCGCGACGCGATGCAGCACCTGGCCGAACGGCGGCATCAGCCGCCGGATTTCGGATCGCCGCGAACCGGGCATCAACAGGAAGACCGACGGCTCGCTTTCTCGCGCGAAAGATTCGTCCGCGTTCGGGCGCAGTTCGTCGAGATGCTCGACGAGCGGATGGCCGACGAAGGCGCAGGGCGGGCCGCCGAGCCTTTCATGCGCCGCCGGTTCGAACGGGAACAGCGCGAGCACGCGATCGACATAGGCGCGCATCGCCGGCGCCCGGCCCGGCCGCCATGCCCACACCGACGGGCTGACGTAGTCGACGACGGGAATGTCGGGCGCGGCCTTGCGCACACGACGGGCGACGCGGTGCGTGAAGTCGGGGCTGTCGACGATGACGAGCACGTCGGGTTTTCGCGCGACGATCTCTCGCGCTGCGAAGTCCATGCGCGCCATCAGGCGCGGCAGATGGGAGAGCACCGAGGTGAAGCCCATCACCGAAATGTCTTCGAGCGGGAACAGGCTGCGCAATCCCTCGCGCATCATCGCCTCGCCGCCGACGCCTTCGATGCGAACGTCCGGCAGCGCACGGCGCAGCGCCTGCATCAGCTTGGCGCCGAGCAGGTCGCCCGATTTCTCGCCGGCGACGATGAAGACGTTCATGGCTCTTACGACCGCGCGGGCGCGGGGCGGCAAAGCGGCCGGTCGCCGGCGGCGCGCAGGAAATCGATCAGGATGGCGACATGCGGGTCGGCGCCGTAGTTCGAAGCCGCCTCCTCGATCCGCTCCCTGTGCACGCCGGCGTCGCCGAACAGGATTCGATAGGCGCCCTGCAACGCCGCAATGCTCTCGCGCGAAAAATTGCGGCGGCGCAGGCCGACGAGATTGAGCCCGGCGAGTTGCGCGCGATTGCCGAAGGCGAGGCCATAGGGAATCAGATCGCCTTCGAGGCCGGACAGGCCGCCGACGAATGCGTGCGCGCCGATGCGCGAGAACTGATGCACGGCGACGCCGCCGCTGAGGTTCGCGCAATCGCCGATCTGCACGTGACCGGCGATCATGACGTTGTTGGAGAGGATCGCATCGTCGCCGACGGTCGAATCGTGGCCGACATGGGCGTTGGCGAGCAGGACGCAGCGGTCGCCGATGCGCGTGGCCATGCCGCCGCCCTGCGTACCCGGATTGNNACCCGGATTGATGGTCACGCCCTCGCGGATCAGGCAGTCGGCGCCGATCGCGAGCGAGGAGTGTTCGCCCCGGTATTTAAGGTCCTGCGGCGCATGGCCGATCGACGCGAACGGATAGATTTTTCCCCGCGCGCCGATCTGCGTGCGGCCGGCGACGACGACATGCGAGACGAGTTCGCATTCGTCGCCCAGCTCGACGTGCGGGCCGATCGTGCAGAACGGGCCGATCCGCACGCCCGCGCCGAGCCGCGCGCCGGGCGCGACGATCGACGACGCGTGCACATCGCTCATCGGGTCAGGCCGATTGCGGCGCGACCATCGCGCTGATCTCGGCCTCGCAGACGAGCTGGCCGTCGACCATGGCGCGGCCGGAATACCAGAACATGTTGCGACGCTGGTTGAGCTTCTTCATGTGATACTCGAGCCGGTCGCCCGGCTGCACCGGCTTGCGGAACTTCGCCTTGTCGATGGTCATGAAATAGACGAGGTCCGGGCTCGAGCCCTTGGCGTTCGCGTGGATGCAGATCGCGCCGGCGCATTGCGCCATGCCCTCGATGATGAGCACGCCGGGATAGACCGGACGGCCCGGAAAATGGCCGGTGAACTGCGGTTCGTTGATCGTGACGTTCTTCACGCCGATGCAGGAATTGTCGCCGTCGATATCGTAGATGCGATCGACCAGCAGGAAAGGATAGCGGTGCGGCAGCGCGGCCATGATCTTCTGGATGTCGAGCGTGTCGAGCTTGTCGCCGGTCGTGGCCGTCACCGTTTCGTCTCCTGTGTGGGATTGCGCGCCGGGCGCCGGGCGCGCGCGGCGTTCTGAAGAAATCCGCGCAGGTCCTGTGCGGGCGTGCCGCCGACGCTGGCGCCCGCCGGCACGTCGCGCATGACGCCGGACTGCGCGGCGATCCGCGCGCCGGCGCCGATCGTCAGATGGCCGGAAATGCCGGTCTGACCGCCGACCATGACGAAGTCGCCGAGTTCGGTCGAGCCGGCGATGCCGCTCTGCGCGACGATGACGCAATGCCGGCCGACGACGACGTTGTGGCCGATCTGCACGAGATTATCGATCTTGGTTCCTTCGCCGACGATCGTGTCGCGCGTGGCGCCGCGGTCGAGCGTGCAATTGGCGCCGATCTCGACATCGTCCTGGACGATGACGCGGCCGAGCTGCGGCGTCTTCTCGTGCTTGCGGGGACCGAGCGCGAAACCGAATCCGTCCTGGCCGATGCGTACGCCCGGATGCAGGATCACGCGGTCGCCGACGAGCGCATGCGAGAGGCTGACGTTGGCGCCGACGACGCAGTCGCGGCCGATGCGCACGCCCGCGCCGACGACCGCGTTGGCGCCGACGAGCGTGCCGGCGCCGATCTCGGCGCCCGGCNNCGGCGCCCGGGCCGACGACGGCCCCCGGCTCGACGTCGACGCCCGGCTCGAGCCGCGCCGTCGCATCGACATGGGCGAGCGGCGATACGCCCCGGCCGAACAGCGGCGCGGCGCGCAACGAGTCCGGCACGAGCTTGGCCGCGATGCGCGCGAAGGCGCGATAGGGATGATCGACGACCAGGGTCGCGACGCCCGCCGGAGCCTTCTCGCGCACGGGAGCGCGCAGCAGGACGGCGGCGGCGCGGGTGCTCGCGAGCGCCGCCAGGTACCTGGGATTGTCGAAATAGACGAGATCGCGCGGGCCGGCGGTCTCGATCGGGGCGAGCCCTTCGATCCTGCGGTCCGCCTGCGCAGCATCGAACGCTGCGTCGACCAGGGCCGCGAGATCGCCGACCGTCGGCGCGAAGGCGAAGGAAAAGAAGAACGGCTCCGACATGCGCTCTCCGCGCCCGTGCGGCGGGGCGTGATTGACCGTTGTGTTTTAGGCGGGTGCGGGCGCGCTGTCTAACCGCCCGCACAAAAGAAAAGCGGCCCCGGAGGGGGCCGCTATCCTTGTTCCGTCGGATCCGGTCAGAAGCTGCCGCCGCCCGAGAAGCGGAAGAACTGCGTCTGGTCGTACTTCGACTTGGAAACCGCCTTGGCGAGGTCGAAGCGGATCGGGCCCATCGGCGAGTTCCAGAGGAGCGAGCCGCCGACCGAGGCGCGGATCTTCTTCGTGTCGCCGCCGACCGAGAGGCAGGAGCCCGGGCCGTAGAGCGGCGGCGTGACGACCGCAGGGATACAGCCGAAAGCGTCCAGCGCGTTGGGGCCGTAGTTCACGATATCGTTGATCGTCGTGAAGTTGGTCGGACCCTTGTAGCCCCACAGCGTGCCGGCGTCGGCGAAGACCGCGCCCTTCAGGCCCAGTTCGCGGGGCACACCCCAGATCGGGAACTGAGCTTCGAGCGAGGCGCCGATGTAATTGGCGCCGCCGAGCGAATTGCCCTTCAGGTTGAGCGGGTTGGAAATGTCGCGCGGACCGATGCCGCCCGGGGCGAAGCCGCGGACCAGCGCCGGACCGAGGTTGAACATGTCGGTCGTCCGCAGCTTGTAGCCGCCGATGCCGAACATGTTGCCAGCCTGGATCTTGGCGAAGCCGATCACGTCGTCCCAGATTTCGCGATAGTAGCGCGCCTCGCCCGTGGTGCGGATGAAGCGGGCGTCGCCGCCGGCGCCGGCGATATCCTGGTTCAGGGCGATCATGATGCCGTTGGTCGGCTGCTTCGGATTGTCGATCGTCGAATAGGCGAGCGTGTAGCCGAACAGCGAGGTGACGCGCGAACCTTCCTGCGCCTTGATGGCGACGGAGGCTTCGCCGTTGCTCGTGCAGTTGAACAGCGGGTTGGCGGCCATGGCGCCCGGCGCGCCGGGCGTCAGGAGAGCCATCGGCCACTGACAGTCGTTGTACGGATATTTCGTCGTGTTCGGAATATGCAGCTTGGTGGCATAGATCGAATAGCGACCCACGATCGAAATCTCGTCCGTCAGCGGGACAGCCGCACGCAGCGTGCCGCCGATGGTCGTCGTCTCGTAGGAATTGTACTTCGAAACGGTGTTCTTCTTCACGTACAGGTCGAACCCGGCGGCGATGCGCTGGTCGAGGAAGTACGGTTCGGTGAAGTTGAACTCGAGGCCCTTCGTGCGCTGACCGATCGTCGCAGCGGCGCGAAGATACTGGCCGCGGCCCATGAAGTTGGATTCGCTGACCGCCAGTTCCGCAATGAAGCCGTCCGAGGTCGAGTAACCGCCGGAGACCGAGAAGTTGCCCGTCGGCTGGTCTTCGAGATCCACGTTCACGACGACGCGGTCGGGCGCCGAGCCCGGCTCGTTGGTGATGCGGACCTTCTTGAAGTAGCCGAGATTGTTGAGGCGCTTCTCGGCGCGGTCGATGAGGACGCGATTGTAAGCGTCGCCTTCGCCGATCTCGAACTCGCGGCGCACGACGTAGTCGCGCGTGCGGGTGTTGCCGCGAAGGTTGATGCGCTCGATGTAGACGCGCGGACCTTCGTCGACGACGAAGTTGATGCCGACCGACTGCGCCCCGGCGTTACGGTCGCCACGCGGACGCACCTGGGCGAAGGCGTAGCCGCGGCGGGCGAGATCGCGGGTGATCGATTCGACGGACTTCTCGACCAGGTCGCCGTTGTAGACCTCGCCGGCGCCGATGCGCGACAGCGGCAGAAGGTCCGCGCCGGAAACGTTCGCCAGATTCGACGTCACGTTGACGTTGGACACCCGGTATTGCGGGCCTTCGATCACCGTCACGTTGATGACGTAGCCGCCCTGCCCGGCGTCGTAACGCGCCTCGTTGCTGACGACCCGGAAGTCGGCGTAGCCGTTCTTCAGGTAGTAGCGACGCACCAGTTCCAGGTCGGACGAAACGCGGTCCGGATCGTAAACGTCGGTGTTCTTCAGGAACGAGAACAGGTTCATCTCGGTCGTCTGCATCAGACCGACGAGCTTGCCGTTCGAATAGACCTGGTTGCCGATGAAGTTGATCTGCTTGACGCCGGTCTTGCCGCCTTCGTCGATCGTGAAGACGACGTCCATGCGGCCGTTCGCCAGCGCAACCGTGCGATAGCTGATCTTGGCCGCCGCACGGCCGCCGCGCTTGTAGATGTCCTTCAGACGCTCGACGTCGGCCTGCGCCACCGATTCGCTGAACGGGCCGCGCGAGCGCAGTTGCACTTCCGGCAGCAGGACGTCGCTCTTGAGCTTGCTGTTGCCCTCGAAGGCGACGCGGTTGATGACATTGTTTTCCGCGACCTGCACGACGATGTCGCTGCCGCGGCGCGAAGCACGGACGGACGAGAACAGGCCGCTGGCGCGCATGTCCTTGACGCCGGCGTCGATGCTCTTCTGGTCGGAACCCGAGAAGTAGGACTTCACCGTCTGCGAATCGACGCGGCTGTTCCCCTGGACGATCACATTCTGCGCGGAGGCTGCCGATCCGAAGCCCAGAGCGCCGATGAACGACGCTGCCATGAGCAGGCGGCCCAAGCGATTCTTAAAGCGATCCATTACGCCTATCCCCGTCCAATCCAGTCCGGCCCTGTCGCCGTTCCGCCTTGTTGTTCCGCCCGAAGGCGAAATGGCGGATTTAATTCGTATTCGGCCGAGCCCTTTCACAGGCTCGACCGTTCAGATTGCTTCTACTCGGTTTACGTTAACCTGCAAATGCCGATCTGCCTGTCGCCGCTGCTTTTCCCCCCTGCGTGGCAGGCGCGACACAAATCATGGTGACCGGCCGGTTAACCCGGCAGGATCCACTTCAGCAGCGGCGGGCCGAGACGCAGGATGTCGTTGTAGGTGGCCACCACCATCAGGCAGCCGACCAGCGCGATTCCGATGCGGAAACCGATCTCCTGGGCCTTTTCGGGCAGCGCGCGACCGCGAATCCCTTCGATGGCGTAGAACAGCAGGTGGCCGCCGTCCAGAAGAGGAACCGGCGCGAGATTGAGCAGGCCGATCGAGATCGACAGGATCGCCACGAGGTTCAGAAAGGCGACCATGCCGAGCTTGGCCATCTCGCCGGAAGCCTGGGCAAGGCCGGCCGGACCGGAGAGCTGGTCGGTCGATTCGCGGCCGATCACGAGCGCGCCCAGATACTTGGCCGTGCTGGAGAGAACGAACCAGGTTTCGGCGCCGGCGAGTTTAACGGAGTCGACGACGCCGTAGGTCTCCATCCGCCAGTTTTCGCGCTTGCCGCCCGCCTCGATGCCGAGCTGGCCGACGCGCGACTTGCCGACGGGCGTGACGATTTCCTTCAGGCGCGGCGTGGCCGTAAGGCGGACGCCCTGCCCGCTGCGATCGATGAGGAAGGCGAGCGAGCGGTCCGGCGAGGCCGTCACGATCCGCTGCAGGTCGTTGAAGCTGCCGATCTTCTCGCCGTCGATCTCGAGCACGAGGTCGCCCGGCTTGAAGCCCGCCGCCTCGGCGACGCTGCCGGCGACCACGCCGTCGATGCGGGGCGTCAGGACGGCGCGACCGGCGAAATAGAACACGCCCGTGAGGATCACCAGCGCAAGAATGAAGTTGGCGATCGGGCCGGCGGCGACCACGGAGGCCCGCTTCCAGAGAGCCTGCGCTGCGAACGTCACCTTGCGCTCGGCCTCGGGCATGCCCGAGACGGCGGCGTCGTCGGCCATGCTGGCGCCGTTGGCGTCGCCGTGAAACTTGACGTAGCCGCCGAGCGGCAGCGCGGCGAACCGCCAGCGGGTGCCCTTGCCGTCGGTGAAGGCGAAGAGTTCAGGCCCGAAGCCGATCGAGAAGGCGTCGACCTTGATGCCGCACCAGCGGCCGACCAGAAAATGGCCCAGCTCGTGGACGAACACGACGATCGTGAGAACGACGACGAAAGGCACGATGTACGTCCCGACGCCCTGTAACGCTTGCAACATGTGGCCTCCGGTTTCGCCTGGAGCCCGGCCGTTCGGGCGGCGAAATGGTTACTGAACCGTTACCATGCCGGATAAGGGTTTAGAGGCCAATATGGTCCGGGACCTTTCTCTCGCAATATGGTCAACGGCGAGCGCGTCCTCGATCGTGGCGGGCTCGCGCGTGTCGTTGGAGCGGACCATGTCCTCGAGCGTCCGGCCGACCAGCCGGGCGATGTCGCCGAAGCCGATCCGGCCGCCGAGGAAGGCCTCGACCGCGATCTCGTTGGCGGCGTTCAGCACGGTCGGCATGGCGCCGCCGGTCGCCAGCGCGTCCATCGCCAGCCGCAGCGCCGGAAACCGGTCGAGATCGGGCTTTTCGAAGGTCAGGGAGCCGAGTTCGGCCAGATCGAGGCGGCGGGCGTTGGTCGTCAGGCGCTCGGGATAGCCGAGGCAATGGGCGATCGGCACGCGCATGTCCGGCACGTACATGCTGGCCGTCACCGAGCCGTCGGAAAAGGCGATCAGGCCGTGCACGATGGACTGCGGATGCACCAGCACGTCCAGCCGTTCCGCCGGGACGGCGAACAGGTGGCGCGCCTCGATCAGCTCCAGCCCCTTGTTCATCATCGAGGCGGAATCGATGGTGATCTTCTGGCCCATCGACCAGTTCGGGTGCTTGAGCGCTTGCTCGCGGGTGGCGTTTTCGATCTGCGCCTTCGTCCAGGCGCGGAACGGGCCGCCCGACGCCGTGATGATGAGCTTCTCGACGCTGGTCGCCTCGGCCCCGCCAAGCGCCTGCCAGAGCGCGTCGTGCTCGCTGTCCAGCGGCAGGATCGTCGCCTTCGTCGCCGCGGCGGTGCGCATGAACGGGGCGCCGGCGCACACCAGGCATTCCTTGTTGGCGAGGGCGATGGTGCGGCCTTCGGCGAGAGCGGCGTGGGTGGCGCGGACGCCGGCGGCGCCGGAAATGGCGGCGACGACGACGTCGGAGGGCCGCAGCGCAGCTTCGACGATCGCCTGCGGGCCGGCGGCGGCTTCGATCCCGGAGCCGGACAGCGCCGACTTCAGATCGCCGTAGCGGCTCTCGTCGTGGATGGCCGCAAACCGCGCGCCGGTGCGGATCGCGACTTCGGCGAGCGCGGCCGCGTCGCGGCCGCCGGCCACGGATTCCACGGCGAACAACTCGGGCGTCTGCGCGACGATGTCGAGCGTCGACTTGCCGATCGAGCCGGTCGCGCCGAGGATCGCCAGCCGGCGCTGCCCGTTTACCGCCATTGGAACAAACCCTCGGCAACGGCGGGCCAGGCGCGCAGCGCGCCGACCAGAGCGGCGAACGCCGCCGCCGTGATGAAACCGTCGAGCCGATCCATGACGCCGCCATGGCCGGGGATCAGATGGCTCGAATCCTTGACCCCGAACCGGCGCTTGACCGACGATTCCAGCAGATCGCCGGCCTGCGCGATCGCCGCCGCGGCGAAGCCGACCAGGAACATCGGCGCAAGGGCGACCGAGGCGTCGTTGCGGAAGGTCGCGACGAACAGCCCGAGCGCCGCGCCGCTGCCGACGCCGACCAGCGTGCCGGACCAGGTCTTGCCGGCCGACACGCGCGGCCAGAGTTTCGGGCCGCCGATCAGCCGGCCGCCGAAATAGGCCATGACGTCCGTGCCCCAGACGACGGCGAACAGCCAGACGATGGCGCGGACGGTGGCCGGCCCGTCTGCCAGCGTCGCGAGGCCGAGCGCCGATATCGGCGGCTTGATGAGACAGATGGCGACGATCAGCGCGCCGGCGTAGAGCACGCCCGCGCCTGCCCACAGCCGCAGGCCCCGGTCCGCCAGACCCGCCGCGACCAGGCCGCCGACCGCGAGGATGCCGATCGCGACTTCCCACTGGAGCTGGGCGGCGAGCGCGCAGGCGAGCGCCACGCTCGCGCCGGTGACGTAGAATCTGGCCCGGTAGCGGCCGCCGCCGATCAGGTTCTGCCATTCCCAGCCGATGGCGAGCGCCGCCGCCAGCCAAAACAGCGTGAAGGCGACGCCGCCGGCCCAGAGCGTGCCGACCGCCAGCACCGCCATCACCAACGCCGATGCGACCCTGACCTTGAGATCGCCGAAGCTGCCCGACGGCTTCGCAGGCGCGGCCGATTGGTCCGGCGCGGTCACGAGGCCGTCTTCTGGGCGACGGCCGCCTCGACGCCGCCGAAGCGGCGTTCCCGGCGGGCGAACTCGTCCAGCGCCTCCGCCAGGCAGGCGTGATCGAAGTCCGGCCAGAGAACCGGCATGAACACGAATTCGGAATAGGCCGCCTGCCAGGGCAGGAAATTCGACAGGCGCTGCTCGCCGGACGTGCGGATCACGAGGTCGGGGTCGGGAATGCCGGCCGTATCCAGCCTTTGCTCGAACGCCGCGGCGTCGATGGCCGCCGGATCGATGCGGCCTGCCGCCGCGTCCTGCGCCAGCGCACGGGCGGCGGCGACGATTTCCTGACGGCCGCCGTAGTTGAAGGCGATGACCAGAACGAGGCCGGTGTTGCCCCGTGTGACTTCCTCGGCCTCGACCAGCAGCGGCGCGATGTCCCTGGGCAATCCGTCGCGTGCGCCGATGACGCGGATGCGCACGTTGTTGGCGTGGAGATCGGCGAGATCGTTGCGGATGAAGCGCTTGAGCAGGCCCATCAGGCCGCGGATCTCGTCCACCGGACGCGTCCAGTTCTCGGACGAAAAGGAGTAGACCGTCAGGTAGCGGATACCCAGGTCGATCGCGGCGCGGACGGTGCGACGCAGAGCTTCGACCCCGCGCCGATGCCCTTCGAAACGCGGCATGGACCGCTGCGCGGCCCAGCGGCCGTTGCCGTCCATGATGATCCCGACATGCGCGGGGACGGAGGCGTGCAGACGCGCGGCCGGCGAAGTGGCCGCAGCCGGGCTGCGCGTATCGGCGTCTTCCATCTCGCTCCTTCGTCGCGCGCGATGCGCGTCAAACGGTCCCCGTGTCCTGCCTGCCGCTAGACCTGCATGATCTCCTTTTCCTTCTGCGCGAGAACCTGCTCGACCTCGTGGATCGCAGCGTCGGTCGCCTTCTGGACTTCCGTCTCGTGGCGCTTCTCGTCGTCCTCGCCGATGGCGTGGTCCTTCAACTGCTTCTTGAGGATGTCGAGACCGTCGCGACGCACGTGGCGGATGGCGACGCGCGATTCCTCGGCGTATTTGTGCGCGACCTTGACGAGCTCCTTGCGGCGCTGCTCGTTCAGCTCGGGCATGCGGATGCGCAGGATCTGGCCCTCGATCGTCGGCGAAAGACCGAGATTGGCGGAGCGGATCGCCTTGTCCACGGCGCCCACCATGCCCTTGTCCCACACCTGGATCGACAACATGCGCGCCTCGGGCACGGAGATCGTCGCCACCTGGTTCATCGGCATCGACTGGCCGTAGGCCTCGACGTGGATCGGCTCGACCAGGCTGGCCGAAGCGCGACCGGTGCGCAGACCGCCCAGTTCGTGCTTCAGCGAAGCGATGGATACCTGCATGCGGCGCTTGAGATCGGCGAGGTCGAATACAGCGGAAGACATTTCGTCACCTTGTTCCTGCGGGCCCGGCGGTTCGGCGCGGCCCGTCTGTCATTCTTCGGCCGGGGCCACGAGGGTCGAACGCCCCCTGCCCTCGACGGCGCCGCGGATGGCGTCCGGCTCGGCGAGCGAAAAGACGATTATCGGAATACGGTTCTCCCGGGCAAGAGCGAAGGCCGCCGTGTCCATGACGGCAAGCCGCTTTTCGATCGCCTCGTCGTGGGTCAGGCGCTCGTAGCGGGTCGCCTTCGGGTCCTTTTTCGGGTCGGCGGTGTAGACGCCGTCGACCTGGGTCGCCTTCATCAGCAGATCGGCCGAAAGCTCGGCCGCCCGCAGCGCAGCTCCGGTATCGGTCGTGAAGAAGGGGTTGCCGGTGCCGCCCGCCAGCACGATCACCCGGCGCTTGGCGAGATGAGCCAGCGCCGCCTGCCGTGAATAGGGCTGGCAGATCGCCGGCATGGGGATGGCGGACAGGGCGCGGGCCGGCTGCCCCTCGCGCTCGATCGCCTGTTCCAGCGCCAGCGCATTCATGACGGTGGCCAACATGCCGATGGAATCGGCGCGCGCGCGCTCGATCCCCTTGTCGGCACCCTGGATGCCGCGGAAGAAGTTGCCGCCGCCGACGACCACGGCGATTTCGACGCCGAGCCCCGCGGTCGCGGCGAGGTCGCGGGCGATACGGGTCAGTGTGGGCTGGTCGAGGCCGTGACTGAGGCCGCCCATGAGCGCCTCGCCCGACAGTTTCACCAGAACGCGTTTCCAACGCAGCCCTGCCGGGGAAGCCATAGCCATTTCCTCTGCGACTCGGCGGCCAAAGGCCAGCGCCGCTTTCATAGAAAATACGGGCGCGCGTCACAAGGCGACAAAGGTAACGCCAAAGCTTCGAGAATTAACCAAGCCAAAGTCAAATTGCAGGCTTCGATTGCACCGTATAAACCTTGCAGCCATAGTTTATGAATTGTTAATGGAAGGCGTCCCGTGTCCACTTCGATTCTGATCGTCAATCCGGCTGCGGATTTCCCGACCTATTTCGGAGCGGAAGTTCTGGGCGCCGCGGGCGGCCTGCCCGGCATCATGATGGCCGACCTGACGTCGGTGACGGTTGCCGCGCTGGCGCCCGCCGATTTCGACGTGCGGATCGTCGACGAGTCCATCTCGCCCGTCGACTTCGACGCCTCGCCGGACTGGGTGCTGATCACCGGCAAGATCAGCCAGCGCCTGCGCATGGCGGCGATCGCCGACGAATTCCGCCGGCGCGGCCGCAAGGTCGTGATCGGCGGGCCGTTCGCGAGCCTCAGCCCGGAACTCGTCCGGCCGCATTGCGACGTTCTCGTGCGCGGAGAATCCGAGGAGATCGCCGCCGAACTGTTCGCCGACCTGCGCGCGAAAAGGCCGAAGGACGAGTATCTGGGCGGCAAGCCCGACCTGTCGAAGACGCCGGCGCCGCGCTGGGATCTCTATCGCAACGACCGCGCACTGCTCGGCGCGATCCAGACCTCGCGCGGCTGCCCGTTCGAATGCGAGTTCTGCGACGTCATCCAGTATCTCGGCCGCAAGCAGCGCCACAAGCCGATCGCCAACGTGCTGGAGGAAGTCGAGACGCTGTACCGGCTGGGCTACCGGCACGTGTTTCTCGCCGACGACAACCTCACCGCCTATCGCAGCCGCGCCAAGGAGCTGCTGCAGGCGCTCGCCTGGTGGCGGCGCGACAAGAAGATGAATTTCGTCTCGCAGATGTCGATCGACGTGACGCGCGACGAGGAGATGCTGCGGATGTCGGCGGCCGCCGGCATCACGCAGGTATTCGTCGGCATCGAGACGCCGAACGTCGAAAGCCTGAAGGAAACCGGCAAGCGGCAGAACCTGAAGGTCGATCTCGCCGTCGAGGTGCAGAAGCTGGTCGATCACGGCATTTCCGTGATGGGCGGCATGATCGTCGGCTTCGACGCCGACACGGTCGACGTGTTCCGCGCGCAATACGAATTTGCGCAGACGACGGCGGTGCCGATGTTCAGCCTCGGCGCGCTGGTCGCGTCGGATTCGACGCCGCTGAAAGATCGCATCGCGCGCGAGGGCCGGCTCGCCAATTACGGCGCCACCGCGCAGGGCGTGCCGTGGTCGTCGAACATTCGCCCGGCGCGCATGACGCCGGAGGAATTGCAGGACGGGCTGCAGCGTCTGTCGAACACGCTCTACTCGCCGGAAGCGTTCGGCGAGCGGATGCTGCACTTCATCGAGACCTACGGCCGCGCCCTGCCCGACCAGACGCCCGAGCAGACAGACATGGCGGCGCTGCGCGACATCGACAAGCAATGCCTGCAAGTGGCGCTGGACGTGCGGCGCATGGGCGAACGCGAGAAGAAGATGTGGAGCCACGTCTTCAGCGCCTCGGCCAAGCGGCCGATCACCTCGACGCTCGTGACCAAGCAGCTCGTGCAATACGCGCAGGTGCGCCACATGTTCGCCGCCGGCCAGTACTGGGAGCCGCACATGGCGCTCGAGCCGCTGCCGCGGATGCCGGCGAAGGCGGGCAAGCCGCTGGTGAGCGCGTAGGCGGAGTTCGGCGAGGCTGGCGGCATGTCTGCAATGGGCGGATAGCGGACGCTTCCGTTGAAGCCGTCATGGCCGGGCTTGTCCCGGCCATCCACGCCGGGCAGCATCAGCGAATGCGGGG
>CXWK01069258.1_pt1 | contig 13665 bp, 19 predicted proteins | sample 590851 | NCBI WGS metagenome assembly CXWK01 (sample SAMEA3498364, study PRJEB10139) | wastewater metagenome | biome: wastewater treatment plant; material: activated sludge | place: Denmark | collected 2014-08-01
CCTGCTCCTGTCGATTCTGGCCAGCATCCGCTGGCACCGTGTCCCCGATCGTCCCGTTCGCCGCCTGCGTCATCGCCTCGCCACTGGCCAGCCGCCGGCTCATCTCCAGCCCCAGCTCCGCCTGCTCGATGCTGATTTGCTCGAGGCGGCTAATCGGCCACACCGGGCGCTTAAAGTCCATATTGTGCGGCATCAGCAGCGGCCCCAGCCCCTGCACGCCCGTGAGGCCGGCCGCCAGCGCCGCCATCTGGTGGGCACGGATGAGGCCCTGGTCATAACGCCGGCGCATCTTCCAAATCTTGGCATCCAGCTCGACCAGCTGCACTTCCAGCGTCTCGGTCGCAATCTGCGCCTTGCTGCGCAAATCGTCGAAGGCCAACTCGGGCAGGTTGCTCTTCGTCTCCATCTTGACTTCCTGGATGAAAGAGAGCGCACCGGGGATGTCAATCTGTGCAATCACGGCCTGGAGCTCCGCGCCGGAAGGAAGGAACCAGACATTGCCGCCCGACTTCGTGAGGTCGCTCTGTTCGGCCCCCGTAATTGCCCACTGCGCATCAATCGCCCGCCCGATCGTCTCGCCCAGGTAACTGGCGAACTCGTTGACCGATGTAATTTGCTCCAGCGTCTTGGCAAACGTCGGCCGGCACTCGCTGTCGTTGCTCGTGGCCACCACGGGCACAAAGCCCAGTGGGTTAGGATAACGGTCAGGATTGCCATTGTAGCCGTGCGGATCCCCGTTGTAGTAGGTCCGGATCTGCGTTGGCGTAATCGCCTCAGCGTACTCGTAGCGCTCGCCCGCGTTGTCCAGCGCGGCGCGGTCGATGATCAGCGCCAGGTCAACCGTCTGTTTCGTCTCCGGATCGAGATGGGCCGTCAGCATGCACAGCTCGGGCTTGAGTCGCTGCAGCTGCACCATGCCGGGCACGGGCACAATCTTGAGCATTGCCTCGCCCAAGCTCGCCCCATCCTCCAGCCACTCGTCGCTGACAATCGGCCAGGATGACCACTCGTAGAGCTGCTTTTGCGCGGCCAGGATGGCCTTGGGTGTCTTCTCTTCCAGCGCCCAGGGGCCCATCACACCCGGCACCAGGGCGATGTCCAAATCCACCGCCCGGGCCAGAAACGAAAACAGCGCCTTGGTCTCGGCGTAGAGCTGATGCGCCAGGCGAAAATTGCTATCCCGGTAGATGGTGCCATCGACAAAGCGGCGATAGGTGCTAAATTTGCCCACCCGCCCCAGAAAGCGACCCTCGTAGGGCTTAAATTCGGGCAGGGCGAACACAGTGCCACTGTTAAGCATAGAAGTCCACCATACCCGCCTTGGCCTGTTGCGGCTTGCCTACTGCGTGCGCTGCGTCAATCATCAGCTCGTCGCTTCTCCACAAATCATCATGGCCCTCGCCGTCGGGCACAAACGTCTTAACCTTCTGGCCCGGCTTGCCCTGGAGCTTCACGTGCCCCCGCTGCCACCATACGTGGTGATGCGCCGTGCTCGTGTCCGGTGCTTCCTGGCCGGCCAGCTCAATCGGCTGAATGCCCGGCTCGCGGTAGTCTTTGAACCGTCCGCCGTTAATGGTGGCCAGGGCGTTAAAGGCCAGGCGGGTGTGCGTATTCCACGCGCTATCAAACTTGATGGCAATCACCCGCTCGCGATTCGGCTTGTTGATGGCCGCCGCCAGCAGCGCCGTGCCCGTCTCGCCAATGCCGGTGGCGTCGCAGTGCACCCGGTCCGCCCGCCACTTGTCCCAAATCAACTGATACAAAATCGTGTGCAGACTAATCGGGTCGACGTTGAGCCACTCGTAGCGGGCCAGGCAGCGCACATAGGGCACCATCAGCCCCTCGACAATTTGCACCCAATCCACCGCCCCGATCGTCAGCCCCACGCTATCGCGCTTGCCACTGGCGGCCAGGCTGATCAGCTCTTCGGTCACTTCATCGGCGCCGGCAAAGTCGAGCCCGGCAACGATCTGTGCTTCGTTCTGGCGCCGGTCCTGGCGCTTGTGCTCGCCAATCATCGACTCCAGCTGCTGCGCATTCAGCATACGGCCGGCCGATGGCAGCGGCTCCAGGAAGTACTGCGTCTTGATCAGCGGGTGCTCACGGCCCAGCCGCTTGACCTCACTGTCGACGAATAGACCATAGGCCGGGTTGCTCAGCGCAATCTCTTCCGGCGTCACCCGAAAATACTGGCCGGCTGCTCTGCCCTGCTCGACATCGGCTTTGAAGCGCTCGAGCAAGGTGTCATCGGTCCACGTCGTGCCATAGGCGACAATCGTCGCCCCCGTCGAGGCGCGCATCGGGCTAAACTTCTTGTCAAAGACGCCCTTGTCGACATCCTGCGCCTCNNAGGCAGCCTGGCCATCGCCTGTTTGGCCCGGTCCTCGAAGCGCAGCTTGCTGTTGACGATCTGCGGCTTCCACGTCGGCGCCGTCTTGACGATGTCGCCGCCCTTTTTCGCCATGTTGGCCAGCAGGTTGACTTCCAACTGCGCACTGGTCTCATTCTTGCCACTCTGGCGACTCATCTCGACGATGATGGTCTCGTTGCGCTTCTGGCGCACGGCCTCGGCGATGTAGTTGGCCCAGCGCACCTGGTACGGGTAGAGCGGCACGCCGATCACGTCGCGGCTAAATAACTCGATGTCCCGCTGGATATTGCGAAAGGCGTCAACCTTACCCATCGTCGGCCGCCTTCCACCAATCGTCCTCGTCGCTGCTGGTTACGTCTGCTGCTTCCGCCTCGGCGCCGGGCCCAGAGGGCACCCCGGCGTAATCGAGCACCACCTTGCCGGCTGCGGCCCGCAACTTGTCATCGCCCAACGTGGCCACACCGACCAGCGAAGTGATCACACTGTCAGCCGCCAACCGTGCCCGCCGGCGCGCCGTCTGCAAGGCCGCCAGCTCCTCTTTGGAGCGCACGGTCAGCGCCAGGCGGGCGGCTTCGGCTAAGGCATCCTGAAACGGCTTGTCGTGCGCCCAGCCCGGCTTGCGCAGCCAACCACCCGTCTGCTCGTCGAGAGCACCGCGCCGATAGTAGTTAGCTTCATTGCAGATCTTGTCTGCACCGCGAAAGAGGGTCGACCAGGGCTGATTCTCGACATACACCTGCTGCACAATGCGATCAATCGCTGCCCGCTGCTGGGGTGAGAGTAGGACCAGTTTCTCGACGAGCTCATAGGTTGCGTAGCCGGCAATGCGGTCGGGTAGCTTCTCAAAGGACACCTGGTCAATTCCTGGTAAGAACTTGGTTTATTCCGTGCGGCGCCGCCAGGCGCCACTGCGTACAATTTGGCCTATTGCTTGGTTATGCGAAGTTAGGCACTCGGTAATTGCCCGGCCGCTTCGAGCTCCTCCAACGTGAGCACGAAGGCCCGCATATAGGCAACGGACTTTTCATGCTCGGTCACCACCACGGCATAAAAGCGGGCCTTGTCGGGTGCGACGCCCAGCTTGTACTTGCGCAGCAGATTGAGCGCATGGACCATGGCCAGATACGNNCATGGCCAGATACGTTTCGAGGATCGGTGTTGTCTCACCCATCAAATGCCTCCTGTCGTCGCTGTTTCCGTTGGCGTGGCGGTTGCTCTATCCGTTGCTGTTGCTGTGGCCGTGCTCGTCTCGGTCGGCGTCGCGGTGTTGGTCGGCGTGGGCGTGAATGACAGCGCCTCAATCGTGGCGGCTACAGCCGTCTGTGTTGCACCCAGCGCCGCCGCGGTGGCTGCCAGGTCTGGCGTGTTGGTGGGCGTGCTGGTTGGTGTAGTGGTCTCGGTTGGTGTGCTGGTCGCCGTGGCCGTCTCAGTGGGCGTCGGCGTGGCCGTGGGCGCACTGGCGGTCAATATGGCGTAAACCGTGGCCAACAGATCGGGCGTGGGCTGTGGCGTGCCGGTGACGGTCTGCGTCGGCGTGCTGGTTGGCGTGATGCTGGTCAGAATGGCGCTCACGGTGCCGGGAATGTCCGGCGTCGGCGTATTCGTTGCCGTCGGTGTATGGGTCGATGTCGGCGTGTTGGTCGGCGTTGGTGTATTCGTCGGCGTTGGTGTGTATTGAGCCACAACCGTGGCGCCCAGATCGGCGATGGCCGTCAAATAGCCGCTGATGTCCTGCGTGGCCGGTGGGTTGGCGGTTAGGGCCAGAATGAGATCGGCCAGCTCCGTGGCGGCTGCGTTGGGCGTCTCGGTTGCTGTCTCGGTGGGTGCGGTTGTTGCTGTCGGCGTGATCGTAGCCGTGGCGGAAATGGCCACCGTCGGCGTTAGCGTCGCCGTTGCGGTCGGGACCGGCTCGCTGGTCAGGATGACCGCCGCGCCACCGCCGGCGACCAATGGCAGATAGATCGGATCGGCGGTCTGGGCACGGGCGACCATGACGCCAACGGCCAGGGAGAGGATCAGAGTAATACCAATCAGGACTCGCTTCACAAATTGTCTTTCTGCTAATGGGGCGCATTGAGCAACGCCGCGGCCATCAAAATCACAACCACCAAGAGCACGGTATTGGCTTGGCTCCAGCGCAGCTGCGTGCGCGCCCGCTTGATCAGGCCAGGCTCCCCCGCTCTCACATCGCCGTACATATAGCGCTCCAGATCTTCGACGCGCTCAGCCAGCGGGACACGACTGCGGCGTTGGGGTTGGTCATGGTCATCGCCTACTTGAATATTGATGTTGGCATCACGGCTGTATTGGGTATGATCGCGACCGGTAAAATTCTTGCCGGCACTGGCATTTCCGCCCACGTGCGCGCCACCGCCCGTTTCGGTTGTCATATTCTCGCTCATGGCATCCACCAGTGGCGGCAACACATATACATTTAAGCACAAAAAAATATTAAAAAATATCAATCAAAACTTCTAAGAGTTTTGGCCAGGATCAAATAGCTTCTTTTGGTGGGCGATGGTTACAGCGTGGCAGGCGTTGGAAGCGTTTAATTTCTGGAAGATCGTGATCAGGTGAGAGTTAACCGTGTTAAGGGTAACAGTGAGGCAACGGGCAATCTGCTTGCGTGAGTGGCCAAGCGCCAGGAGGTTGAGCACCTCCAACTCTCTGGCGGTCAGCTCGGTCGGATCATCCTCTTGTAAGCGGCGGTCGTAGTCAGCAATGAGTAGGGTCAATACCTCCGCCTGGCGTGGCGTTAGGTCAATTAGCATAGGGCGGGGTCCTTGCTTGGTGGTCAAGGGTAAAAAAAAGGCGGCCTCCAAAAATGGAGACCCCCGTCTGCGCTGATCGTAGCACAAATGTTTTGTTTTGTCCATAAGGAAATTGTCAGGTGGCTGCTAGTACCAGAGGGCGAATTGGCTACGCACTTCTACGCAGCGCGAAGGATTCGGCCTGATTTTACGATTAATAGAGTAGCCCCTGCATACATAAGACGCCCCGTCTACAGCCCCGCTTGCGCATCTGCGCCGGCGGGTCTCTGTATCCCCGCCCTCTCCTCGATTGCATCCCCAAACAAAGGGGCCTGGCTAATCAGCCAGGCCCCTTTGTGCGAACTAATTGTTTTTACGGATGGCCTCAATCATCGTTGCGCCATCCCGCATGGCATCGGCCACCGCCACCAAACGGTTAGGCGACTGGCGCAATTGATCCTCCAACCAATCGACAATGGCGAACTTGGTCAGCATGTCTTCCGCTGTCCATTTAGCAGCCTCGGCATCGTCGCCATACACATCCATTACAACGCCGTCCGTACTGTTGGACATGATCACGGCAAATGGTCCGCGCTCAGAATCCTCTTCACTAACAATCTCTGAAACATAAAACTCTGATAGCATCGTTCCTGCCCTCCATCGAATCAATTATCAGGTGGCGACAACGCCGCCACCCTACGTCCCCAGTCTCATCTCGACTTGCTCGGTCACCGCATTGAACCGGATCTCAATCCCGAAGCCCTGCGGCTGTCTCGCCACTTCCGCCGCGTGCGCCAGTTGCGTGGCCAGCTCGGCGGCCGCATCCGGGTTGACGGCGGCCATGGCGTGGGCCAGGCGGGCCAGACGGCGCTGGGCGGGGGTTGGTTGGTTAGGCGTCATGCGGTCACCGCCAGGCCTATAACCTTCTGCGGTCCCTTCTCCCCCATCACGGCCAGCACCGGCTTCTGGAAGACGTTGGGGCCGGGCTTGAGCGCATCGGCGTTGACACCCAGCAGCGGCAGCGCTTCCGGCCAGACGCGCACACCGAACTTAGTATACTGCCCGCCTTTGATTTTGTAGATCGGCTTACCATCCTCGGCAATGCCATAGGTGAGCGTCTCGGCCATGAAGACGACGGTGTTGCCGACGGGGGCAGGCGTCGCCAGTTGGCCAACTGGCTGCGTCCACGTCGCCATGGCGTGGCTAAACTTGGCCAGGCCCTCCGCCATCGTGGCCGATGATTCGGCGGTGGCGTCGCTGATCTCTATCAGGTGCGACAAGGTTTCGGTCAGCGCGGCCAGCTTCGCATTCTGCTGCTCGATGCCGGCGGCGATGCGTTCGAGTAGTTCCAGCGACTGGGCGGCTGGGGTACGGATTTGGGTCGGTTGGGCGGTCATGGTGATTTGTCCTTTGGCCAGATTAGCCGCTGGCCACGGCGTTGATTGGTAAGTGATAAGCGGTAAGTGGTGAATCAGTACTGCCAGGGATTGCGGGCGAAATGTAAGCCGATGTGCTCCTCCTCGAAGAGCGTTGCGGTCACGGGTGAAGTCCAGCCCCCTGTTGCCTGCACTTCCGCCAGCAGCATGTCGAAGTCGAGCGACGGGTCGTACCCATCATCGACGCCTAGCCCCGGCTTCGATTCCATCTCCTCGAAGATGGCCTCGGCCTCGGCAATCGCGAGCGCTGCATCTTCCCAGGGGAAGAGGTCGAGGTCGTAGCCCTCCTCCCCTTCCTGATCGCCCGGGACGATGCTATTGCAGTTGCAGCGCCCGAACTTGTCGATCCAGATGTGGCAGACGGGGCAAGTGGCCAGCGACGGGCGAACGATTGATAGTTGGATGGTCATGATGCCTCCACCCAGTCGAACCGATACAGCTTGCGGATCTCGACGCTGTGCTGGCGGGTCTCAGTCTCGCCCAGGCCATTCGCCCACTTGACGGCGATGGTGACGCTGGCGGCCCCCGGCTTGGCACTAACAACGGTGCCTTTGATCAGGCGGTAGCCGCCGCGCATGTTACGGGCGTTGCTGCGCTCCCAAAGCACCTTGTCGCCGGCGGAGAGGGCCAGGACCGTGCGGCCGGCGACGGGCACGCGCTGCCGGCTGAAGTCAAAAGCCGGGTTGACGGGTGACGCTTGTTGTGCTAAAGTTGACATCGTTAATTCCTTTCTAATCGAGACGGATTGACGAGAGACCAGCGATTCTTTCTCACAGAGGGCGCTGGTCTTTTCTATTGGCTGCGATGTAATGCTTCGATAGACTTATTTTATCACAATACGTTGTGATTGTCAATCGTCAAATCATACGTTTACCCTACGAATTGTTACAATATAACAATTCGTATTGACAATATCACAAAGTATATGGTATTGTTGGCGCATCTAAACGACCAAAATAAGATGGGCGGAGGACAAACAATGAGGACCACAATCGACTGGAAAGAAGTTAAGCGCATGATGATAGAGAGGGACATAGACACCTATGCGCAGCTTGCCAGAATGACGGATATTCACAAAAATAGCATGGGGCGCGTTGGCCCGTTCACTTCAACAACTCTAGATAAGTTGGCCACATGCCTAGGCTGCGATCCGTGCAAGTTGATCGCAGTAGAAGACGACGATCAGCCAGCCACCCCGGCCCCCAAAGCCTCGGACGCCGCCCGCCAGTCGCAGCGCAGCGCACTGGCCCCGCCGGCAGCAACGGCCACGCCGCAGCAGCTCGCCGCCGAGGCGGAGCGCCGGCAGATGTTGTTGGAGCAGGCGAAGGGGAGGGGCGCATGATCAACGTATCTGCGAATTCATCCGGCGAACAGATCGGTGGCGAGTTTCACAAGATACAGGCGGCGCTAGAGGAACGCATTAGAACATCATCCAGCGTAGGGATCTCTGTGCGACGGGGTCGGGGTAATATATCCTGCATTGCGACAATTTGGGCCGATGGATACAACGCGTCGGTCGAATTCGTGATAACTGAGTTTGAAGCAGACGCAGTCTATGCCGACCATATCGCCCGCCTGCTGGTTATAGAGTTTGCGCAGGAAAGATACCTAAAGCCAAAGGGGAGGGGATAGCCATGCCAATGCAGCGCGACCGCTACCCAGCCGACTGGCCAGCCATCTCGCATTACATCCGCTTCGAGCGCGCCGGTGGCCGCTGCGAGGGCAGCCCGGCCTACCCGGATTGCCGAGCCGAACATGGCCAGCCGCACCCGGTGACGGGCAGCAAGGTCGTGCTCACGACGGCCCACATTGGCGCACCGCTCGCGGACGGCTCACCCGGCGACAAGCACGACAAGCTGGATTNNACGACAAGCTGGATTGCCGAGAGGAGAATCTGCGCAGTTGGTGTCAGCGCTGCCATCTCTACTACGACATCGACGAGCACATGGCCAACGCCGCCGCGACCCGACGCCGGAAGCGACGCGAGGCCGGGCAGATGGAATTGATTGCGATATGATCGCAACTGGGCAAAAGAAGAGGGGGTAGATCGATGTATCGATCTGCCCCCTCTTCTTTTGTGCGTTATTCTCGGCCAATCCGTTTATAAGCCCGGCGGCTGTACTATTTTTCCGCTTGTACTACCCTCTGTGTGTTTGTTAAGAAGCCGACTGGTAAGCAGATAACTACCTGCAATGCCTCGCACCCAACCCTCTGGGATGGTAGCGGGAAAAGGAATTGAACCTTTTTACCTCATGGTTATGAGCCATGCGAGCTGCCGGTGCTCTATCCCGCTGCCGGCATTCTACCACATCGGCCGCAGCGCTTCAAGCCCCCAAATTACCTTACACCGCGAAGGATTCGGCCTTTTCTTGCGATTAAATCAGTAGACACTTTTATTCAACCTCATTCGCAAAGGAAAACCGAATATGTACCAACTTGAGCCTAAACCCAAGAAGTCCGGCTGCATCAGTAAGATCGTGAAAGGCTTTCTAGCTATCTTTGGCCTGATCGCGGCACTGGTCGTCATAGCACTTATCTTTGCTCCTAAAACGCCCGGCACAACAAGATCCCTGCCCACGCGCACGCCCACCACAAACAGCGCCGCTGTCTCTCTAGCCACCGAAGCCCCAGCTGCAACAGTGGCGCCCACGGAAGCACCCACCGTCATCCCCGCACCAGTCATCGGTCAGGATGTAATGGTCGATGAAGTACGCTGGAAAGTCTTATCAGCCGAGGACATGGGCAACCTGATAACGGATGATAATCAGTTTACCGAGGATCTAAAAACTTCAGGGAAGTTCATTAAAGTGCGCTTTGAGATCGAAAACCGCAGTAAGGATATGCTATCCTTTGTTGGACTGGATCTGATCGACAATCAAGAACGTAGCTTTACCCGCTCAAGTAATGCGATTATGGTCATCGAGGGCAGCGAAACCTGCATACTGGAAAACCTGAATCCCAACATTACAAAGACTTGCACACACATTTACGAAGTGCCCACGGATGCGGCCGGGCTGAATGCCGTCGCCAGTGATCTGAATATGTTTAGCGGCACCGAGGTATTGATCGCGCTAGGGATGTGATGAGTTAAGTCCTAACCCCAGTTTCCCTCACCCGCGAAGGATTCGCCCTTTATTTGCGATTAATAAGTAAGGACCCCTTTTTTAATCATATAGCTCCACCCTGGGAGCAACAAAACGAGCGACCCTCCCCGTAGGCGTCGCTCGCTTTGTCTCTGGCCAGAGAGACTTCTTTCCGTGCATACATAAGACCGAAAGGAACCCTTTTTCCCAGTCGGCGGTATCAAGTTACCATAACTTTACGGGGAATGCAATAGGATATTTATGACAGCCAGCTTACGGGGCATTTTAGGCAAGTTGCCAGATTGGTGCGAATTGGCGAAAATTGGGGGATTGACAGCAAAAGAAAACGGGTGTACTGTATATTTGTGCATCAAAAGAATCACTTGCATCATTAACACAATACATCAGCGGAGGGGAAAATTGAAGATGTACAGCACTACAGAAGCCGCTGCGCTGTATCGAGTTCACCGGGTGACACTGATGCGTTACACGAAGTTGTCAGAAAATCCGCTCAAAGGCGTAAGGAAAAACGTACGCGGAGATATGGAATTTCGTGAGGACGACCTGCTAGAATTTGCGCGGCGTCACCGGATCGACCTGCAACCGCAGCAGCAGTAAAGAGATAGCGGTCCCACCACCCCGCCAAGAGTCTTGGGACCGCCAGATTTTAACACGCACTTTTACAACCTACCCACCCGACTGAACCGCCAACGATTATGGTCACCCGCGAGGGTAAACGACATCGGTTGACGGCGTAGTAAGTCTAGGAAACCCAAATACCACTACAAGGACGTAGTGGGCAAATCGTTTGCGCGCATTCGTCAATTTTTGTTGCGGCATGTTTCATTTGCCGCCCTAGATTGACGAGTGACCCACCTAGGACTTGAACCTAGAACCCAGTGATTAAGAGTCACTCGCTCTATCCGGCAAATATTGTACTCGACAATAGACGCGTTGACTAGAAATCAATCGCTCTGTCTCACAATTAATTGCCGTTATCTTCGATGAGCTTTGCATATTTCTTTGCGAGGCCGTCTGTCTTCCAATGGGCATAGTATTTCTCGGTCGTTTTTTCGTCTTTGTGACCGAGGATCTCACTGATGAAACTCATGTCAGCGCCCAGATGATTCAACAGATGCATGGCCAGGCCATGACGCAACGAGTGCGGATTCTTCGCCTCGATGCCGGCCGCCCTGCACCGCCGCTTGAGCATCAGCCGCACACCACTGTCCTGCACCCCAACATCCAGCGGACTCTGAAACCCACTGGCAGCCGGAAAGAGCGCATCCGTGCGCACCGCCGGTCGCTGGTAGATGTACTCGGCAAACGCCATCTTGACCACCGGCAGCAGCGGCACCATTTGCGGGTCGCCACCCTTGGCGCGGCGCACCCGCAGCAAAGAATTACGCAGATCGATATCGTCCACCTGTAGCGCCACCAACGAACCAACCCGTAGGCCACACCAAAACAACAGACAGATGATCAGCCTGTCCCGCAGGTTGATCCAACCGTCGCCATCGATCGACAAAAGCAAGCGCTTGAGGTCTTCAATGTCGGTTTGGCGCGGCGTCTTCTTGGGCACCTTCGGACGCTTAATCTTCTTGAACGGATCAACGTCGACCTCTTCCTCGGTGAGCAACCAACGACATAGCGCGCGCACGGCGCGATAGGCACTGTCGACCGTCTCCGGCTGGATCTCTTTGCGGCCAACCCGCTTCTGGAGGTGCGCAAAGTAATCGCGCAGCACATCAACCTCCAGCCAGCGATCGGCGCGCTGACTCAGCCGCAGCCACTGCCAGTAGTAGCGGACCTGGTTGCGGTAAAAGATTACAGTTGCGTCGGATAAGCCAGTAGACCGGCAGCGCCGGATAAATTTCGAGCGCGCTTGACCTATGCGCATGACTGCCCCCTTGGAAGCACAAAGCAAAGCCGTCGCTAACCCCTACGAGAGAAAGCCACGGCGAGTTGATTTTGTACCCCTGGGGGAGGCGGAAAGGCAACCGAGCCTAACGCCTCCATTCTATTGCCTGCCTGTGTCTGGGTGCAACCGCCAAGAAGCTACCAGACATAGGCGAATCTTAGTCGATTCCCCAATGCGATCACGTCGCTGTAAGCCCATGCCTCCTGATGTATCGGTTAGGTCCTTACTGTCAGGTAAGGACCTACATAAACCGAACCGACAACTTTAGGAAGGACGGCGAGCGGGGGACAACCCGCTGCGCCACTCGATTTTAGCCTATTGCCCCCTTCACCGCAACAGGCTGATCCCCTTCCTGCATACATAAGGAGTTTTCCCGATATGAGTAACCAAACCATCCTACGGTCCCCTAAAGACAGGACCAGCCCATACAAGGCGCTAAGCCGGGCCATGTTTGAGGATGACCGCCTGTCATTCGAGGCCAGGGGCGTGCTCGCCTACCTGTTCGTCAAGCCGGACAACTGGAAGATCAACGTCACCGATCTCCAGCGGCGAGGCCGGATCGGGCGCGACAAAGCCTACCGCATCATCAACGAACTGATCGCCCTGGGCTATTGCGAACGCATCATTTTGCGTGGTCAAAAGGGCGAAATGCTCGGCACTGAGTATCACCTATATGAGGAGCCACTTCCTGAAAAGGCGGAAATGGTTAACTCACCATTTCCTGGTTTACCGGATACGGCTGAACCGGATACGGCTGAACCGGATACGGAAAACAAGGAACATAGTAATAAAGAAGTAGTAGTAAGTAAGAAACCTACAAAAGAAGAAGGTTTAGTAAGTAAGAAACCAAACCAACCAACCAACCTCGCGCGCGCGCAAAACGGGTTGGTTGGTTTTGAGACCCAAAGGATCTACCCTACTTTTGATCCTTTGGATGAAGACCCAACCACCAACAGCCAGCCCACGGACAGCCCACCCGTTCGTGCCGGCAGTGATCCAACCGCCTTTCCGCCGCCGCCGGCCCTGACGCCGGCGCAGTGCCTGGCCTTTCGCCTGTTGGCGGCCCCGGAGGTGGCCGCACCCGGTGGGACCGCCGTCACGGCCCGCTACGAGATGAACGTGCGGCGCTGGCTGGCGGAACACGACCCCATCTGGCTCGCCCAGCACGTGGCGGTGTGGTGGGACGACTACCAACGCAAGAAGGTCGACAGCATTGGCGCGCTCGAACACCGCATCGAAAAGCGTTGCGCGCCCAACCGCTGGCCCGACAGCTTCCTGGCCAGCGCCTTCTACCGCCGGCATTACCCGCTCGACCACCAGGCGGCCCAGGCCCGCGACCGGGCCATTGTCTACACGCCCCACCTGGTGGACCCTGACCCCGTGCTCGATGCGTTGCCCGCCCCAATTTGGGACGAGTGACGCCCTAATTATCCCTAGTCCCATGAAAGGAACCCGACCCCATGAAGATCACGATCGAACTCGACCCCGGCGAACTCGCCGCTGCCTTTGCGCAGCTCGCCGGCGCCCTGGTCCAGCCCAAGCAGCCGCCGCCGCTTACCCGTAAGGACCTAAGCGAGATCGAGGAATTCTGGAACACGATCCAGCCGCCGCCCTCGCCCACCATCGCCCAACTCGACCCGGCCAACAACCTGGAGTTTGTGCAGAAGACCCGCCCGCCGCGCGCGTTGCGCCGGCCTTTGCAACCGGCCCCGGTGGAGCCACCGTTCACTCGTAATGGCTTCACGTACACGCCAGTTGAGCCAGAGGTATCCACAACCCTGGCCCCGGAGCCGGAGGCTGCTAGCTCGACCATCGCCCCCGAACCGCCTAAGCCTGCCCCTAAGCCTGCCGCCCAGCAACGCCTGGCCGCCAGCAAAGTGGGCGCCGACCTGGCCACCAAGCGCCGAGCCAATGGCGCCGGGATGGAGTTTGAAGAGTTTGACGCCCTGGTCAAGCGGGAAGTGCGGCGCCTGGCCGCTGGCAAGACCATGCCCTCTCACGCCCTTTGGAATGAGATGCGGGATCCGAAATTGCCGACCCTGTCCACCGTGATCACCCGCTACGGCGCCACTAGTGCCGAGGATCTGGCCAGCCTACTCGGCTA
>CXWK01053038.1_pt1 | contig 13655 bp, 20 predicted proteins | sample 590851 | NCBI WGS metagenome assembly CXWK01 (sample SAMEA3498364, study PRJEB10139) | wastewater metagenome | biome: wastewater treatment plant; material: activated sludge | place: Denmark | collected 2014-08-01
CGTGAAGCGGAGCGTGCCAATCGATTCCCGAGACACGTGGAGGCATGCTTCACATTCAATCGCGCGTGCGACTACTGGGATGTGTGCACGGGCGGCACGGGCATCGACAACGATGAGCGGTTTCACACGGAGGACCGCGCGCACGTTGAGCTCGACGGCGTCCACCACCTCCGGATGATCAGCACGAGCGAGGCCAAGAGCTTCCGATCGTGCCCACGAAAACACCACTACAGCTATCGTCTCCGTCGCCGGCGGAACGACGACGGCGACGCCTTGCAACTAGGCACAATGGTCCACCTCGGCCTCGAAGCCTGGTGGAAGACTGCGAACCTCGATGCCGCACTCGCGGCAATGAATGGAGACCACGATGGACGTTAGCAAATTGAATGAAGTTACGGCGACACGTGAGGTTGCCGTTGAACGCCCGCGTCGCATGACGATGGCGAAGGTCACCAAGGGGCCGGTGCTTCAGGCCCCGCGCGTGCTGCTCTACGGCGCCGAGGGCATCGGCAAGAGCACGTTCGCGTCTGGCGCGCCGGCGCCCATCTGGCTCGGTGAGCTCGGGACGCAGCACCTCGACGTGTCGCGCTTCCCGGCCATCGAACGATGGCAAGACGTGCTCGATGCCATCCACACGCTGACCGAAGAGAACCACGACCGGAAGACGCTGGTCATCGACGGCCTAGCGGAAATCGAGGGCCACATTTGGCAGCACCTTTGCGCCGCCAACAAATGGGCGAACATCGAACATCTTGACTACGGCAAGGGCTATATCGCTGCCGTGGACGAGTGGCGCCGCCTTGTGTTCGCGCTCGAGCGCCTACACCAGAAGAAGGACATGGGCATCGTGCTCATCGGTCACTCGGTGGTGAAGCAGACCAGGCCGCCGGAGGGCGAGGCGTACGACAAGCACGTGCTCACGATTCACGACAAGGCGGCCGGCCTGCTGCGTCGCCTGGTGGACTACGTGCTTTTCGCGCAAATCCCGGTGACCACGGTCAAGGGCGCCGACAAGCGCGTGCGCGGTAAAACAGACGGCGTGCGCCTGTTTCACGCGCAGCCGTCTGCGACGTTCGACGCCAAATCCCGGCCGTCGCTGCCCACGCCGCTGCCGCTGTCGTGGGAGGCGTTCGCGTCGGCGCGTGCGACGCACGACCCGGCGCATCGCGTCGCTCGAGCGGCGGAGACGATGGCAAACATCAAGACGCTGCTCGCCGAGCTCGGCGACGAAGCGACGGCCAGGAAGGTACTCGCACACACGTCGTCGCTTGCGCCGGGCGATGTGGAACGGTTTGAGGAAGTCGAAAACGCATTGAAAGCAAAGATGGAGCAAAGCAAATGAGCACCGAGCAAAACCAATTGACTGAGGGTTTCTACAACGCGGTGTGCACCGGCGAGGTGAAGTACGGGGCGACGGACACGGGCACCAAGCAGGTTGGTGTTGAGCTGAAGATCGAGACCACGGTCGTGTGGGCGATTCTCTACTTCTCGGAGAAGGCCAAAGAATTCAGCATCGACAAGCTCAAGGCGTGCGGCTGGGATNNGCGGCTGGGATGGCGTTGGCGCCATCGAGCCGCAAATCAAGGGGCAGACCGTCCGCGTCGGAATCAAGTACGAAGAGTTTGAGGGCAAGCTGCGCATGAAGGTGAACATCTTCACGGGCGGCGGAGGCTTCAAGTTCAAGGCGGAGATGGACGACGGCACCAAGGCGGACTTCATGAAGGAGCTGCGCGCCATGGCTGGCGACACGAAGCCGGCCTATCCCAAGGGTTGGGATGACGTGAAGCCGGAGGCGACGAACGCTGAGCCGCGAAAGCCGTTTTCCCTTGAGTGACCGGCAATCGTGCCTGCTTTGCCGTGTTCAGGCGGCGAAGCTGAGTCCGGAGGGGAGCGCGTTCTGCGCGCTCGTCGCCGCGCACAAGACGTCACTCGGCACCGTGTTCGAGACGATGTGCGAGGAGCACTCGATTACGGCCCTGTCCGTCTCCATCATGGTCGACGCCGGCGTCGACGAGCAGAAACACTGAGGTGCAGCGTGAGCGATAGAGCGAAGCCGTGGCTGGAAAACTGGTACGCGCGAGGGCACAACGCGTGGGACCGCGTCACGCATCAGCGCGTCGTGGAGCGCGACGCCGACACGCCAGAGCACGCGGAGTTGATTGCCGCCGCCCCGGCGCTCGCGCGGGCGTTGTGCCGGGTCGAGTGGGGCAGCTTCCGCGACATCTCCGACTATGAGTCGCAGGAAGAGGTGTGCCCCGCGTGCGACTGCCCGCCGGTCACCATCACCAACCGATACGGCGTGGTCACGCCTGGCGGCCACGCCCCGGACTGCCCCGTAGACGCCTGGCTGACGGCCGCGGGGCTGACGGCGGAGGATAGAGAGGAGGTGCGGCGTGAAGGTAACGCTTAGGTTTCTGCGCGAGAGATTCCCGCTGTGGAACTTCGTTGCGGAACGTAACCAATTCGGCGGCGGCGGTTGGAGCTACGTCGGCGCTCGCGACGGCGTTCGTGTCGAGGTGTACCCGACGTCGGTGATGGTTGGTGAGGATAGTTTCGAGACGGTGTGGCGAGTGGATGACGGAAAGCGCAACGAAACGCTTTCGATGTGGATGTTCGGTGCGGGAGGTGCGGCGTGAAAAAGCGTGAGCGGGGGAAGGGCGCGCCATCAGGCGGGAGAATGAGCCGAACGCTTGACGACGCACTTCGTGAGGAGAAGGCCTTACGCGAACTTGCGCGCACGAGCCCGGACGCGCTCGCCGCGTACAGGCGCCTCGTGGCGAGGGCGAACGTCTACGCTGGCGCCGTGAACCGCATCGCGTCGTTTTCGCACATCTACGAGTCGACGCTCGTCGCTTGCGACACCATGCGAGCAATCGCCGTCGATGCGATTCGCGATGTCGAAGAGGTAGAATGAGCGTCACCGAGGAGCAGCTCGCCGAGCTGGAACGACTCGAGCGCGAGGCGACGCCGGGGCCGTGGCGGGTGGATGCGTGCGAGGTGCTCGGGCCGATCGAGGAGGCTCACGAGGACGTGATCGTGTTAGGTGACGCCGACGCGACCGCCGAAGACCTGGCTTTCATAGCCGCCGCCCGCAACGCCGTCGGTCCGCTCATCGCCGAGGTGCGGCGGCTGAGGGAGGAGAACGCCATGCGCGACCAACGCGACGAGGCGCGGGAGTTGGTGCGTAGGTACGTCGAGGGCGATTGCCTGTACGAGGTTCAACGACTGTTGTCGGGCGTGTCGCTGCCTGCTGGCGAACTCGCCGCCATGCGCGACCAACGCGACGAGGAGGCGAAGCGGTGAGGGCGCCCACGCAAAAAGCGATCATGCGCGCCAACACCATCGAGTGGAGCGTCGGCGGCTGCGACCATGTCTCGGTGACGCGTTGGCACGATGGATGGGCCGTGTTCGATTCGCGCGGCGTGCGGCAAGGAGCGAGACTGCTCTCGGAGCACAAGTCGCTCTACTCGGCCGTGAATTCGGCAATGGCGCTTGTGGACGGAGAGGAGGCTAAGCGATGAACTACGCGGTGTGGGAGGATACGAACAGGCGGCGCTAGAGGTGCACCTTTTCGGCGATTGACCTACCGCCGCCTCGACTGCGAGTAGTCCCCCGCCGCGATCGACAAGTTGACCGCGCGGTCCGTGATGGTACCGCGCTCCTCCTCTTCGGGCGGGCGGTCCTTCCACGTCGCGATGGCTGTCAGGACCTCCCTTAGCCCGTGCTGGATGGAAAGGCCCTCGTCGTCGAGCCCCACGTCGGCGAGTTGCACCAGCGCATCCGTCACGATGCGGCTCAGCAGCGGCATGGCCCCCGACGAGCGGGCCATGCTCGCGCCGCAGTTGCCGCAGTAGAGCGCGCTGTACCTGTTTAGCGCCCGGCAGACGCGGCACTCGCGGGAGGTCTCGGCGTCGTCGCTCACGCGGCGTCACCCGACTGCATCCAGTCTGGAATCTCGTCCAAGCCGGTCGCAGTAGCCGCGTGCTCGAACAAGAGCCGGTTGCGCCGGTTGCGCTCGATGATGGTCCCCTCTTTCGGCCCCATCTCGCAGTCAGCGGCCATTGCGACGAAATCGCCAGCGAGCGCCGCACGCTTGAACTTGGGCCATCCCTTGTCCAGGAACGCCGAGCCGAGCGCCCACGCCATCGAGTGCAGCGCGAGCTGCGCCGATGCGGGCCAGTCGACGTAGCCGGGAACGCGCTTGGTGAGCTGCTCCCGGTCCTGGTAGAGCTTCCGCCGCACGAGCACGTCCACGGCGCTCTGCCCGAGCCGAATCGTGGTGAGCGAGCGCTGCTTCGGGTGGTTGCCGCCGAGTGGCGCGATGTCCTTCGCGGTCTTGACCTTGCGCCATTGCGCACGCACTTCGTCGCCCGACGCGAGCGAGCCGTCGGGCATCTGCCACGGGAGGTGCACGTACTCGCCGAGCGGGTCGATGAGGTTGCCCATCCCGGTTGTGACGAGGCCGCGCGCGTCTTGGTACATGTGGAACACGACGCCCTCAAGGTCGCGATTGAAGTCGACCCACGCGGTTTGGACGGCCTTACGCACCGTCGCCCCCAAACTTGCGTTGCTCCGCGAGCCTCGCGGCCTCCTCGGCGCCGTGCATCAGCGTCTCAAGGTCCTGTTGCGGGTCGCGCCCGCCCTGGAGCGAGCGCATGACCCACGCGACGATTTCGGGGAGCATGTTCGCCACCACTCCGACCGCCGCCTTGATGAGCGGGTCCATCATGGCGCACCCGCATCGTCGCAGGCGCGCCCGTATCGCGTGGACACGTCGCAGCGGCAAAGGCGCGACTGCGCCGGGGTGCTCGCGGTGTGCACGCACGCCTGGAGCTCCGCGGCGTAGACGGCGGCCTTCGGGGGGGCCGGCGCGCAGCCGCACCAGGACCACGCGTAGACCGCGGCGAGCAAGACAAGGCGCTGCATCACGGCTCGTCTCGCTTGACGGAGAGGAGCGCGAGCACGATGCCGCCGATGACGGTGCCGGCGATGTTGAGTTGCCCGGGCGCCTTGTAGGCTAGGAACGTGAGGGCGCCAATCACTGCGCAGGCCACAAGGCCCTTGATGGGGTCGAAGTTCATTCTACATCGTCCTTTCGTTGGTGGTCGGTGCGCACGGCGCGCATGGCTCGGAGCGAGCCGACTTGTGACTTGAGTACCGCGATTTCCGTCCCGTGCACGTCGATGCGTACGCGGTCGACGGTGCCCTCGGACTTCACCTCGTTGACGACCTCTTTCAAGGTGTCGATCTTCTGCCCGAGCAAGCGAATGCTCATGTACGCCATGCCGGCCGAGAAGGCGGCCGATACGAGCGCGGTGCCGATGGGGAGGAGCGTGGCGAGGTCTGCGGCTGAGAGGGTCATTTCGTGTCGCTCCTACAGGCCGTACTTCGTCTTCAGAGCGGCCGCGAAAGCCGAGCTGATGCCCGTTGTGTTGAAGGCGCAGCAGAATGCGAGCCTGCACGCGTTGGTGCTGACCCCGTAGTCGAACGTGTTCGCGCCGGTGTTGTACCCGGTAGCGGCCCCGCTGAGGACGTCGGTGGAGCCGTTGACCTTGAGCGTGGGCGCTGCGCCGTTGACGCGCTCGACCTGCCACACCTCGAACGTGTCGTCCGTCATTGTGCCGCCGGTGTGGANNGCCATGGAGGCAAAGTCCGTCATCTCCGCCTCTCCCTCAGTAAATGCCGAATGTGGTGTTCGCCGCAGCTTCCGCGCTAGCGATGGACGCATCGTCAAGAGCCCTGTTCCATGCTCTCAGGTAGAGCATGGAGCTGTTGCCGCTGCTAATCGAGGGGCCCACGATGATGCTGCCGTAAGCCTCCACAATGTTGGAGTACATGGTGCCTGAGACGGACTGAGCTACTCCGTTGACCCGAGCGGTAACCGTGGCCACACCACCGTCGCTGGTACCCGCGACACGGACGGTCCATAGCTCCCAGGTGCCGGCCACCATAGTGCCGAAAGTGGCCGCACCAGACGCGGCGTCACTTACCCGAAGCATGCTTATTCGGCGGGTGAGGGAGGTGGAGTAAACGCCCATCGCCACCCCGCCCCTGCCCGATGTAGAGCTGGACAGGTTTACGATATTGTGCTGGTTGTTTATGATTGGCGAGCTGTCCGCTTTGAGTATGGCTAGGATGGTCCATTCGTAATTGGAAAAAATAGAGCCCAGACCGGTCTTTAGGACCCGCTTCGATGCCGAACCGCCCGTGTCGAATTGGCACCCGTCTATGGACGCATACTGGTTATCCACCCATAGGGGTTTATTCCCGCCCGTGCCCTGCGTCGCGTGCCGCGCGTTACCGCTCAAATCGTTGAGCTGGCCAATCAGATTGGACCCGTCTTTGGTGACGTTCGCCACGTCTGCATTCGCTTCAAAGATCGCCCCAGACAAGTCTACCGCTACTGAAGCGGTCTGCCGTCTCCTGTTCCTTGCGGGTCTTCTACTCATCTTCGTAGCTCCACGTGCCAGGTCACCGTTGCGGCCCCGCCCGGGTCCGTCGCGGTAAACACGGCGCTGCCGGTGTTTTTGGTGATGGCGGTCACGGTTCGTGCTCCAGCCGCCGGCGCGCCCGTCTCACTCACGGGCGTAGCGAACACCGTGTAGTTGGTGTCGTCTTCGGCCGTGTCGAAGGTCCACGTAAACGTCGCGCCGCTGCCGCCGGCGTGAGTAATCGCCTTCCAGAAATTCCTTGGGGGTACCGCGGAGCCCGGACGGGACAGACCCCTCACTGACTCAAGGCGAGTCGCGGGGAGCACGCTGGCCGCTGCCGTGCCTGAGTAGACCTTGATGAAGGAATCCGAAACAGATCGATTGATGGCAGCCCAGTCGTAATAGGCGTTACCGAGGTGGATAACCTCCATCTCGTCTGACGAGCTGTTTACGCTTGGCTCGATGAGCCCACGCGTGTCGGTCGTCACCTGGTATTTCGCCGAACGCGAACCAATGCCAGCGACGTTGAAGTCCAGTTGGGTGTTGGCCGTCCCGCCCGTCACTTGCACTGACGAGCCCGCCGTATCGTTCGAGTAGATACGCAACAGTGTGTCGTCCTCGGAGCCCAGGGCTTGACACTTGTCGCGCCCGACGAAATACATGATGAGGTTCGCCACCTCGTTCGCGCGCACCTCGTTCAGGTCCACCACGTAGGCCGCACCCGCGAGTGCCGTGGTCATCGTGTTGAAATTGGCCTGAGAGAATGTGACCGTGGTAGTTGCCCCCCCGTCGATTTTGACGTCAAGGGTCTCAGTACCAGCGAAGACGTAAGGGCCTCTACTCCGCGCGGCAACGAAGCCGGGGCACCCCTGGAGGTCGGACGTCCCCTGAACCCTGTTGCCGATTGCGACAACGGAGAGGATTGAACCTCCCGCGCCGTTGTTGTGGTTCGAGTGTGCGATACGCCACTTGGAATTGTCGCCCCCCAGGGCGATGCTGTTGCCCATTAGGTAGAGCACGCCGGCGCTGTTGGTCTCGATGAAGCGCCTGGTTGGGTGCCCGTTGTTTTTGAATGTTGAGGTGGCCTGCGCACTGAATGGAAACCACTCGCAGCCCTCTACACGAACCACTCGACTAGATGCGCCGGAGCGATCGTTCAGCAGGCGGCCGTTGCCAAACTCTCCCTTGCATCGAGAAATCGTGAGGTCGAACGCTTGGGATGAAATGTCCAGGACGGAATCCCAGCAGTGGCCTAGCTCGCAATCGTAGATGTCAAAGTGAGCCTGGTTGCTGCCGCCAAGCGTCGTCTGAGGAACAGTGATGCCGTTCCACAAGCCGGAAAGCAAACAGTTGCGCACCACGTTGCGCTCGCTCTGCGCAGCACGGGAGAACCCCAGGATGCCGTTGGCCTTGGTGCCGTAGAATTGGGCGATGAACGCGCAATCCGTAATTCGCGTGTAGTCTACCTGGAATGGTGAATAGGGCACCGGCACCCCATCGCCGTTGACCAGAAAGCGCGACAGAGACGAGTCGGACGTCGGAATGATGTCATCGCAAATTCTGATGCCGGCTCGGTACCCTTGCGTCTGAGTCGCACAGATGAAAGATACCTTGTCGATCGTGTTGAGCGTCGTGGTGGTCGCTGTGGAGCCGGCTGCTGCTGGTGCGGGGCTCTCAGTGACTCGGATCATGGAGCCAATGCGGAAGGAGCTAGCGAAGCCGAATACGCCACCCTCTACCTTTACCTCGCGCCCTCTCAGGTCTAGAGCGGATCGCTCAATACGGAAGCGCACCTTGCCATTGCCAGCGCTCCCGCCAATTCCGTAGTCAGGGGCCGTGGCACCCGCTTGGTTGTTGAAAACCCACATGAACACGTCAGCGCCGATTTGCTTGACCTTGCAGACCGTGGACTGTTGCGTGTTGTCGTTATCAGTGGCGTTCCATGTGCGGATGGGCAGCCCCACACAGTCCGTCGATGGCGTGATACCAGTGGGGTTCTTGAGGCGCATCATCTGCCTCGCCGTGCCTCCCACAGATTGTACTGTTAGCGTGTGCGTTCCCGTCCCTGCATCGGAAATGGGTTGCGCGGTACCAGCAATGGCGTTGGCGAGCGATGTTGCCGCCTTGCAAACTCCCTCGGAGACCTCGATAAGCCAATAGTCCGTCGCGAGGGAGTATCCCACAGGAAGGGTGCCGGTGGTCGTGAAGCGAACCTGTGCGTATTGGCCAGCAATCCCCGAAGCGAAAGTGATTTCTTCCGTACTCGCGTTCGCGGTGAACGTTGCTGAACCGGACCCAGAGCCAACGTAGTCAATCTCGGCCGAGCCCGTGAAGTCCCCGAACGCAACTAGGATGCGTGCGCAATCCCCCAGGGTTCCGAGACTTGCGCCGGAGCCCTCGAAGACGAGCCTGTTAGCGTGTGCGTCGCTGCCCCGGAATTGCGTCCCGCACCAGTGCTTGAGGGGCGCCGTAATCTTGTAGCCCGCGGCGACCTTAGGGAAGAAGGCGTCCTCCCCTCCTGTCAGATCGTCCAGAAATGCTTGGAGCGCAGCCGTGTCGTCCGTCGTTCCGTCTCCAACGGCGCCGTAGTCCAGGGCGTTTTTCTGCCCCTTTCGACTTCGGATATTCGTGCCGTCTCCTGCAAGGATCCATGACTTCTGTGCGCTTGCACTGGATACCGTGACGCCCTGGATGGCGGTCGCGTTGCCGGTGACCGCGCCGCCGATCTGAATCGACAAGTCTACCCACACGCCGCCGTCTGGCTCGTAGATGCCGATGGTGTCAGCGGTGGCGGTTGACGAACGCTGGAGCGCGCCGGTGGACGTGACGTTGACGTAGTCACCGGAGCCAGAGAGGGTGCCGACGTAGCTTGAATCCACGTGCCCGCTCGAGACGATCGGCGCGAACGAGCCGGAGACGCCAGACCCCAGGAACACACCGGCCAACGTGGCGCCCGAAAGTGAGGCGCGGTTCGCCGTAGTCGCCACAACGTACCCGAGCATCGGCGACGTCGCGCATGCGGCGTAGCCGGCCGTGACGGTGCCCGCCGAAGGGGCGACCGTCGCGTCCTCGAGGATGTTGTAGCTTCGGAGCCCCATCAGCCGACCATGCTCGACGGGCGAATGACCACGGTCCCCGCGGCGCTGCCCTTGATGTGCAGGTACTTGTCGGTGTCGCGACTGATCGTGACGTCCTCGTACGAGCCGGCCGGGATGGTGTCGCAGAAGGTCCCGAGCAGCGTCATGGCGCCGCCCGCGGCGATGACTGCCGCGCTGTCGAGCGTGACCGTGTCGTCGCTGGCGAGGTAGTAGTGGACGTCGGCGGTGATGGCCCGGATGCGCAGCATGACCTTGTCACCGTTCGGCACGGTGGGGTCTGGCGCTGCGGAGCGGCCAAAAACCATCGAGCGCAGGTCGTACGCTCGAGCGGTTGTGTCGAGCGTGATCCGGATGATGGCACCACGCCGGGGCGGGGTGATGATGTTCGCAATGTCTTCGCTGTAGCCGCCCATTTTTCTACCTCTCGAACCGATCGGCGCCGGTTGGTGTGCGTTGTGACTTCATCGAATTGGCACGGCCGCGCTGCGCTCGTGGTGATTGCCCATTTTCAGGCTCCTGAATACCAAGCGCCGCCGCTTCCTGCTGGTCAAAAAGCGCCTTTGGCGTCAGCGTCGGGTCGAGCGTGATACCGAACGCGAGGTGCAACTTCGTGAGCTCCTGCTGCGACGGCATCTCCCCGCGACCCGCGAGCGCCTTCTCGATGCGGGCAATGGTCTTCTTGGTGGTCGCGTCCTTCAAGTCCTCGAACACCTCGGGGGCCACGGACTGAAGTGCGCGTGTCTTGGCCGGGTCCAGCGAGCCAGCCGCGACCTGCGAGAGCGTCTTGGCGGGGTCGGTCAGCGCCTCGTACTTCGACACGAAATCGCGCATCTGGGGGTTCGACGGCCGCGGCTCGTGCCCTGGTGTGATTTGGGCGGAGGTCTTCGGGATGCTCGTCGCCAGGTACGAGACCGCTCGAGCGGACGCCCGCAGGATGGCCTCGGACGTGAGCGGCGCCGTGGGGAACGGGTGAACGATGTTCGCCGGCGACATCGACGCGGCGTCGTCGAGCGCGCGAACGTGGGCGACGGCGGAGCGGTACTCGCTGAGGAGCGACGCGCCCGAGTCGGCCGCTGGGCGCACGGCGAGCTTGGTCTTGGCCGTGCCGGATGCGCCATCGGCGGCGGTCGCCACGAGTTGGTCGATGCGACGCGTGAGCTTATCGATCATCGCCATGTCGTTGACCTTGGACAGAAGCACCGCGGCAACGCCGTTGCCGTGGTCGCGAACGACGCGCGCGCCCTTGGCTGTCGCGATGGCGGTGATGGGGTCGCCGGTCGCCGCCCCCATGGCTGTACCGGCCAGAAGCTCGGTCATGCCGAAATTCTTGTTCGTGAGGTTCTTGGCGATGCCGTCCTCGGCGAGCTTCACGCTGAGGATGCCCTTGTGCACCTCGGACTTGTAGAACTTGAGCCAGGCAAGGCGGCTGTTGCCGTAGGCTTCCGCGGCGCTCCTCGGGCCGTTGTCGTTCTCCACGAGGGTGTGCGCCGCATTGTCGTTCGCGGTCAGGACTTCGCCCTCGGCGGACTTCGCCACCTTGCGCTCTAGGATGTCGTCGAGCTGGCGCTTGAAGTCGCGCACGGCCTCGACCGGCCCCTTGGCCTCGAGTGCGCCGTGCTCCTTCCAGGCCCAGTCGCCGATGGACTTGTTTTGCTCCCACAAGTCTTTCACGCTGATCGTCGCGCCGGGCATTGGCTTGCCCTGGTTGTCCAACATTCCAGTGTTGCGAAGCAGGCTGTCTCGAATTTCGGTAACCTGCCTCACTGACGCCTCGCGAGCCGTGCTCTTGCTTAGCGCGCGCCCGCCCTCTGTCGGCGCCTCGTGCACCACCTTATTGAACGCGGCCTCAAGTTCTTCGACGCCGATTCGCTCGGTGGCGGTCTCATAGATTTTGCCAATCTCGCCGTTGACCTTGGTCTTGTACGACTCGATCCGTTCGATCATGTGCTCGGGAGAATTTTTCAGCGGGTTCGTGTGGTCGATGGCCACGCGACGGTTGAACTCGCCGAGCTCGCGCATGCCGCCGGCGACCTCGGCCTCGACCTTGCGCACGACGGTCCGGTTGAGATGCGGCGAAAGGGCCTTGGCCGATTGCGCGTTGGCCTCCGGACCGGCCTTCACGCGCGTCCAGCGCTCGAGCCTGCTCGCGCCGAGCTCGGCGGCGTTGGCGCCCTTCGCGAGCGCGCGGGTGATGTGCGGCGCGGCGACGCCAAGGCCGACGCCAAGGAAGCCGCCGATGAGCCCGGCCTCGGCGCCGGCGAGGGCAATCTTGGTCCCGTTCAGCTCCGGGTCACCAAACATCTGCTCGTTCAGCTCGGTACCGGCGCCCACGAGCGCGTTCTCGACGGCCCCGCGAGCGCCCATACGCGCGACCGCTCCCGCGGCTGCGTGGCGGGCCGCCATGGCCGTGGTGGTCTCGGCGCCTAGACCGGCCGCCGCACGGGCAGCGCTCACCGCGGCGCCGGCCTCGGTAGCCTTGGCCCCGAGTCCGAGCGCGCGAGCGATGCCGCCGACGGGCATCATGCCGGCGACGGCCGCACCCTCGATGCCGCCCTCGACCTGGCCGTGCTGGTACGCGTTGGGGGATAGCGCGCGCTCGAGCTTCTTCTCGGTGACGTACTTCTCCGCCGCTCCCTTGCCGTAGAACTGATCGACCAGGAACTTTCGGACGTTCTTGCCGATGCCGAGGGTCATCGCGTCTTCGCGGCCCTGCGCGTAGGCGGTCCCCTCGTCGGTGCCGGAGAGCTCGGCGAGCGCGGAGCGCCCCCCGCCCAAACCGGCCGCGAAGCCGATCATGCCGCCGGGCATGATATGGGCTTGCATGAGTGACGTCGCCAGCGTGCCGACGTTGCCCAGCTTCTCGGCGAGCCCGAGCCCGGTGCTCTGTCGCTCGGAGCGAAGCGCGCCGAGGTCGCGCTGCGCGTTCTCCTCGGGCGTGAGGAGTTGCCCGCCGTCGGCCTCGACGTCCTTCGCGAGCGAAGACGGAACCGTGCCCACCCTGCCATCGGCAAGGCGAACACGAACCGTCGTCGCGGGGGTCGTCGGCTCGGCCATTACTTCTTGTCCTCGACGAAGGCTTTTTGGACCTTGGCGTTACCGCCGCCGAGGTTGACGCCCTGCGCCTTGGCGACGTTGATTTTCAGCCGCTCGATTTCGCTGACCATGGCGCGGAGCTTGGCCTCCGGAACGCTGAAGACGGTGGCCGGGTTGCCTTGCGCATCCGAGAGTGCCTTGACGGTGCCGTTGTCCCACGCGCCCATACCCTTGGACTTGGCCCATGTAACGCCGGCCTGCGTGTAGAGCGATTGAATCGTCGCGGCGTCTTCGGTCGTGAGCAGGTTTCGCAAGGCGTCGCCAACGACGGGAACGTTGCTCGCTGCGCCTCCCGCGGATAGCGACGCGCGTGTTGTCGCACTTTTGCGCAGCTCGATGACCCTATTGAGAGCCTGAATTGCCGTGTCTGCGTTTTCGTACTGCTCGCGGATTCGGGTCGCATCCACCTTGTTCTTGGCAAGCGCGGGCTTGCCGTTGAAGTAGAACGTCCGCTCGTCCTCATGCTCCTTGAGCTTCTGCGCCTTGTCGAAAGCGTGCTGCGCGGCGGTGGCGTTCTGCGATTGGCTGGTGAGCCCTTGCGCCCGCATGTCCTTGACGAAGCCGGGCGTCTCCTTCTCCGACGTCGTGAACACCGCGCCGGTTTCGGGGTCGGCCCACATGTGCTTCCCAGCGCTCGCAGTTGCTTGCATCCACGGGCGGGTCTCGAGCATGTATTTGGTGTTCGCGGCGGCGAGGCCAGCCTTGAGCTCGGCCGCGGTAGCGCCAGCGCCAGCGGCCTTCACTTGGTTGGCCGTGTAGGTGGCCATGGCCTGCGCGCGCTTGACCATGGAGTCGCGAAGGATGGCCTTGGCCTTGTCGATGTCGCCCGCGGTCTCCTGCATGATTTGGCCGAAGTAGCTCCGCTTCGCGTCCAGGTTCTTTCCCTGCCGCTGGAATGCGTCGACCTGCGATTGAACGTCCCGGTCGATGGTCCGGTTGAGCCGGTCGAGCACAAGGGTCGGATGCCCGCCGAAGCCAGCGAGCGCCGACCCGATGATGAGGGCGATCTGACTGCCGGTGCTCTTGTCCGCCC